>JAABUN010006046.1_pt1 | contig 14334 bp, 9 predicted proteins | sample 5559311 | NCBI WGS metagenome assembly JAABUN01 (sample SAMN10711877, study PRJNA513370) | rock metagenome | isolation source: Antarctica rocks | place: Antarctica: Victoria Land, Siegfried Peak sud | reverse complement strand
GAAAGAAAGCGGCTATCAGGTTGTTCCGCATTAACTGTCGCATCAAAAGCATCAACTCCTAAGTTAAATTGTGATCGCGCTGCAATTACTTGGCGGCTATCTCGTTGCGTCCATTCTTGGAAAAATCGTAATGCCGAAATTCTGGTTCTGCCTTGCTCATCTGCACCTTGTGACAAAGAAAAAGGGATACCTAGTAAGGAAGTTTCGCTTTCCAGGCGACTACCACTTACGCCTATTACCAGTTCTGTACTTGGAGTTTGAATAATTGGCTGGCGCAAAGTTAGATCGTAGTAGCGAGATTCAGACTTAATATCTAGTAAGTCAAAAGGTGGCTCGATAACGCTGCTTGAAGTTGTACCGTAGCCAAGGTTGAGCGTCCCATTGCGAGAATTGAGGGGTAAAGAATAACTCGTATCGATCGCATTGCTCCCATCGGTATTTGTGTAAGCAAAACCAATGCGATCACCGATGCCAAATAAATTACCTTCATTTAGTTGGATATTGCGGCGAAAACTGCCTACAGCAGGCGATCGCCCCTTATCAAGAGTGGCTTGAACTGTTATACTTTGGGCTTCGGTCACTTGCACTTCTAGGATGCTTTGACCGGGGCGAGTTCCCGCCGATAGTTCCGCCGATATATTACTCAATACTGTTCGGTTAAGCTGCATTATTGAGATTGTTCTCAATAATGTCACGGAAGAATAAGACTCCCAGTACGTCAAAAATCTCAACTCACGACTAACCGAACCGTATTGATATATTACTGATTAAAGGATTGAGTTGCAGGAGTTGCAATGCTTGTAGAAGGCGATCGCGTTTTAGAGGTGCTTTAGTTGCGATCGCAATTCGCCGCCGCACATAGTTGGGGCGAAGATATTTTGTCCCTGTAACTTGGATACTTTCTAAGCCGCCTTCAAGTACAGCAATTTTCACTACTTTGCCTTGTAGGGTTTGGGGAGGAATATAAGCGCCAGACGTGACGTAACCGTTATCAAAATAGAGTTGCGTTACCGCCGAACGGGCTTGAAATAATTCGGCAAAGGAAATTGGTCTATTAGTAAAGGGAGCTAGAACTTTTGCTAATTGTGCGGGGGAAAATACCGTACTCCCAACTACTTCAAAACGTTCTACATTAATTGGTTGCAGTCCGCCGGGGACATTTTCTGGCGGTGTGGGAGTTGGCAAAGTTGGCTGTAATAAATTTTCTGGCGGCGGTAAGGGCTGAGGTAATAGGGTAATGACAAGTAATGGAACTAGAAACAGGAATAAAAAGTTCTCTAACCTACTTTTGCTATGTATATACATACATGGCTTCATCATGTATATACATGGTAAAAGACTCAAAAAGTTAGCGATCGCACCCGTAAAAAATAACAACTAAAATACATATACAGCAAGAGTTACAGGCTTATTTCAGTTTATCGTTCCGTTGCTTGTCGCTACCCTAATACGGGGGCAGGAATTGGAGTTGGTTGGGGTTGCACGTCTTGGGGAGACGGAACCTGGATAAGAGGTATTTGGGCTACGCTGTTGTTGTTGTTATTTATAATTTAATAAGATATGAGAAGCGGCAGAAACTCCAAGTTCAGTCGTTAGGCGATGAGCGAGTAGCTCATTACTAATCATTCATAACCACAATGATTAATAATTATGGTTTAAAACTTATCAAATTTCTTGCCATACAGCTTGATTGGCAACTTCGGTTTAGGCTTTTGACCCATACTTTCATCACTTAATGGTTTTATCGTATCCTCTTCAGGTGGCGAAACTGGAGCAGTTTGTCCTTTACTAATCGAATAACCCAACAAGGAAAGAAAAGTTTTAGTTCTTTCATCAAGAGTAGAAGCTGGACCTAAGTAATAAGTTTTCTTTGACGTTCCTGTAGACCAGATTAAATACAAATGAATGCCATAATCTTTTGTCTCACCAGAAGCAAGATTTCTTTTCACAACTCGTTCTTCAACATATCCTTTTTCTAGAGCAATGCGAGGAATTTTTGCCTCATCAAATCCTAATCGATCATAGACTTCGGTAGCTAGATTATCTAGTTCTTCTTGCCTTTCAATTTCAATATATTCATAAGCTTCTAATTCATACTTAAGGTCGTTTAATTCTTCAAGGCTAAAGTCTTCTATTACCCGACGGATAGTTTTTACTTGTTGAGATGGCTGCAATTGCTTAAATATTTTATAAGCAATACTTGGAGATACTTTCGGGGTTAATGGATCTGAGAGTATTGCTTTAATACTTGTAGCTTGGCTGGTTTTTGAATATTTTGTTGAACTTGCACTTTGTTCTTTTAAATTGAAAAGCTTATTAATACATCTTTCTAATTCATCAATTTCAATTGGCTTAACTAAAAAGTCAAAAGCTCTTTCATTCATAGCTTTTCTGAAATTCGGTATGTCCGCGTAAGCTGAAATTATAATTGTACGTATAGACGAAAAACCTTTATTATTTAGCTCCTCAATTAAAGTCAGCCCATCCATCTCCGGCATCCGAATATCGACTAACATAATATCTATTTTAAGCCCAGATATAACTTTCTCTAAAGCCTGTTTACCATTAGTAGCAAAATGAAATTCATACTTATTATTTTTAATTTGTTGTTTGAAAACTTGATTGATAACTTTCTGAAATAGTATCTCATCATCAACCACTAAAATTTTGATTGCCATAGTACACCTAACTAAAGTAAAATTAAATTTATCAAGCGCTTATTGAGCGCAAATATTTTTTTGTAAACCTGAACAAATCTCGATTTTTACTATTAGTTATTATTTTAATGAACTTATACTTACTATTTGCTTGCACAAATTTGATGTGTCTAAGTTGGGATTACCCTATCTTAGCTAAGATGCCTGCTATTGCCGCAAACAATTTATTGGTGGAACCCATAGTACGCAAACAAAATAAGATCAATTTTTTTAGAGCGTATGGAAGTGTAACAAAACATCTTTATCAAGAACACATAGATTGCAGCAGCTATTCTAACAAAATTGTAAGTTGCGGAAAAGTTTTAGCTCAAGAAATTCCTTCTATTCCATTGGGGACACTTGAACCTGAACAAGTTAATCCCTCTTCTTTGCCAGAAACTTTGCCAACTCTTAATACTTCCCCTTTAGTTGTCCCGATGCGATCGCCCGAACCCGTCCAACCTACTCTTAATGAACAAACAAAAATAAGGATAAAGAAAGTTGAAGTAAATGGAAGTACAGTTTTCTCTCAAGAGCAATTAGCTAAGGCTGTAGCTTCCTTTGTAGGGCAAGAGTTAACTTACGAGCAGTTGTTGGTAATTCGTACAGCGATCAATCAGTTGTATGTTAGTAATGGTTATCAGACATCTGGCTCATTCTTACCTCCTCAAGATATTAATAATGGCGTAATCCAAGTTCAGGTAGTTGAAGGAGAACTAGAAAGAATTGATATTGAAGGACTAAAAAGGCTAAGACCAAATTACGTGCGATCTCGGATTCGTCAAGCTGCTTTTGCGCCTCTGAATATCCACCGATTAGAAGCCGCACTGCAACTATTGCAAAACGACCCGCTCTTAAGCCGAGTTGAAGCTGAATTAACTGCTGGTTCAGAGCCAGGGAAAAGTGTTTTAGTTGTCAAGCTCCAGGAAAGATCGCCATTTAATGCGGCTTTAGTTATAGATAACCGGGAAGTTCCAAGCGTTGGGTCTATTGGCGGAACTTTAGCAATTAGTGACAACGATCTATTAGGCTTTGGCGATCGCCTTAGTCTCGAAGCAGGCATCACGGGTGGAGTTAATAGCTACAACGCAAGTTATGTAGTGCCTATCAATCCGCGTAATGGCACAATTGGCTTTCGCTACAGTAATGGTAGAAATAGAGTTACAGAACAGCCTTTTGCACCCCTTGAGATTACAGGTCGCGCTCAAACTTATGCGCTTGATTTTCGCCAACCAATAATTCTTACTCCAAGAGTTGAACTAGCACTTGGGCTATCTGCTCAGTTGCGACGCAGCCGGACATTCTTGTTTGATAGCGAACCATTTTCTTTTACCGAAGGACCGGAAGATGGCGCATCTAAAGTTAGCGTTTTGCGTTTTAATACTGATTGGGTCAACCGCCGCAACCCGAATACGTTACTAGCAGCAAGTTCTACGTTTAGTTTAGGGCTAGGAGTATTTGATGCCACGACTAATGATACGGGGACAGATGGACGGTTCTTGAGTTGGCTAGGGCAATTTCAATATGTACGAGCATTGAATAGCCAAAGAGATGCGGTAGTAGTTGGTTGCGTGGCTGCCCAACTTACAGGGGACTCGCTGTTACCTCTGGAGCAATTCAGTATCGGCGGCATTGATACTGTTAGAGGTTATAGAACAAATCAACGAGTAGGAGACAACGGGATTACAGGCTCTGTAGAACTGCGCTTGCCTATTGTTCGAGATCAAGGATTTGGACTAATCCAACTTGTACCTTTTATAGATGGGGGGACAATTTGGAGTAATAGCAACAATCAGGTGGCTTCGGCTGATGGTACGCTTTTAAGCACAGGTTTAGGATTACGCTTCCAGTCAGGCAACTCCTTTTCCGCCCGACTAGATTGGGGCATCCCCCTTATTTCTACCAAAAGGCTAGGCAATTCGCTTCAAGATAATGGCATTTCTTTTTCTGTTAGGGTTGAGTCATTTTGAAACCATAATTTAAAATGATTGTGCTTATTTTTAATCCTTTGGTAAATCTGCTTGTTCTGTCGAACAGATCAAAGATTTAGGGTCGGCTAATCGAGCTTGCTGGGCAGTTCTAAGCAAGCCGCGACCATCGGCGGTGATAATTAATGTTTGCGCTTCTACGATAGGATCTCCTGGTTGCCATTTTTTAGGTGTGACTTCTGCTTGAGCATTATTAACTGGTGACGGTTTCTCAAGAGGAGTTAGATTATTACTTTGGGATTGACCTTGTGTTGAGTTGTCCCAGCTTTCAATGTTTGAGTAAGGATTGATAGGTAAACCACCGGAACCCGTAACGACAAAACTGCCTTGCTGAGAGTTACGACGAGCTAGACAACTTCCTGCTACTACTTGCTCTGGAGTAACAAAATTGTTGTTTAGGGGTGTAATACTATTTGTGACATCAAATCCTAGTATTTGAGTATCCACCACACCATTAACTCCGCGTTCAGAATTTGCACTAATAATACTATCTGGAGATAGGAATAATCCTTGAGTGCTAATTTGGATGTTGCCGCCATTACCTTCAAAGGCTCTAGCAGTGATATTGCTATTTTCTAAGCCAACTAATGTATTGGTGTTAATGATGATGTTACCGCCATCTCCTCGATTACCAGCAGTGGCAGATATACGACTATTGCCGCGTAGAAACAAATTTTGAGCCTGCAAATTAATATTTCCGCCTTGACCAGAATTACTTTCAGTTACAATGCTTGACTTATTCGTAAGTTGAATAGAATCACTTGAAATATTTAAGTTTCCTGCATTTCCCGTTCCAGTGCTACTTGCTGTTATAGTTGCCCCGTTACCGATCGTTAAATGATTGCTTTCAATAGTTAAATTACCTGCGTCGTTACTTCCATTAGTTCGTGTTGTAACTCGACTTGGAGATTTACCATCAGTAGAAGTTCCATTTAAAATTATAGAATCTGCTTGTATCCTTAAATTACCTGCTTTACCACTACCAAAAGAAGAAGAAGAAACAAGTGCGCCATCAATAATATTTAGCTGGTTAGTCTCAATTGTTAAATTCCCACCATTTCCGGTGGCTCCAGGATTCACCGATGTTGCTAAAGCACTACCAAACCGATTAGATAATGGTGAAGTTCCCATTAATGTTATTGACTCTGTTGCTTTTACAGTCAAATTACCTGCGGAACCTCCACCGAGAGTGCCTGTAAAAATTTGCCCCCCATCAGTCATTGTTAAGGTTTTAGTCTCAATTGTTAAATCCCCACTATTGCCTGTTGCTCCGGGAAGAACCGAAGTAAATATTCCGCTATTGACAAAATTATTAGATGGCAAAATACCAGCTAATATTACTGCATCTGTTGCTCTTACTATTAAATTACCTGCCGAGCCTGCATCAAAAGTCCCAGTAATTATTTGTGCGCCATCCAATATATTTAGTTGATTAGTCTCGATAGTCAAGTTACTGCCGTTTCCCGTTGCTCCTGGGTAAACTTGAGCCGTCAGACCGCTACTATTATTAGGGTCATCCGAACCACCTATTAAACTTACTGAATCCGTTGTATTTATATTAAATGTTCCTCCCGATCTCGAACCCAAGGTACTAGCTTCTATTTGAGAACCATTTTGCAGCGTTAGCGTCTTCCCGTAAATTTGCACGTTACCGCTACCTTCGCCGCTCACATCCACTACTGTTGTATTGATAAGAGAAATATCTTGGAAGTTATTAATACTGCCATAGTCTAAATTCCAACCAGTTGTTGTTGGAATTAGATTAACTAAGCTAAAACTATCAACACTACCTAAAGTAACTTGACCTCCAGCAGTTTTTATCGTTGCGCCGGAGAGTAATAAATCGCCGCCTACCAAAGCTAAAGTTTGATTAGGTTGAACTCGTAAACCAGAGCTAGTATCAATTAAATCTGTGGTTTTCCTAATTCCTTGCCCATTACCGAAGGCTGTAATACTCTGCGGCTCGGCTCCAAATTGCAGACCGATAGGTACGCTAATAGTTAATAGAGATGGGGTGGGAGTTGAATTAGTAGTAAATTGAGCGCCGTTAGCAAAATTAATGCTACTCGCTGTAGTCCCTAGAAATGAGCCTTTGACATCTAAAGTAGCATTTGAGCCAAAAACAATACCATTGGGATTAACTAAAAATAAACTTGCATCACCCATTACCCCAATCTTTCCGAAAATTTGAGACGCGTTGACTCCTGTCACTCGGCTAAATATAGATTGAATGCCTGTAGGATTAGTGAAATAAGCACCCCTCGCCTCACCAACATTAAATTCTTGAAAACTATGGAAAAGATTAGTTCCTCGAATTGCGCCACCATCAATCAGATCGCTGTCTAAACCATTAATGTTGTTGTTGGGATTAACTATCGAACTTTCAGAACCTAAAGTATTATCCGGTGTAATTTGAGCTAAAGCATGGTTTTCAAATAGATAAACGTTACTGCCGATTAATACTGTACAAGCTATGCTTTTCCGAAATGCAAGCAAAGTTAACTTAGGCATAGTTTGATTGCTCTCGTTCAAATAATTAACTACTTTTCGGTTGTATTAATTTGATGTCAGTAAAATTAAATTCTGCCTCAAATTTATCACCATCTTCGGTGTGTTGAATAACCTGACGAACTGGTAAATAATAATTACCAATTTTTGTATAAGTATCAGAAGATATTTCTGAGCCTATGAGTTGATTCGTTTTAGCATCGTGAAAAGTTGATTGATATTGGGTTGCTATATATCCTTCTGGTGTTGTTTTGGTATCTAAAGTTTTTACGACAACAGCGTGAGGACCTAAGAGGCGACTTACTTGAATAATTTGATTATTAGCTATTTGATAGCGGGCTGGGGCTTTTCCTCCTTCCTCCACAATTTCTTTTATCCCACTGCTTTTAGCGGAAACAAACTTAAAAGTTTTATTCTTATGAGCAGTTTCAAAAAGAGTTTGCCGTCGATGTACCGCAAGCATAAGTAATTGGTTCTTAATTGTTTGACTGGCTTCTTCGTCATTGATACCCGTAACTTCTACTGTTCTTAAATCTGGATCAACGCGAATATAACCATTGTACTTGTCTTTACCTTGCTTAAATTCTATTGCTGCCGTATAGCCTGGAAATTGATTGTTCCAAGTATATCGATTTTGGTATGCCTTGCGAAAAAGATCAATCGCGGAAATGTTTTGAGCTACTGAATCTGCCGATAGTAATAAATAATTAGTAATAAAGTACGATTGTTCCTTTGCTTGAACTTCTAAGTTAAGACCAGACAAAATCAAACCTGTTGAAACAGCAAACCCGATGGTTACGACCTGGTACTTAAATTTTTGTTTCATCATTTAAAATTAGTAATAGGATTGAATTTATTTACTTTTATGTTAATTGCTAACTAAAATTAAACTAGACCAAATAGCTGGATGACTACTAGGATCAGAAATTAACTTCAACTGAGCAGTTTTAAGTGCTTCTGCTTTACTTGTACTGTTTTGCGACATTGTACTATAAAAGTCTTTCATCAATATTACAGTATCAGCATCATTCAAAAACCATAAACTAGCCAAAACATTTTTGACTCCAGTTCGCGCCGCCAATCCAGCAAGACCCAAGGTAGAGCGATTGTCTCCCGCCGCAGTTTGGCAAGCACTGAGAGTAAGCAAGTCTATAGGTTCTTTGTTTGCCAACAGAATATCTTCAAAGTTTTGCAAAGAAACCTTACGGTCAAAGGATTGTAAGAAAGTGCTGTTACTTGTCCCCCTAAATTTCCCATGAGTTGCCAGGTGAATCACCGAGTAGTCTTTTTGTTTGAGCATCTGCTTTTCCAAGTTAGCCAAAGTAAACTCTCGATCCAAAAATCTACTGCCGCCCAAAATATCTGTTACGTCTTGTGTTTCCGCATCAACGTTAGGCAAGGAACCAAAGGGCGGAACCTTAACTGTTAAACCAAATACCAAAGCTTTTTGCTTTTTTATTGGCGGTTCTTGGTTGCTCAAATTTAAGCCAAGGGATGTAGAAAGCGCGTACTTTTGGATTAAAAACTGCTGACCATCATGCAACGCTGCCATCGGTATATTTCGCAGTACGCCATCATTGATAAAAACGATGGTATGAGGGTTACTCTTAGCTAAATCTGCTTCCATAGGGCGCAACAGCAGGTCGTAAAGTTTCTGCGCTGGCTCAAGGTATCCATCTGTTGCAACATCCTCTAACGAGGTGCGGAAATGCTCAACTTCAGTTTGAAGTTGCTGTGCTGTTAGCGGTACAGGATAGCTTTTGAGCGTCCCATCGGGCGATCTCAAAATCATGTAAGTGCGATCGCCTAAAATAATTGAATTGATTACAGATTCTTTATTTTCTACTTGTTGGGTCGTATTAAGAGCATTTCTTACTTCCACGCACTCATCGCCAAAAAAACTTTGTAACTGAACCAACGTCAAGAGTTTGGAAACAGAAAGAGCCTCTTGAGCTTGTCCTTTAGTCAATAGCAGCGCCATCAGTTCTCGATATACTGGTTCTACTGAGTCGCGGACATCAAACTGCAAGTCAGGATTTGCTGTAGCTATATCGCTCCTAATGCTCTGCAAACTAGAGATTGCCTGTTTATAAGATGAGATAGCTTCATCCGGCGCACCATTTGCTGTATAAATGCGTCCAGCTTGCCACTGCCAAAGGTACAAGCTATCTGTTGCCCTAACTTGCTCGGCTGCATCTTGGGCTTGGCGCGTCAGTTTCATTGCTATTTCTCCTTCCCCTGCTTGTTCGTAGTAACGACCCAAAGCCCCTAGAGCAAATGATTGAGTCCGCAAGTCGCCAAGATTTGCACTAATAGCGCTGGCTTTTTCTAAGCTATCAACTTTTGCTTCGCCAGTTTGCTGCTGGGCTAGTTGAATGAGAACATAAGCTTTACTGCGAGAGGAAGGTAACTTATCGATAATTGCGATCGCACTCTCTCGATACCGAGCAGCTAAATCCTCTTGGGGCAAAGACAATTTCATGATACTGAGCAGCGCTTTAACTTGAGGAATGCCACCAACCTTTTTACTAACTTCAATGGCGCGATTAGCGGCAACCAAAGCATCATTTTTGTCTTGCTCTGCTAAAGCAGATAAACGGGCTTGCTCTTGACGATCCTTCTCTTGACTAGCAGCGAGAGCTTGAGCTAAGTACCGTCCTTGACGAGTTTGCAAGAGATTAACTTGACTATTTAGAGCAGTAGTTATGTAGCGGTTATTACCTATTTCTTGGGCTAACTTCAGGCTAGTTTGATAAGCTCCAAGCGCTCGGTCGTATTCCCCAGCTAGGGTATAAGCATTTCCCAATACGCCTTGAGCTATCGTGATAGTTTCCTTGTCCTGGCTCTTTTTAGCCAAAGAAATTGCTTGCTCTAGTATTGGGATTGAAAAGCGGAATTGACCTCGGTCATTGTAAGCCTGTGCCTTATCAATTAAAGTTTTAGCGGGCGACTCATTCTTTACTTGTACGAAGTCTTGGGTAATTTGCGATCGCGCTACGCCTACTGGTGGCAAACTATGGAGTAGAAAACAAAAACTTATAGCTACTACAAATAAAACTAATTTCTTAAAGTATGACTGCCCAATTTTATACATAAATTTTTATAGTTTTAATTTAATAATACTGGTATCATTTTAAAAAATTGCTACCCAGCATCTACCGCTTAAAAATTTGCGTTTCCGCTATGAAACTTACTTTATTACTGCTTGGCTTTATAGTATTTGCAATACCAGAAATTAAAGTAATTAATCTACCTATAATAGGACGAACGTTAGAATTTAGTTCAAAAGCAAGCGCTCAAATTGTCCAAGATTATATTCCTCCTATTAGCAGCAAAAAAACATCGCGGACTAAGGGAGCGGGATCGAGAGGATGCGATCTCATTTCAGCTACAGATTTGCAACTTTTGACTCCTGAAGACCATATCGCAACTACCGTTTCTTCGCGTCCAACCTTCTTTTGGTCTATCTCAAATACTTCCTTGCCAGTGCGCTTTACTTTAATTGAGCCAGGAGTTGCTAAACCCATTATGGATCGAAAATTTATGGTAACTCGTCCGGGAGTTGTGGAGGTAAAATTGCCGTCAGATAGACCTGGGTTAAAGTTGGGCAAAGAGTATCGTTGGACAGTATCAATAGTCTGTAATGAAGAACGCCCGTCAGAAAATACTTATGCTTATAGCTGGATTAAGCGCGTAGCCATTACACCAAAACTTGTCCATAATTTAGCGGGAGTAGATATGCGATCACAAAAACGTAGTTTGGTCTATGCTCGTTCTGGCATCTGGTATGACGCGCTTTTAAGTAGCTACACGGGCTATAAAACTCATCCTCAAGACAAAATAGCCCTCTGGTACTTTTCTAGATTATTAGCGCAAATTGGGGTATTAGCTACCGACAAGCATTTGCAGTCAGGGACTATCGTTACTAATTTTCAAGCGTATGTTATAAACAAATAGCATTAATTTAATTGCTGTATAGCTAAGCTATAGGTATATTTAGGTTTTCACGAACTTGCTAACCTAGTGCTTTTTTCTAAAAAATTAACTTTTATATGTGGAATAAGTGGAGATCGGTGCTGCTATGGTGCTTTATAGCTACATTTCCAACAATAGGTATATTTGTAATTCGCTCTCTCGGCTGGTTGCAGCCTTTGGAGTGGACAGCACTAGATATTTATTTTCAGTTGCGCCCCCAAGAGGCGGCAGATAAGAGAATTGTGATTGTAGGGTTTGAAGAAAAAGATATTCAAGCATTAAAAACAGCCCAACTATCAGATAAACTATTAGCCCAACTCCTCACAAAAATTAAGCAACAAAAACCGCGTGTAATTGGATTAGACTTTTACCGAGATGTGCCAGTAGATAAAGACTATCCAGAATTAGTCCAGGTCTTTAAAACTACACCTAATTTGATAGGTGTAGAAAAAATTATTGGTGATAAATACTACCCAAAGATTGACCCGTCGCCTGTTCTTAAACAGTTAAACCAAGTTGCTTCTGTGGATACGCTAGTAGATGGAGATGGTGTAGTCCGTCGCGCTCTCTTATTTCCGACAACGGGAAATGGGGAAAAAGTATTACCTAATTTAGGATTAGCTTTAGCGATGATTTACTTAAAAAAACAAGGTGTTGTTGCCTCTTATGGCACAGATCGTAATATGCTCTTGGGTAAAACTTTATTTGAGCGTATAAGAGCAAATGATCGGGGTAAATCGAGTGCAGGAAGCTACATTAATCTAGAAGTGAGCGACTACCAAATGTTGCTCAATTACCGCAACTCCTCTCAAGGTTTTACTAAAGTTTCAATTACTGATATTTTATCAGGGCGAGTATCACAGAACTCTCTGCGCGATCGCATTGTTCTAATCGGTGTAACTGCCCCCAGCTTCAACGATAGATTTTCTACTCCCTATAGTTGGAATTTAAATAATACACCAGTTGAGATTCCTGGCGTGGAACTCCAAGCTCAAATAGCAAGTTTTATTCTGAGTTCAACTTTAGAGGGTAAACCGACAATTAAGACCCTAGATGAGTTTATAGAAATACTATGGATTGTTAGCTGGAGTGGATTGATTATCATTCTAGGTGCGATATGGCAGCGCACTACTAATTCAAAGAACTTTGCTAATGGTTTTTTTCTTAAGCTAATTGTTAGTAGTTTAGTAGCAGCCGTTACAGTAGTGGGTATTAGCTATTTAGCTTTCTTACAAGGTTGGTGGATTCCAATAATACCTCCTTTTTTAGCTTTAGTTACATCTCCACTTTTAATAGCTAATTACACATATATCGTCAATATAAACGAGCGCGAAAGAACTTTGGAGAGCAAAGTAGCAGAACGTACAACCCAGTTAAAATTGAATAATCAACAACTAGAGCAATCTATGCACCAACTTAAAGATGCTCAACAACAAATGATTATTCAATCTAAACTTGCGTCTTTAGGTACTTTGATGGCAGGAATAGCCCATGAAATTAATAATCCCCTCAACTTTGTCTGCCTGTTTGCCAAGCTAGATATCGATTTGACTACAAAACTTCAGCAAGAAATCGAGCAGGAGTATGAATATCTACCTGTAGAAATAGTTGAAAATATTCAAGGTATATTAGCCCAGATCAATGAAACTACTACCGATATTCATAGTCAAGCTGAAAGAATAAAATTGATTATTCAAAGCATGATGACCCCAACCAGCCATGTAAGTTTAGCTCCAGAACCTACAGATATTAACAATTTAGTATTATCAATAGTCAAAGTAGTTACTTATAGTTTAATAGCTAAATATGAAGATTTTAACGTGAGCATAAAAACTGAACACGATCACTCGATTGAACAAATTAATCTTGTTACTCAAGACATTAGCAGAGCTTTAATAAATATTATCGATAATGCTTGCCAAGCTGCTTACAAAAATACTTTGGGGAAAGATATTAGCCCAGAAGTTATAGTCTCAACAAAAAAATTAATTGAGAGTGATTCATTAGAAATAAGTATTCAAGACAATGGTGCAGGAATACCTCAAAGCATACTAGACCAGATATTCGACCCTTTCTTTACTACAAAGCCTCCTAACGAAGGTACGGGGTTAGGTTTGTATTTCGCTCATGACCTTATTGTTGTAAGGCATGGAGGTCAAATCAAAGTTGACTCTCAGCCAGGAGCTTACACTAAGTTCACTCTGATTCTGCCCAGTAACAATAAATAAACTATCTTTAATCACAACAAAATTTCATTGTGAGCAAAAACTGAACATAAGTTTGATAGGGTTGGTAAGTGCATTCATTGATAATCTTTTCAGCAATCACCTGAAGCTAGTTATTTTCCAACCACAATAGTTTTTTATTGTGGTTATTATTTACCCAGTTGAGTTTTCTTCAACGGTGGCTTTCGACAGACTGTATTTACCTAACTGTCCTCGATACCACTTCCCTTTCTTCGCACCAACCGAGAGAACATTCGAGACACGTTCTCGTGCCGTGCTTCTCATCTCCTTGGGTATCTCATCGACAAAGAGGATATTTAGTATTGCTGTAATCTCTAGTACCTTATCTGAGTGTTGTTGCACAGCTTCAGCCACAGCTTCAGCTAGACTAGCATCGACAAACTCCTCTCGCAAATACTGTTGCCAACCATTGGCTTCTTCTGATACCCTTTTGGTGGGTACAGATTTTTTACCTGACTTGTTGCTACTAGGGGATGAGTTTTTCTTGCCTTTTGCCGCTTGAGGTTGTGGAGCAGCTTCAACAGTAACGGTTACAGCATCGTCTAATTCGGCAAGTGCCATTTTTTGAACCAGGTGTTCTGCCACATCATCATCAACTGGTGTTTGTGCGATCGCTTCTACCTGTTTTGGAGCAACAGGGGTTGATTTTGGGGTTGCCACAGGCTTAATAGCGGAATCAACAGGAGTAAACAGGTCAATCACAGTTTTGAGGGTTGTGTTGCAAAAAATGGTAGGCTAAAATCATTCATGGAAAGAAAATCTTTCTGCCTGCATCTGATGAATCCCAAAACCCCGTTCAAGTGGCGACATTATCAACCGGAAATCATCCTGCTATGCGTGCGTTGGTATTTAAGATATCCACTCTCGTATAGAAATCTGGAAGAGATGATAGCTGAAAGGGGGTTAACAGTTGACCATTCA
>JAABUN010006045.1_pt1 | contig 14336 bp, 12 predicted proteins | sample 5559311 | NCBI WGS metagenome assembly JAABUN01 (sample SAMN10711877, study PRJNA513370) | rock metagenome | isolation source: Antarctica rocks | place: Antarctica: Victoria Land, Siegfried Peak sud | reverse complement strand
GCTGCGCGAAGTAACCGGGGCCTTTTTCGTTAACATTAAGAAACCTCAAATAGTCATAATCTCGGTTTCCTTCTTGCTGAGGGCCTTCTCTACTTCGGCAATGTAGCTGTCGGTGTTCTTCTGCACTTTCTCCTCGGCGCTCTTGATGGCATCCTCCGAAGCGCCGTCCTTCAGCAGCTTGCGCAGGGCCTCATTCACGTCTTTGCGGATGCTGCGGACCCGCACCTTGCCGGCTTCCGATTCGTTTTTGGCCTGCTTCACCAGGTCGCGGCGGCGTTCCTCGGTCATGGCCGGGATGTTGAGCCGTACCCCGTCGGCATCCGATATTGGGCTAAGGCCCAAATCACTGTTCTTGATGGCTTTGACTACCTCGCTCACCATGTTTTTCTCCCACGGCTTGATGAGCAGGGAGCGGGCGTCGGGGGCCGAGATGTTGGCCACCTGGCCGATGGGCGTGGGCGTGCCGTAATAATCTACCTTGAGGCCCTCCAGCATGGCCGGCGAAGCCTTGCCGGCCCGGATGCGGCCCATTTCCACGCCTACGTGGGCCAGGGCTTTGCCCATCGATTCTACGGCGTCATCGAGGTAAAATTGAATTTCTTCGTCCATCTTTCGGAAATGTTGAATTTTAAAGGTTAAGCGTTGAATACCGTTGAGTTGGGGCTGAAATGATAATTCAAAACGTAAAACTCAATATTCAAAATTTCTCAGGCTTGTTCCGGCTGGTCGTCCACCAGGGGCTGCAAGGTGCTGTGCTTGAGGGCGAGCAGGGCCGCTTTGCCGGTGCGAAGAGTGGCGGTACCGTCCATGCTCACGAGCGTGCCCAAGGGCTCGCCGGCTAGCAGGCGCTCCAGGTTGCCGGGGGTATTCATGTCGAAAACGATGATGGGCAGGTTGTTCTCCTTGCAGAGCGTGAAAGCCGTCATATCCATCACGTTCAGGTTTTTGGCAATCACATCGTCAAAGGTGATGGACGCAAAGCGGACGGCATCGGGATTCTTTTCCGGGTCGGCGGAGTAGATGCCGTCCACGCGGGTGCCTTTTAGCACCACGTCGGCCTCAATCTCGATGGCCCGCAGCGAGGCGGCCGAGTCGGTGGTGAAGTACGGTGAGCCGATGCCGGCCCCAAAAATGACCACGCGGCCTTTCTCGAGGTGGCGCACCGCCCGGCGCCGGATGTAGGGCTCGCACACCCGCTGGATGGTGAGGCCCGACAGCAGGCGGGTGCTCACGTCAAGCTTTTCGAGGGCACTTTGCAGGGCCATCGAGTTGATGACCGTGGCGAGCATCCCCATGTAGTCGCCCTGCACGCGGTCGAGGCCAAAGGCTTCGGCTTGCACGCCCCGGTAAATGTTGCCGCCGCCGATCACCACGGCCACTTGCACGCCCGTGGCGGCCACGGCCTTGATTTCGGTGGCGTACTGCATCAGCCGCTCGGCGTCGATGCCGTACTGTTGCTGGCCCATCAGCGCCTCGCCGCTGAGCTTGAGAAGGATACGGTGGTAGCTCAAATTCATCAATCTTAAAATTAACGTCTGCCAGCGGGGCTCCTATTTGAGGCCGCGAATTAAGTCTACGATTTGCGTTAAGCCTGTCGTCGTTTCCTGCTGGTATTTTTCCGTGTCGCGGCGCAGCTCCAGAATGTTGCGGTTCATATCTCCTAATCTCCCTTCCACCCGTTCTAGCCGGTTTTCCACCCGCTCCAACCGATTTTCCACCCGCTCCAACCGATTTTCCACCCGCTCCAACCGATTTTCCACCCGCTCCACTCGGTTTTCCACCCGAACCACTTTTGTATTCAACTCGCTCTGGCCCTCGCGTAGTCGTGCCAGCTCCTCCACGGTAAGGTCCTGCTTGCGCAGCATTTCTACCATTACGTCTTCTAACTGTTTGAATCGTTCGTCTGTGGTCATTAGCAGATTGACGGATGAAAGATGAAATACTAATAAATCGCGGGCCGTTACACAAACTGCACCAGCAACTGCCCTTTCTGCACGTTGTCGCGCAGGCTTACCTTAATGGCGCTTACCGTGCCATCAGCGGGGGCCTTGAGGATATTTTCCATCTTCATGGCCTCTAATACTAGCAGCGGGTCACCCTTTTGTACGATTTGGCCGGGCTGCACGCGCACGTCCACGATGAGGCCGGGCATGGGGGCCTTCAGTTCATTGACCTGGACGGTGACTGCGGCGCTCAGGCCGAGGCGTTCTAGCAATAGGTCGAACCGGTCTTTGGCGTGCAGCTCGATGCGTTGGCCATTGATTTTCAGGACGAACTGCTTGGCCGTATAGTCGGCGCTCACCACTTCCGCGTCATATGAGCGGCCGCCGCGCAGCATCTGAAAACGACCGGGGCCCCGCACGGCCACGTCCCAGGCAAAGGGCTGGTCGTTGAGGTGCAGGTCGTCGGGGGCGCGGTAGTCAACCGCCCAGGAGCGGTCGGGGCCGGTGCTGATTTGGAGCATGGGAAATGGAGCGGGTAGGGCAGGAGCGGGGTTAAAGGTAGCCCCATTCCCAAATTATTTCGGAAATTCCAGCGATTTTTCGTCCCTTATCGCCGCTATGAAGTACCTGCTTACGGGCCTCTGGGTTCTGCTATTAATAAGTCCGTTAGGAGTTTTGGGGCAAAAAACCGGGCCGGCAGGTGGCACAGCGGCCCGCCGGCTCGCACCGCACCGCAAGGGCCCCGCCGCGCCGGTGCCAGTAGCGGCCCCGCTGGTGGTGCCTTCGTGGCTGCCGTCCACGGCGCCGCTGCGGCCCGCCGCCACCATTCTCACCGAGGTGACGCACACCAAGCTTGATGTGCGGTTCGATTACAAGAAGCAATACGTGCTGGGCACGGCCGTGCTCACGCTCCGCTCGCATTTCTACCCTCAAAGCCAGGTAGTGCTCGATGCCAAAGGCTTCGACGTGCAGAAAGTGGAGCTGGTGGGCGAGCGCAAGGTGAAACCAGTGGTGTACAGCTACGACAAGCGCCAGCTTACCCTGACCCTCGACCGGCCGTATTCGCGCACCGAGGCGTACCAGGTGCGCATTGTGTACGTGGCCAAGCCCAACGAACTGCCTGTCGGGGGCTCGGCCGCCATCACGGCGGCGAAGGGCCTGTATTTTATTAATCCATTGGGCCTGGAAAAAAACAAGCCCCGCCAAATCTGGACCCAGGGCGAGACGGAATCCAATTCCTGCTGGTTCCCCACCATCGACCGGCCCAACCAGCGTATGACGCAGGAACTCAGCCTGACGGTGGAGAGCCAGTTTAAGACGCTGTCCAATGGCTCGCTTATTTCTTCTAAACCCAACGCTGATGGTACCCGCACCGATACGTGGCGCCAGAACCAGGCCCAGCCGCCCTACCTGACTACGCTGGTGGTGGGCGACTATGCCGTGGTGAGCGACACCTGGCACGGCAAGCCCGTCGATTACTACGTCGAACCCGCGTACGCCGGCACGGCCCGCGCCGTGTTCGGCCACACCTCCGAAATGCTGGAGTTCTTCTCAAAGAAGCTGGGCGTGGACTACCCGTGGGACAAATACGCCCAAGTGGCGGTGCGCGACTACGTGAGCGGGGCCATGGAAAATACCACCGCCGTGACGCACGGCACTAACGTGCAGGTGACGCCCCGTGAGCTGCTCGATGCCACCTACGCCGGCAACGAGTCCATCATCGTCCACGAGTTGTTTCACCACTGGTTCGGCGATTACGTCACCTGCGAGTCGTGGGCCAACCTGCCGCTCAACGAGTCGTTCGCCGATTACGCCGAGTACCTGTGGGCCGAGCAAAAATTCGGGCCCGACGAAGCCGCTTTAGTGCAGGAAACCAAGCTGGCCAGCTACCTCGACGAAGCCCAGAGCAAGCGTGAGCCCCTCATCCGCTACCGTTATCAGGAGCGGGAGGACATGTTCGACCGCCACTCCTACGCCAAAGGCGGGCGGGTGCTGCACATGCTGCGCAAGTACGTGGGCGACGATGCCTTCTTCGGGGCCCTGCACCGCTACCTGGAGCAGAATAAGCAGTCGGCGGTCGAAATCTCTAAGCTGCGCACGGCTTTCGAGGAAACCACCGGCGAAGACCTGATGTGGTTTTTCAACCAGTGGTTTCTGCGGCGCGGGCACCCCGAGCTGCACGTCAGCCACAGCTACGCCAACGGGGCCGTGACGCTGCGCGTGCAACAAGTGCAGGATACGCTTTACCAGCCCGTATACCGGCTGCCGGTGACGGTAACGGTCTGGCAGAAAGACCGGCCGGCTGATTACCGCATCACCGTCAGCAAGGCCGACCAGACGTTCACCTTGCCCGCCGCCAGCCAGCCCAGCCTGGTCAAGTTCGACGGTGAAGACCAACTACTGGCCCAAATCGATGAGGACCGCACCCAGGACGAGCTGGTATTTCAGTTCGAACACGCCCGCAGCTACCAGCAAAAGGCCGAAGTGCTGGAGCTGCTCCAGAATAAAACCGGCGAGCTGCCGGTGAGCGCCTTGTTCCGCAGTGCCTTGGATGATAAGTTCTGGGCCTTGCGCCGCACCGCCCTCGACCACCTCCGCCGTTACCGGGGCCCCGAGGGCGGTGCCGTGCGCCAGGCCGTGCTGCGCGTTGCTACCGCCGACCCCAGCCCCCAGGTGCGGGCCCAGGCCCTGGCTACGCTGGCCACCCTCTCCAATGGCAACTACGGCCCAGCTTATCTGGCGGCCCTCGGCGATAGTTCTTACACGGTAGCGGCGGCGGCCCTGATGATACTGGCCAAAAGCCCCAGCATCAGCGCACGGGCCCCAATCGCGGCCCTCGACAACACGGCCAGCAGCGTACTGGTGTTGGCTCTGGCCGATTACTACGCCCGCAACGGGGCCCTCGACCAGTACGCCTGGTTCCTGCGCCGCCTGCCCGGCGTACCCGAAGGCGACTTGTATGCCTACCTGCAATCGTTCGGTACGCTAATGACCAACATCCCGCCCGTTGAGCGCGACAAGGGCCGCAACCTGCTCGAAGATTATGCCCGCCATGCACCCCGCTACGACGTGCGCCTGGGGGCCTACAAAGGTTTGGTGCAGCTGTTGCCCAGTACGCCTGCGCTCAAGGCCACGCTGCAAAACATCCGCGAGAAGGAAACCGACGACCGGTTGAAAGCTTTTTACAATTTGATGTAGAACCAGTTGCCGCCGCAGTTCTAAAAAAGAGCAACCTTTTTTGCTATACCTCTTGCCTTTTAAGAGAAAAACCGTAATTTTGCGCTTCCTTACGAAACACTACTACTTAGGTAATTGGCAAATGAGGGAAAATGCGCGCAGGCAACTGGCCGGCTCGCACCAAATTTGGGGGTATCGCATAGCGGCAATTGCGGGTGACTGTAACTCACCTCCTTCGGGTTCATAGGTTCGAGTCCTGTTACCCCCACTTTTAATGACATAAAATTTGCCGCCTGCGGGAGTAGCTCAGTTGGTAGAGCGGCAGCCTTCCAAGCTGCAGGTCGCGGGTTCGAACCTCGTCTCCCGCTCACGTCATTTAACAATTAACAGGTATCATTTAACAGTCCTCCAAGCTGCCGAATGAACTTCTGATAATTGATAATTGATAAATGTTAAATGAAATAAGCCGTTTTAGCTCAGTGGTAGAGCACTTCCTTGGTAAGGAAGAGGTCATGGGTTCAAATCCCATAAATGGCTCACAGTATTACAAGCCCCGTTGGTTCAATCGCCAGCGGGCAGGTTCTAACCAAGTAAGCGACGCGCAGTTTTCCTGAACTTTTGGGGGCTGAGTTTCGCTTTCTTGCCGTAGGGGCTTATTTTTGTTATAAATTCACCACCTCTTTTTTACTCTTTACAATGGCTAAAGAAAATTTCGACCGGTCCAAGCCGCACGTTAACATCGGTACCATCGGCCACGTTGACCACGGCAAAACGACCCTGACGGCTGCTATCACGATGGTGTTGGCAAACCAGGGCCTGGCCGAAAAGCGTGACTTCTCTTCGATTGACAATGCTCCCGAAGAAAAAGAGCGTGGTATCACCATCAACACCTCGCACGTAGAATACTCGACGGTTAACCGTCACTACGCCCACGTGGACTGCCCCGGCCACGCCGACTATGTGAAGAACATGGTGACCGGTGCCGCTCAGATGGACGGTGCTATCCTCGTGGTAGCTGCTACCGACGGCCCCATGCCCCAGACCCGTGAGCACATCCTGCTCGCCCGCCAGGTAGGCGTGCCCCAGTTGGTGGTGTTCATGAACAAAGTGGACATGGTGGACGACCCCGAGCTGCTCGAGCTGGTGGAGATGGAAATCCGTGAACTGCTCTCGTTCTACGACTTCGACGGCGACAACATTCCGATTATCCAGGGTTCGGCCCTCGGCGGTTTGAACGGCGATGCCAACTGGGTGCCGAAAATCAACGAATTGATGGCTGCCGTTGACTCGTTCATTCCGATTCCGGCTCGTCTCACCGACCTCCCCTTCCTGATGCCTGTTGAGGACGTGTTCTCGATTACGGGTCGTGGCACGGTGGCTACGGGTCGTATCGAGCGCGGCATCATCAACTCGGGCGAGCAAGTTGACATCCTCGGTATGGGTGCCAAAGCTGGTCTGAAATCGACGGTAACGGGTGTGGAAATGTTCCGCAAAATCCTTGACCGTGGCGAAGCTGGCGACAACGTTGGCCTGTTGCTCCGCGGCATTGAAAAGGACGACATCCGCCGCGGCATGGTTATCTGCAAGCCCGGCTCGGTAACTCCCCACCAGAAGTTCAAGGCTGAGGTGTACGTTCTCTCGAAAGAGGAAGGTGGCCGCCACACGCCGTTCTTTAACAACTACCGCCCGCAGTTCTACCTGCGCACCACCGACGTTACCGGCATCATCACCCTCCCCGAGGGCGTGGAAATGGTAATGCCCGGCGACAACATCACCATCACCGTTGAGCTTATCAACAAGGTGGCGATGGAAAAAGGCCTCCGCTTCGCTATCCGTGAGGGTGGCCGCACGGTAGGTGCCGGTCAGGTGACGGAAGTGCTCGACTAGTCAACTGAGTGAAAAAACAGTCCGCCTTCGCCTTTGCGGGGGCGGATTTGTTTTGTAGCTAGGTTTTAGTACCTTTGCACTCCCTTTGGTGAAATATTGCCAGCGGGAGTGCCCTTTACGAGTGTAGTTCAAGGGTAGAATAGAGGTCTCCAAAACCTTTGATGGGAGTTCGAATCTCTCCACTCGTGCATTTTGAGGCGATTGCCTCGCATTCGGTTCATTTTTTCCGGCTTGGCCGGTATCTCTTACAATGGACAAGTTGACCGACTACTTCCGCGCCACCGCTGAGGAAATGCGCTATAGCGTGACGTGGCCCACCGCCATTGAGCTGCAAAAGAGTGCCGGCCTCGTGCTGATTGGCTCCATTGTGTTTGCGGCCGTGGTCGGGGTCATGGATGTTGCGTTCAATAAAAGCCTGACGGCTTTTTATCAATCGTTTCGCTAATCAACAAAAAGAGATGGGCGAATTGAAATGGTACGTGGTGCGCTCGGTGAGCGGCCAGGAAAAAAAAGCCAAAAACTACCTCGAAACCGAATTGGGGCGGCATAACCTCACTGAGCTGGTGCCGCAGGTGCTGATTCCGGTGGAGAAAGTGTTCGAGATGCGCAATGGCAAGAAGCGTGTGCGAGAGCGCAATCTTTACCCTGGTTATATCATCATCCACGCCGACCTTGGCCACGGCGAGGTGGACCACATCATCACCAGTACGCCAGGCGTAATTGGCTTTCTGGGTGACAAAGACAAAAAAGATGCGGCCAACAACAAGCCCGTGCCGCTGCACCTGTCCGAGGTGAACCGCATTTTGGGCATCGTAGATGAAGCCGAAGAGCAAGTAGCCACCCTCGACAAGCCTTATGTGGTAGGCGAGTTGGTAAAAATCATGGATGGTGGCTTTGCCGGTATGTCGGGCACGGTGTCTGAGATCTTTGAAGAGCGTAAAAAGCTCAACGTTATCGTGAAAATTTTCGGCCGTAACACGCCAATGGAATTGAACTACACCCAGGTAGAAAAAGAGGTTTAAGATTTTAATACACCATGCCGGCCATTGGCTCCGGGTCGGCAGGGCTTCCAAATTAGGAGTATACTGAAAACTGAGGCAAGCGCGAGTTACGACGCACGAGCCGCAGCCTTATAAATCAAATGGCCAAGGAAATTAGAGGTTATCTGCGCTTGCAGATAAAGGGAGGCTCCGCGAACCCATCGCCGCCGGTAGGACCTGCACTTGGCAGCAAAGGCCTTAATATCATGGAGTTTTGCAAGCAGTTCAATGCGCGCACCCAGGATAAGGCCGGCCAAATCTGCCCCGTGTTGATCACCATGTACACCGACAAGTCGTTTGACTTCGTGGTGAAAACCGCTCCCGCGCCGGTGCTGCTCATGGAAGCCGCCAAGCTACAGAGCGGTTCGAAAGAGCCTAACCGTAACAAGGTGGGTTCGGTGACCTGGGATCAAATCCGCACCATTGCCGAGACGAAGATGCCCGATTTGAACGCCTTTAAGGTGGAATCGGCCATGAAGCAAGTGGCTGGCACGGCCCGCAGCATGGGCATCACCGTCAAGGGCGATTCTCCTTTTGCTGAATAATTAAACGGAGAAAAGCACATGGCAAAAATCACTAAAAAGCGCAAGGACGCCCTTGCCAAATACGACCTGACGCAGGTGCGCAGCCTCGTGGAAGCCGCGAAAGTGGTAAAGGATATCACCTACACCAAATTCGACTCATCGGTTGATATTGATGTTCGCCTAGGCGTGGACCCCCGCAAAGCCGACCAAATGGTGCGCGGCGTGGCTACTCTGCCCCACGGCACCGGCAAAACCGTGCGTGTGCTGGCTCTCGTGACTCCCGACAAGGAGGCCGAAGCCCTTGCCGCTGGTGCCGACTTCGTAGGCCTGGACGACTACATCTCGAAAATCGAGAAAGGTTGGACCGACATTGACGTTATCATCACCATGCCGGCCGTAATGGCTAAAGTAGGCCGTCTGGGCCGCGTACTGGGCCCCCGTGGCCTGATGCCGAACCCCAAGTCGGGCACGGTGACGACTGATGTGGCCAAGGCCGTGCGGGAGGTAAAGGCCGGTAAAATCGACTTCAAGGTTGATAAGACGGGTATTATCCACTGCTCGGTGGGCAAGGTTTCGTTCGACGAGACCAGACTGGCCGAAAATGCGCTGGAAATTATCCAGACGCTGGGTCGGTTGAAGCCGTCGTCATCGAAGGGTACCTACATCAAGAGCATTACCCTGAGCAGCACCATGTCGCCCGGCGTGCCGGTTGACAGCCAGGTTACTTCCGCTAACTAATTAAACGACTCACCCATGAACAGGGAAGAAAAACAAGCCCTCGTGGACGAGTTGAGCGAGAAGTTCCAATCGCACAACTCGTTCTACATTGTCGATGCTTCGGTGATGTCGGTGGCGAAAACCAACGAATTTCGTCGTCTGTGCTTCAACCGCGGGATGGAATACAAGGTGTACAAAAACACCTTTATCCGAAAAGCGATGGACACGCTCGGCCACGACACTTCGGAGATGGATGCCGCGCTGAAAGGCCAGTCGGGCGTGCTGTTCTCACAGGAGAGCGGCTCGGCTCCCGCCAAGCTGTTGCGCGACTTCTACAAATCGCAGGCTTATGGCCGCAATGTGACGCCTAAGCCCGTGCTAAAAGGTGCCTATGTGGATGCCAGCATCTATGTGGGCTCGGACCAGCTTGAAGGCCTGACCACCCTCAAAGGCAAGCAGGAACTACTCGGTGAACTCATCGGCCTGCTGCAATCGCCCGCCAAAAATGTTATCTCGGCGCTGCAAAGCGGCGGCAACAAGCTGGCCGGTATCCTCAAAACGCTTTCCGAAAAGGAAGAGGCTGCTGCTTAAACGCCGCTCTTATTTTTCGCACTTCAATTTAATTTTCAACCCCTCTTTTTTAACAATCTACAGAAATGGCAGATTTGAAAGCATTCGCTGAGCAGCTCGTAAACCTGACGGTGAAAGAAGTAAACGAATTGGCAACCATCCTGAAGGACGAGTACGGCATTGAGCCCGCTGCTGCCGCTCCGGTGATGATGGCCGGTGGCGGCGCTGCTGCTGCCGATGAGGCTCCCGAGGAGAAAACGTCGTTTGACGTTATCCTGAAGGCTGCTGGCGGTGCCAAGCTGGCTGTAGTGAAACTGGTGAAGGATCTGACGGGCTTGGGCCTGAAAGAGGCTAAAGAACTCGTTGATGGTGCTCCTAAGGCCGTGAAAGAAGGCGTCACCAAGGACGAAGCCGACACGCTGAAAAAGCAGTTGGAAGAAGCGGGGGCCGAAGTAGAAGTTAAGTAATCGCAGCTCCTGAAGCTGTACTTAACCCGCTTCAAATAAGGCTTAGACCTGGCAACTTAGCCAGGTCTTTTCCTGTTTGTAGTATCGTCGGAGCGCAAGCCTTATGGTTTGCGCTCCGTTGTGTCAGTAAGCGGTTCTGCCCGGTAGAACTATTTGGGGCTGCGAACCAGTGGGTTTGCAGAGCTGACCGTCCACCTTATTGGGGTGGCCCCTGCGTTTACGCTTCTGTGTCCATCTTTTAATCCCCTCCGCATTGGCTACACCGAAAGCAAAAACGGCCGCGCTCCAGAAATCGGCCACCGCTGAGCGAATCAGTTTCGCTAAGATTAGAAAGGTTATTGAATATCCGGATTTCTTGGACGTGCAGGTGCAATCGTTCCAAGACTTCTTTCAGCTGGAAACTGCCGCTGAGAATCGGTCGAATGAAGGACTGTTTAAGGTGTTTGCCGAGAACTTCCCCATTTCCGATTCACGCGAAAATTTCGTGCTGAATTTCATTGACTATCACGTTGACCCGCCCAAGTATTCGGTTGACGAATGCATTGACCGGGGCCTTACGTATTCGGTGCCGCTGAAGGCTAAGCTGCGCCTTATCTGCAATGATAAGGACAACGAGGACTTTGAGACGATTGAGCAGGAAGTGTTTTTGGGAAACATCCCCTACATGACCGAGAAGGGCTCTTTCGTTATCAACGGCGCCGAGCGGGTTATCGTATCCCAGTTGCACCGTTCGCCGGGCGTGTTTTTTGCCCAAAGCAAGCACACCAACGGCACCAAGCTGTATTCGGCCCGCATTATTCCGTTTAAGGGTTCGTGGATTGAGTTCGCCACGGACGTGAATAACGTGATGTACGCGTACATCGACCGGAAGAAGAAATTCCCGGTGACGACGCTGCTCCGCGCTATCGGCTACGGCACCGACAAGGACATTCTCGACCTGTTCGGGCTGTCGGAGGAAGTGAAAGCCGATAAGAAAAACCTTAAGAAAGCCGTCGGTCGCAAGCTAGCCGCCCGGGTGCTGCGCACCTGGACGGAAGACTTCGTGGACGAGGACACCGGCGAGGTGGTTTCCATCGACCGCAACGAAGTGCTGCTCGAGCGCGATTCCGTAATTGAAGAAGCGGACATCGACACCATCCTGGAGGCTGGGGCGAAATCGGTGATTCTGCACCGCGAGAACGTGAACATCGCGGACTTTGCCATCATTTACAACACGCTCCAAAAGGACAACTCCAACTCGGAGAAGGAAGCCGTGGAGCAGATTTATCGTCAGCTCCGCAACACGGAGGCCCCCGACGAGGAGACTGCCCGCGACATCATCCAGAAGCTGTTCTTCTCGGACAAGCGCTACGACCTTGGGGAAGTAGGCCGCTACCGCATCAATAAGAAGCTGGCGATTGATATGAGCCAGGCTTCGCGGGTGCTGACCAACCAGGACATCGTGCTGATTGTGAAATACCTGATTGGTCTGATTAACTCGAAGGCCATTGTCGATGACATTGACCACTTGAGCAACCGCCGCGTGCGCACGGTGGGCGAGCAGCTCTACGCCCAGTTTGGCGTGGGCCTGGCCCGCATGGCGCGTACCATCAAAGAGCGTATGAACGTGCGCGACAACGAGGACTTCAAGCCGGTAGACTTGATTAACGCCCGGACGCTGTCCAGCGTCATCAACTCGTTCTTCGGCACGAACCAACTGTCGCAGTTCATGGACCAGACCAACCCGCTGGCCGAGGTGACGCACAAGCGCCGCGTATCGGCCCTGGGGCCGGGAGGTCTGTCGCGTGAGCGCGCCGGCTTTGAGGTACGCGACGTTCACTACACGCACTACGGCCGCCTTTGCACCATCGAAACCCCGGAGGGCCCCAACATCGGCCTGATTTCGTCGCTGTGCGTTCACGCCCGCGTGAATTCGATGGGCTTCATTGAGACGCCTTATCGCGACGTAAAAGACGGCAAGGTGGACATGAGTTCGAATGTGAAGTTCCTGACCGCTGAGGAAGAGGACACGCACCACATTGCCCAAGCCAACTCGCTGCTCGACAACGACGGCAAGCTGACTCAGGAACTTGTAAAAGGCCGTTTCGAAGGCGACTTCCCGGTGGTGAACCCCGGTGAGTATTCTTACATGGACGTGGCCCCGAACCAGATTGTATCGGTGGCCGCTTCGCTGATCCCATTCCTGGAGCACGACGATGCCAACCGGGCCCTGATGGGCTCGAACATGCAGCGCCAGGCCGTACCGCTCGTGCGCCCCGAGGCCCCCATTGTGGGCACCGGACTGGAAGGGCGCATCGCGACCGACTCGCGCACGCTGGTGGTGGCCGAAGGAGAAGGCGTAATTGACTATGTTGACGCCAACAAGATCATCGTGAAATATGACTTGTCGGAAGACGACGTAATGGTGAGCTTCGACGCCGAGCGCATCACCTACGACCTCATTAAATTTCGCCGCACCAACCAAGATACCTGCCTCAACCTGACGCCGCTCGTGAAGCGCGGCGAGCGGGTTTCGGCTGGCCAGTCGCTGTGCGAAGGCTACGGCACCAACCAAGGCGAATTGGCCTTGGGCCGCAATATGCAGGTGGCGTTCATGCCGTGGCAGGGCTACAACTTCGAGGATGCCATCGTCATCTCGGAGCGGGTGGTGCGCGACGACATCTTCACTTCGATTCACATCGAAGAGTTTGAGTTGGAAGTGCGCGAGACCAAGCGCGGCGAAGAAGAACTGACTTCGGAGATTCCGAACGTGAGTGAAGAAGCCGTGCGCAACCTCGACGACAATGGTATCATCCGCCTCGGCGCGGAGGTGCGGGAAGGCGATATTCTGATTGGCAAAATCACGCCTAAAGGCGAGACGGACCCGACGCCGGAAGAGAAGCTGCTCCGCGCCATCTTTGGCGACAAGGCTGGTGATGTTAAAGATGCTTCGCTGAAGGCACCGCCCTCCTTGCAGGGTGTGGTGATTGGCACCAAGCTCTTCTCACGTCCTAAGAAAGACAAAAACTTGCGGGCCAAGTCGAAGAAGGAAGTCGAGGACCTGAAAGACAAGTACGCCCACGAACTGCGCGGTATCAAGGCCATCATGGTGGACAAGCTGGTGCAGCTGCTCGAAGGCAAAACGTCGCAGGGCATCAAGCACCGCTTTGGCGAAGAGATGATTGCCAAGGGCGTGAAGTTCAATCGCAAGAACATCAACGAGGGCCTCTTCCCTGAGAAGAACCCTTACAAGGACGAGAGCAACTACGCCGTGCCGGAAGAGGTGAACCTGTTCAAGGACCTGATTCTGGAAGGCTGGACGGCCGACGCCCGCGTGAACAAGATGCTGCTGACGCTGGTGAAAAACTACGCCAAGCGCCGCAATACCATCACGGCGCACTTCAAGCGCCACCGGTTCACGCTGGAAGTGGGCGACGAGCTACCCGCCGGCATCGTGCAGTTGGCCAAAGTATATATTGCCAAGAAGCGCAAGCTGAAAGTGGGCGATAAGATGGCCGGCCGCCACGGCAACAAAGGGGTCGTGGCCCGCATCGTGCGCGATGAGGATATGCCCTTCCTCGCTGACGGAACGCCGATGGACATCGTACTGAACCCGCTGGGTGTACCGAGCCGCATGAACATCGGCCAGATTTACGAAACCGTACTCGGTTGGGCAGGCCTGAAGCTGGGCCGCCGGTATTCGACGCCGATTTTCGATGGTGCCACCGAAGCTGAAGTGTCGGCGGAGCTGACCGAGGCGGGCTTGCCCACCTTCGGCCGGACCTACCTGCATGACGGCCTAACCGGGCAGCAGTTTGACCAACCGGTGACCGTGGGTGTGATTTACATGCTCAAGCTTGGCCACTTGGTTGACGATAAGATGCACGCCCGTTCCATTGGGCCGTACTCGCTCATCACGCAGCAGCCGCTGGGTGGTAAGGCGCAGTTCGGGGGCCAGCGCTTCGGCGAGATGGAAGTGTGGGCCCTGGAAGCCTTCGGGGCCTCCAACGTGCTCCAGGAAATCCTGACCAT
>JAABUN010006044.1_pt1 | contig 14338 bp, 10 predicted proteins | sample 5559311 | NCBI WGS metagenome assembly JAABUN01 (sample SAMN10711877, study PRJNA513370) | rock metagenome | isolation source: Antarctica rocks | place: Antarctica: Victoria Land, Siegfried Peak sud | reverse complement strand
CTCTGTATAAAATAGTTGTTGCGGTCCTCGCCGGTTGGAGCTTTGTTTTTTACTCATTTTTGTCCTGTTTTTAGTTGACTTATCCACTTTTTAGGAGTCAACCTATTTCAGGACTATACATTTGCCACTAACGGTTTAGGTATTGCCGAAGGCGGGGAATTTCAGGCCTACGGTTCAATATAATTACAAATGTTTAATTCGTTCCGCCAGCCGAATAGATATTGTCATGCCCCGCTTTTGGATACCATGTTACCTGCTGGCATGTTTATTTAATAATGTTTAAATCTTTGAAGACAGTCTTTGTAATTTCTTTCCTACAACTTCCAAAATCAGAATTATTAAGTTTTCTGTCCTGCAAAAGTCGTGTCGCAAAAAAATAATCACCACTTTTATTCTCTAAATATCCAACCCACCAACCTGTATTAATTCCGCCATCTCTTGTCCAACCAGTTTTTGAATGAATAGTATAATCTTCATTTTGTTCAGTCATCATTACTCTCTTTACTATTTCAGTGTTTCGTTTTGAAAAAGGCAGCTTTTCTTCGTAAAGTTTTTTAATAAATTCTACTTGGTTGATTGGCGAAATAGCAAAGGGGCCAAAGTTCCAGAAGTCCGCGTCTTTTTGTGAAAGGTCAAGGTTTCCATAATGGCAAATTCTCAAATACTTTTTATAATTCTCTTTTCCGATTTTCTTTGCTAACTCCACAAAGACCCAACCTGCTGAAACCTCGAAGGCTTCTTTAACTGTCATATCATGATATATTTCGGGTCTGTAACCATATTCTACGGTGTCTGTGCTTCCTACCCATTTAACAATTTCATTTTCATCTGGAATTGTTTTTGTTTCCAATGTAATCAGAAGGTTAATTATTTTGAAAGTTGATGCAGGTAGTGTTTCCTTTCTTGTTCCAATGGTGTCAGATAAAATCCATTGTCGTTTAATATTGTCAAAAATTGCAAGTGAACCCTCTACATTACAGTTGTCAAAATATTTTTTAAAATCTTGTCTTAATATAATAGTGTCTCTATTTGATACGATTGCATTGCTTGTCGTTCTACCGTTTAATGTACATGAGGAAAACACTCCAATAAGTAAGAGCCCTAAAATCAAATGTCTTAACTTCATTTTGATGTTGCGTTATACTTGCAGGTAACGCGACGCTTTGCCTATAATTTTGTTACAAAATACATTGCTTTTCAACAGCAAATCGAACTAAAGTACAACTTAAAATGTTGAATATTTGAGTTAAACTATTATCTCTTAAGTTAGCTCACGACAAATACTTTCCTACAATCGGCACCCTTCTCCCTATACCAAAAGCTTTAGGGCTAACTCTTATAATAGGGCAAAACTGGTTTCGTTTATATTCATTGGTATTTACCAGTTTCAAAATACGATCTACAAGGGCCGCATTAAAACCCTGCTCCTTAATTTCCTGCGGCCCTTTGCGGCGCTCTATGTACTGGTACAAAATCTCGTCGAGAATGTTGTACTCGGGCAAGCTGTCTGCATCTTTCTGGTCAGGCCTCAACTCTGCACTTGGTGCTTTATGAATGATGTTACCAGGAATTATTTCTTTATCTCTGTTTATGTATTCTGCAAGCGCATATACCTGTAATTTATAACAATCTCCCAGCACGCCAATACCACCTGCCATATCTCCATACAAGGTGCCATAACCAGTTGCGAGTTCGCTTTTATTAGATGTATTTAATAATATATAACCAAATTTATTAGCTATACTCATCAGCAGATTTCCACGTGAGCGGCTTTGTATATTTTCTTCAGCGATACTAAAAGGCAGATCTTTGAAAATGGGTTTTAGCGTAGACAAAAATGCTTCATAAACATCAGCGATCTTTATAATGTCATAAGGGTTGCCAAGGTTTTCACTTAGTTTTACGGCATCATTTACAGAGTGTTCTGTACTGTATGGAGAAGGCATTAAAACTGCTCTTACGTTTTCTTTGCCCAAAGCTTCGCACGCCAGTGCAAGTGTGACAGCGCTGTCAATACCACCTGAAGAACCAAGAATGGCTTTGGTAAAACCCATTTTAAGAAAGTAATCCTTAATTCCATGAATTAGGGCTGTATGGATGACCGAAATATTTAGCCTGGGATCATATTTTAAAGGATTGGGTTTTATGTGCGGGATAGGTTTAATATAGTCAAAAGTATCTTCAACTATACTCCCGTCTTCATTCAATGTAACGCCGTCCACCGCTTCTTCAAATGATGGTAATGCCTTGCATAAATTTCCTTCTTTGTCAAAAATTAATGAACCGCCGTCAAAAACAACTTCAGTCTGGCTGCCTACTGCGTTGCAATAAAACATAGGCAGTTTATAATTAATAACATTTGACTTGATTACAGACTTTCTTTCTTCTTCATGAATGTAATCAAAAGGTGATGCACTCAGGTTGATCATCAGGTCTGGATCTTGCTCCATCAGTTTATCCATCGGGCAAATGCGATACAGTGGATTATCATTGATATTCCAGATGTCTTCACATATAGTTACCGCAAGTCTTTTTCCTTTAAACTCAAGAACTTTCCAGTCAAATGCAGGTTCAAAGTACCGGTATTCATCAAATATATCGTAAGTCGGTAACAGCGTTTTGTGAACCTCTCCTTTAATCTCCTTCTCATACAAAAGAAAAGCAGCATTAAAAAGATCTTTTCCCTGTGCAACAGGATTTCTTGAAGGTGAACCAACCAATACGCCTATAGTATCAGCATGTAGTTTTATTTCATCAATAGCCTGGTAACATTTATTGATGAAGTCGTTGAACTCTAGAAAGTCGCGTGGTGGGTAACCACATATACACATTTCACTAAAGACAACAAGATCAGCGCCTCTGCTTTTTGCTTTTTCAATTGCTGAAATAATTTTCTTAGTATTTTCTTCAAAATTTCCTATGTGGTAATTCTGTTGCGCCAGTACAATTTTCATAGTTAAAGATTTCTATAATTATGTTTTCAGACTATAAAGTTCGTGCCTTATTGTAATTTGCCCCAAAAGATTATTTGTATGAGGAGATTTAGTTTGTACATGTTAATTATAATAATCATCAGCAGTTGCAGGGGCAGAAATACTCCTGATGTCTCAGGTATAAAAGTTCCTTTGCAATTGCAACGTTTTGATAAAGACTTTTTTTCAATTAATACAAATCATGCAGATCAATCTCTGCAGCAGTTGCAACAAAAATATCCTTCTTTTCTCCGGGATTTTGTGTACAACATACTTGCACTTCCATCGCAGCCTGATAGCACCCGGGCAGTAGAACAACAGGTTAAGGCTTTTATTAGCTCTTATAAACCATTAAAGGATTCTGCAGACAAAATATTTGCAAACCTGCAAACTACAGAAAAAGAGGTGAGGAAAGGGTTACAGTTCGTAAAGCATTATTTTCCTTCCTATAAGCTGCCAACAAAACTCATCACTTTTATAGGTCCCATAAACAGCTACGGAAATATTTTAACTACCGATGCCCTTGCTGTTGGCTTGCAACTATATATGGGTAAAAATTTCTCATTGTATCAAAGTGAGGCAGGTCAGGAGATGTATCCGGCTTATATATCAAGAAGATTTGAAAAAGAGTATATTCCTGTTAATTGTATTAAAACTATTGTTGACGATATCTTTCCTGATAATAATGCGGGAAGGCCGTTGGTTGAACAAATGGTTCAGGCCGGAAAAAGATTGTATATGCTTGATCAGTTGTTGCCTGAAACGGCAGATACACTAAAGACAGGTTATACACAAAAACAATTAGAAGGATGTTATGCAAACGAAGGAACAATCTGGAGCTTTTTTGTTCAGAATGATCTTTTGTATGTATCTGATCCGTCTTTAATAAAAGATTATATGAACGATGCTCCGCAAACACAGGCTTTTGGAAAAGAGTCTCCTGGTTTTATAGGGCAATTTTGCGGATGGCAAATTGTAAAAAAATGGATGGCAAAAAATGAGAAAGTTTCTTTAGAAGATTTATTAAAAACAGACCCGAAAATAATATTTCAGCAGGCAAAGTATAAGCCGTGAAGCAAGGTGTAAAAGGGTGTAAGGCGTAAGCAAGATGACGGTTGACATCTGATAGTTGACGGAAGCCTTTATGCCTGTAACTGGTAACCGATAACCTGCAACCTTACTACTTGTAACCGGTAAACTGCAACCGGAATTAATTCATCTTATACGGAACTACCATTTCAAATGATGGAATATTAACTTCAAATGTTTTTTTATTATTCAGGTTTTCCATAACATATTTTCCAAACATCTTTCCCATCTCAGTACGAAGGTTGCATCCGCTTACATATTGAAATTGTTGCCCGGGTTGCAATGAAGGTTGCTGGCCTACAACGCCTTCACCTTCTACCTCACGGTATTCTCCGTTGCTGTCAAAAATATGCCAGTGCCTGCGATTAAGTTGCACTGGAAAACTATTGTGGTTTTCGATGGTGATACGATAAGCAAACATAAACTCACTGTTAACCGGATTACTATAATCCGGCTGGTAAAATGTTTCTATGCTTATTTGTACTCCCTCAGAAAGTTTTGATATCATATCACACACATTTCAGTAAAACTACGGAAAAAAATAAAAAGGTAATTTCAGAATCTTATGCAAAAAGTTTACCGCATTATTCTTATAGACAAATCAGAAAAATGTAAAGCAAGTAAGGGGACTAAAAACAAATGATAATTGTGAAATGTATTTTTATCCCTGAGGCAAACTAAAAACCTTCAAACAACAATTTATTTCCTGATGTTTACACAAAACTTATCTTTATCGTATTAATCTAAAATTCTGATTATGACAAAAATTGCTGTAGCTAAAGGAGATGGAATCGGACCGGAAATTATGGAGGCGGTACTTAGCATTTTCAAAGCCGCCAATGTTCCTCTTGAGTATGAATATGTTGACATGGGCAAATGGGTTTTTGATAAAGGCTATAGCAACGGCATGACACCTGCAGCACAGCAAACTATAGAAAATTTAGGCATTTTGTTTAAAGGGCCAATGGAAACCCCTAAAGGAAAAGGAGTAAAAAGTGTAAACGTAACTGCGCGTAAAACATGGAATACTTATGCCAATAAGCGCGTCTTTCAAACCCTGCATGGTGTTGATACCGTTTTTTCTAAAGCAGGAATTTCAATAGACATTACCATTGTTCGCGAAAATATTGAGGATACATATGGAGGCATTGAGCATATGCTAACGCACGATGTCGCCCTCAGCCGCCGTTTTATAACGCATCCGGGAAGTTTACAAGTTATAAAATATGCTTTCGAAATGGCAAAAAAGAAAGGTACGAGGCGCATTACCTGCGGGCACAAAGCAAACATTATGAAGCTTACCGATGGCTTGTTCCTTGAGACCTTTTACGAGGTAGCCAAAGAGTATCCCGAGTTAAAGGCAGATGATATAATTGTTGATGATCTTTGTATGAAACTGGTGATACGGCCCGATACTTTTGATGTAGTGGTATTAACAAACTTGCAGGGCGACATTGTATCAGATCTTTGTGCCGGCCTGGTTGGTGGTCTTGGCTTTGCACCCTCAGCAAATATTGGCGATCACATAGCTATTTTTGAAGCCGTTCACGGTACTGCCCCTGATATAATGGGAAAAAATATTGCTAACCCGACTGCTTTATTGCTTAGTGGTTTAGCCCTGCTTCGGCATGTCGGGTTGATGCGCAGTGCCGCCATTATTGAAAACGCTTTATTGTATACATTGGAGCAAGGTGTCCATACCGGCGATTTTGGAGACAAAGCAATTCCATCACTCAACACCACTCAATTTGAAGAAGCTATAATAAGCAATTTTGGGAAAATTCCTGCAAACAATTCAAGGCCTTTGCTCGAAAATATGCCCGTTACGCCAACTGTTTTTAAACTCGATAAAAACCCCATGCTTGAAAATCGTGAAAATACCATCGAAACTATTATTGGCGTAGATTTTTTTATAGAAAGCAACGAGCAACCCTCAGTTATTGCCACCAAATGTCTCACACATACCTTTGGGCTTTTTAAACTTGTAACAATAAGTAATCGTGGCACCCAGGTATGGCCAACAGGCAGCATGTATACAAACCTGGTAAATACCTATGCCTGCCGTTTTGAAAGTATAGGGGAAGTTTCTATAACCCAGACTGATATCATAGAACTTTACCGTCATCTTGCACAGGAGTTTAAAGTATGCTCGACAGAGCTTTTAAATGTTTGGGACGGTAAGAAAGCTTACTCGCTTGCAGCAGGACAATAGTGTCTGAATGGGATTTACAGGATTTGTCTGAACTGAGATTTATAGGATTCGTGGGATGATTAGGATTAATTCTGTAAGATTGAGATAACTCCGCATTAGATACCATAAATTTCGCAAATTGATCGCAGATAATTGCTTTTTCTTAATTTCTCACAATCCAGAAATTCTTCCAAATCCAGGTTCAGACAATAAACTTGTTAACTTTTGTAATCGCCTGTTATTGGTAACGGAACAACCTGTATTTTTATAGTATAATTTAAAAAGAATGCGCACTTTTATTTTCATCTCTTTTTTTATCATCGCTGCAACTGCGGATGCTCAACCTTTCTTACCTGGCAGTTTTATAGATAACAGCTACCGGGGTAGTCTTATGAATAATATTCATATTAGTGACAGCTCTTTTCAAAAGAAATGGTATGTGAGTAAATACACCGGTATTTCTACCAGCTTTTCTTTTTTCAAAGGTGGAAATGCTACCGTTGTTTCTGCACCTTTAGGTTTGCAACTCAACCGCAGGCTTAATAATAACTTGTTTGCTTTTGCAGGTGTATCTGCAGCTCCTTCTTATGTAAACTTTCGCTCCTCATTTATAAATGCTGATATTAATAAAGTAAGTCAAAACAATTCTTTCAACCAGGCACGTTTGGGAATATATTCAAGAGCAGAACTTGGCCTGCAATACATCAATGACGACCGAACATTTTCAATTTCAGGAAGCATTGGAGTTGAAAGAAGTGATTTTTCAATGCCATATTTACCACCAAATAGTCAATCTGATCGAACAATACCAGTTAAAAGATAGATATTTTAAAAAATGCAAGAGTGGTTGCAGATGCAACTTTAGTTAAAGAATGGTTTTTAAGATGATCAATAGGTGATATATAGCCAGGACGTTTACTTTCTCTGTTATTTAGTTTGTTTTCAAAATCCGGTAATTGTCCATTTGTTATCTCAGTAAAATCAAGTTTTCTCCGGAAGTATTGCCTAAGCAATTAGTTATAACTTTCATTGCATCCTCTTTTACAGCTATGATATGTGGGCAAAAAAGTAATGGGCTGCAAGCTGCAAGACATGCAATTGCATTTACGATGATGACCACAGATCCAATAAAGAATTTATCTATAATTGCTTGTGCCTATTATTAATTAATTACAAGATGGAAATAAAATCTAGCTATGATAACATATAAATATGAATATAGATCTTTTGATCTATATTCATATTTTTTTCGCCTCTAAAGGGTCTATAATAAACTATAAATCATGTGGCTAAGTGTTACAAGACAGATAGAGTAATTTCTGTTATACAATGAAAATCAGGGCAAATAGTACTTTAATAAACCGGTAAGCCAAAAATAAATGAAAAGTAAGAGAATTTTTGTCTTCATAAATAGTTTGGTGTTTGATTCCAAATGGATTAGGAGGAACTCCGGATGTTAACATATTATTTGAGCAATATAGCGATGTAGTGGTAAAAGTTACTTTGTACGGATTACCGTTCGCACTGATAATGTAGTTGAGAATATAATTATAGTAAAGTTTTTCAGGTTATCATTTCTTAAGTTAAGGATAATAAAAGTCGAAACGCCAGTACTGAGGTGAGTTCAAAAAGTTCTCAGGTATGCCATTCACTCAGTTAGGTATATTTCCTGCTTAAAATACACTAATATAGATTATAGCTTAACAACTAAATTAAACTATGAGAGTAGCGACTGTAAGGCTTTTGATAGGTTCAATATGCTTATTGATGCTGATACAGGAAGGCTGTAAATCAAAAAAGACTAATGCCGATAATTCAGAATCAACGAACCATGATATATTTTCTGATAATGTACGCGTCACCGAATTTCAAACACCGGAAGATGAGCGTGCTCGATTCAAATTACCTGCTGGTTTTGAAATAACTCTTTTTGCATCAGAACCAGATATTGATAAGCCTATTAATATAGAGTTTGATGAACAGGGAAGGCTTTGGGTAACAAATACCACTGAGTACCCCTACCCTGCAGCTCCGGGAAAGGGACTTGACAAAATCACTATACTTGAAGACAGCGATGGGGATGGCAAGGCTGATAAATTTACTACTTTCACCGATAACCTTAATATTCCAATTGGAATTACACCAATGCATGGCGGGGCAATAGCTTACAGTATTCCGAATATTTATCGTTTTAAAGACTCGGACGGAGATGGCAAATCAGATGATAGAAAAGTATTGCTGGGTCCATTTGGTTATAAAGATACTCATGGCATGCAAAACAACTTTATCCGGGGCTTTGACGGATGGATATATGCCTGTCATGGTTTCACCAACACCTCTACGGTTGCAGGAACTGATGGTGATTCAATAAAGATGGTTTCGGGAAATACTTATCGGTTTCTTCCGGACGGAAGCCGGGTAGAACACACTTCGTATGGGCGGGTTAATCCATTCGGTAACGCTTTTGATGAATGGGGATATCTTTATTCTTTAGATTGTCATACTAAACCAATTTATCAACTTATTAAAGGTGCTGAATATCCCGGCTTTGGAAAACAAGCGCCGGCAATTGGCTTTGCTCCCGAAATGATGAGCTACGAATTTGGGTCTACAGCCAATTCAGGAATGGTTTATTACACAGGATTACAATTTCCTGAAGAATATCGTAATAATTTTTATTCCGGTAATGTGGTTACCGGCCAGATAAACCGGAATACCATGACCTTGCATGGCTCGTCACCGAAAAGCAAACGTAAACCAGATTTCCTTATTAGTTCGGACCCTTGGTTCCGCCCGGTTGATATTAAAGTAGGTCCCGACGGATCTATGTATATTGCTGATTTTTATAACCGGATCATCGGTCATTATGAAGTGCCGCTTGATCATCCTGGCCGGGACCGTAAAAGCGGACGGATTTGGAAAATCACCTATAAAGGTGATAAGCCACATCAAAATTATTCTCCTGTAAACTGGTCAAAATCATCCCTTGCTGAACTAATTAAAGCATTGAATTATCCTCAATTGAATATCCGTTTGAATATTGCTAACCAAATAGTTGATGTTTATAACGAAAAAGCAATCGGCCCTGTATTGGAAATAATGCAATCCGAAAAACAGGATAATAAATCATTTATTCAAGGTTTATGGATATTATATCGTCTGAAGGTACTTCCCGACAACCTTTTAGAAAAGGCCTTAACCCATACCGATCCCATGGTACAGGTACATGCATTAAGAGTATTGGGTGAGATGAAAAACATCAGTATAAAACAATATAATCAGGCATTAGGCGCATTAAGTAACAAAAATCCACAGGTACAGCGAATAGCGGCAGAAGTGTTAGGTCATTTTCCAAAATCCATTGACATTTCCACACTGATAAACATGTACGGTAAAACTTCTGATGAAGACACGCATTTAAAATATAACTTTCTCCTTAGTATAAGGGAGCATTTGAAGAATAAAGCTGTCATGCAAGAAGTGGCTGATCTAAAATGGAATGATATACAAATGAATGTGCTTATGAAAGTTATGCCGGATGTACCTTCTAAAGAGGCGGCTTCTTTTGCATTTAATTACCTTCAAACCCACCCGATCCCCCAGGAACAGTTAGTAACTTATCTCGGGTATATTGGCCGGTATCTGCCTGTGAATCTTTTAGGCAAGGCTATATCATTAATCCGGAAAAGTGTGCCTGATGATCTGGATGTTCAATACACCTTGTACCAGACTATGAGGCAAGGTGTGGCGCAAAGCGGAACCGGGGTAAGCCCGAAAATAGAGCGTTGGGGTATAAGTTTAGCAGAAAAAGTGCTTAAAAATGCAGCTGATGATTCAAGTACCTGGAGAAATTTGCCAATAGAGCAAACCGGAGAGCCTGTAAACCCCTGGAGCGTAATTAACAGACCTGTAGTTATGGAGATTCCTTCTTTTAAGCTTATTTGGAGTGAGCATAATGCATATGTTCCAATAAGTATATTACACTCTCCTTCTTTTAAGCTTCCGGCGTCCCTGCAAATGAATGTTTTTGACAATGATATTCAAAATTCAGAATCTAAGACAGGTGCATCAAAAAATGTGGTTCGGATCAGGCTGGATGAAAGCCATAAGATAGTTGCCGAATATCGTTCTGAATTTATGAACAAAACATCAAATAAAGAGTTGGTTCAGAAAGCAAAATTTGATTTGAGTGCTTACAAGGGACAAAACGGTTATATAGAGGTTGTTGATAGTACAAGAACGGGATCCGTTGGCATAGGGATGATTACGCCAGCAGTTCTGAATATTCCGGATAAAGGTCCTGCGGAAATAGCTGACCGCCAGATACAAGCATCGGAAATTGTTGCGGACTATAATGCCGTTTTACTGGAACCTGCATTAAGAAAGCTACTTACCAAAACAGAAGCTGATTATAAAGTCCGTACAGCCGCAGCAGGTACCTTAATGAGTCTTTCGCCACAAAGAAATACCGCCTTACTGGAAGATGTATTCAATCGCCTGAATGAATCGCCTGCCTTACGGGGGAAAATAGCTGAGGCATTGGGACGATCTACATCTCCAACCGTTTTTTCTATATTGGAAAAAGGATTAACAAATGCTCCACGAAACTTGCAGGTTGCCATTGTAAATGTCCTATCAAATTCGGCGGCGGGCATTGATTATCTGGTAAAAGCTGTAAAAGCCGGACATGTTAATTTGGATGTACTATCGGAGCTTTCTGTTAAAGAACGCCTTACAGCTAACATTAAAGCTAAGCAGCAGCAGCAATTGGATAAATTGCTTACAGGCCAGGCAGGAGCAGAAGACCGAAACCAGGTGATACAAGCCCGATTAGCCAGTTTCGATCCGGCATCAGTAACAGCAGAATCGGGAAAAGCAATATTTATTCAAAATTGCAGTATGTGCCACCAGATTGATGGTAAAGGAGGCTTAGTGGCGCCGCAACTAGATGGTATTGGTAACTGGGGTCAGAAAGCTTTGACGGAAAAAATTTTAGATCCAAACAGAAATATTTCTCAGGCCTTCCTCACTTATAATTTGATATTGAAAAATGGAAAGGTATTAACTGGATTGTATCGAAGAGAAGAAGGGAGCACTTTGGTTTTTGCTAACCCCGGAGGCCAGGAATTCTCAGTTGCTAAACGTGAAATTAAGGAGAAAAAAGCCTCGAAATATACCCTTATGCCTGATCATTTTAGTAAGACTATTGCCAAAAAAGATTTTGATGCTCTGCTTAAATATTTATTAACTACAAAAGGATAATCCATGAAAGTTTTATATAGCAGTTTAAGAGCTTTTTTACTGATAAGCATTTTAATAAGTAGTCACGTTTCTAATTCTCCAGTACCAAATAAAAAATCAGGCAATGTAGCTTTTAAAAAATATATTCTTACGAACGATTTTATCTCTGAAGGGATAACTGCCGGCGATGTGAACAGGGATGGTAAAATAGATATTATTTCAGGTGCTTACTGGTTTGAAGCGCCTCATTGGAAATCTCATAAAATCGCCAGGGCAGATACCTTTTCTGTTAACAACGGTTACAGTAACTCTTTTCTCAATTTCAACCTGGATGTTAACCAGGATGGCTGGACTGATCTGCTTCGGATTGATTTTCCGGGCAAGGGTGCCGTTTGGCATGAGAATCCCGGAAATAAAAAGAAGGGGTATTGGAGTACCCATCCTGTTTATCCCGCAGTGGGCAATGAATCGCCAGCCTTTGTGGATGTTGATGGAGATGCCCGGAAAGACCTGCTTTGTAATGATCCTGAAAAGAAGCAGGTCATTTGGGCACGAGCCCCTGATAAAGGATCTACGGAATGGAAGCACTTTGTGATTAGTGATAGTGCCAATACCCCAGGTACAAATATGTTTACTCATGGCCTTGGTTTAGGAGACATTAATGGTGATGGTCGGCGGGATGTGCTTATAAAAGATGGGTGGTGGGAAGCGCCAGCCGATCCTAAGCAATCTAACTGGATATTTCATATGGCGGATTTGGGGGTGGATTGCTCTCAGATGTATGTAATGGATGTGGACCAGGATGGAGATGCTGATGTAATAAGTGCTGCAGCACATAATTATGGTATTTGGTGGCATGAACAGAATAAGGACGATCAGGGAAACACTATATGGAAGCATCATGAGATAAGTAAAGCGTTTTCGCAATCACATGGCCTGGCATTCTCGGATGTCAATGGAGATGGTTATCCTGATTTGGTAACCGGCAAACGCTATTTTGCGCACAACGGCCATGATCCTGGCGCATATGAACCTGCTGTTTTATATTGGTTTGAATTTAAACCGGGTAAAGAACCGGCCTGGATACCGCATAAAGTAGATGATAACTCTGGGGTTGGATTACAAGTAATTATCCAGGATATGAATAAAGATAACTTGCAGGATATTATTGCAGCAAATAAAAAAGGAGTATTCTATTTCGAGCAGTTAAAACATTAACTCCTTTTAAAAAGAAAAGATGGCAAATTTTAAAACAACAAAGAAAAGAAATGCAGGATAAACACCTTTTTATTTACCTCTCCATTCACGAATGAAGGTATTGCATTATTCTCTCTATGTTTAGCGAATGGGGAGTAGTTTAGTTGAAATAGCTATTGAAGAACTGGAAAAAAGATACCTTTTTATTATAACCTTTACCTTATATTCTCTTACTGTTTTTATACCCGTTTTTGACCAACCATTGCAATACCTTTTCACGTTGGTCTCCCTGTATAATTATTTGCCTGTTTTTTACACTTCCTCCGGTTCCGCAGAGGTTTTTTAATCTTTTGCCAAGCTCTTCAAGGTCTTCTTCTTTACCAATAAAATTTTCAACCAAAGTAACTGCTTTACCGGCTCTTTGCTTTGTGTCTAATCTTACTTTTAGCTTTTGCTGAGTCTGAAGTAAGGTTTCCTGAACTTCTTCCGGCTCTTGTTCAAATTTAAAATTCGGGTCTGTGCTAAATACAAAGCCCTTGCTGTCAGACTTATTCTTTTTGCTCATTTTTCTTTAAAATAGATAAATGTTAAAGGTCACAGATGAAGCAACTTAAATTTCTGCCTTTAAACTCAGATCAAGACTCTTAGCCTGGTGTATCAAAGCGCCTGCACTTATATAATCAACCCCTGTTTTTGCATACTCTTCAAGGTTTTGAAGGTTAATTCCTCCACTTGCTTCAGTTTCAAATTTATCTGCAATCAGTTCCAATGCTTTCGTGATTTCTCCAGGTAAAAAATTATCAAGCATTATTCTGAAAACTTTTCCTTCTCCCATTTGCACAACTTTCCTTACATCTTCAAGCGTTCTTGTTTCAACTTCTATTTGTAAGCCAGTCTTTTTTGTTTGTACATAATTCCATGCTTTATTTATGGCGCTTTCTATACCGCCTGCAAAATCAATATGGTTGTCTTTGAGCATAATCATATCGTACAAACCAAATCTGTGATTATTTCCACCACCAATTTTTACTGCTTCTTTTTCAAGTAACCTAAAATTGGGAGTAGTTTTCCGGGTATCTAAAATTTTTGTATTATATCCTTTTAATATCTGAGTATATTGATTTGTAAGTGTAGCTATCCCGCTCATACGTTGCATAATATTTAAAACAAGCCTTTCACATTTTAAAATAGCATGAACACTTGCCTCTGCATCAAAAGCTTTTTCGCCATAAAACATGCTTTCACCATCTTTTTTATACACAGTAAAAATTGCTTCAGGTTCAACTGTTTTAAATACGGTTTCAGCCACATCAATACCTGCCAAAATTCCGTCCTGCTTTATTTTTAATACAGCCTTTCCTCTTTTATCATCGGGAATACAGCTAAGTGTTGAATGGTCTCCGTCACCTAAATCTTCATTCAATGCTTCTCTTATAAGATGATGCAGTTTTTTATGAAAGGTAGTCATGAAACAAAGCTACTAAATCGCGGATAAGAACCCGGGGTAAAAGGATTAGGTACCAGGGCAAACGCATTAAAACTTGCTGACTCCCTTAAGGATGGCTAGGAGGTAATCATTGCTCCATCCACATTTCTTTCGTTTTGTTTTCATGCTTATCTTTTTTGCACCTCTCCTGTCATCATAATT
>JAABUN010006043.1_pt1 | contig 14340 bp, 15 predicted proteins | sample 5559311 | NCBI WGS metagenome assembly JAABUN01 (sample SAMN10711877, study PRJNA513370) | rock metagenome | isolation source: Antarctica rocks | place: Antarctica: Victoria Land, Siegfried Peak sud | reverse complement strand
TCTCTCCGTCTCGGATGCCGCGGAGGACGTGATCGGGGTGATCCGGGCGGGAGCGCGCGGCTACGTCACCAAGTCCATCAACGGAGCCGAGCTGGTCGACGCCATCCGACGGGTGGCCGAGGGCGACGCCGTTTTCTCGCCCCGGCTGGCCGGCTTCGTGCTGGACGCCTTCTCCGGGGCCATCGACCTCGCCGCGGTGGACGAGGACCTGGACCGTCTCTCGGCCCGGGAGCGGGAGGTGCTGCGGCTGATCGCCCGGGGCTACGCCTACAAGGAGGTGGCCAAGGAGCTCTTCATCTCGATCAAGACCGTGGAGACCCACGTGAGCAGCGTGCTGCGCAAGCTCCAGCTCTCGAACCGCCACCAGCTCACCCGCTGGGCCACCGATCGTCGTCTGGTCTGACCCGGCGTCTTTGGTCATAGCAACCCAGGACGCAGGAAATCCCGGCCGACCGTGACGGTCGACCGGGGTTTGGTTCTGCAGCGATCAGGCGCGAACGCCCCCGCGGCGCTTGCTGATGAAGCCCCAGATGAGGAGCACGATGAGGCTGCCGACGACGGCAGTGATCAGACCGGAGAAGGTGAAGATCCGGTCGTACTTGACTCCGAGGAGCGCGCCCCCGATGAAGCCGCCCAGCAGGGCGCCCACGATGCCGAGGACGATGGTGGCGAGCCAGCCGCCGCCCTGCTTACCCGGCAGGATGGCCTTGGCGATGGCGCCGCCGAGCAGCCCGATGATGATGTATCCGATGATTGTTCCCATGCGGCAAAGATTACGCCGTAAACCGGGAGTTCCCCGCCAACCTGAGTGTTTCCGGGGTCGGCGCGCCGTGGGAGCCAGTCTTGGCTCCTGAGTTCCCCTAGGGTCTGAGCCATGCCGATCGCGCAGCAGATCCTGGTGCTGCTCCATCTGATCGGTTTCGCGGCTCTGCTCGGCGGGGTGCTCGTGCAGCTCCGAGCCCGCGAGCCGGAGGTCAACGCAGCGATGGTGGCCGGGGCCTGGGTCGACCTCGTCACCGGTGCAGCCCTCTTCGTGCTGGCCGAGACCGCGCCCGGTCCCGCTCCTACGGTTTGGCTGGTCGCGAAGTCCGTGCTGACGGTGTTCGTGCTGGTCCTGGTGGTCGCCAACCGGAGGTACGCCTCGATCCCGCGTGGCCTCTGGGTGCTGATCGGCGCCCTGGCTCTCGCGAACACCGGGATCGGGGTCTTCGGGCAGTAAAGTCGATCCTGTCGTGCGGTGTGCACGCCGCCGACCTGAAGGGGTGCGATGAGACTCTCCGCACGGGTGGACTACGCCCTCCGGGCCATGGCGGAGCTGGCGGCGGCCGACGCCCCGCGGACGGTCGAGCAGCTCTCCGGCGCCCAGCAGATCCCGAACAAGTATCTGGAGAGCATCCTCGGGGAGCTCCGCCGCGGCAGCCTGCTGCGCAGCCAGCGGGGGCCGGACGGGGGTTACCGGCTGGCCCGGCCCGCCGCGGAGATCAGCATCGCCGACGTCATCCGGGCTCTCGACGGGGAGCTGGCCAACGTACGCGGTAGCCGCCCCGAGGATCTCAGCTACGTCGGTGCCGCCGCTCCGCTGCAGGAGGTCTGGATCGCCCTGAGGGCCTCCGAGCGGAGCATCCTCGAAGGCGTCAGCCTGGCCCACGTCGCCGCGGCCACGATGCCCGAGGTGGTGCTGGCCCTCGTCGCCAACCCCAAGGCGTGGGCCTGACCCGTCCGGTCCCCGGACCCCGTGTTTGCATCCTGAGACGATCAGGGCCCGATCCAGCACACCCCGGTACCGTTGCCTCGTATTCCTAGTAAGTCACTAGGTATTAATGCTCGAACGGAACGGCGATGCGGAAGCTGATAGTCCTGGCCCTGGTGGGGTTGGCAGCGCAACTGGTGGACGGCAGCCTGGGGATGGGCTACGGCGTCACCTCGTCGACGCTGCTGGTCGTGCTCGCCGGCCTGACCCCGGCCGCGGCGTCGGCGGCGGTGCACTTCAGCGAGCTCGGCACCAACCTGGCCAGCGGCGTCTCGCACTGGCGGCTGAACAACGTGGACTGGCGCGTGGTCGCGCGGATCGCGGGTCCCGGTGCGATCGGCGCCTTCCTGGGTGCGACGGTGCTGTCCAACCTGTCGACCGAGGCGGCCGCCCCCGTGATGGCTGTCATCCTGGCCCTGCTCGGCGCCTACATCATCGTCCGCTTCATCGTCGGGTTCCGGCCCCGGGTCACAAAGCCTCTGACCATCAAGTTCCTCGCTCCGCTCGGGGTCTTCGCCGGCTTCATCGACGCCACCGGCGGCGGCGGCTGGGGCCCGGTGGCCACGCCGGCGCTGCTCGCCGACGGACGGCTCGAGCCCCGCAAGGTCATCGGCTCGATCGACACCTCCGAGTTCGCGGTGAGTGCCGCAGCCAGCCTGGGCTTCCTGATCGGTCTCGGCGCCGGGGGCATCAACTGGGGCTTCGCCCTGGCCCTGCTTGCCGGTGGACTCATCGCCGCGCCGTTGGCCGCCTACCTGGTCAAGGTGGCTCCGATGCACCTGCTCGGGGTGCTCGTCGGAGGGATGATCCTGTTGACGAACTCCCGCACCCTGCTCAAGAGTGCGGACGTCGCCGAGGCGTCGCGCTGGGCGGTCTACGGCGCGATCGCTATGCTCACCCTGGTCGGGTTCTACATCGCCCAGCAGCGGGCCCGCCGCTCGACCGCCGGGGCCACGGAAGAAGTCGACGCCGAGGCCAACGCCTGATAGGTCTGGTCCATGCGCATCGCCCTGGCCCAGCTGATCAGCGGTGCCGACCCCGCCGCCAACCTCGACGAGCTGGCGCGGCTGACGGCTCAGGCGGCGGGGCAGGGCGCTGAGCTGGTGGTGTTCCCGGAGGCGACCATGCGGTGCTTCGGCCGGTCGCTGGGCGAGGTGGCCGAGTCGCTGGACGGGCCCTGGGCCGACCGGGTCCGCCAAGTCGCGGTGCAGCACGGGTTGGTGGTCGTGGCGGGGATGTTCACCCCGTCCGCCGAAGGCCGGGTGCACAACACCACCCTGGTGGTGGGTCCGGGTCTCGACGCGCACTACGACAAGATTCACCTGTTCGACGCCTTCGGTTTCACCGAGTCGACCACCGTGGCCGCGGGTGCCGAGCCACTCGTGGTGGAGGTCAACGGGGTGGGGGTCGGGTTCGCGACCTGTTACGACGTACGGTTCCCCGGTCTGTTCACCACCCTGGCCGACCGCGGGGCCCAGCTGATCTGCGTCGGGGCGTCCTGGGGTGCCGGGCCCGGGAAGGTCGCCCAGTGGGAGCTGCTGACCCGGGCCCGGGCGCTGGACTCCACCTGCTTCGTCGCCGCCTGCGGACAGGCTGACCCCGGGTCTCCCGCCGCCGACACGCCGGGAGCAGCCCCCACGGGGGTCGGCCACAGCGCAGTCATCTCGCCCGAGGGCGTGGTGACCAACGCCCTCGGTGCCGACCCGGGGCTGCTGGTGGTCGACATCGACCCCGCCGAGGTGGACGTGGTCCGCGGCCGGGTGCCGGTGCTGGCCAACCGGCGGATCTGAGCCTGGCTCAGAGCAGGGGCCGGAACGGGGTCAGCACTGTCTCGGAGAACTTGACCATCGCGTGCCGTCGCTGCCAGGCGCTCCAGGTCAGCTCGACGGTGTTCGAGGAGTCCATCGAGAAGATCTCCTCCATCTGCCGGGCGACGTCGGAGTTGTAGACCTCCATGTTGATCTCGTAGTTGCCCACCAGGCTCAGCCGGTCGATGTTGGCGGTGCCGATGGTCGACCACTGACCGTCGATGGTCGCGGTCTTGGCGTGCACCATGGCCCCCTGGTACAGCAGCAGCCGGACGCCGGCCCGCAGTAGCGATCCGTAGAAGCCGCGGGACAACCAGTCGGCGACGATGTGGTTCGACTCGGCCGGGATGATGATCCGCACGTCGACGCCCCGCCGCGCCGCCCGGATCAGAGCCCGGAGCATGTCCGCATCCGGGATCAGGTAGGCGTGGGTCAAGAAGATGTGGTGGGAGGCGCGGTCGATCGCGTCGAGGTACATGCCCCGGATGGGATAGACCATGTTGCGCGGGATGTTGCGGTGGATCCGGATGTCGGGCTGCCAGGTGCGCCCGCCGAAGTCCGGCAGCGCGGCCCGGCGCCGCCCGGTGGACAGGTTCCAGTAGTCGATGAACGCGTTCTGCATGTCCCAGACGATGTCGCCGGTCAGCCGGGCGTGGGTATCGCGCCAGGCGGTCGCGTACAGGGTGCCGATGTTGTAGCCGCCCAGGAAGGCGGCCACGTCGTCGACCACCAAGAGCTTGCGGTGGTCCCGGCCGCTGTTGCGCGGGAAGCGGATCCCGGACGCGATCAGCGGGTGCCGACGGACGGCCACGTTCACCGGGAACCGGAAGAAGCTCCTGGGCACCACCAGGTTGGCGAACTCGTCGAAGACGACGTACACCTTGACCCCCCGGTTGGCGGCGTCGATCAGGGCCGTCTTGAAGGCCTGCCCGACTTCGTCGCTCTTCCAGATGAAGGTCTCGAAGAACACTCGCGACTTGGCCTGCCGGATCGCGTCCAGCATGTCGCGGTAAAGGTCCTCGCCGTACGTGTAGACCGTCACCTCCGAGGTCCCGGCCGTGACCGAACGCGGCGGCACCCAGGGGAAGACGGTCGGCTTGCGGTTGCGCTTGCGGCGGGTGTCCACCCCGACCAGCACCAGCAGGGTCAGACCCTGGACGGCGGCGACCACCATCGCCACCTGCTTGATGATCCTGCGCATCCGGATCCGCCTCCACCTCATGGTGACCAATTTACGCGGCCCCCCGCGCGGCCGTCCGGGCGTACGGGTCGGGCCGAGGCGCGTACGGGGTAGGAATGTCGGCGGCAGAGTCTAGGGTTGTCCGAAATGACCAGTGCACCCCACGTCGAGTCCTCGACGGCCCCGCCCGCCGAGCTCACGGCGGCCGATCGGCCCCGCACCCGACCTGCCGGCGTACGGCTGACCCCCGAGCAGCTGCTGCAGGGGCTGAACCCCCCGCAGCGGGAGGCGGTGCTGCACGAAGGTCCGCCGGTGCTGGTGGTGGCCGGAGCCGGGTCGGGCAAGACCCGAGTGCTCACCCGGCGGATCGCCTACCTGGTCAGCCAGCGGCACGTGCACCCGGGCTCGATCCTGGCCATCACCTTCACCAACAAGGCGGCGGCTGAGATGCGCGGCCGGGTGAGGGACCTGGTCGGCAACCGGGCCAAGCTGATGTGGGTCTCCACCTTCCACTCGGCCTGCGTCCGGATCCTGCGAGCCGAGATCGGCCGTTTCGACATCGCCCGCACCTTCTCGATCTACGACGACGCGGACTCGAAGCGGTTGATGTCCCTGGTCGCCCACGACCTCGAGCTGGACGCCAAGAAGTTCCCGGTCCGGGCCATCATGAACTGGGTCTCGACCTGCAAGAACGAGCTCGTCGACCACGAGTCGGCCATCACCCGGGCCGAGACGGCGATCGAGGAGACGTACGTCGAGGCGTACCAGGAGTACCAGCGCCGGCTGGTCGCGGCCAACGCGTTGGACTTCGACGACCTGATCATGACCACCGTGCACCTGCTGCAGGCCTTCCCCGACCTGCGGGAGCAGTATCGGCGACGCTTCCGGCACGTGCTGGTCGACGAGTACCAGGACACCAACCACGCTCAGTACGTCCTCGTTCGCGAGCTCTGCTCGACCGGTCCGGCCGACGACGACGCCCGCTCCGGTCCGGCCATCGAGGCTCCCGAGCTGATGGTCGTGGGCGACTCCGACCAGTCGATCTACGCCTTCCGGGGCGCGACCATCCGCAACATCAACGACTTCGAGATCGACTTCCCGGGCGCCGGGGTGATCATGCTGGAGCAGAACTACCGCTCGACCCAGACCATCCTGAGTGCGGCCAACGCCGTGATCAGCCAGAACGCCGACCGGTTGCCGAAGAACCTCTGGTCCGACGCCGGGGACGGCGAGCCGGTGGTCGGCTACGTCGCCGACTCCGAGCACGACGAGGCCCAGTTCGTGGCCACCGAGATCGCCCGGCTGCGCGAGGCCGGTCAGGGTCGCTACGGCGACGCCGCCGTGTTCTACCGGACCAACGCGCAGTCGCGCCCGTTCGAAGAGGTGTTCATCCGGGTCGGGCTGCCGTACAAGGTGGTCGGCGGGGTGCGCTTCTACGAGCGTCGCGAGGTCCGAGACGCAATCAGCTATCTCCGCGCCATCGCCAACCGGACCGACGACGTCTCGTTGCGCCGGATCCTCAACGTGCCCAAGCGGGGGATCGGGGACCGCGCGGAGGCGGCGGTGGGCGAGTTCGCCGGCCGCGAGCGGATCAGCTTCGGCGACGCGCTGCGACGGGTCGACGAGATCGCCGGGCTGGCGACCCGATCGGCCAACCAGCTCCGTCAGTTCGCCTCGATGATGGACGACCACGAGCTGATGGTGGCCCAGGGTGCACCGGCGGACGTGATCCTGACCAGCGTGCTGGAGCACTCGGGCTATCTCGCGGAGCTGCAGGACAGTGCCGACCCGCAGGACCAGACGCGGCTGGAGAACCTGGTCGAGCTGGTGGAGGTGGCCCGTGAGTTCGTCACCGGGGTGGCGGCCGGACCGGTGGAGGTGGAGCTCGACGAGCAGGACCTGCTCGACCAGGCCGCCGAGCTGGCCCTGGCCTCGGACCCGGGGGTCGACCTGTCAGCGGTTGCTCTGGAAGCCGACCCGTCGCTGGCGGCTTTCCTGGAGCGGGTGGCCCTGGTGGCCGACTCCGACCAGATCCCGCCCGAGCCGGGCAGCGAGGACCTCGGGGTGGTCACCCTGATGACCCTGCACACCGCCAAGGGCCTCGAGTTCGACACCGTCTTCCTGACCGGTTGCGAGGACGGGGTCTTCCCGCACCAGCGGGCACAGTCGGATCCGGCCGAGCTGGCCGAGGAACGCCGGCTCGCGTACGTCGGCATCACCCGGGCCCGGCAACGCCTCTACCTGTCCCGCTCCATCATGCGAGCGGCCTGGGGGGCTCCCCAGCACAACCCACCCAGCCGGTTCCTGGACGAGATCCCGGCCCGGTTGATGGACTGGCGGCGTACGGAGCGGGCGGTGACCAGCTGGCGGAACACCTCGGCGACGACCTCGAACCAGTCCTGGCGCAACACGGTGGGCTACGGGTCGAAGATCAAGGCCCGGACCGTGCCCAGCGTCGAGCCGGGTGACCGGGTCCTGCACACCACCTTCGGGATGGGCAAGGTGGTGGCGACTTCGGGTGCCGGTGACGACGCCAAGGCGGACGTGGACTTCGGCTCGGCGGGACTCAAGCGGCTGTCGCTCAAGCACGCTCCGATGGAGAAGGTCTGAGCCTCAGCGGTCGCCGCGGAGACTCAGAGCTCACAGACTCAGACCGCGGGCGTTCAGCCAAGAAGCCGGGTTGACGGCGCGATAGAGGTCACCGGGGGTGACACCGACCGGATAGACCTCGAAGTGCACGTGGGGACCGAAGGTGCGTCCGGTCAGGCCGACCGCTCCGACCAGTTGGCAGGCCGACACCGTCTGCCCGACCTGGACCGACACGGTGGACATGTGGGCCATTAGAGTCTGGGTGCCGTCGGGATACCGGATCGCGACGTAGTTGCCGGCCCAAGAGCTCGCCGGGCCGATGCCGGCGTTGGTGACGACACCGGCCGACGGGGCGTGCAGCTGAGTCCCGACGGGCGCCGCGAAGTCGGTCCCGGTGTGGTAGCGGGACCAGGAGCCGATCTGCCCGAAGCGGGCAGCGATGCTGTACCCACCGGTGATGGGCAGGCAGCTCTTGCCGCCTGACGAGGCCACCGGCGCCGGGTCGGCTGTGGTCGACGGGGCGGTGCGGGTTTGCGTACGGGTGTCGGACGGGGCGGTGCCCGCGGCGGCTCGATTCGCCGCAGCGGCGGCAGCAGCGGCTTTGGCGGCCCGCGTCCAGATGATTTTCTTGGCCTCGTCGGTGGCGGCGTCGGACTCGTCCGCGAGCTCGGAGTCCCGGGCCGCGGCGGCCTTGTCCTTGCTGCTCTCGCTCACCTGGTCGTCGGCCTTGCTCAGCTCTTCGGCGCGCTGGTCGGCCAGGCTCTTGACCTGGGCCGGTCCGAGGGCGGCCCGCTGGTGGTCCCGGCTGGTGGAGTCCGCCGTACGGGTGGTCGCGGCGCTCGCGCCGGCGGCGGTGACCGACTGGGTCAGGCTGTCGGTCCCGGTGGCGGTGTTCTGCTGGGCGGAGCCGGTGAGGACGATGGACCCGGCGACTCCGAGTCCGAGCAGGGAGACGGCGAGGGCGGCGATGCCGTGCTGGAGCCAGCTCTTCTTGTCCAGCTTGATGTCCTCAATCAGCGCGCGGCGCGCTTGCGCATGCTGCGACTCTGATGAGTTGGGCACTCAGGATCTCCTCGAACGACGGCTGGGCAGTCTCGCCCCCCATGTCGTCAGCAGCTCGAAGAACCCCTACTCCGGGAGACCCGCCCGGAACCGCGGCGGTGACTCAGACCAGAACCATAACGGATGAGTAACGGGCCACCCAAATCTCGGTGACCAGTGCCGCAGGTGGTATCACGACCGGAGGCGTGAGGTGGAGTCGCGACCGGTGCCTAGCGGGTACGGACGCCGGCGGCGGTCAGCCACGGCTGCGGGTTGATCGCGGAGTAGACGTCGCCGTACCTGACCCCGACCGGGTAGAGCTCGAAGTGCAGGTGGGCCCCGAAGGCCCGACCGGTCTGGCCGACGTAGCCGATCACCTGGCCCGCCCCTACGGTCTCACCGCTCCGGACGGCCATCGAGGACATGTGGGACGACATCGTGGTCTTGCCGTCGGCGTGCCGGATGGCCACGTGGTTGCCGGCCCAGTCACCCGAGTTGCCGGCGTAGAGCACGGTGCCCGCCTTGACCGCCCGAATGGGGGTCCCGTACGCCGCTCGGAAGTCGAGTCCGGTGTGGTAGCGCGACCAGATGCCGTACTGGCCGAAGTGCGACCCGATGATCGCGCCGGGAACCGGGGAGACCGCGGTGCCGCCGGTGGGGATCGACGACGTCGAACGTACGGGGGAGCGGGTCGTCGACGGCGACTCGACGGGGGACTCGGACTGCGCGGGGACAGGATCGACCGGGTCGGGCTGAACCGGCTCGATCGGCGTGGCCTGCTCGTCGGCCTGAGCCGCCTGTTGCCGGGCCGCCTGTTGCCGGGCCGCCTGTTGCCGGGCCACCTGTTGCCGGGCCGCCTGCTGCTGCGCCTCGAGCAGGGCTTGGCGCTGCTCGGCCCTCCGGCGCTCGGCGACGGCTTCGAGTCGGGCGGCCGTGGCCCGGCGCAGGTTCTCGGCGGCGATCTGGGCGGAGGCGACTTGCCGGGCCTGCTCGGCGGCGGTGAGGGCCTGCTGCCGGGCGTCGCTGCTCTCGGTCCGTGAGGTGCGGGTGACGGCTTCGGCCGTCTTGGCCAGGTCCTCGGAGCGCTGCGCGGCCTTCTCCTTGACGATCGCGGTCCGCAACCCGGCGCTGCGCGTGGGAGTGGGGGCCGTGGTCTGACCCCGCCGGGCGAAGGCCGTGAGCGCGGGATCGGTGGCGGTGGGGTCCTCGGGGACGACCTCGGGGTTCGAGGCCGGCAGGGCCGGGGCAAGACGGACCGTCGTACGCGGCGGAGGGCTGGAGGTGTTCTCGGCGTTGCTGGTCAGCGCGAGGGAGCCGGCGGCGGCCAAACCCAGGGCGGAGATGGCCAGTGCGGCGACACCGTGCGAGAGCCAGCTGCGCCGGTTCTCACGCCGGTCGGCCGGGGCAGCACGGCGCAAGGCCTGGTGCTGCGAAGGCGGTGCCACGAACTCTCCTCATCCTGGGTTGCCGGCGTGGCCGAGGCCACAACGGACGTCCGAGTCCCGAGAGGTCCACAACTGCTGTGACCGGCTGTCGGGGACAGACCGATCCTAGTCGCTCCTGGGGTGGGTGGGCTCCCCGTTCGGCTCAGGTTCTCGTAAAGCCGAGGCGATCTCGAAAGCGATCCGGCCGTTGTTCGGCATCAACATGTGGCCGACCCCGCGGACGGCGACGTTGCGCACCTCCAGGTCCGGATGTTCCAGGCGGGCGTTGCGGTGCGGCACGACGAGGTGGTCGATGTCGCTGTGGAAGGCGATGAACCTGGTCCGGCAGCCGGGCGCCGGCTCGTCGAGCTCTCGGAGCACGGCGGATCCCGGCCTGAGCTGCGTCACCAGCGAGAAGAAGGGCGCCGCACGTGCCAGCTGGGTCCCCTGGTGCGGGGTTCCCAGTGTGACCAGGGTGTGCACGTACGCGTCCCCGCCGTAGCGCTGGACGTAGTAGCGGGCGATCAGCCCACCCAGGCTGTGGCCGACCAGGTGGATCCGCTCGTAGCCGGTCTCGGCCACCACCTTCTCGACGGCCGCACCGAGCAGGCGGGCGGCCGCGGGGATGTCGCGGGTGAGCAGGCCGTAGTCGTAGCTCGACACCGTACGGAAGCCCCGCCGGCGCAGCGTGCGCTCCAACACCGTGAAGATCGTGTGGTTGTCCACGATCCCGTGCACGAGCAGGATCGGGGTGGCGGCGATCTCCACGTCGTGGTGCACCAGGCCCTGCTGCTCGGGAGTGAGCCCACCGAGGTCGTGCCGGGGTCGCCGATCCGACCCGGGACGGAGTCCTCGCGGGTACAGCACGACGTGGGCGGCGAGCCAGCCGGCTTCGGCGGCGACGCCGGAGGCCAACCGGGGCGCCTCCACGATCAGACGGGGCAGCCCGCGTCGCACCGTTCGCGACCAACCCGCGAAGACCGACTGCCGCACGCGGGGGAGCTTAATCGTACTGGCCTCACTGAGGTGGAGACCGACGATCGCACTCCGAGTACCAGGCCGCTGCGGATCGTGGTGGCCGAACCCGGGCTGGACGGTCACGACCGCGGGGCCAAGGTCGTCGCGGGCCCTGCGTGACGCCGGGATGGAGGTCATCTACACCGGGTTGCACCAGACCCCGGAGCAGATCGTCGCCACCGTCGTGGCGGAGGACGCAGACGCCGTCGGACTGTCCATCCTCTCCGGGCCCACCTGACCCTGTTCGCCAAGGTGCTGGAGCTGCTCCGTGCTGCGGATGCGGCCGACATCGTGGTCTTCGGCGGCGGGATCATCCCCACCGCGAACCGCGGGCCGCTGCTGGAGATCGGGGTCGCCCAGGTGTTCACCCCCGGGGCCACGATGGCCGACATCGTCGCCTGGGTGCAGACCCACGTCGGGGTCGAACCGACCACCCGTGCCCCTGGTCCGGAGGCTGACCACTAGGCTCGTGGCTGGTCTGCGAGCGGCACACCGCTCCCCGGTCGGTCCAACACGCCCGGGGCCCAGCAAAGCCCAGGAGGCAAGTGTGGATCTGTACGAGTACCAGGCAAGAGACATCTTCGAGGCGCACGGGGTCCCGGTCCTGCAGGGCATCACGGCGAGCACGCCGGAAGCGGCCAAGGAGGCTGCCGCTCGGATCGGTTCGCCGGTCGTCGTGGTCAAGGCCCAGGTCAAGGCCGGAGGCCGCGGCAAGGCCGGCGGCGTCAAGATCGCCCGGACCCCGGACGAGGCAGCGGCCCGGGCCGAGGAGATCCTCGGGCTCGACATCAAAGGCCACATCGTGGAGACGGTGATGATCGCCGAGGGCGCAGACATCAAGGAGGAGTACTACTTCTCCCTGCTGCTCGACCGGGCGAACCGCCGCTACCTGGCGATGTGCTCCAAAGAGGGCGGCATTGAGATCGAGCAGCTGGCCGTGGAGCGGCCCGAGGCGCTGGCTCGGATCCCGGTCGACCCGAATGTCGGCATCGACCAGGCCAAGGCGGACGAGATCGTCGCCGCTGCCGGCTTCCAGGGAGCGGACGCGGCCGAGATCGCCCGGGTCATCCAGCTCCTCGGGAAGGTGTACGAGGCCGAGGACGCCACCCTGGTCGAGGTCAACCCGCTGGTCAAGACCGGCGACGGCAAGATCGTGGCGTTGGACGGCAAGGTCTCCCTGGACGAGAACGCCGACTTCCGCCACCCCGAGCACGGTTCACTGGCCGACACCTCCGCGGAGGACCCGCTGGAGGCGGCCGCCAAGGCCAAGGGCCTGAACTACGTCAAGCTGGACGGATCGGTCGGCATCATCGGCAACGGTGCCGGTCTGGTGATGAGCACCCTGGACGTGGTGGCGTACGCGGGGGAGGAGTTCCCCGGGGCTCCCAAGCCGGCCAACTTCCTCGACATCGGCGGCGGCGCGAGCGCCGAGGTGATGGCCAACGGGCTGGAGATCATCCTGGGCGACACCCAGGTGAAGAGCGTGTTCGTGAACGTGTTCGGCGGGATCACCGCCTGCGACGCGGTGGCCAACGGCATCGTGCAGGCCTTCGAGCTGCTGGCCGGCCGGGACGAGCGGGTCAACAAGCCCCTGGTCGTACGCCTGGACGGTAACAACGCCGAGCTGGGCCGCCAGATCCTGTCCGACGCCGGGTTGGCCGGTCTCGAACAGGTGGACACGATGGATGGTGCGGCCCGTCGGGCCGCCGAGCTGGCCGCGGGCTGAGGAGCGACAATGGCTATTTTCCTGAATGCTGATTCCAAGGTGATCGTCCAGGGCATGACCGGGTCCGAGGGGCGCAAGCACACCGCCCGGATGCTGGCCTCGGGCACCAAGATCGTCGGCGGCGTCACCCCGAAGAAGGGTGGCCAGCAGGTCGAGTTCGACGGGGGCGTGTCCGTGCCCGTGTTCAACTCCGTCGGTGAGGCGATCGAGGCCACCGGGGCCAACGTGACCGTGATCTTCGTCCCGGCGAAGTTCACCAAGGGTGCGGTGGTGGAGGCCATCGAGGCCGGGATCCCGCTCGCCGTGGTGATCACCGAGGGTGTCCCGGTCAAGGACTCGGCCGAGTTCTTCGCCCTCTCCCAGGGCTCCAAGACCCGGCTGATCGGGCCCAACTGCCCCGGTCTGATCTCGCCCGGGCTGGCCAACGCCGGCATCATCCCGGCCGACATCACCAAGGCCGGTCGGGTGGGTCTGGTCTCCAAGTCCGGGACGCTGACCTACCAGATGATGTACGAGCTGCGCGACTTCGGGTTTTCCTCCGCGGTGGGCATCGGCGGTGACCCGGTCATCGGGACCACCCACATCGACGCGCTGAAGGCCTTCCAGGACGACCCGGACACCGACGCGATCGTGATGATCGGGGAGATCGGCGGGGACGCCGAGGAGCGGGCGGCCGAGTTCATCAAGGAGCACGTCACCAAGCCGGTGGTCGGTTACGTGGCCGGTTTCACCGCGCCCGAGGGCAAGACCATGGGCCACGCCGGGGCGATCGTGTCGGGTTCGTCCGGCACGGCGGCGGCCAAGCAGGAGGCCCTCGAGGCCGCCGGGGTCAAGGTCGGCAAGACGCCGAGCGAGACCGCGGACCTGATGCGGGCGATCATGAGCTCGCTCTGATCGCAGCATCTCGGGCCTTGAGCTGGGAGACCCGCGGCACGCGGACCACGTACGAGAACGCGTGGATCCGCGTCCGTGAGGACGAGGTGACTCGTCCGGACGGATCCGCGGGGATCTACGCAGTGGTGGAGCTCCGGGCTCCGGCCGTCTTCGTGGTGCCGATCACCGACGCCGGTGAGGTGGTGCTGGTCTCGGTCGACCGCTACCCGCTGGGGCATTCCTCTCTGGAGATCCCGGCCGGGGGCGCCGACGCCGGGGACGCCGATCTACTGGTGTCCGCCCAGCGTGAGCTGCGGGAGGAGACGGGGCTCGCGGCCCGCGAATGGCGCGACCTCGGCTGCGTCTACTCCCTGAACGGGGTCGCCCATGCCCCCGGGCGGGTCTTCCTGGCCACCGGGCTGGAGACCGTCGGCAGCGAGGAACAGACCGCGGAGGGCATCACCGGCAGCCGGCAGGTCAGCTTCGCCGAGCTCTCTCACTTGATTGCCGACGGCACCATCACCGACAACGAGACCCTGGGTGCTCTGCTCAAGGCGTTGGTCGCACTCGGCCAGGCCTGACGGGCGCTGCTCGAGATCGATCGGTCAGCGGCGGACTCTACCCAGGATATGTGCGCCTTACCCAGGAAATATCCTGGGTAAAGTGCGCATTTCCCAGGTTTACCTGTGAAACCGACGGGTCGCGACGGGCCGTGTCGTGGAGGACGCGGGGTGTCAGTTGACCTGGGTGGCGCGTTGGCCGGCCCGTACGGCGACCGTGTCCCACTCGTCGTCGGTGAAGCTGAAGTCGTCCTGCGGGTTCAAGAAGGTGTAGGCCACCTTGGTGCCGGCGGACACGATGCCGACCCGGTAGTCCAGGGTCTCGTCGGTCAGGCGCTGAGAGACCTTGGCCGTGTAGCCGGCGACCTCGGA
>JAABUN010006042.1_pt1 | contig 14349 bp, 15 predicted proteins | sample 5559311 | NCBI WGS metagenome assembly JAABUN01 (sample SAMN10711877, study PRJNA513370) | rock metagenome | isolation source: Antarctica rocks | place: Antarctica: Victoria Land, Siegfried Peak sud | reverse complement strand
GCCGGATGCACAGCCGGTTCACCTCGACGATGCCGCGCCCCATGTAGGCGCGCGCGGCGGGATTGCCCGCCATCACGACCCCAACCAGGGTCGGCCCATTGAGCGCGGCATGGCCGTACCGCCACGTGACGGGCGGCCCGCAATGAGCGTGGTGTCGCCCGACGAAGGCCCGGGCTGCCGCGAAGGCGACAGGCCGGACCCTGAGCTGCCAGTCCAGCACCAGGCCGCCGCCGTCGTCGTCGGCGACGCGGCGGAGCCGGTGCCCGGCGAACGCCTCGGCGCCGAGGCGCCGCAGCAGCTCGCGGCCCCAGGCGGGATCGTCCGCGACCTCCCGGCACAGCGACTCGTGCAGGCCCTCGCAGCACGTCTCCCACATGAACTGGTGCCCCCACATCTCAGCCAGCTCGATCACCTCCGTCTCGCCGCAGAACCAGCAGCGGGCCGGGGCTGACGGAGGCAGGGGCGCCATGTCGCCCTCCCCCGCGTTCATGGCTGTCTCGGGAACAGGTCGCCCGTGACGAGGGCGCGGCGCGGGTCGCCCCACGCCGCCTGCCGCCGGTCGTAGGCGCGTGCGAGCGCCAGGCCCTGGTGCCCCAGCAGGTCAAGGCGGATCGAGGGGCGGTAGCCCCCCGCCGCCGTCAGCAGCGCCAGGAAGGAGGGAAACGCCGTGTGCCGGGCCGTGAGCTTGTCCAGCCCCGGCGTTGACCGCGGTGCCGGCACCGTCCGGATGCCGGCGCAGAACGCCACGCTCTGGCCGAGTTCGCTTGCCCGCTCCCGGGCCAGGCCGATGGCGACCGCCTGGCCCATCCTGCCCCGCACCAGCACGGTCGCGCTCCGGCAGAAACCGGCCGCGGCCACGGCCAGGTCGTGGAACGTGAGAACATGGAGTTGGTCCGGGTGGCGCCGTCCGGCGCGCCGCCGGCGGGACCGGCGCTGCTGGGCGCGCACGGGGTCGAGGGGGCCGGCCACGGCCTACGGCTCCCGCTCGGCCACGGCCACGTGGTCCAGGTCCAGCGTGTAGTCGATCCCGTCCAGGCCGCCGCCCTCGTGATGGCTGACGCCATTGTCCTCGATGAACATGGGCTTGCCGCACTCGCGGCAGAGCACTTCTTCAGGTCCGTCGAGTTCGCTCGACACCGTGGCGAGGAAGGCCCCGAAGCGGCCGGCGACGGCGGGGTCGGCCGCGATCTCCTGGCCGATGAAGCTCAGCAGCAGGTCGGCCTGCGTCGTCACGGTCCAGCCCTGGGCGGCCGAGACGGGGTTGAAGGCGACCGCAGCCGCGTTGGTCGACTCGCGCAGGCGGGCGGCCTCTTCCCTGACCCACTGTTCGCAGTCCATCCTGGCCACGCTCTCGCGCTTGCCGAGGTCGAGCAAATGCGCGCCGCCGCCATAGCCGTCCAACCTGGCCTTAGGTCACTTCGCAAGTGTCCTCATGCGTGGACGGCGCAAGTTTCGGTGTTGGCCTGCGGCTCAAACCGGTTGTCCGGCTCCGATCAAGCAAGGGCAACCAATGCGATCAGAACCGCGAGCAGGAGGCACAAGGGCGAATAGAGATATGTGTCGCGCTGGGCGAAAACGCTTCCTTGGACCCGTTTGAAGAAGCCGACGTAGCGGAATTCACCGACGGCCCGGGCAGCGAATATCAAGGCCAGCATCACACTTGCACCGCGCAGCAGGCCAGTGGGCAGAAATCGCGGGACCAGTCCAGCTGTCGAACCGACGACCGCCGCCATCCCTAGCAGAACGATGCCAACCAGGGCGGTCGAGATGGGGCTGGGTGACAGGACCGGTATTCCGTTTCTGGAAGGGACTGCGCCCGCTTTCCAGGCAGACCCACCCGCGGCCCAATAGAAGTGGATCGCGGCGATGAGCGTGAGCATCAAGCAGACTGCCACCGCAGCACTCGTCATCTTGGGTCCGATGGTAGATTTCAGGGTAATCTGGACACCGACTGGAGCTTTTCCTCTGCCACCTTTGCCCGATGAAGTAGCAGCAAGTTCTCGCTCGCCAGCAGGCGTTTCTCGTCCGCGTGCCGCCGTGCCGCGGCACGTAGCTCGGTGTTATCCGACCTCAGCTGCACCACAACGGCAGCTAAGTCGCTGCCGGAACTTGGCCCTCCTGCAGCAGCCGTGATCTCGTCGAGGATGCCACGGTGCGTCGTGTAGAGCGGGTTACGGCTTCGCCGCGCCTCCCGCGCGACGGCGGCCGGGGTGACGCGCACCGGGCGTCCGGCGAGGGCCGGGTGCGTGGCCTTGCCCACAACCAGCCGGTTGAGCGCGGCGCGGTAGGCCCGGGCGGTATTCTCAGCCTGCACTGTCGTCCGGCGCTGGCGCATCTGATCCTGCTCGGCTTCCATCCTGTCCTCCCTCGATGCGCTTGAGTACGCGGTCGCACTCCTCGACCGCCTCGGTGAGCACGGCACGGGCAAGCGGGCTGGCACGGTCCCACAGCGCCAAATTCCGCCTACGGCGATCCTGCCAGTATGCGACGTGACGGTCATCCACCGCCAGATTTGAACATTTGGCGCATACCGACGGACTTCGGCCGGCCTCACTCGGCGCCAACTCGCCCCCGCACAGGGCGACCTCGGCTTGGAACACGCACCAGCCATAGTCGCAGCCGCGAATTCGCAGATCAGTCTCGGCCAGCACAAAATCAACGTAGTCGCGCCGGACCTGCTCACCAGCCCGGCCTCGGAAGGCGTCGTTGCGGGCAAGGATGCGCTCGCCCATGCGCCCCCCAAGCCGGTCACTGGCCAGGAGGTTGTTGAGCGCGAGCGCCGTTTCAATGCGCCCCTCGTCATCCACCAGTTCGCGCAACGTGAAGTCGTTGCCGACATATCCGCGGGACGTCATGGCGACCGACACGTGCTTAAAGTGGTCGGCAAGCGCAAGAAGGTTCGAGCGGTCGCCCCGTGCCACGAAGCGCGCGAACGTTTTGCGGAACTGGTGCGGGCTGAAGTGCCATGGCCGCCCCTCGTGGTGCGGCACGCCGACGTGGGCGGCAAACGCATTCAGCCGTTGGGTGACGCAGAAGGTGGTCAGCCGCGTGACCTTGCCGAGCATGGGGCTCTTGGCCAGGAACAAGTCATTGTAACCTGACACGGCTCGCAGCGGGCCGTAGATCCGTTCCAGGCATTTCACGGCCAAGACGGCCGGCGCAGGCGCGAGCCACCGCTCGACACGACCCTCCGGTTCAGCGGCCATCTTGAAAAGACGGGCAACGATGTATGCCTGCGCCACGCCTGTTTCGCCTATGGGAAGATACTCGACCGCGCCGACCTGCATGGACAGTATCTCGCTTATCCGCATGCCGACGAAGCCTGCGATCACCACGAAGCAGGCATTGGCCAAGTGCCCGGCGGCCATGCAAATCGGGCGCGCCTGAACAAGTGGCTGCCCATACGGGCCCGGAATGCTCGCCCGTCGCATGACGGCCTCGACGACCCTGCTCGCTGTGGAGCGACTCCGTCCCTCGGAACGGACGTCAGCCAGCGTTTTGGCCCGCAGCTCGTACGCGTCCATCACGCCATCGCCGTGGTTTTCGACCCAGAGCAACGCTTTGGAGAGCAGGTCTACGGCAATCGCGTCCGGGATAAATGGGATGCTGCCCTTTGAGGCGCGGGTCAGGCCGGCTGCGTCAAACGCCGTCTCGCCGGGAAACGGATCTGTCGGAGGGAAATCCTCCAACTTGCCACGCTGGCGATACATGCTGGAGATGGTCACGAGGTAACCGCCGACCGTGCTTGGTTTGATCGTGCGCCCGGCCAGCCTGCCTGAACGGGCCTGCAGCCAGGCAGTCAACCGACCAATGACAGGCCGGTCGAGGTCGCGGAACGAGGTGAGGCTCTCCGAAACCATCCAACCGCAGAGCCGGCGGAGCAGCCAACCTCGGCTCTGCAGGCTGGACGGCGAAAAGCGCTTATGACCGTCCGGCGGGTCCACCGCCATCGACCAGAGATAATGCTTGGCGGCGCGGAGCAGGCCTGCGTGCCGTGGATCGGTCAGCCGCCACCCATCCGGCATGGGCACATCCAATTGCAGGTGTTTTGCGTTGGGACTGCGACCGGCGACGCGGATGTCGAGGTGCCATACGTCATGGCCGAAGTTGCTGCGCGGAGACACCGGCGTGTCCTCCCACATTGGGCCGGCGTGGACCCGGCTCGATCGGGGGAGGACGCTGCGTGCGCTCATTCGATTGGCGGAGGAACTGGCACCTGGCTCATCCTGGCCTGGGCGGCGGCATGCACATCATGGGGAAAGCGCGGCATCACGTCCCGCTCGAGGATTTCGAGCTTGGGCGCGTATAGGAGCATCCAGCGGTCCAGAGCCATGACGTCCCGAGCTTTTGTCAGCGCGTCGCGGGTGCGCAACAGGCGGGCCAGCGTATCGGCGTCGAGCGGAATGACCGCGTTGGGGCATGTGAAGCAGCCCAGCCAAGCGGTGCATAGGCGCCCCTTGCGCTGACCGGGCGCGACGCCTGCGAGCGGGTCGGCGCACAGGAACCCCGATGCAGTCGCGTTGCGGGCATCAACCTCGGTGGTGTAATTGGATTCGTTCTCTGCCCGGACCAGCCCGCTCCTGCCGCGCACCGCCTCGACGAAACGGCCTTGCAGCCGACCAAGCGCGATGGCCTGATTGGCTTGAATGATCGGCTGATTAATGTAGTGCCGTGTCTGGTCCGGGTGGGCGTGGTTTGCGAGAGCTTGCGTCTTAATAACGTCGTGGCCAAGGGCGGCATGCGCCAGCGTTAGCCCGGTCGCGCGGAGAGACGCGAGCGTGAGTGCAAGCGGCGCACCGCCAAGTGTACGCAGGCCGTGCCGTTCGGCAAAAAGCCGGACGTGCTCGACCACCGCTTCGCTGGACAGCAAACCGACGCGGCGGCTCGTCAGGACGCCCGCGGCCAGAAACAGCTTGTCCCTGTCGTGGGCCGGGCTGTGCGGCACGAGCGGCGCAGTCAACGCAAGGACACGATCGATCAGGTTCGGGACCGAAAGGCTGCGGTCGCGTAGGAAGCTTCGGCGTTGGATCCGGTTTGACCGCCCCTTGCCCCACGTCACCAGCGTGCGCCCGTCCAGGAACACATGCTCGGACGTGCAGTTCCGGCTGAAATCATGCAGGGCCTCTGGATTGGCGAAGGTCTGCGCCCCGACCGCGACCATGTAGGGGATCAGAGTCTCTGCCGTGGCGTGCAGGAAGCGGCTGACTTGCTTGTTGCCGCCCTGCCTCCGGATCGCTTGGGCAAGCAGCCAGCAGCTCTTGCCCTCCGCGTCCGGCTTGGGCCTTCTCGGGATCAGCCCACCGTGGCGGCGCACGATAAAGGCCAGCAAGATGCCGAGGTCCCCGAGGTTAAGTTCGGCCACCGGGAGCTGGCCGGCAAGAGCGGGATCGCCCTGGACGACAAGGACCCGCCCCTGTTCGAAATCGATCCAGCTTGCCTCGATGTCCGTCCGGCACGCGGCGAGGATGGCGTCCAGTTCGGCCCGTGCAAGCGCCGGCCGCGGAAGCGCATCGCTGTCCTTGCGCGGGTGGAGGTTCCTCGGCAGGTCAAGGCTCGCCTGCACCAGGTCAGGCCGGTTTCGCTTGAGCCAGGCCATAGGTGTGTGGACTGCGTAGCACAGGCCGGCGCGCGTGCCCCTGGCGAGTGGCTGCTGGTCGAGCCAGTGGGCGTAAGCCAGCAGGAGCGGACGATCAACGTCGCCTGCGGACATTACCAACTCGCGTCCTGGGTCGTGCTCGTCGAGGAAGCGGAACCAGTAGGCTAACTGATACTGCATGCCCTGCCGATGCGCGTCGCATTTGTCGGCCAGGTGCCAGCGAAGCGCGTGGGCCAGCTCCGCAGCCATGCGCGCACGTCCCGTGTGCGCTGAGAGGTCCAGCACCCCGGCCGGCTTGCCCGTCGCGTCCAAGAAGCGGACCACAAGGTCGCGCGGGGTGCCAGCACCGGAGAACGGCACAGGTTGCGGCGAAACCCTGTAGTCCTTGCGCTTGCGCACTGCCACAGCCTCAGCCGAGCGTGCTGAAGAGGCCGTCCACCGCCGCCTCGATCGCCTCAAGATCGATGGCGACCATGCGCAGGTACACCGCCGTGGTCGCGAGATCGGCGTGGCCGAGTATGGCTTGCAAAGCGAGTAGCGGGTTCATCTCCGGATTGCGCCGGGCTTGCTGATGTAGCAGGCGCAGCATGGCGCCGGCGAAGGTGTGCCGGAGGCCATGGAACGTCGCCTCGACGCCTGCGGCACGGCTCGCCGCGGCAAACATGGCGCCGACCCGGCGCGGGCTCATCGGTCTACCGTGACCGGTCAGGAACAGCCTACCGGGATCGCGGTACGATGCGTCTCTCTGGCGAGCGCGCCTCACTGCAGCAGTGCGCTCCTCGTGCAGGAACGCGTGCGTGCGGTCCACCAGAGGCAGTGGAGGATAGACCTGCCGGACACGGCCGCCTTTGGTCACGTCGAGCCGGACGGGAACCACCGGCGACGCTGCGAACTCGGCGGCGGTGCCAGCGGAGGGTAGTGCGGTCCTTTGCAGCCCTGCGATCTCCATGCGGCGCATGCCCGTCAGCGCAGCCCATTCGATGATCAGCCTGTCACGGATGCCGAGCGGGGCCATGATCCGGCGGATGACCTCGGGCGTGAGGGGGCGCGGCAGAGCGCGCACCTCGCGGAGCACGAGTTCGTTGGCGGTCTGCACACCCCCGCGCGCGCCCACATGGGCGAGGAACGGCGCCGGCCGCCACCGCGCTACGGAGACCTCTTGCGAGGTGAAGGGCATCGAGGCGACGAGGCCGGAGGCAACGCACCAGCGATAGAACAGGGCAACGATGCGCAGGCGGCCGTTGATGGTGGCCCGGGCGTATGGCCGACCAGTGTGGTCGCTGCAGCCGGTCAGCATGCGGTCCCGGTATGCAGCGATCTCGTGATAGCTGACCCGGTCCCATACCCAGCTATTGGCCTCAAGCGTCTGCCACCAGTCGTAGAGGGCCTCGCCGTATGTGCGCCAGGTCTGGGCGCTGCGGGTGCGGCCGCGCACGAGGGCAATGTGCATCAGCCAGGCGCAGGCCGGCTCGATCAGGCGCATGTCGCCGTCCAGGAGCATCGGCACGCCCACCACGGAGCGTCCCAAAGGACAGAATGCACTTGTGGTGAACGTCAGCTCGGCCATGAGCACCTCAACGACGATCATTGCTGTCCGGACCCGGCCCGCGGGCCGGGTCCGGACAGCAATCCTGAGACACCCGTCCTGTCTGCCGGGAGCAAGGATGACAGAATGGGCGGCTGCTGAGCGATACCTAACGGGCTCTGCTGCACCACAGGCACCAGCGAAACCCCCACAGGCCCTGGAGGCCGAACGCCTCGGCGCAGCGCAGCGCGAAGGCGATGACGTGCTCAGGGTCGCCGCAGCCGCCGTCGTGCAGCCACAGTTCCGCGCTGCCAGGCTCGTCATCGGCCCGAGCCTCGAAGCCGATTGTCTGGCCCTGCTCGTCCAGCTCTTCGGCGAGCTGCCGGCAGAGGGCCAGCGCAGGGGCGACGTTGCCGGCCGAGCCGACCGGGAACATGACAGAGAAAAGCGTGTAGTAGTCAGCCATGGTGGCCTCCGAAACGCCGACGGCCCGCGCTGGGGCGGGCCGTCGGCTGGGTTGAGAAAGGTTCGTCGAGGCGAGGTGGCTGGCCCTGCCTAGCCGCCTGGGCCAGGCGGCTCCTCCAGGGTGGACGCCCGCCCCATCCACGGTTCGGGCCGGATGCAGCGCACCCAGTCCGCGAACGACGGGATGCGGCCGAGGTCCTCGCGGACGTGCTGCTCGCCGATCAGCCGCACCGGGACAATCCGCCCGGTGCTGAGCGTGACCGTGACGCCGAACAGCTGCTCGGCTAGGAATATCCCCTCGGCGTGGTGCCGCAGTGCCCGGTGCCGGAAGTCCGCAACAAGTTCTTTAGACCGGTCGATTATGTGGACAGCGTGCCGCAGGGCGATCATTGCGTGATAGCGTCGGGTAAGGGCACGGCTCGTTGGAGACCGGTATGGCCATGGACAAACTGCCAGACACCGCGGGAGGTCATCGCAAATCGCAGGTCCTGGATGGGTCCGGTGCGCCGGTTCCGGTCGTGGCCCGGTTCCTATCCTATCTCGCGGCCCGCGGTTGTTCGCCCAACACCGTCGTCGCCTATGGATACGATCTGGGCCACCTTTGGCGATTTCTTGACCAGGCCCGGCTTGGCTGGGAGGGCTTGACCCCCGTGCGAGCCATCGACCTGCTTATCCACCTTCGGGCGACGCCCGCGCGGCAGCGCGGGCAACCCCGCGGTCCCATTCTGGCAACCAGCGAGGGCGTGCCTGCCGGCCCGCGGTGCCTGAGTGCCAGCACCATCAACCGCGCGCTTGCCGCCGTGTCGTCGTTCTACTCCTGGGCATCCACGGCCGGCCTTTCCGACGGACCGAACCCGATCACCCGGGTCCTGGATAGTGCTGCGGTGCATGTCGCCGATCGGCACATCCCCTTTCTCGCTGGCATTTCCCGCCAGCAGCCGAACCGGCGCGCGCTTCGGGTCAAGACGGTCCACCGCCTGCCACGTCCGCTGGAAGCTGAGCAGGTAAATGCCGTGCTGGGCGCGTTGCGATGCCGACGCGACCTGGCGATGGTGCGCCTAATGCTTGATGGCGGCTTGCGTCCAGGCGAGGTGCTTGGACTGCACCTGGGCGACATCTCCTATAGCCGGAGGCGAGTGACGGTGCGCTACCGGGAGGACCACCCCCGCGGCGTGAGGCAGAAGTCCCGCACCGAGCGGGTCGTGGACCTGCACGAGGCGGCGACGCTGGACGCCCTCAGTTCCTACATCCTGGGCGAACGGCCTGCCGGGGCCGAAACCCTACTCGTGTTCCTGGTAAGCGGCAAGGGGCGCCGCCGGTGCGAACCGTTGTCGTACGCGGCACTTGCACGTTTGTTCGCCCGTGCCTGCACCAGGGCCGGCATCAGAAAACCTTGGATCACCCCGCATTGCCTGCGCCACACCCACGCGACGCGCATGTGGGAGGGGGGCATGCGGGAGCTGACGCTGCAACGGCGGCTTGGTCACGCCTCACCGGAGTCCACCCGCATCTACACCCGTGTTTCCGATGCAAGGGTCGTCGCCGAATATCGCCATGCCCTGGGTCTGAGCGACGAGGCCGCGGCACCGGACAGGCCAGCCGTGAGCAGCCGGACGTGACGACCGGACGCGGCCTGGTCCGCCCGGCCACTCGGGGGGCGGCTGCCTATCCCATCCTGGTCATCGCCCCCTCGCACTGCGAGGTTGGCGAGTACGCGGCGTTCCTCGAACGGCTGCCAATGGACGCAAGCTTCCGCCGCAAGCGCCTCCTGTACCGGGATGAGTTTATTGAACGCTGGCCGGATCTGAATGCCTGGTCCGCCGAACCGTTCGCGGTGCGCATCGGTCGTCTGGCTGGCGAGCGCCAGGCGCGGCCGAGTTTTCCGACCAGCTATCGCGCCCGGGGCTACCTGTTCTATCTCGCCTTCACCGACCGTTTGCGCCTCGACTACGACTTCCTGTTCGCGGTGAGCAACATGCGCGCCTCGGAGACGCTGCGGCCGCTTGGCATCGACCTGGGCATCGAGCAACTCGCGGCCGAGGGAGCGCGCCTCGGATACAAGCGGCTCTCTATCGCCACGAACCTGCGATGGGTGCTGCCTCGTCTGGCGATGCACACGGGTGTGCGGAGGCCAGAAAGCCTGACCATGCAGCACATCACCGAACTGATCGGCGCGGCCAGGCGCTTCTGCGAGCGCGACGACCTCGATCTGTTCGGCAGGCCGGCGAAGGATTTCACGTATGCCTACGCGCGCATCTGGATCGTGAGTGCCCGCGAGCTGCAACTGCTGCTTCACCACAGAGGCGGCCCGATCGAAGCGCCCCGCCTGATCCCGAGCAAGCGGCGTCCCATGCCCTCACCGCTTCCAAGAATGCAGGTCGTCGCGGACAGGTGGCTTGCCGTCAAGCAGTCCTCGCTGGCGGTGGGGACTGTAGACCACCTCACCGTGTCGTTGCGCCGTTTCGTCGAGCACCTCGCAGCGGCAGCCCCAGGCATCGAAAGCTTTGCCGAGCTGACGTCGGATCATATGACGTCGTTCATCGAAGCCATGGCGGCCGAGGTGCGTCCAAAGACCGGCCGGCCTCTGTCCATCACCGCCCAGCGGGCCAGGGTGGGAGCGGTGGCACAGTTTCTAGCGGACGGAGCTGCCTGGGACTGGCCAGGGTTTCCGACGCGCCCCCTCCTCAACGTGCGGGATATGCCTCGCCTGCCGCGGCATGTGCCGCGGTTCATACCGGCAGACGAGTTGGCCAGGCTCATGGTTCCGATCCGGGTTTTGCCCTGCCCGTTCCAGCGCGCGGCCCTGTTGGCCATCCGGTGGTCCGGCGCGCGCCGTGACGAAGTCGTCAGGCTCACACTCGACTGTCTCGACGCCTATCCGGACGGCACCGCGCGGTTGCGCATTCCGGCCGGCAAGACGATGAGGGAGCGGATGGTGCCGCTGCACCAGGAAGCAGCCGATGCGCTCGCAGTGGTCATCTCGCTTCGCTCCGGCGGACCGGAGCGCCCGGTGGCTGACCGACGCACAGGGGAAGCCGTCCACCTCGTCTTCTCCCGGCGCGGCAAGCCCATCTCGGCCGACTACCTGTTCCAGTATCCCTTGAAGGCACTGTGCAAGGCGCTTGGCTTGATCGACGGCAGCGGGCGGCCGACGATCACAGCGCACCGGTTCCGGCACACGGTCGGCACCCAGCTTGCCGAGCGCGGCGCCAGCCTGCACACGATCATGAGTGTGCTCGGCCATCAAAGTCCGGCCATGGCAATGGTGTATGCCCGTATCAGCGACGCCGAGGTGCTCCGGGACTACAAGTCGGTCCTGCTGCCAGGCGCCTTGATCGCCGGACCTGGTGCCGACGCGGTACGCGCGGGCAGGCTCAGCGCGACGGCGGTCCACTGGCTACAGAGCAACTTCATCAAGACCGAGCTGGAGTTGGGCCACTGCCTCCGCCTCCCCAGCGAAGGCCCCTGCGAGTGCGACCTGTTCTTCACCTGTGCGCGGTTTGTGACAACGCCCGCCTACGCTCCACGCCTGCGTGAGCGGCACGCATTAGAGCTGACGCTTGCAGAGGACGCGGCGGCACGGGATTGGCCCCGGGAGGTCGAGCGCCATCGCTGCATCGCCGCCCGGATTGCAGGACTGCTCGACGAACTTGGCCCGGGTGTCGCCGGTGCTTGACTGTCCAGATAACCTCTAACCAGGTGTGGATTGCGATGGTGTCGTCTGGCGTCCCGCCCCAGCGCCGGGCCGAGGACAGGGCATGGTGATAGCTGTGTGCCATTTCGGCCCTCCTAGAAGCTGTGCTCTTCGAACTCGGACGTCATGTACCGGCCGTTGAAGCCGAGCACGACCGTGCGGTCGGCCACCGTGAAGGTGAACTCGCCGAAGGCGCCGTCACCGTCCTCCCAGCCCCGATGCTTGTGCTCCAGCACGCCGTAGGCCAGGTCCTCGATCACCGCCCTTGGCGTCTCCTGCGCCGTCGTGACCGCCTGGGTGTCGAAGGCGACCTGGGTGGCATCGACCGTGCCGCCAGGCAGCTCCACCGGGTCATTGTCGGCACTGAAGGCCGTCACCTTCTCGATCTGGCCGGAGTCGCCGCCGCCATCGAAGGTCACGACGACCACGGCGATCCCGGCCGCGGCGAGGGCGTCGAACAGGGCGGCCTTGTTGGCCGCCCGCGCCTCCGCCTGGCGTGCGTCGTAGGCCGCGAGCCTGGCCTCGTAGGCGGCGAGGCCGCCATCCGTGCCGGCGCTCACCGCCGTGCCTCCCGCGCCCGGGCCGGCACCGTGCTGTCCCGGTCCGACAGCAGTCCCGGCGCCGCCAGCGCCAGGTAGAGCACTGTCGCCATCACCACCGCGCCGCCCAGGCCGCGCAGCATCAGCCCTACCTTTCCTCTCATCTTCATCGCCCTTGCTCCCTTGCTGGTGTCCATCTCTCCTGGACCCCTTCGCCAGGCTGCTGCACGCCGGGCGGGGCAAGGGCGCGCCGCTTGGCGCGGGCCGCTCGCGGCCGCACCCTTGCGGCGCCCGGCGCGACAGCAGCAGGCCTCCATCTCCTGCCCTGCTCCCTTCCGTCCCTGCACCCTTTCCCCGGCCTGTCCTCGTCGCGCTCCTGCCCCGGACCTCCCCGGTCAGAGGACCGCGACGTTACATCCCCAGCCCTGCACGACGATCAGTTCCTCGTCCTCCGTGAACACGGTGAACTCGCCGTCCAGCGCCCACGCGCCGTCCTCACGCTCCCCGCCCACGACCACGCCCTCGATCCCCCTCTGCGAGATGTCGTCCGCCTCCGCGCTGACCCAGGTGTCGGCCAGGCTGCTGCCCGTGACAGGGCAGGAGCAGCGGAGCCGGGCAGCCGGGGACAGGCGCTGGAAGGCGGCGGCGAGCCGGGCCAGCTCCTTCTCGCGTTCGAGGGCGCCGGTGAGGTCGGCCGGGTGTTCCAGGTGGACGGCTCCTTGCAGCTCCCGCAACTTGGCCAGGAACAGAGCGGCGACGCGCCGCGGCGGCCAGGGCTGCCAGGGCAGCAGCCCGTCCAGCAGCGGCAGCGGGTCGGCCTGCAGAGGCGTGAGGAGGATGCCGAGCGTGCCCCTGATCTCCTCCCGCGGCCAGCCCACGACGTGCAGCGCTTCCGACGCCGCCGCGAGCCGGTCGGCACGCTTGTGCAGCACCAGGTCGTCTCCGTCCCAGCAGGGCAGGCCGTAGCGCAGGGCCACCGCGGACCGCAGCCGGTCGGCGAGCGCCTGGAACCCGGCCCCGAGGTGGGGACGCAACGGCGACACGGGATCGAAGCCGCCCATCAGCGCCTCCTCCGCATCGTGCAGCAGCTCGCGCAGCGCCTCGCGCGGCGTCAGCGGCTGGTGCGGCTGCATCCCCTGGCGCAACACCAGCACCAACAGGCTGTGCTGGGCGACGGACAGCGGCAGCTCCCAGCGCGAGTGCCCGCCCCAGCGGTGGGTGCGCGACAGGCCCACGGCCAGGTCCTTGTCGGTCCAGGCGTCCGGGCGCGGGTCCAAGAGGTCCAGCCGCCGCCCGGAGCCGAGCAGGATGAAGGCGCGCTCGGGTCTCATGCTGCTGTCCTCCGGGCCACCAGCACGTCGTTCCAGTCGTTGCGGCCGTCCGGCGGCAGCAGGCGCTCCGACCGCACACCGGCCGCCGCCGCCAGCTCGGCCAGGTGCGCGGCGTGGCGCTGCCCCGGCCCGTCGGCGTCCGTGGCCGCGGCCAGCACCGCGTCGGGGTGGGCGGATATCTCCTGCAGCAGCAGCTCCAGGCAGGACAGCGTTTGCGGCCCCATGCCGCCCGTGGTGGACACGTAGAGCGTGTCGGCGCGCAGGCCCTCCAGGGCCGCCAGGCTGAGCGCGTCGATGGGCGCCTCGCACACCGCCAGCCGCGTGGGCGCGCCCGTGCCGCCGGGCAGGCGGAACAGGGTCTTGTCGGTGTCCTTGGAGAACCCGCGCCAGTCCGGGCCGCGCATCTCGATGCCGGTGAGCGCGCCCCCGTGGTCGCGGTGCGCGAACCAGGCGCTGCCGCGAGGTCCCTCGCGCACGGCGTCGAACAGGTCGGCCGCTTGCAGGATGCCGGGCGGCAGCGCGCGCGTGATGGTCAGGTAGGCCCAGCTCGCCGACCCCTGGCACAGCCGGCTGCGCCCGGCCCAGCGCTCGGCCGGTGGCACGATGGGCTCCTCACGTTCGCGCAGGCGCTCGGCTGCGGGGTAGGACGGGCTCATGCCGACCATGCCGCGCAGCAGCTTGCGCACCTGGCCGAAGTTGAGGCCGGGTTCGAGCCGCTGCGCCAGGGTGAACACGTCGCCCTTGGCCTGCGACATCGGGTCCCACCAGCCCTGGCCCTCGTGGTTCACGATCAGCACCTCGCCAGCGCCGCGCCGGTACTTCAGGCACCGCCGCGTGCTGTCGGCCCTGTCCAGGCTGTAGCCGTCCCGCTCCAGCAGCAGCGCGCAGCTCACGCCCGCCCGCAGCTCGCTCAGCTCCGCATCCCCTCCGCTCATCTCCGTGCTCCCGTGCCAGGTGGCAGGGCGGAGCCGGGACCGGACGGGGTTCGTCCCCCCTCCCCTCCTCTCCATCCTGATCCCCCACCGGCGACGGACGCCGCGGGACGTGGGGCAAGGGCGTGCGCAGCACGGGAGCGCGCCAGCGCGACGCACCCTTGCGGCACGGCACGCGGCGGCCGTAGGTGATCCATCCATCCCTCCTCCTGCATCTCCCCCCATCGTCGTCCGGCGTGGCGCGAACGGCAGGGTGGCAGGCGGGGC
>JAABUN010006040.1_pt1 | contig 14350 bp, 12 predicted proteins | sample 5559311 | NCBI WGS metagenome assembly JAABUN01 (sample SAMN10711877, study PRJNA513370) | rock metagenome | isolation source: Antarctica rocks | place: Antarctica: Victoria Land, Siegfried Peak sud | reverse complement strand
TACGACCGGCACGGCAAAGCCGAGTTCCTCGACTTCATGAAGAAAGTCGCCCGCGCCTACCCCCGCCGCCAGCTGCACGTCATCGTCGACAACTACCACACCCACAAGCACGCCGAAGTCCAAGCGTCGGCGCCACCGTCGAAGTCCACGACCGTCGCGAACAGGAAGAACAGGCCGATGGCCGGGAAGAAGATGCGGTAGAACACCGGCGGCCGCCAGGTCAGCACTGAGTGCGTATGCACAAAGACCAAGCTACATCGACTGGTTCAACCAAACCACGCTATTCGCCGAGTTGGGCTACCGCACCCCGGCCGAAGTCGAAGCCGAGTACACCTTCACCAGCACGCCCCCGCGAGCAGCCGCTCGCGGGAGAGCTGGCCATGCACTGAACCCGGGGCGCGTCAGGGATCTTGCGATCCACTCCCGTCCGCTGCCCGGCGACCGGTGCAGCGTCATCACCGGCGAGCCAAGCTCGCAGCACTTCCTTGATCTCGTTCACGTACCTCCCGGAACGCCACCCGATGCCTATCCGCGTCGCTGGACATGAAGAGATCGGTAGTGGCTGGCAACCGCGACCCCTGCGCACGACAGCAGGTGGTCCAATGACTGGCAACCGGGGTGGTCCCATGACCGTGGCAAGAACTCGCTCAGGCCGGTCCCATGCTCGTGGCTAGGGACAGCCTGGGGGTGCACCTGACCGGACAGGAAAGCGCAACGCGCTGTCCGTACAACTGCCGAGCGTTGTCCTCAGCGGCCTGCTCCACCGAGACGCCGGCAGCTCGGCGTACAGCAACGCCAGCACCCACAACCTCAGTCCGAAGCCATCACCTCCGCCCACCGCTCAGCGGGCAGCCGGTCAGGCCCAGTTGACTCCATCAACTCACGGCGGGGGACCTGTCTGGCTACTGTTAGCTTCCAGCACTCGTTTGGCCCAACGACGATCCGCCCTGTCCTCCAGCCAGTCCCCAAAACCGACGTCCCCCCAACCAAACACGGTCCAAGGGACTCGCACCGACCATCGCCACCAGCGTTCAGCACGCCACTCCTGAGCCGCCTCCAGTAGACCGCTCGCGTGCTCCGCTGCAGCAGCGGCAACCATTTGATCGGGGTGAACAAGTTGCTTCTTAGCCAGGCGAGTGACCTCTTGGCGCTGCGCTGGAGACACGTGTTCCCAGAGCAGACCGCATGGCGTCTGGTCATCTGGGGGCATACCCTCATTCAACCCGAAGCGGCACCCTGTGTGTCCGAAGTTCGTCGACGATGTGCACGTCGCTCGGCCTTACCCGGACGCGCCCAGTAGGCAGGTGCGGACCACCACAGTTCTCGTCGAAGCTGAAAACGACCGCCCGCTTGGGCGGGTTCATGTACAGCCCGACGACGTCGACGAGCTTGGCCTCGAACTGCGGGTCGTTGGAGATCTTGAACGTGCTGACCTTCCACGGCTTGAGGTTGTGGTCGGCCCAGACCAGGCCGCTCACCACGCTTGGTTACGTAGAGCCACTTTTCGGGAGGAAGATCGATGACTTGGTTGGGCCATGGCGGCGAGATTGAGGGCGTAAAGATCAAGGGGAATGCATATTTCAGCGAGTTCAGACGACTGATTGCTCTCGCGCAATCGAACGTGGACTACGAGCAATGGTGGGATCGAGCCAACCTCGGGCCCGTGACCGTTTACGTCGTGCTCAACGACTCGCGCGGGGGTGAGCAACTTCGTAATGGCATCAGATCCAGGAAGGGAGGGGTCGAGGTCACCGTCGCCCGGCTTGGATCGGGTTTTCGTGATGAGCCCCGAGAGACTGTCCGGGCGTACGCGGCGGAAGATTTCATGCGCATGTTGCGCCGGTTGCAGGAGAAGGGAAAGTTGCCGGCGCCGCCGCCGCTGGATGATCCGGCGTTGATAAATCATCTTGACGTCAGTGTGGCAGAGGACGGAGGGCAAGATGACGATGCTGCCACCGCCGAATTCGTCGTAGAGATTCACGTCCCGCTGCTGGAGCCCCGTCCTGCCCGCGGTGCCACTGACGACAGCGACTATCCGTGGATCACGAGAATCGAAGACTTTTTGACCCGCATGGAAGAGCAGGGGTCGATCGAAGTCGTCGACTATGGCGAGGAGATGGGTGAGGTGTACGTCTTCGTCATCACCGGCGCCAGCGAAGCCAAGCTCCTGCGGGTCGCAGCACGCGTGGCGGCGCTGCCTGGTGTTCCGGCTGGCACCTTCGCGGTAGTCAGCGAAAGTGGGGCCACTGAGGCCGGGGATGGACGACGCGTGGACTTGCCGCGGAAATGAGGTGCCGCGAACGACGAGTCTGGTACGTAACGTAGACAACCTGCCGGAGGGGTAGTCCAGCGGCTATGTGCCGATATGATCATCTTGGGCTGCGAGTTTGCAGTCAGCGGGCGAGCTGGCCGCGCTGTCAGGGCTAGACGGTTTCGAGAAATGATGCGATACTCAAAACTCTAGCCCGGAGGTGAGCGTGACAGTTGCAACAGAACAGGAACAGGTCGTCAGGCTGTTCGAGGACGTCGAGTCACTGGAAGTGCTCGCCGCGACCTTCGACGTTCACGACGACAGGCGCGAGAAACTCATGGAGCTGGTTGCCAGAATCGTCCACCGCATCCCACCTGTGCGGCCGTCCATCGCGGCCGATCTCCTGTCGCTCAGCGAGCCCACGATCCGGGCATGGGTCAAGGAGGGGGTGCTCGCGCCCGCGCCGTCCGAGCGCCGTCTGCTGCTGGACCCCGAGCGCCTGCACCAGGTTCTTCACGTCGTACAAGCACTCCGTGAGGCGGGTAAGACGCAGGGACTCTTGGACGCCGTCTACCGGCGGCTGGTGGACTCCGCCTGGGGTGACAACGACGAGTTCGTCGAGTCGCTGGCCCAGATGCGTCGCGGCGAGGGCCGGCGCGTCCGGACCGTCCCAGTACCGCCCGGGTAGTGCCTGACGTCTACCTCACCGCGCTCGCGGATCGCGGAGCGGCTGCACTGCGCGGACCCGCGAGGACTGCGTTCGAGCGGTGGCTCGATGACCTGGCCGAACGCGGCTGCCGAGCCCTCGGCTATCGGCTCGCTGGCGACCCACCGCTGGCCGAACTGTGCTGCAAGCATCTACGCGGCCGGGACCGGGCGATCGTGGCGTTCACCGGCGAGGAGGCTTGGGTGCTTCTGGTCGGACCTCACGACCGGCAAGACCAGATCGCCGACGCCTACACGGTGTTGTATGCCCTCGTCGGCCACGAGGCCGAGGCCTTGGCGAAGCGCACGAAACCGCCCTGTTGCGGGGACGATGGCCAGGCGCCCTCGCTGGAGGCGGCGGAGGTCGACCGGCTCGTCGTGGCCGCCAAGGAGCTTGTCCGACGGCGGTGAAGGCCTGGACGGGATCGGCCGGGCACCCGACCGGACGACGGCCGTCGATCGGCTCCGGGAGCCCTCAACCACCGTTTTCACGATCGCCCGGGCCGTCTCGGGCCGTGACAGTGCGACCACAGGGTGTAAGCAGGGGGCGCCACCGGTCAACTGCCGTCGGCACGGACCGGTGCCCTGTCTAACTCGGAGACCGGGCCTGGCAGGTAGCCCTCGGCGTACCGCTTCGCTGGAGGACCAGGAAGTCGCTGTCACTCAGCGTCCGGGGGGCGCACCAGGGCAAGGGACACTGGCCGCATGGAGAATGCCTTCGACCTGATGCCGGCCGGCGGCGCATACGCGCCGAGGCCCTACGCGGCTGCGGCGACCCCCGCCTATGAGATCCGCGATTCCCCCTTGCGGTAGCCCTCCGCCCGGCTGCGCTCTCCAAAAAAGCCCGAAAAAGCCCGAAGATCATCTTCTACGGGTCGGTCACAGTCGGTCAGACACGGTCGGTACCGGCCCCTCGCGGAAACCTATTCGTGCAGGTCGCACGGAACAAAGATGGTTGGGGCGGCGTCGACGCGCAGGTCACGTCTTGGAGCCAAAATCTGCCCTCGACAGGTTCGATTCCCGTCCGTCTCCGCCCACGATCCTGTGTTCTCGAGCAGCCGACCGCCGGGTCAGCGCAGGGATGGCCTCGCGGTAGGTTCGTGAGCCACCGGCCGCGTGGGTCGTCGAGGAAGGGACTGTTCGTGCAGCGGACCGGGGCGGGCAGTCAGTGCCACCTCGGAGTCGGACCCTGACCGGCAACGCGGTCGACGAACGGACTTGGCGCCGAGCGGCATTCGCGCTGTTCGCCGTCGCCGCCGGCACCAACGTCCCGACGCCGCTGCTGCTGGTCTACCGCGACACCCTGGACCTCGACCCGAACGTGTTGACGGCCGTCTTTGGGGTCTACGCCGCCGGGCTGATGCCTGCGCTGTTCCTCGCCGGGCCGCTGTCGGACCGGCTAGGCCGGCGCCGGGTCGTCCTGCCGCTCATCGTGCTTGCGGCGCTCACCTCCCTGCTGCTGGTCGCCGCCGCCTCCTCGCTGCCGCTGCTGTTTCTCGGCCGCTTCTTGCAGGGCGCGGTCAGCGGCGCCGTGTTCACCGTCGGCAGCGCTTGGGTGGCTGAGCTGTCCGCCGTCGCCGGCGCCGGAGCGGCCGGCCGGCGCGCGGCGGTGGCGATGACCGCCGGATTCTCGGTGGGACCGCTCACCGCCGGAATCCTCGCGGAATACCTGGCCTGGCCCACGACGCTGCCCTACCTCGTGCACATCGTCCTGGTCGGCGCCGGCCTCGTCGCGGCCATCCGGCTGCCGGAGACGGTGCAGCTGGGCGTCGCGCAACCGCACTCGCGCGGGCCGCTGATCCTTCCGCAGGACAAGCGGATCCTGCTCACTGTGCTGGCCCCGCTGGCGGTCTGCGTCTACGCCTTTCCGTCGGTCGTCATCGCCGCGGTGCCGCTGCTGGTCGAGACCTCCGCGCCGCCGGTGCTGCTCACCGGCGTGCTGGCCGGGATCACCCTCGGGGCCGGCGCTCTGGCGGCGCCGCTGCAGCGCCGGATCGGGCCGTGGAGCGCCGCCGTCGGTGTGGCGTCAGGTTCCGCCGGCTATCTGCTGTCGACCGTGGGAGCCGGGACGGGCTCGCCGCCGCTCCTGCTGCTCGCCGCCCTGCTGCTCGGCGCCGGCGGCGGGCTCGCCTTCGCGGCCGGACTCGGCCTGACCGCCCGCCTGGCGCAGCCAGCGCGGCGCGGCGCGCTGTCAGCGGTCTTCCTGGCCTGCGCCTATGTCGGTTTCGCTGCGCCGTTCGTCACGGCGGTGGCCGCCGAGGCGACGTTCGTACAGCTGCCGCTGGCCGTCTTCGCAGCACTCGCCGGGCTGCTCGCGCTCCGGCTCGTCGCGGCGACCCGATCCGGACTGGCACATTGATGAGCGTGCACGAGATGGAGACGCACTGATGGACGACCCTCGGCGACGGGTGCCGCGCACCGATGTCGCGATGGCCGACCCGGCTCTGGCCGCGGCCGTCGAGCGGCTCGGACCGGCTCTGGTCAAGGCCGCGGTCGTCGCCGCGCAGGCACACGCACGGGCTGGGGACATCGCGCCGGAGCAGGTGGTGGCCTACGCCGTCTCGTCGCTGCCCGACCTGCTGACGACGCTTCGCCCGGTGCTGAACGCCACCGGCGTCGTGCTGCACACCAACCTCGGTCGCGCGCCGATGTCGGCCGCTGCGGTCGAGGCGCTGCGGGTGGCAGCCGGCTATGTCGACGTCGAGTTCGATGTGACCGACGGGTCGAGGGCCCGGCGCGGCCGCGGCACGCTCGCCGCTTTGCGCGAGGCGGTCCCGGACGCCGAGGACGTGCTCGCCGTCAACAACGGCGCAGCTGCGCTGGTGCTCGCGACCACGGCGCTGGCCGCCGGGCGCGAGGTCGTCGTCAGCCGTGGCGAGATGGTCGAGATCGGGGACGGCTTCCGGCTTCCCGACCTCATCCTCAGCACCGGCGCCCGGATCCGGGAGGTGGGCACCACCAACCGCACGCACCTACGCGACTACGCGGATGCGGTCGGGCCGGACACCGGCTGCGTGCTCAAGGTGCACCCGAGCAACTTCCGGGTCGAGGGCTTCACCAGCGAAGTCGGGACGGCCGAGCTGGCCGGCCTCGGGGCACCGCTCGTCGTCGACATCGGCAGTGGGCTGCTCGCGCCGCACCCGCTGCTGCCGGACGAGCCAGACGCGCGCACCGCCCTGCGCGCCGGTGCCGACCTCGTGACGGCCAGCGGTGACAAGTTGCTCGGCGGGCCACAAGCCGGGCTGCTGCTCGGTCGCGGCGAGGTCGTCGAGCGGCTCCGACGCCACCCGCTCGCCCGGGCGCTGCGAGTCGACAAGCTGACGCTGGCCGCCTTCGAGGCGACATTGCGCGGCCCGCAGACGCCGACGTGGCGGGCCCTCACGGCAGACCCGGACGGACTGCGGACCCGGTGCGAGGCGCTGGCCTCGGCCCTGCTGGCCGCAGGGGTTCCGGCCGAGGTCGTCGCCAGCGACGGAGCCGTCGGCGGGGGAGGGGCTCCCGGACTCGGGCTGCCGGGTTGGGCCGTCGCGCTGCCGGAGTCCTACGCCCCGCGACTGCGCGCCGGACGGTCCTGCGTGGTCGGACGGGTGGAGCGCGGGCGCTGCCTGCTCGACCTGCGCTGCATCCCCGGGATCGACGACGAGCGAGTGCTCGATGCGGTCCGCGCATGCACGTCGTAGCCACCGCCGGGCACGTCGACCACGGCAAGAGCACCCTCGTACGGGCGCTCACCGGTATGGAGCCCGACCGGTGGGCGGAGGAGCGCCGGCGGGGGATGACGATCGACCTGGGGTACGCCTGGGCGGCGCTGCCCTCGGGTGAGGTGCTCGGCTTCGTCGACGTGCCAGGCCATCAGCGCTTCATCGGCAACATGCTGGCCGGGCTCGGGCCAGCTCCGGCGGTGCTCGTCGTCGTCGCGGCCGACGAGGGCTGGCGCCGGCAGTCCGGGGAGCACCTTGCCGCCGTCGACGCGCTCGGTCTCGCGCACGGGCTGCTAGTCGTCACCCGCAGCGACCTCGCCGACCCGGCAGCGGCCATGGGTGAGGCGCGCGACCAGGTCCGCGGCTCCAGCCTCGGTGATGTCGAGGCGATCGCCGTCTCGGGCCTGACCGGTGCCGGGCTCCCCGCGTTGCAGGCGGCTCTCGACCGGCTCGTCGCCGGCCTGCCGCCCGCCGTCGTCGACGGGCCGGTACGGCTGTGGCTGGATCGCTCGTTCAGCGTCCGGGGCAGCGGCACCGTCGTCACCGGCACCCTCGGGGCGGGCACCCTGCGGGTCGGCGACGAGCTGGAGCTGCACGGCCGTAGCGTCCGGATCCGCGGTCTGCAGAGCCTCGGGCAGCCCTACGAGCAGGTCGCCGCCGTCGCGCGCGTCGCGGTCAACCTGCGCGGCGTCGAGCGTGAGGAGGTCGAGCGCGGCGACGCGCTGCTGACGCCGGGGGCCTGGCGTGAGGTGGCCGCGATGGACCTGCGGCTGTCGGTCGACCCGCGTGAGCTGCCGGCCGAGCTGCTGCTGCACGTCGGCTCCACTGCTGTGGCGGTACGGCTGCGGCCGCTCGGTCCGGACACCGCTCGGGCGGTGCTGCACCGGCCGCTGCCGCTGCGCGCCGGCGACCGGGCGCTGCTACGTGACCCCGGCCGGCAGACCGTCGCGGCCGGCGCGCTGGTGCTGGACGCCGACCCGCCGGGTCTGCGCCGCCGCGGCGCCGCCGCTGAGCGAGGCAGCGCGCTCGTGACGGCCGGGGCGGTTCCGAATCTCATCGATGAAGTGGCCCGACGTGGAGCGGTGCGACGTGCGGAGCTGCAGGCGCTGGGGGTCGCGACCGAGCGCGGCGACGGCGTCGTCGTGCACGGCGACTGGTTGATCGCCCCGGCCCGGTGGACCGCCTGGACTCGAGGGCTGCAGGCGGCCGTGGACGCCCACGCCAGGAGTGCGCCACTCGAGGGCGGGTTGCCACACGCGGCCGCGAGCCACGCGGTCGGGCTGCCCGACCAGCGGCTGCTGGCTCCGCTGGCCGCTGCCGCTGGGCTGGAGTCGGCGGCCGGACGGCTGAGTCGCCCAGGCGTGGGCGTCACCCTCGGGGCGGCCGAGGACGCGATCGCCGAGCTCGAGAAGCGGCTTGCCGCCGCGCCGATGGCCGCCCCCGAGGCGCCGGACCTGGCAGCACTGGGGCTCGGCGTGCGTGAGCTCGCGGCGGCGGAGCGGGCCGGGCGGCTGCTGCGGTTGCGGGAAGACGTGGTGCTCCTTCCCGACGGCCCCGCCCGGGCCATGCGGGTGCTCGCGGGACTTCCTCAGCCGTTCACGCTCAGCCAGGCGCGGGTCGCGCTCGGGACGACGCGCCGCGTCGCCGTACCGCTCCTGGAGCACCTCGACTCCCGTGGCTGGACCCGGCGCCTGGACGGGCTGCTCCGCGAAGTTCGCCGCCCCGCGAGATAGCCTCGGCCTACCGACCCTGCCCCGTCGAAGAGAGGTCCCATCATGCCGCAGGAAGTACGCGCAGTCGTCGCACTCGCCGAGGGCGAACCGGTTTGCGTCGAGACCATCGTCCTGCCCGATCCCGGCCCGAGCGAGGTGATCGTGCGGGTGCAGGCGTGCGGCGTCTGCCACACCGACCTGCACTACCGCGAGGGTGGGATCAACGACGAGTTCCCCTTCCTGCTCGGCCACGAGGCGGCCGGCGTCGTCGACACCGTCGGGGAAGGCGTCAGGCATGTCGCGGTCGGTGACTTCGTCGTCCTGAACTGGCGGGCCGTGTGCGGCCGCTGCCGGGCCTGCCGGCGCGGTCGCCCGTGGCACTGCTTCGACGCGCACAACGCGACGCAGAAGATGACGCTGAAGGACGGGACCGAGCTGACGCCGGCCCTCGGCATCGGGGCGTTCGCCGAGAAGACGCTCGTCCACGAGGGACAGTGCACCAAGGTCGACCCGACAGCCGATCCTGCTGCCGCCGGGCTGCTGGGCTGCGGCGTCATGGCCGGCTGGGGCGCCGCGGTCAACACCGCGCCGGTGCAGCAGGGCGACACGGTGGCGGTGATCGGCTGCGGCGGGGTAGGCAATGCTGCCGTCGCCGGCGCGCTCTACGCCGGTGCCCGCCAGGTCATCGCTGTCGACGTGGAAGAGCAGAAGTTGGCTTGGGCAAGGGACTTCGGTGCGACCGACACCGTTGACGCGTCGACGGAGGACGTGGTGGCCCGGTTACGTGAGCTGACCGGCGGCTTCGGTCCGGACGTCGTCATCGACGCCGTCGGCCGGCCGGAGACCTTCCGGCAGGCCTTCGATGCGCGCGACCTAGCCGGCACAGCGGTGCTGGTCGGGGTGCCGAATCCGACGATGACCTTCGAGATCCCGCTGGTCGAAGTGTTCGGCCACGGCGGGCAGATCAAGAGCTCGTGGTACGGCGACTGCCTGCCTGAGCGGGACTTCCCGCTGCTGGTCGACCTGTGGCAGCAGGGACGGTTCGCGCTCGATCGCTTCGTGTCCGAGCGGATCTCGCTGGACGAGGTGGAGGGGGCCTTTCACAAGATGCACGAGGGTGGCGTGCTGCGCTCTGTGGTGGTCCTGTAGTGACCGCCCGGATCGAGCGCCTGGTCACGAGTGGCAGCTTCAGCCTGGACGGCCAGAGCTTCGAGGTCGACAACAACGTCTGGCTGCTCGGCGACGACGACGAGGTCGTCGTTCTCGACGCACCGCACGACCCGGATGCGATCGAGGCGGCCGTCGGTGACCGGACCGTGGTCGCCATCGCCTGCACGCACGCCCACGACGACCACGTCCGTTGCGCGCCCGAACTCGGTGAGCGCCTGAGCGCTCCTGTCCTGCTGCACCCGGACGACCGCGTGCTGTGGGACCTGACTCACGCGCGACACGAGCCGGACGGAACCTTGCGCGAGGGTCAGGTGCTCGAGGTGGCCGGGACGAAGATGCACGTCCTGCACACACCTGGCCACGCGCCCGGCGCGGTCTGCTTCTGGGTCCCGGACCTCGGTGTCGTGTTCAGCGGGGACACCCTGTTCGCCGGTGGCCCAGGTGCGACTGGGCGCAGCTACAGCGACTACCCGACGATCCTCGCGTCGATCCGCACCCGCCTGTTCGCCCTGCCGCCGGAGACCCGCGTGCTGACCGGGCACGGTGACGAGACAACGGTGGGCACTGAGGCCCCGTCCTACGACGAGTGGGCCAAGAAGCTCTAGCCCACCGTAAGGCGCGGGAGGGTCAGATGAGGGCGAGCCGGCCGGCCGACGGGCGCATGTAGACCACGTAGGTCACCACGGCGCAGGCGACGTAGAAGGCGATGAATGCCAGATACGCCGCGCTGCCGTTGCCGAAGGACAAGAACGACTGGCGGAAGGCCACCTGGACCAGCACGCCGCCGAAGGCGCCGACCGCGCCGGCCAGGCCGACCAGCGCGCTGGCCAGACGCCGGTCCTGCTGAGCCGAACGGTCCCCGCCCCGCAGAGACTCCGCGTGGAAGATCGCGGGGATCATCTTGTAGACCGAGCCGTTGCCCAGGCCGGTGAGCATGAGCAGCACCGTGAACGCCGTGGCGAGCAGCGGGATCGAGCCGGAGTCAGCGGCGAAGGCGACGACGATGGCGGCCACCGTCATGGAGATGAAGTTCCAGAAGCTGACGGTCGAGCCCTTGTAGCGGTCGGCGAGCATGCCGCCGATCGGGCGGAAGAGCGAACCGGCCAGCGCGCCGAGCCAGATGTAGTAGATCGGGCGCTCGGCGCCGGCCGCCGCCAGGACCTGACCGAAGGCGAAGCCGAAGCCGATGAAGGACCCGAAGGTGCCGATGTAGAGGAAGGAGATGATGGCGGTGTGCTTGTGGCGGGCGACCTCACGCAGCGCGCCCTTGTCGTTCTTGGCCATCGTCAGGTTGTCCATCTTGGTCCACGCCAAGGCAGTGCAGATCAGCACCAGCGGGATGTAGATGTAGAGCATGACCCGCGGGTCGGTCTTCGGTCCCTGAGTGAACAGCACCAAAGCGCCGACGATCTGGACGACGGCAACGCCCAGATTGCCGCCGCCGGCATTGAGACCGAGGGCCCGGCCCTTGAGGTGCTGCGGATAGAAGTTGTTGATGTTCGCCATGGACGAGGCGAAGTTGCCACCGCCGACACCGGCGATGGCGGTGACCACGAGCAGGGTCCCCAGTGACACGCCCGGCTTGAGCAGGAAGATCGCGACGATCGCTGGCACGAGCAGCAGCGCCGCCGACACCACCGTCCAGTTGCGCCCCCCGAACTTGGCGATCGCAAAGGTGTAGGGCAGGCGGACGAACGAGCCGAGCAGCGCGGGCGTCGTGGTCAGCAGGAACTTGTCGGTGACGTCGAAGCCCCACACCGGCTGAGGCATGAACAGCACCATCACCGACCAGATGACCCAGACCGAGAAGCCGATGTGCTCGGACAGGATGGAGAAGACGAGGTTGCGCTTGGCGGTCTTCGCGCCGACCGCATCCCAGAAGGCCGGGTCCTCGGGCTCCCACCGGTCGATCCAGTGGTTCTCGCGCCGCTGGAGCAACCCGTCCTCCGACAGCTGGACATCGAGCTCGGACAGGGGCCTGGTCGGCACGCTCACGGGGACTCCTGGTCATCTGGGCGGCGGTGTGCTGCCTGGGTGAGCCGGACGTTAGGGACGAGGTGTTTCCGCGGCGGTCGCGATCCGAAGGACACGAGGTGACCTCTTCCTCACGCCCGGTCCGAGCAGCTGTGCGCCAGGGACGTCGGGTGGGGGGCTCAGGAGTCGGACGCGGCCAACCGATAGCCGCGCTTGACGACGGTCTGCACGACCGCACTGGCCGGACCGAGGGCGGTGCGCAGCCGGGCGACCGTCATCTCGACCGCGTGCTCGTCGGCCGGCTCGTCGCGCCAGGCCGCCTTGAGCAGCTCCGGACGTGACAGCACCCGCCCCCCGCAGTCGACCAGCGCGGTGAGCACTCCGGTCTGGCGGACGGTCAGCTCGACCGTGCGCCCGTCGACGAGCACGTTGTGGCCGCGCAGCTCGAGCCGGTGCCCGGCCGCGTCGATGCGTTTGGTCCGCCGGACCGGCAACTCTTCGACGACGGTACGGACCAGTGCCCCGAGCCGAGCGCGTGCCGGCTGCACAGTGGACACTCCCAGCCGCTCGAGCGGTGCAGCCGTCACCGGCCCCACGCAGGCGGCCAGAACATCGCCGGCGAGTGCCTCGAGCAGCGGCTGGCACCGGCCTTCCTCGCGTGCGACGGTGAGCATGCTGGCCACAGCGGGGGCACTGGTGAAGGTCACGCAGTCCACCTGGCCGGCGGCCACCTGCTCGACGAGCCGCCGCAGCGGGCGGATGTCCTCGGCCGGAACCCAGCGGTAGACCGGGATCTCGACGACCTCGGCGCCTGCGGCGCGCAGCGCGCCGGTGAGCTCGGTCAGCGGGTCACCATGCAGCTGGATCGCGACCCGGCGGCCGGCGACGCCCTCCTCGAGCAGCCGGGCGAGCACCTCGTCACTGGCCTCGCTGTCCGGGGACCAGGCCTCAGCCAGGCCGGCGGCCCGGACCGCCCCTTTCGCTTTGGGTCCGCGGGTCAGCAGTTCGGAGTCGGCGAAGCGGGCGCGCAGCGCCTCGCCGAGACCCCAACCGTCGGCGGCCTCCATCCACCCCCGAAAGCCGATACCGGTCGTCGCCACCACCACGTCTGGCGGGTCGGCGACACACGCCCTGGTGGCCGCGAGCAACTCCTCGTCGTCCTGCGTCGGCACGATGCGGATGGCCGGTGCCTCGATCACACGTGCGCCACGCCGGGTCAGCAGCCCGCTCAGCTCCTCCCGACGGCGGGCGGCGGTGACGGCCACGGTGAAGCCCGACAGGGGCTCGGGATCGGTCATGGCACAGCCTCCTTTCGGCGGGGGGTCGAGGACTCGGGCTGTCATGCACTGGTCACTGTGGCGGCGGCAGGTTGCGTTCCTGTTTCCAGACGGTGTCCCGTGGCACTGCACGGTGTGAAGTGCGCAATATGAGCACCCCGTCACACGTCCGGAACACGGGGGACACGGTCGCGGCACGGCCCGCCCGCACTGTGGTCGGCGTGCCCACCCTGCTGCCCGCCCCGAGATCCCCCGACGATCTGCGGACCTCGCCGCTCCCGCACGCCGTGGCCACGCACTGCCCGTACTGCGCGCTGCAGTGCTCGATGACCTTGACGCCGTCGGCGTCGACCGCCGTCGTCGAGGCCGGCGCCGGGGGGCTGTGCAGCAAAGGCTGGAGCTCAGCGGCACTGCTCGACTCCACCCGGCGGCTGACCTCGCCGCTGGTGCGCGACGGCCGGCACGGCCGGCTGCGCGAGGCGAGCTGGGACGAGGCGCTCGACCTGGCCGCGGCCGGCTTCCGGCGGGCCCAGCGGCAGGCCGGTCCGGACGCCGTGGGCGTCTTCGGCGGCGGTGGTCTCACCAATGAGAAAGCATATCTGCTAGGTAAGTTCGCCCGGGTTGCCTTGCGCACCAGTCAGATCGACTACAACGGCCGCTTCTGCATGAGCTCGGCCGCCGCCGGGGCGATACGGGCCTTCGGGCTGGACCGCGGCATGCCCTTCCCACTGGCCGACATCGGTGACGCGGGCTGCGTGCTCCTGGTCGGCAGCAACCTCGCCGAGACGATGCCGCCGGTGATGCAGCACCTGAGCCGGCAGCGGGAGTCCGGCGGGTCGCTGATCGTGGTGGACCCGCGGCGTACGCCAACCGCGGCCGCCGCCACGCTGCACCTGCAGGTGCAGCCGGGCACCGACCTCGCGCTCGCCAACGGCTTGCTGTTCCTCGCCCTGGAGCTCGGTCACATCGACGAGGACTACGTCGAAGCGCGCACCACCGGCTGGCAAGACGTACGCCGCGCCGTCTCGGCGTCCTGGCCCGCGCAGGTGGAGCGGACCACCGGGGTGTCCGAGCCGGACCTGCGCGAGGCGGTGCGCCTGCTGGCGGCGGCCGACCGCGCGGTCATCCTCACCGCCCGCGGCGCCGAGCAGCACGCCCACGGCGTCGACACCGTCTCGTCCTTCATCAACCTCGCCCTGGCGCTCGGGCTCCCCGGGCGACCCGGTTCCGGCTGGGGCTGCCTGACCGGTCAGGGCAACGGCCAGGGTGGCCGGGAGCACGGCCAGAAGGCCGACCAGCTGCCCGGCTACCGCAAGCTGGACGACCCGGCCGCCCGCGCCCATGTCGCCGCCGTGTGGGGCATCGACCCGGCGGACCTGCCGACCCCCGGCCGGTCGGCGTATGAGCTGCTCGACGCACTAGGCGAGGACGGTGGGCCGAGCGCCTTGCTGCTCATGGGCAGCAACCCGGTGGTGAGCGCGCCGCGGGCCCGGCACGTGCAGGCCCGGCTCGCGTCCCTCGACTGCCTGGTCGTCGCGGACGTGGTGCTGTCCGAGACCG
>JAABUN010006039.1_pt1 | contig 14352 bp, 11 predicted proteins | sample 5559311 | NCBI WGS metagenome assembly JAABUN01 (sample SAMN10711877, study PRJNA513370) | rock metagenome | isolation source: Antarctica rocks | place: Antarctica: Victoria Land, Siegfried Peak sud | reverse complement strand
TAGGACTTACGCAGTCTTAGGTAGTAAAGCAGAAATAGAGGAATTTTTTAATTGCTGCTGCAGCCATTCGGCCCATGGTAGGCAGGCGGCCTGGTAGATGGTGCGGCCGATGGCGCGGGCATGTTGCCGCAACGACACCCAGGCTAAATAGCAACAAGTCAAATGATTGCGCTGTGCCTGGGCCTTGCGGCATTGGCATTTCTCGGAACCCGTTAGTTGCTTGAAGCTCCGATGAAACTCCTCCACCTGCCAGCGTATCTGCACGGCATCGATAACCATCTCCCGGTTGAGATGGGCTGCCAAGTGATTGGTTATCACCCATTCAATGCTGCCGTCTGTGGCAACCAGCTGGAAGAGTTTGACCCCAAACGGTACTTGTTGTAGGCGTACTTCCACGCCCCGGCTCCAGCCCCCGGCCGGCGGTTCGAGCTTGTCCAGGGACTGGTAGCCCGTTTCTTTACTTAAACTCACTAACCGATTGCTTTTCAGGGTGGTGAAAAACGTCCAACCGGCCCGCTCAATCACTTTCAGGTTTTCGCTGCTGGCGTACCAATTGTCAAAGAGCAGGGTGCGGGCCTGGATTTTTCCCTCTTCCACCACCTGCTTGAACAGGGCTTGAAAATGGTCGTTTTTCGTCAGCCCGTCTTGGGCAGGGGCGTACACCCGGAAGTCAAGTGGCATAAAATCACCACTTTCACCGCTGCTATGTACTAAATTAACCAGCCCGATACCCGTGACCAGCCCGTGCACGTTCCCCGAATACTGGCGCTGCGCTACTTCGATGAAGCGACTATAGCGCTTATCCTGCACACTATCGTCCACCAACAGAAATGCTTCGGGCGAGTCGGACAACAAGGGCTGTACCAGCTCTCGTAATTGACTAGCAGAAAAGGTGTTATCGCGCAAAAAGCGATAAACCTGGTCGTGGCTCACCTCCGAGAGGTGGGCCGCCAAGTGCGTCCCCGTGTAGTTGCGCGGGGTGTTGAGTAAAAAATCAATGTAGGTGCGTTGAGTTAGCATAAAAGGCCGTTTTTGGTCAAATTACGCCCTTTGCGTAAGTCCTAAAAAAATATACCGTCCCCGAAAGACGAGTTTACGCTTACCCAACGTGGGTCGTTTACTGAAAATTCACGTTCGCGCCTGGCCCTCTTCCGTATAATGGCTCTCGCAACCGCCCTACCCCCGGCCGGGCGTTCACATAGTCAACTAGCTTATACTCAATATGAAAACCCGCGATTTCTTAGGAGCCGCCCTGCTGGGCCTGGCTTATAGCTTTTCGGCCGCCGCCCAGGTAGCAGTGCCCGGCGCAACGCCCATGTCTACCACGCCAGGCGGTGTAACCGCGCCCATCGGCACCGGGGCCGTCGTGCCGGGGCAGCCGGGCGTTACGGGCTCGACCACGGGCGTGCTGCCTTCGGGGGGAGTAGCTCCCGGAGGCGCCACGGTACCCATCGGCACTACTTCGGGCACGCTCAATACCGTTAACCCAGCTGGTGGCACGTTATACGGTAGCCCGTTGCCCACCAATACGCCCGCGGGTACCATGTCCACTACCCCCGGTGCCACCACGCCGGGCAGCTCGACGCGGCGCACCACTACCGGCCAGCGCACTTCTACCACCAAGGCTCGTCCGTAAGAACAATTTTTAGCACCGAAAAGCCTGGCTACTTGCTGAGTAGCCAGGCTTTTTGTTGTGGTTTTTGGCTTGTAAACAGCTTCATAGCCGGCCGGCCCAACGAGCAAAGAAATTATTTTGCTTCCTTCCAGGTCGAGAGTTTACCGGATTAGTCCCTCGTCCGTAAAAGCTGGTAACTACTGGTCCGGCTTCCGCCCGGCCTACTCACCCACTCCTAGCTTAGCCGCTCGATTATGAAAGTACAGTATCTCTTTGCAACCGCCCTGCTGGGGCTGGCCAGCGCCTTCTCGGCCCACGCCCAAACGCCCGCCGCCGGCAGCCTGCCGGCCACGGCACCGGCCCCCAGCGCCGCGCCCCGCACCATACTGGCCAACCCCGTGCCGACCAGCGCCACTACCCCCACCTCGCCCGAAACGGCCAGGCCCTTATATACCAACGGGGTGCCGGCCCGCGACGTCGATGCCGGGCCGCAGCACATCAACCGGCTCTACGGGGGTAAGGCGGCCGTCTCGGGCTCGCACGAAACGCGCAGCCTCAACCGCAAGCGCACTACCACTACTACCCAGCCCTAAGCTGCGGATAGCCACACCAAAAACCCTGGCTAAGTGCTTGCTCTTATTTAAATGAACAGTCCAGAACGTCATGCTGAGCTTGTCGAAGCATCTCTACCGCTCACTAAATCAATCGTTTGACGATGCGGTAGAGATGCTTCGACAAGCTCAGCATGACCGCCTTATTGTTAAAATAATTCCGTTCAAGCACTTACTTCAAAGCGGCCAGGGTTTTTGGTGTCTAAAAAGGGGGGTAGGGCTAGCCGATTTGCTTGCCGCTCATGGCCTGCTTGATGGAGAGGTTCATCACGCGCTCGGCGAAGGGGCGGGTTTGCTCATCCAGCTCGTCCATGCGCTTGAGAATCAGGTCGCGGTCGTTACCGGTGAGGGCCTGGCGCAGCGCGTCGGTGTGGCTGGTGGTAGTGGCTACCTCGGCGGGCTCCAGGTGCTCGGCGTTCTTCTTCAGGAAGCGCCCGACCTGGTAGAGCAGTTGCTCGGCGGCGGTGCGGGCCTCGATGAGCAGGCGGGCGGCTACGTCCTGCTTGGCGTTGGTGAGCGAGTCCATCAGCATCTGCTCCACCTGCGCGTCGGTGAGGCCGTACTGGGGCTTGATATCGACCTGCTGGCGGGTATTGGAGCGTAGCTCTACTGCCTCGACGCGCAGAATACCGTCGGCGTTGAGGAAGAAATTAACGTCAATCTTGGGCAGGCCCGCCGGCATGGCCGGAATACCGCTGAGCACGAACTCGCCCAGCTTACGGTTTTCACTAACTAAGTCGCGCTCACCCTGATATACCCCAATTTTCAGATTCACCTGGCCGTCCACGCTGGTGGTATACTGGCGGCCGGCCTTGGTCGGAATCTTGGAGTTGCGCGGAATAATGGCGTCCATCAGCCCGCCCAGCGTTTCGATGCCCAGCGTAAGCGGCGTCACGTCGAGCAGCAGCACGTCGCGGCGGTTGCCAGCCAGAATATCGGCCTGAATGGCCGCGCCCAGCGCCACCACCTCATCAGGATTAAGCGAGTTATTGGCCGGTTGGCCGAAAAACTTCGATACTTCCTCGTACACCAGCGGCACGCGGGTTGAGCCGCCCACCAGCAGCACGGCGTCGATTTTTGGTGCCTGGTGCCTGGTGCCTGGTGCCTGGTTGGGGATGCCCGCGTCGGCCAGCGCCTGGCGGCAGGCGTCGATGGTGCGCGCCACGAGCGGGGCAATGAGGCCATTAAACTCCGCTTTGGTCAGCATCACGGCAAACACGTTTTCGTCGCCATCAAGTAGCTGGGTCGTGAAATCATCGTGCTGGCTGAGGTAGCGCTTGGCCATTTCGGCGGCCAGGCGCAGCTGCTGCCGCTGGCCCGGCACCGACTGAAACGAGGGGGGTAGGGCCGCCCGCGCCACCCAGTGCTCGCCAATGGCGCGGTCCATGTCGTCGCCACCCAGCCAGGTATCGCCGTGGGTGCTCAGCACCTCAAAAATGCCCTGGTGCAGCCGCAGAATACTCACGTCGAAGGTGCCGCCGCCGAGGTCGTACACGGCCACGGTTTTTTCCTCGCTCGGGTCGAGGCCAATGCCGTAGGCCAGCGCGGCGGCGGTGGGCTCGTTCACGATGCGCAGCACCTCCAGGCCGGCCAGGCGGCCGGCGTCGCGGGTGGCCTGGCGCTGCGAGTCGTTGAAATACGCCGGCACCGTAATCACGGCGCGGCGCACCGGCGTTTTGAGGGCGTGCTCGGCGCGGTGGCGCAGCTCGCGCAGAATGTCGGCCGACAGCTCGATGGGCGAGTAGAAGCGCTCGCCCACCCGCACCTTCACCAGGCCCTCCGAGTCGTCGTCGATGACTTTGTAACCCAGCTGACCGGCGTGCTCGCCCAGGTCGCGGTAGCTTTTGCCCAGCAGGCGCTTCACCGAATAAATGGTGTGGGCGGGGTCGGAAAGCAGGAAATCCCTGGCGTCGGTGCCCACCAGGGGCGAGCTGCCATCGGCCGGAAAATGCACCACCGACGGTACGATGGCGCCCCGGCCCAGGTCGTTGATGGCCACCGGCTGGCGGGTTTCGGGGTGCACGTAGGCCACCAGGCTGTTGGTGGTGCCCAGGTCGATACCCACGATGAGCTCTTCCTGCTGAATGGCGCCGGTGGCGAGGTTAATGGCAACTTTAGCCATAAGGAATGATGGAGAGCGAAGCCACCCGGAAGGCGGCTGAAAATAACCTAACAATAACGCGCGCCAAAAGGCCCGGCAAAAGTAGCCTTACCAGTCTGCTGGCTACGTTGGCCACCGCAGGGCAGCTATGTTAATGTGCAAAATTTTGACATTGTTAGAAATCGCCAGAACCAGTTGGCCGGGTAGCGCGTACTTTTGACCAGAACAGTAAAATTACTCGCAGCTCTTTGTCTTTCAAGAGTTTATCAATTAAAATTACTTCTGAGATTTTTAATTTTAATTCCTAAAATAATTCCATTTATTCCTCACCCATTTCTCATTTTTTTCCTACCCATGAAAAAATTGCTTACCCGTCCTGCCCTTCACGTAGCACTTGCGGCCACTGCCGTAGGCGGCCTGCTGGCCTGGAGCGGCCAGACCAACCACCTCGAAGCCTCTTCGCACCGCGAGGCTCCGCTCATCGCCGAAGACCCGCTGGCCGACAACACCGACCTGTACGCCTTCCGCTCGCCCGACTCGCCGGCTAACGACGGCAACGCCACGGTCACGATTGTGGCCAACTACATTCCGTTTGAGCTGCCGCAGGGCGGCCCCAACTTCAACACCTTCGGCGAAAATATCCGCTACGAGATTCACGTGAAGAACAACGCCAGCACGACCGGCGACGACATCACGTACCGCTTCACCTTCACGCGCAGCTTCGAGGACCCCTCAACGTTCTTCCGGGTGCGGCTGGGTAAAATCAACTCCAGGACTACCTATAAGCTGGAGCAGAGCCTGGCGGGCGGAGCCTTCACGCCGGTTATCGCCGCCGGTGACGTACCGGTGCCCAACATCGGGCCACGCTCCATTACCGGGGCGGCGGGCCTGGGCCAGACCGACTACCAGACCTACGCGGCCAGCACCGTGCAGACCATCAACGGGATGAAGGTATTTTGCGGCCCCACGGATGACGCCTTTTTCACCGACCTCGGCGGCATATTTGACCTGGGCGGCATTCGCTCGGCCAGCGCCGCCCGCGATGGCCTGGCCCGCAAAAACGTGCATTCCATCGTGATGCAGATTCCGGTGTCGATGCTGGCCCAGGCTGGTACGCCCGACCTGACCGCTACCACCGACATCCTGGCCGGCACGGCGGCCGCGGGCACTACGGCCGCCTCGCCGGTTTCGCCCTACACCATTGGCGTGTGGGCCTCGGCCAGCCGCCTGTCGCTGCGCACGCTCAATACCGATGGCAGCCGCACCGAATCGGGTAATTACGTGCAGGTGTCGCGCCTGGGGATGCCGCTCACCAACGAGGTTATTCAGCCCGTGGGCCAGAAGGATGCCTGGAATGCCGGCTCGCCCTACGGCGCGCTGTCGGCGGCCGCTGGCTCGGCCCAGGCCATGTACGAAGCCAACCTCAAAAACCCGGAGCTGGGCCTGTATATGGCCGATAACGCGCCGGTAAACGGCGCGGTGGCCAAGCCCACCGGCCAGACCTACTACGGTGAGAATGTGCCCGGCTTCGCGCCGCTCCGCATTCAAACCAAATCGCTGGCCGGCCTGCTGCCCGCGCCTTACGCCGGCGGCTTCGACTTCCGCAACGGCGCGGCCGGCGCCAGCCCGCTGTTCAACACCACGTATACCACGGGCACCGCGTGGGCGTCAGTAGCCAGCGGGGGCTTTGGGGAATACCTGCTCAACGGCGGCACCGCCGGCTCGCCCCGCTCGATTGACTTGCTACCCATCTTCCACACCGGCGTGCCCAACCTGATTCCGTATCAGCTGGCAACCGGCAAAACGGGCGGCAACCCGCTCACGGCGGGCAAGCCGTTCATCAACAACTTCCTGCCCACCTTCGGCGACATGCTGCGCCTGAACATGGCCGTGCCGCCGACCGACCGCACTTCGGCCGACTTCAGTTCGGAAGGCCTGTTGGCCGCCGCCAAGCTGGGCCTCACCGACGCGCGCTACACCGCGTCGGGCGCGGCTAGCCAGCTTATTCCGAACATGGACGGCTTCCCCAACGGCCGCCGCCTGGAGGATGACGTCACCCGCATCGAACTGCAGGCCGTGGGTGGGGTAGTACTGGCCGCCGTGGGCCTCTGGTACGACGACTACACGGTTAATACTTCGACCAGCGGCGTAACTGCCCAGCTGGGCAACGTGCTGGGCTTCACCACTAACGTGGAGAAGAACGACACCACCTTCCGCGTGGCCTTCCCCTACGTGCAAACGCCCTGGAGCGGTACTACCGCCCAGCGCGTAGCCCTGGCGCAGCTGGCCCCGACTCAGCTGGGCCTGGCCCCGACCCTGACCCAGGCTACGGCCTACCCCAACCCCTCGACCGGGCGCACGACCCTGCACCTGGAGCTGGCGCTGGCCACCAGCCTGAGCGTGCAGATTCATGATGCCGTGGGCCGCCTGGTGGCTACTATTCCGGCCAAAAACTACCCGGCCGGCGTAACCGAGATTCCGTGGCAGCCTAACGCTTCGGTGGTGCCCGGCCAGTATATTGCCTCGCTCTACGCGGGCAAGACGCTGCTGCAATCGCTGCACATCGAGCGGCAATAATATCCCTGCTTACCTGGCAGTCGCTGCGGCCGCCGGGTAAAAGTTAACGGAGCCGCCGGCTAGCTCACTGAGCTAACGGCGGCTCTTTTATCTTCGTGGCCTTCCGGGCGACCGGGCTTAAAACCGGCAAGCGCCTTTGCTGCGTAGCTTCACCTGTTCATTCCCACTTACGTCGTGCGCAAAAACCTCTACCCGCTGCTGCTGGTCGCCTTTGGGCTGGCCGTAGCCGCTATCCTTTTCTTTAAAAAGCAAGCCCCGGCTGGCCTGCCCGAGCCCAAGGACCGCATTGGCCGCCTGGCGCTGGGCGGCGAGTGGGTCAATACCAAGGCCGCGATGCAGGGGCTGCTGGCCAAGCTCCGCGCTGACCCCAACGACCAGAAAAGCCGCCTGCTGCTGGCCGAGGCCTATATGCAGGAGGGCCGCATCACGGGCAACCACCCGTATTATGACGCGGCGGCCATGCAGCTGCTGCAAGAGGTGCTGAAAACCAACCCCGACAACTTTGAAGCGCTCTGCTGCCAGGCGTCGCTGAGCCTCACGCAGCACCACTTTTCGCAGGGGCTGGTCCTGGCCCAGCAGGCCCAGGAAATTAACCCCAGTAGCGGCTACGTCTACGGTCTGCTCACCGATGCCAACGTGGAATTGGGCCACTACGACCAGGCCGTGAAAATGGCCGATAAGATGAACCAGGTGCGCCCCGACCTTACGGCCTACGCCCGCGTGAGCTACCTGCGCGAGATTTATGGCGATGTGCCCGGCGCCATTCAGGCGATGGATATGGCCGTGAAAGCCGGTTTCGCCGGGCTGGAGCAAACCGAGTGGAGCCGCGTGGCCCTGGGCCACCTCTACGAAGTGAGCGGCCAGCTCGACAAGGCCGCCGGCTACTACCAGCAGGCGCTGGAGATGCGGCCCAACTATGCCTACGCGCTGGCCGGGCTGGCCCGCGTGGCGGCGGCTCACCACGACTATGCCACGGCCATCAAAGACCTGAACCTGGCCCGCGCCACGGTGAAAGACTACGCCTTTACCGACGAGCTGGTGGACGTGTATCGCCTCAACAATCAGCCCGGAGAAGCTGAAAAAATGGCCCGCGAATCGGTAAATATGCTGGCCGACGCCGCCAGGCAAGCCAATGATAATGAGCAGCTGGGCCACTACACCGACCGCGAGCTGGCCTACGCCTACCTCAAAACCGGCGAGCTCGACAAAGCCCTGGAGCACGCCAAAATCGAGTACGCCCGCCGCCCCGACAACATCGACGTGAACGAAACCCTGGCCTGGGTTTACTACAAGCGCGGCGACTACAAGGAGGCGCAGAAATACATGGCCGTGGCCCGCCGCACCAACTCCCAAAACCCCGTGCTGCTGTGCCGCGCCGGCCTCATCCTCACCAAAACCGGCAAGGTGGCCGAGGGCCAGGTCCTCATTACTAAAGCTCTGAATACGGCGCCCTACCTCAATCCCGAAGTAGAAGCCGAAGGTAAGAAAATGCTCGCCGCCCGCTAGGCGGATAATAATTGTCTGGTAATGAAGTTAAACCCCGTTTGTCATTGCGAGCATGTTGCGCATCAAGCAAGGGACGCGGCAATCGCTCCAGCACGACTCCCGAACGACATCGTTCAGGGGCGATTGCCGCGTCCCTTGCTTGATGCGCAACATGCTCGCAATGACAAACGGATTTGGGCCACGATACTACTGCTCCTGCTTCTAGCGCTACCCGCCGCCGCCCACGTCATCGACGCCGACCTGAGCAAGCTCTCGCGTACGCAGATTTTCTGGACCTATATCCAGCTCGGCTTTACGCATATTATTCCGCTGGGCTTCGACCATATCCTGTTCATTATCAGCCTCTACATTCTGGAGCCGCGCCTCCGGCCGGTGCTGTTTCAGGCCACGGCCTTCACGGTGGCGCACTCCATCACGCTGGGGCTGGCTATGTATGGCATCATCAAGCCGCCGGGCAGCGTCGTGGAGCCGATTATCGCGCTCTCCATCCTGTTTGTGGCCATTGAGAATATCGTCACGACCAAGCTGAGCCCCTGGCGGCTGGCCATCGTGTTCGGCTTCGGGCTGATTCACGGCATGGGCTTCGCCAGCGCGCTCACCGGGCTGGGGCTGCCGCACAAAGACTACTTCGGCTCGCTCATCTCGTTCAACGTGGGCGTCGAGCTGGGCCAGGTTACGATTATCATGCTCTGCTGGCTGCTCATCGGCCGCTGGGCCGCCGACCGGCCCTGGTACCGGGCGCGGGTCGTCATTCCGGTGTCGGTGGTCATCGGCCTGGTAGCGGCTTACTGGACCGTTGACCGGCTGATGGCTTGATAACTACGTCTGTCATTGCGAGCAACGCGAAGCAATCGCACCAGCACGAAATCCGAACGACTCGTTCTGGTGCGATTGCTTCGCAGGCTCGCAATGACAATTACTTCTAGAAAATAATGCTCCGCACCCTGCTCACCTGGCTCCTGCTGCTCAACTACCTGCTGGTAGTGGGGGTAGGGCTGCTCGTGAGCCGGCCGCCGGAGCCGCTTTTTACCGCCGCGCACCCCTACGTGCACAGCAAGGAGTGCCAGCAGCGCAACTATTTGCGCCTCGACTGCTTTGAGCGCTGCAACGGCGACCAGCACGAGGTGCACCACAAGCTGCCCACCGGCACCGGCCTGCACTACCTGGCGCAACTCAAAGGGCTGGACGTGCATTTCCCTACCCCCTCGCTGGCAGCTCTGCTTACGCCGGCGCGTGGCTGGCGCGCCGCACCGCGCTGGGCCCTGGCCCCGGCGCGGCTGCCTGGCGGCCTGAGCGGCCGCGACTACCCCCCGCCCCAACGCGGCTGAAACTACTCGCTCCTGACGGCCGCCCGGCCGCCGGGGTGCTCTCGTGCGGCCGGGCGGCCGCACGAGAGCCGGTGGTTTCACACCCGCGTCGGTGGCTGCGCTGCTGCACTTGGCCTGGGGCTTTAGGTATTTGTATGTCAATTAATTACTTGTGGGTGAAAGGTGTGCGGCGGTCCGGGGGGCTGCTGCTGGGGCTGCTGCTGGCGGCCGGTAGCGCGCGGGCGCAGGGCGCGGCCGGGCTGCGCGGCACCGTCGTGGATTCGCTCTCGGGGCAGCCGCTGCCGGGGGTGAGCGTAGGGCTGGTGGGCCAGCCGGTGGGCACGGCCACCGATGCGCTGGGGCAGTTTCAACTCCAAAACCTGCGGCCCGGCGCGGTGGTGCTGCGCGTGGCCGCGCTGGGCTACCGGCCCAAAAACGAGCCGCTGACATTGCTGGCCGGCGAAACCCGCGGCCGCACCATCGGGCTGGCCACCAGCAACCTCAACCTCGCCGAAGTGACCGTGAGCCAGCCCCGCGACCTCAACCAGAACCTGGCGGCCATTACCCACATCGACCAGACCTTGCGGCCCATCAACTCGGCGCAGGACCTGCTGCGGCTGGTGCCGGGCCTGTTCATCGCGCAGCACGCCGGGGGCGGCAAGGCCGAGCAAATCTTCCTGCGGGGTTTCGATGCCGACCACGGCACCGACTTTGCCGTGAGTGTGGATGGCCTGCCGGTGAATATGGTGAGCCAGGCGCACGGCCAGGGCTACGCCGACTTTCACTTCGTGATACCCGAAACGGTGGAGCAGCTCAAGGTGTACAAAGGGCCCTACACGGCGCGCTTTGGCGACCTGGCTACGGCCGGCGCGGGCGAGTTTCTCACTAAAAGCAGCCTCGACCACAGCCAGGTGAAAGTGGAAGCGGGCCAATACGCTACCTACCGCGCCCTGGTGATGCTCGATTTGCTGGGCACCCACCACCTGTTTTCTAAAAAGCCGGAAAGCGCCTACGTGGCCAGCGAGTATTATTTCAGCAACTCGCCGTTTGTGAGTCCGCAGCGCTTTAAGCGCTTCAATGGCCTGGGCAAGTACACCGGCCAACTCACCGATAAAACATCGCTCACGCTGTTCGGCTCCTACTTTACTTCTAATTGGAATGCCAGCGGCGAAATTCCGACGCGCGCCGTGAACGATGGCCAGATTACGCGCTTCGGCAGCATCGACCCCAGCGAGGGGGGTAGGACCAACCGCGCCAATGCCTACGCCATTCTCACCACGGCGCTGCCCCACGACGCGGTGCTGCGCCAGCAGGCGTACTACACGCGCTACAATTTCAGCCTGTTTTCTAATTTTACCTTTTACAAGGAAAACCCGGTGAACGGCGACGAGATTAATCAGACCGATACCGGCCGCAACCTCTACGGCTACACGGGCACCTACGAGCGCGATAACCGCCTGGGCGTGCGCAACCTGCACAGCACGTTGGGCGTGGGCACCCGCATCGATGATTCCAACCTGGCCTTGCGCCACGCCACCAAGCGGGTTATCACCGATACGGTTGACGTGGGCCGCCTGCACGAGCAGAACCTGAACGCCTACCTCGACGAGACGCTGGAGCTGACCGACCGCCTGACCGTGAACGCGGCCGTGCGGGCCGACCTGTTCGTGTTTGACTTTCGTGGGCAGCTAGCTGACTCCACCGGTGCCTTCGGGCCGTTGCGGGGGCGCGTGACGGCCGCCCGCGTTTCGCCCAAGCTCAACTTTTACTATCAGACGTCGCCGAACGTGCAACTGTTTCTGCGCTCGGGCCTGGGCTTCCACTCCAACGATGCGCGCGCCGTTATTCGGGGTATTAACCCCGCCCGGGCGCTGCCCCGCGCCACGGGGGCCGAGGTGGGCAGTACCTTCAAGCCGGTGCCGGACCTGGTGGTAAACACCGCCTTCTGGTACCTGCGCCTGCAGGACGAGCTGGTTTATTCCGGTGATGAAGGCACTACCACAAGCGTAGGCCCTACCCAGCGCTTTGGCTTCGACCTATCGGCCCGCTACCAGCTCACGGGTCGCCTGTTTCTGGATTTTGATGGCAACTACAGTCACGCCCGTTTGCTCGATGCGCCGGAGGGCGAGAACTTTGTGCCGCTCGGCCCCATCTTCACCAGCGTCGCCGGCATTACGTACAAGCAGCCCAACGGCCTGAGCGGCAGCCTGCGCTACCGCTACCTCGCCGGTCGCCCGGCCAACGAAGACAATTCCGTGCGGGCCTTGCCTTACTTTGTGGTCGACGCGGTGCTGGCCTATACCCGGCCGCGCTACCAACTCGGCTTCACGGTGCAAAATCTGCTGAACGTGGACTGGAACGAAGCTCAATACGCCACCGAAACCCAACTGCGCGGCGAGCCCGCCCCAATTACCGAGCGGACTTTCACGCCGGGCACCCCGTTTAATCTGCGGGCCAATGCCAGTATTTTCTTCTAAGCTGACCTGAGCGCCTGCTCCGGCAAACCACCAGCCTGGTATCTGCGTAGCTTTCACTACTTTCGTTGCGTATGGCCCGTTCGCTACTCGTGTTGCTGCTGCTGCTCAACTACCTATTGGTGGTGTGCGCGAGCGTGGCCCCGCGGACCGGCATGGCGGCGGCGCGGCCCTTCGACTACGTGCACAGCCCCGACTGCCAGCTGAAAAACGCCTGGCGCGGCGGCACCTGCTTCGACGACTGCAACGGCGTGCAGTACCACATGCACAAGGGCCACAAGCCCCTGCCGTTGCAGCAGCTGCTCACCACCCTCAAGGGCCTCGACCTGCACTGCCTACCCCCGGCGGTAGCGGTAGCGGCCACGGCCCCTGAGTGGCGCGCCGCCCGGCCGGTAGCCGGGCGCACCACCGCCGTGCCGCCCGGCGTGCGCGACCGCCTAGAAGACCCTCCCCGTCGGGGATAAGCCACTCGCTGGCCGCCCGCCCGGCGGCCAGCAGCCGGCCCGCGCTCGCGGGTCCGGCCGTGTCTTATCCAGCAACCCGCGGCCCCGGCGTGCGCCGGCCGGCCGCTGCTACCCCCGACTTTTTATGTTTTTCCTGTCTTCCAAGACCGCGGCCGTGCCCGCGGCACCCGCGGCCGTGCGCCTGCCGCAGTTGGCTTCTTCCGCTATCGGCTTGCCAGTTCTGGCCGCCAAGGCAGCCCGCCCTACCCCCCTCGCCCCGGCCGATAAACGTGCCCGGCAGCGCGCCGACCAGTCCCGCTACCAGGCGCAGTGCCGGGTGGCAATGTCGTTTTAATCTATTCTTCTCTCAAAGTACAGAATGGGAAACTCCTATTTGAAGTGGGCAGCCGCCGCCACGGGCGTGCTGCTGCCCGGCTTGGGCGTGGCTCAATCGAGCACGCCGCCAGCCGACACTACCAAAACCAAGCGCCTCGGCAGCGTGGAAGTGCGCGGCAGCCTGACCCCAACGAGCAAAACCGCGCTTTCGGGCGAGGCCACGGCCAGCCCGGCCTCGGTGACGCTGGTGGGGCGCGACTACGTGAACAAGCAGGCGTTTAGCTCCTACGGCGACCCGCCGCGCCCGCTGGCCGGCCTCAACGTGACCAACTACCAGCTGGGCGGGGTCGGCTACGGCATCCAGCTGCGCGGCTACGTGGGCACCGAGCACGCCCGCGACATTGCCTTCAGTATTGATGGCGTGCCGCAAAACCAGGGCTCGGATATTCCGACCAACGGCTACACCGACCTCAACCCGCTCATCCCGGAAACGCTGCGGCGCATGGAGGTGGTGCGCGGGCCCAACAGCCCGTTTTACGGCGACCACGCGCTGGGCGCCTCCATTCGCTTCGATACCGAAGACCGGCTGGCGTCGAGCGTTACATTTTCAGCGGGCACCTACGGCACGGTACGCGGCGTGGCCCTCGCGGGCTTCGGCAGCCGCGACGTGCAGAAGGCCGGCGGCTACGTGGCGCTGGAGGAAAACTACGCCGATGCCTACCGCGACAACAACCGCTACCAGCGCCTGAACGGGCTGGCCAAGTACTCGTTTCCGCTGCTGGCCGGCACGGCTTCGGTGCGCGCGCAGGTGGTCAGCAATGCCTTTGGCTCGGCTGATTACCTCAACCGCGCCGCCGTGGATACCGGCCTGCTGAGCCGCCCCCGCCCTACTGGCCTTACCCCTGCTGGCCCACGATGCCTGGGTAGACCCCCTGGGTGGCCCGGTGTACCAGGTTTTTTACGGCCATAAGGTGCCCGAGCCCTAGCCCGCCGCCAAGGTCACGACCCTGCGGGTGCTCGATGCGGGGCAGCATTTCCTGCCCTACACCCGCCAGCCCTCGGCCCAGGGCCTGAGCGTCAAACCCACCGGCCAGCCGGTCCTGTTCGTGCTCGATTTTGACAACGGCTACTGGAACAAAACGCCCCAGGAGAAGGAAAGCCGCAACGTGCGCCTGACCACCCAGCCGGCCGGCGCGGGGGGGGTAGGGTCGCACCCGCTCAAGTTTTCCAAAACCGTGCTCAGCTGGCAACCCTGGATGTGTAAGCCCGTGGGCCAGCGCTTCGAGTTCGTGCCCGAGGCGTTCACGGGCGCGCTCAAGGCCGGCCAGCCTTTTAAGGTGCGCCTGCTGCTCGATGGCCAGCCCGTGGCCAACGCGATGGTT
>JAABUN010006038.1_pt1 | contig 14352 bp, 10 predicted proteins | sample 5559311 | NCBI WGS metagenome assembly JAABUN01 (sample SAMN10711877, study PRJNA513370) | rock metagenome | isolation source: Antarctica rocks | place: Antarctica: Victoria Land, Siegfried Peak sud | reverse complement strand
GGCACGGAGGTGAGGTTGATTTCGTCGGACATTGCTTCTCCTCATCGAACCCGGCGGGGGCACCTTCCCGTGAGGGGGTTGCCAGGCCGTCATGGAGCCGGGACTCTCAGGCCTTCTGGATGCTGAATGGCCCACGGTAGGAGTGTGGTGTTCGGGAGGACGAGGCAATTTCTGCTCTCCTGCCGTTGGTGTGGGTGACTGAGGTGGCCATGAACGGCGGCACGCCGTCTCGTTCCTAGGTCTCGGGTGCTTGAAGCCTGAGAAACGAAGGAGGAGACGGCGTGCTGTCTCAGAGGGTATTGGCCCGCACACTTGGTGTTGACGCGAAGAGCGTTCGGATCGAGAGCGCCGAGCTGGTCGGCGACGAACTCGAGATCCGGGTCCGTCTGATCCCTCACCACCCGACGGAAGCTCAACCCTCCAACTGGCGCAAGTGACCGATCTCGATCGGTGCGAGGATGCAGCGATGGAGATCCGCGACAACCCCGTCGGGATGCCTCGCGACCTGATCCTCGTGCGCCACGGCGAGAGCGAGGGCAACGTCGTGCAGGAAGCGGCCAAGCGCGGCGACAAGCGCCAGATGACGGAGGAGTACTTGGCCCGGAGCGCGGCTGACTATCGCCTGTCTGTGGACGGACGGACGCAGGCCTCTCGGGCGGGCCAGTGGATTCGCGACTGGATGGACAAGGAAGGCTTCGGTGACTTCGATCGCATGTATTGCTCGCCCTTCGCCCGTGCCCGCGAGACGGCAGCGACGCTGGCCCTGCCCCGAGCCGAGTGGCAACTGGAACCGCTGTTGCGTGAGCGGGACTGGGGGTTGTGGGAGGGCCTGGACAAGACAGCCACCGCTGAGCGGTTCCCGATCTCCACCGGGCAGAAGGTCCGCAACAAGTTCCTCTGGCGACCCGAGTGCGGCGAGAACACCCCCGACGTGGACACGCGCGCGAGGGAGATGCTGGGCACCTTCGCTCGCGAACTGCCCGGTCGCCGGGTGATCTGCGTCACTCACGAAGACGTGATGTGGGCCTTCCGATTCCGCCTGGAGAAGATGACGGTTGAGGAATGGCTCCAGCATGAGACGAGCGAACTGCCGGAGCACCAGATCGTGAACTGCGCCGTGCTGCACTACACGCGAGTCGCGGAGGATGGAACCGCCGGGGCCAAGTTCCTTCGCGTTCGACTTGTTGACCCGGCCGACCCGAGTACCTCAAACACCTGGCAGTCCATCACGCGCCCGACATTCACGAACGACGACCTTCTTGAGCAGGTGGCGTACATCCCTCCACTCTGGAGCAGTCAGGACGAATAGCCCCACAGGACTCGATTTCTGCGAGTGGTCCGAACGGCTCCGTTGCATTGAGCGTGCACGTCGGGCGCGGCGAGGGTGTTGGGATGAAGCGCCGCCGGTCCTGCCCACCGATCCAGACCAGGTCGGGGTCGTTCGCCGGGTTCCGGTTCCCGCCGGAGGCGATCCTGCTGGCGGTGCGCTGGTACCTGCAGTTCGGCTGTCCTATCGGGACCGAGGAGGGAGCTTCTCGCCGAGCGCGGCATCGAGGTCGACCACGTGACGCTGTATCGGTGGGTACAACGGTGAAGGCGATCACGGGGTTCTCCCCAGACCTGATCACTGAAGTTCCCCACCCTTGAGCGGCTGGGTGGACCACTGGAAGGTCCACCCAGATGGAGCGGGGCTCCATCGACGCTGGCGGTGCTGATGCCGTCCAGTTCGAAGGAGCCCCGCTCCCATGCTCACACAGGGAGAAGATGTGGAAGCCCACGCGTTGCAGGAACGGGGTTGGTCGATCTCGGCCATCGCCCGCCATCTCGGCCGTGACCGCAAGACGGTCCGGTGCTATCTGAACGGGGACCGCCAGCCCGGCGTGCGGGCCACGGCGGTCGCCGATCCGCTCAGCGCCTTCGAGGTCTACATCCGGGCCCGGTTCGTCGATGACCCGCACTTGTGGGCGACGGCGCTGTTCGACGAGGTCGTCGCCCTGGGCTACGCCCGGTCCTATCCGAGCTTCGTGCGCCAGATCCGCGAGCGGGGGCTGCGCCCGCACTGCGAGGCGTGTGCGGGGGTGAAGGGCCGCGACACGATCGAGATCGACCACCCGCCCGGGGAGGAGATCCAGTGGGACTGGTTCGAGCGGCGCCGGGCGCCGTGGGGTGGCACCGCGTACGTGCTGCTGGGCACCCTGCCGTCGTCGGGCCGGACCCGGGGGGTGCTGGCCGAGTCGCTGGATCAGGCACATCTGGTCGAGGCGATGGACGCGGTGATGCGCCGCCTGGGCGGCACCGCCCGGGTGTGGCGGACCGACCGGCTGGCCACGGTGATCGTGCCGGGCTCCCGGGACGTGCAGCCGAGCTTCGCGCCGGTCGCCAAGCACTACGGGGCGATCGTGGAACCGTGCCCGCCGCGGCGCGGGAACCGCAAGGGCGCGGTCGAGTCCGCGGTGCGCTTCACGTGCGGGCGCTGGTGGCGGACCCTGACCGCCGCCACCCCCGAGGAGGCGCAGCTGTCCCTGGACCGGTTCCTTGCCGGACCGGGCGACGCCCGCGAGCGACGCACCGCCACCGGAGCAAAGACGACGGTCGGCGTGCTCGGCGACGCCGAGCCGCTGCTCGGGCTGCCCCCCGTTGCGTTCCCGGCGACCATCGAGGTCTCCCGGATGGTCGCCGCGAACGCGACCGTCGCGTTCCGGGGGAACCGCTACTCGGTCCCGCCCGGGTTCACCGACTCGATGCTGCAGCTACGGCATCGCCTGGGCTCGGCCACCGTCGAGATCGGTTCGCCGGCCGGTGGCCTGCTCGCCGCGCACCGGCTCGCGCCGGCCGGGGCAGGCAGCATCGTGCGCAGCGCCGAGCACCACGCCGCCCTCGAGCGGGTCGTGCTCTTCGCGTTCACCACCGACCGGCCCTGTGACCGCAAGGCGAACCGGCCACCAGGCCCCGACGCCATCGCCGCGGCCGCCCACCTCCTGGGCCCCGAGGGCCGGCCCGTCAACGTCGACCTGGCCGCCTACGCCGCCCTCGCCGGAGGCGCGTCATGAGCGACGACTCGATCTACCAGCAGCTCAGGTCCCATCTCGCCTACCTGCGCCTGGGTGCCGCCGCCGAGGCCCTCCCAGCCGAGCTGGAAGATGCCGCCAAGGCCAAGCTCGGCCACACCGCGTTCCTCGAACGACTCCTCGACATCGAGGTCGCCGCCACCGAAGAACGACGCCGAGCCAGCCTCGAGCGGTTCGCGTCGCTCCCGTCGCCGTGGCGGCTCGACGACTTCGACTTCGACGCCCAACCCACGGTCGACCGAGCGTTGGTCAACGAGCTCGGCACCCTGCGCTTCTTGGAAGACGCGACCAACGTGCTGTTCATCGGGCCACCCGGCGTCGGCAAGACCATGCTCGCCGTCGGCCTCGGCCACGCCTCGGTCGCCGCCGGCTACCGCACCTACTACACGACCGCTGCTGACCTCGCGGCCCGCTGCCACCGCGCCGCGCTCGAAGGACGCTGGGCCACCACCATGCGGTTCTTCGCCGGACCCCGGCTGCTCATCATCGACGAGGTCGGCTACCTCCCCCTCGCCTCAGAAGCCGCAGCCGCCCTATTCCAGGTCATCACCCAGCGCTACCTCAAGAGCAGCACCGTGCTCACCACCAACCTCGGCATCGCGTCGTGGGGACGAATCTTCGACGATCCCACCATCGCCGTCGCCATGCTCGACCGGCTCCTACACCGCTCCGTCGTGCTCAACATCGACGGCGAGAGCTACCGCATGCGCGCCCACCGCGCCAGAGCCGACAACCTCCGCAAGGCGGTGACCACCACCAACACGTAGCCTCAACCCCAACCCACCCAGCCGATCTACCTGGGGAAGTTCGATGATCGACCCTGGGGAGAATCCGCGATCGCCGGCAACGGTTCACGCCGCTGATCGTTGAGGCAGCTCGGCCGTGCCGATCCGGCGGCTCCAGCGCAGAGCCGCGCACCGGTTGCCGTCGACGCAACAGCGCCCGAGGAGGTCCGTTCGTTCACCCCCCGATCGGCCCCCGCGAGATTCAGGCGGCACTGTTGCATCGCGGGGCGTCGTCGGCTGCCAGGGCCCGGCGGGCGGCCGATGGCACGTGGGGGAGGCTGGTCGGATGAAGCGTTACCGCTCTGATCGTCCGGTTCGCCAGCCAAGCTTGGCGTTCGCTGGATTCCAGTTCCCGCCGGAGGTGATCCGCCTCGCGGTGCGCTGGTACCTGCGCTAGGGCCTGTCGTACCGCGATCTCGAGGAGTTCCTGGCCGAGCGCGGCATCGAGGTCGACCACGTCACCTTGTACCGGTGGGTGCAACGGTTCACGCCGATCATCGTCGACGCGGCTCGGCCATGCCGCCACGCCGTCGGGGACCGTGGTTCGTGGATGAGACCTACGTGAAGGTGGCCGGCACCTAGCGGTACCTGTACCGCGCCATCGACCAGCATGGGCAGGTCATCGACATGATGGTCTCAGCCAAACGCGACGTGAAGGCGGCGACCCGGTTCTTCGCGACGGCGATCCGTTCCCACGGCGAACCCGCGGAGGTGACCACGGATCGATCTCCCGCCCTGGCCCGCACGATCGTCGAGCTGCTGCCCTGGCGTGCACCCATGACACCACCCAGTACGGCAACAACCGCGTCGAGGCCGACCACGGCCGACTCAAGGCCAGGCTTCGACCGTGCGCGGGATCAAACGGGACCGGACGGCGTCGGTCGTGATCGCCGCCCACGCGTTCATGCAGAACCTCCGACGAGGCCACTACGAACTCGGCATCGAAGCACTCCCCGGCCTGACCGTTCCAGCCGCCTTCGACGAACTCGCATCTGCGATCTGAACCAAGACCCGGTCCCGAACACGCCGCCAGCGCGCCTCGCGATCTGTAGATGCAACAGTGCCCGCTGGCGTCCTAGCCCCTAGGTCCTCCCTGCCTCAAGGAACAGTGCCTCGGGAGCGATTGTGTGATCCGTTGGTCCGTGGTTGGGTGGGACGGTGCCACGCTCGCCTGCCCAGTTCGCCGGCCCGGCGCGCCAGCCGCACACCGTCGACATCTGCGTAGGTGGGCGGGCGGTCGTGACCTTGGTGCCCGAGGACGGGCGGGCCCGGGTGGGGCTAGCGATGCCGGTGCTTCGCCGTGTCGTCGACGTGAGCGTCCAGCCGGCTGCGCCTTGTGGTGCCCTTCGAGAGGCCGGTCGCCGAGCTTCGACGCCCTCGGGCTGGATCGAAGGTGCGGCCCGGGAGGCGTTGGGTGAGGCGGCTCGGCGCAGCGACGCGTGGTCGGCGCAGGACGCCCCCCTCATCGCAGCATTCGGCGGGATCGCCTTCCCGTTGCTCGCAGCCATCTACCAGGAGGGCGGAACGCCGGTCCAGGAGGTCCCACGGTGGGCGGAGCCCGTCCTGGCAGCGCGCACAGCCCGAGAGGGAGCCGTCGCAGCCTTCGGACCGAAGGCCACCCGCCCGGTCGTTCGCGGGCTGGTGCGCGCCCTGGTGCCCCATGACGGTAACCCAGTCGACCTCACGGCCCTCGCGCTCGCCATGATCGGCGCAGAAGCGTTGAGCCCGGATCGGCTGGCCCGCGTCCTCAGCGAGGATCAGCGCGGTTCCGCCATGGAGCAGCTGCTCGATCCGTCGTCGCTCGCAGAGGCCCGCCGTCGCATGTGCATGTGGGGACCCGTAAGAACCGAGCGCGTCCTCCGAGACGCCGCGTGCGCGTCGGACGGGCTCCGCATGTTGCTGGACACCGTCCGCTACGCCCGCTACCTCGGTAGCCAGGGTCCCGCGCGACTCCCGAACCGACTCTCCGACCTGCACGACGCGCACCGGGTGCTGATCGCCACCGCCCCACCCTCGCCGCCCTGCGGCCCCGGGCCCGCGACAGCCCACGGCAGACCGCCACGACCACGGCGAGCAGCCGCGGCGCCGACCACGGCTCGGACGGGACGAGAAGCGCAGATGCGCCGAGCGGTACAGGCGGCGGACCGGGCCGACGCGGCCGCGCGACGACCGCACCAGATCTTCGTCCCGCCGGCCGACGTCCCCGCCGTCTCACCACACGTCGAACTGGCGGTCCCGGACGCCGTCCGTAGGTTCGACGGCACGACGTCCGGCGATCTCACCTTTGTCGTCCCACGAACGGCCGGTGACCTGCAGCGCTGGTCGAGGATGCTGTCGAACTGCCTCGACGGCTACGCCCCGGCGATGGCCGCCGGCCGCACCGTGATTCTCGGCGTGCAGCGGGACGGTGTCCTGCGCTACGCCCTCGAGATCGCCCCAGGCGCTGTGGTCCGCCAGTTCGTCGGACCCGCTAACCGCCCGCCAGAGGACCACATTCGACGCACCGTCCTCGCCGCCCTTGCGGCTGCTGGCCTGTTGCAAGTCGGCTGAGCGATTGGTCGCGTGATCGTTGAGGTGAGGGCGCCGCAACAGGGCCTGCAGATCTGGTTGACCGCGCCCAAACTGGCGGGGTGGACGAGATCGATGATCCTGCACCCCGACCCCACCGGCGAAGGTTCACCGCTGCGGAGAAGTTGGCGCACCTGGACGCGTATGAGGCGTTGCCGAAGGGCAGCGACGAGCGGGGTTCGTATCTGCACCGCGAAGGCTTGTACTCGTCGCATCTGTCGGAGTGGCGCAAGCAACGCGAGCGCAGTGTGCTGGCTGGGTTGGCGCCGAAGGGCCGTCCGGCCAAGCGCACCGCGGAGCAGGTCGAGCTGGAGCAGCTTCGACGACGCAACAAGGCGCACGAGACCGAGTTGGAGCGCACCAAGACCGCCTTGGAGATCACGGGAAAAGTGCACGCGCTCTTGGAGGCCATCTCCGAGAGCGCGGACACCGAGCCGAGGCTGAAGCCGTGCTCGAGGCGGGCCACCTTCAGGTCACGGCGCAACTCGACCAGCTCTGCTCGCTCATCGGTGCTGAGCCCATCTGAGCGTCGCCCCTCGTCGAGATCAGCCTGGCGCAGCCAGTTCCGCAGGCAACTGTCAGAGATCCCGAGACCGCTGGCGATCTCCGCGACGGGGTTGTCGCCGACCGACCAAGATCGACCGCCCGTCGACGGAACTCCCGAGGATGTGGACGTGGCAACTGGACTCCTTCCCGAAACGACCACGGTCGCCTCAGAGCTGGTGTCCGTCAACCCGGGGTACTTCCAAGCACGCCTTCGCTGTCACACCAGCCCCTTACCCTTTAGCGATGACTTGGACCGTGCATCCGTGACCACCGAGCGCCTGCTCACGCCGTCGAAGATCACGGCGTGGCTCGATTGCGACCACTACCTGACGCTGCGCCACCGCGTCGACGAGGGGTCGATGGCCAAGCCGGACGCCACGTTCGGGTCCATGGCTCGCATGCTGTCCGACAAGGGGCTCGAGCACGAGAAGGACTGCCTGGCCGGCTACCGGTCGCGGGGGCTTTCGGTGTTTGAGGTGCCGAAGCAGGACCGGGAGGGCGGCGAGTCGTTCGCCCACTGGGTCGGGCGCGTCGGCAATCCCCTGGCCGACGGCCACGACGTCATCTACCAGATGCCCTTCGTGCACGCCGGCGTCCGCGGGATCGCGGATTTCCTCATCCGGGTCGTCGATCCCGCCACCAGCACGTGGGGCTACGAGCCGGTCGACGCCAAACTCGCCCGCAAGGAGGCCAAGCCCGGACACGTGCTCCAGCTCTGCTTCTACGCCGATGCCATCGAGGCGCTGACCGGGCACCGCGCCCGCCGCATCCACCTCTGGCTCGGTTCCGGAGACGCCGAGACGCTGCTCGCCGACGACTTCCGCCCGTACTGGCGAAGCCTGCGCGGACGCCTGGTCGAGGTCATGGACCAGGAACCAACCAGTGTCATCACCGTCCCCGAGTCCAACGCCCACTGCGACTACTGCGAGTTCGCCGGGCCCTGCACCGACCAGTGGCGGGCCGCGGACGCGCTCCACTATGTGGCGGGCATCCGCCGTCCCGACCGAGACGCGCTCGGACTGATCGGCGTGTCCACCATGGCGGCATTGGCCACCCAGACCGGACCCGTCCCCGGCCTGCGGGCCGACCGGCTAGTGCGGATCGTCGGCCAAGCAGTTCTCCAGGTCGAAGCCCGAGACGGGAATCAGGACGCGCCCCCGCCGTTCGTCCTCACCGAGCCGATCGACGACTCCGACTGGGGGAAGGGCTTCACCAAGCTGCCCGAGCCCGACCATGCCGACGTGTTCTTGGACTTCGAAGGCCACCCGTTCTGGCGCGCCGACACCGGCCTGTTTTTCCTGTTCGGGTGGATCGAGCAAGAGGGTGCCGAGTGGGTCTATCGAGCGTTCTGGGCCCACGACCAGGATCAGGAACGGGTCGCCACCGAGGCGTTGATCGACTACCTGGCCGACCGCCGAGCCGAGCACCCGGGCATGCACGTCTACCACTACAACCACACCGAGCGATCAGAGCTCGAGAAGCTGGCGGAGAAACACGCCGTTCGTGAGTCCGCCCTCGCCGACCTGGTCGACACCGGCCTGTTCATCGACCTGCTCGTGGTCACTCGCAACGCCATGCAGGTGGGCGCCGAGACGTACGGCCTCAAAGACACCGAGCGCCTGACCGACTTCGAGCGCGGCCACGACATCGACAAGGGCGCCGGCGCAGTGCTCGAGTACGAGGCCTGGACCAAGCAGCACGACCAGGATTCGCTCGACCGAATCGCGTCTTACAACGAGGACGACGTGCGGGCCACCCGCGCCCTGCGCGACTGGCTGATCAACCACCGCCCGAACGATCTCGAGTGGCGAGAAGCGCACCTCGTCCCGGACGAGCAGACCTTTGACATCGATAAGCGTGTCGCCGCCCTCCACGCCTTCGCCTCCGGCACGCCCGGGCACCTCCTCGGCCACCTGTTGGGGTACTGGCAACGGGAGTGGCGGGCCTACAAGATGCCGAAGCTGGTCAAGCTCGAAGGCGAGACGGGCAACCTGCTCGACGAACCCGAGGTCCTCGCTGGCCTCCGGTTCATCGGCGAGATCCCGTGCGTCAGCGAGAAGACCGGCAAGCCGCTCAAGGACCCGGCACAGCAGTTCGAGCTGCCGCCGCAGGACACGTCGGGGTTCCGGGCCGACAAGACGTGGAAGGTCATGTACGCGGGTCCCGACGGGATGACCGGCTTCGCTCCGGTTCATCGCCTCGAACCCGAAGACGGCATCGTCGAGCTGCAGTGGACAGACCGGGCGCAGAAGATGGGCGTGATCCCCACCGCGGTGGCGTTCGATGACTGGGTCCCTGCCAAGCCCAAGCCTGACGCCCTGGCCGAGCTGGCCGACCAGGTGATCGACCCGGTGGCCAACGGTGACCCGAACCCGGTGTCGCTCGCCTTGCTCCGCCGCGACCTCCCGGCGTTCAGCCCCGGCGGCGGTCCGGTCGACGACCGCTTCACCGATGACCTCCCTGACATGTGCCAATGGGTCACCGAGCTCGACCACAGCTTCATGGCCATCCAAGGGCCGCCCGGAACCGGCAAGACCTATAGCGGATCCCACCTCATTCTCGCCCTGATCCGTGACGGCAAGCGAGTGGGCATCACCGCGATGAGCCACCACGCCATCGACAACCTGCTTCGAGAGACCGTGACGCTGTTCGAGAAGGAAGGCGAGCTCGACCGCCTGCGAGCAATGAAGAAGGTCTCGAACGACGTCGAGCAGCCAATCCCCCACGTCAAATACACGCGGTCGAACAAGGCTTGCGCGAACCCGGACTTCAACCTGGTCGCCGGAACCACCTGGCTGTTCGCCGGCAATGACATGGCGGGCGACGACGCGGCCGTCGACGTCCTGCTGATCGACGAAGCCGGGCAGCTGGCGCTGGCCGACGCGGTCGTCGCTTCTCGATCGGCCACCAACGTGGTGCTGCTGGGCGATCCGCTGCAGCTGGCCCAAGTGGCCCAGGCCTCGCACCCCGATGGCGCCGGGGCCAGCGTGCTCGAGCACGTGCTCGGCGACGGGGTGACCATCTCGGCCGAGCGCGGCGTGTTCCTGACCGAGACCCGGCGGATGCACCCCGACGTGTGCCGCTTCATCAGCGACCAGATCTACGAGGGGTTGTTGACCAGCCACCCGAGCTGCGCGATCCAGGCGACCGCGTTCGGGACGGGTCTGCGATGGATCCGGGCCGACCACGCCGACTGCTCGACCGAATCAGTCGAGGAGGCCGAGCTTGTGGGCGACGAGATCTGCCGGCTCCTCGGGTCCGAGTGGACCGACCAGCACGGCGTCACCTCGGACTTGGCCCCCGAGCACTTCATGGTGGTGGCGCCCTACAACGACCAGGTGCGCCTGATCCGCGCCCGCCTCGATGCTGATCCGCGGACCGAAGGCGTTGAGGTGGGCACGGTCGACAAGTTCCAAGGCCGCCAGGCCGCAGTCGTGTTCTTCACCATGACGACGTCCTCGTCCGAGGACATGACCCGCAGCGCCGATTTCTTGTTCTCCCGAAACCGCCTCAACGTGGCGGTCAGCCGAGCACACTGCCTCGCCTACCTCGTCTGCACCAAGGAACTGATCGACAGTCGCGCCCGAGACGTGCCTGAGATGCGCTTGATCTCGACCCTGTGCAACTTCATCGAGCATTCCTCCCTACGATCCGACCCATCCCCCAAGCCCGCGGCTTCCGCTGGTTCCGAAGCGCCTCACACTGGGCATCCATAAGGTCAACGGGACTGCGGCGTGATCCGGTGACAAGGTCGGTGTGGGATCAGGACGCCTGATGCCTGGCGCCCTGAGCGTCAGGGTCCACGCAATTGGGGAGGGCGTTCTTGTCACACCCCCCGGACACCGGTCGCCAGACCACCCAGTGTGGGCTACCGCTGGCGACGGCGTGTTGCGTAAGCGTTGCCGTCAGGGCCGGAACTCGGTCACGCTGCCGTCGTCGAGCGATGTGATGAGGAACGTGCCCGTTGCTGTGACCTGGATGGGGCCGGGTGCGGTCAGCGGGAGCTTGCCGGTCCAGCTGGTGATGATCCCGGTATGAGGGTCGAGGATGCGGAGCCGATCATTGCCGGTATCTGAGATCCAAACGTTGCGGTCCGGACCGATCGCAATGCCCGAGGGGTTGGTCGTTGTCGGACTTCACCACCATCGACGTGACGGCGGCCTCAAACGAGTCCTCGGTGAAAGAACTACCGTTCTCCAGTGGCGTTCTCGCTGAAGCTGACATCGCTCACACTCAACGACGGCGGGCAGGTGCCAGTGCTGCCCGCCGGGATCACCGCGTTCGTGGGTCCCAACAACTCCGGCAAAAGCCAGATTCTACGAGAAATTCAACATGCGCTGCTCGACAACACGCCGTCGGTCGTTACCCACGAGATCAACTTCCAGCGGGAAGGGTCACCGGAGGAGGTCCTCGAATGGTTCGAGGCCGCGTTCCCCCGCCATCTGATTAGCGGCGACGAGTACTTCGTGGGCGAAAGCACCAGCATCGTTGTCCAGCACGCGGCTGCGTGGTTCGCCGCCGGTCCCCCCATGGTCAACTCAATCAGCCACCTACTCATCAGGCTGCTCGATGCCGAGTCACGGCTTACTCTCTCCAAGCCAGTCGACTCCTTCGATGTTCTTGCCGAGCCACCATCAACCGCTCTCCAGCGCCTCTTCCTGTCACCCAAGATGGAGGCAGCCGTCTCAGTGGCCTTCAGCGACGCATTCGGAGCCGGACTTGTCCTCAATCGGATGGGCGGCAAGAGCATCAGCCTCCATGTGGGCGAGTCGCTGAACGCTTCGATCACGGACCCGAGCGAGTACCTGACCCAGATAGCGCAACGATCCCCCGTCGCGACTCAGGGGGACGGGATACGGAGCTACGTCGGGATTCTTCTCGCCAGTCTGGCGACGCCGTGGCCCATTCTCCTCGTGGACGAGCCCGAGGCATTTCTTCACCCACCGCAAGCACGGGCGCTAGGTCGACAACTGGCGACCATCGCGTCCGGAGGCGCTCAAGTCATCCTCGCTACCCATAGCGCAGACATCGTGCGCGGGCTCCTCGATGGCCCGCCTGACTCTGTTGCCATCAACCGCCTGACACGCATGCGCGACACGAACCACGTCGCCTCCCTACCTGACGCGGAGTTGCAACATCTCTGGGAAGACCCGCTCCTACGCTTCTCGAACATTTTGGATGGCCTCTTCCACGACGCAGTCGTTCTTTGTGAGTCGGATGCGGATTGCCGCTTCTACGAGGCCGTGCTCGCCGCCCTGCAGCAAGCAGATGAGGTCCCCCGCAATGACTGGCTGTTCGTTCACTGCGGCGGGAAGCACCGGATGCCCGTCGTGGTGCGAGCCTTGCAGGCCGTAGGGGTCCCTGTCCGAGTCATCGCCGATATCGATGTGCTCCGGGATACGCAACTACTCAACGATCTCATGACGATGCTGGGGCTTCGTGCAGAAATGATGACCACCCAGCTCACCACGATTCGATCCGCCGTGCAGGGACTTGCCCCACAGAACCCCGTTGGCTTCGTGAAGGACGAGATTGAGCGAGTCTTCGACCAACACGCAGGACCAAACATGACACGCGAGGTTCAGAACGCAATTCGATCCGCCACCCGCAGCGCGGATGGATGGACGGCTATCAAGAGGGGCGGTGCAGTAGCCGTACCGCAAGGCGATCCCAGCACTGCTGCCGCCACAGTCTTCCTAGCGCTCAAGAAGATCGGCATCTACGTCGTGCCAGTCGGCGAGCTTGAACGCTGGGACGCAACCGTTCCAGGCCATGGGCCAGGGTGGACCACCGAGGCGCTCACGCGCAGGTCGCACGATCAGCCGGGCTCCCCCGCGTGGGTCTTCATCAAGGAACTTGCGCACTCACTCGATTGAACCAGGGCCGAGCCACCCTCGCCCACAGACCAATCGGCGACGCACCACTAGGCGATCAACCCGCCTGCTCTACGGCCTGCCAACTGTTTCTAGGAATGCGAGAGTTCGCCCTCGGGAGAACAGGCGCGTCATTCAGAGAGACTATGGGAGCCACCGGCGCAGCTAGACCAATCGACATGACTGGTGACATGCAGCGCCGACTCGGCGTCCGCCTCCGCGACCACCGCCTTGCGATCGGAGGAAGCAGGAAGCTTTCGCCAAGCACGTCGGTGTCCACCGGACCTGGGTCGGCGCCTTGGAACGGGGTGAGCGGAACCTCACCCTCCGGTCGGTCGAAGAGCTTGCCGATGCATGGGGGTGGACCCTTGGTGGCTCCTCAGCCCCTTACTGGGTGAAGCCGTTAATGATCTCGGGGACCAATGAGGTCCGCTACAAGTCCAAGCCTGTGACCAGGTCATTCGCTCGGCAACCTGTATGCAAGTCGTGTGGTTTCCGTCATTTTTCAAACCTGACGGGTTAGTGCTGAGCACTCCTTAGGGACCGATCGCTCCGCCGTCGTCATCACCGTGGTGGTCTGACTGATCGATCAGGTCACCCAGTTCGTGGAAGTGATCAAGGAATCCTTGGGAATCAAAATCCGAATCGACCTTGGCGAAGAGGTAGGTCCGCTTGGGAGTACCAGGCGGTGGAGTGGTGCTCATGTGGAGCGTCACCCGTCAACGCGGCATCCAGCTGTGCCCGAGCCCGCTCGGGGTCTGGCGCCAGGGTGGTCGCGAGCGTGCCACCACCCTCGGGTTGCAGGACGACGGTGCTCGCGTCGACCGGCGTCGCTCGCTCGTCGTCACCTGAATGGGTTGGACCGACGACGAGACGGGTGCCCACGACCTTCGCACCTGCGGTGCCGCCCGGTCCGGACCAGCCCGGTGTCGCCGTGTCGAAGGAGCTCAGGCAGACCGGCATCCCGTCTCGGCGAAGGTCCGTCACCGACACGTAGCGGCCGGCTGCTTCCTCGCTCCGCCCGAAGACCACCACCTCGTCGGCGACCAAGGCACCGCCCGTCTGCACGTCGGCGACGATGGTCGCTCGGTGGCGAGCCCGGGCTGTGACGATCACGGGCTCGGGCTTCCAGGTCAACGTCGCACCGGACGCCACGTGCAGACGGGTGGTCAGGCGGGTGCCCTCGCCGCGTGCCGCGTAGACGAGCGTTGCCGCAACGTTGCGGACCGTGGCCGTCACGTTCTCGCCGACCTGAAGGTCGATGGTGATGTCGTCGTCGCCGACGGGACAGGCTGCGGAGCCGACGATCCAGAGGGTGGCGCCGTCCCAACGGCACCAGTACGGCGGTACGGCCAGAGCGCCGCGTGCGATCACCGAGCCGCCGCCCGTCAGGTGCAGCCCGATGGCGAGCTCGGCCTGCACCTCAGGCGCCGACGTCGGCGGGCCAGGACGCCAAGCGGTCCAAGATCCACGCCGCGACCGGCTCGGCCCCCGTCGGTTCGACCAACGAAA
>JAABUN010006037.1_pt1 | contig 14355 bp, 12 predicted proteins | sample 5559311 | NCBI WGS metagenome assembly JAABUN01 (sample SAMN10711877, study PRJNA513370) | rock metagenome | isolation source: Antarctica rocks | place: Antarctica: Victoria Land, Siegfried Peak sud | reverse complement strand
GACCCCGACCGGGGTCCGCTTGGTCCGGTTCCCCCTCGACCTGCCGCTGGTCGAGGCCGAGGCGGCCCGGATCGGGGCCGGGCTGATCGTCGTCGACACGCTGATGGGGTTCCTCGACGGCCGCCTCGACGCCCACAAGGACCAGGACATGGCGGCCGCCGTCGGCCCGCTGACCGGACTGGCCGACCGGACCGGGGCGGCGGTGGTGGCCATCATCCACCTGAACAAGCGGGCCGACGGGGCGGCCGCCGACAAGGTCGGGGGGTCCGGCCGGTTCGTCAACCAGGCCAGAAGCGCCCTGATGACCGGCCGCGACCCGGCCGACCGGGACGCCGCCTACCTGGCCGTCGTCAAGGCGAACTACGCGGCCAAGCCGCCGGCCGTCGGGTACGCCCTGGAGGTGCGGCACCTGCCCGCTGGGACCGGCGACCCGGACCGGGGCGGCGTGACGACGGCGGCCGTCGCCTGGGGGGAGGAGCGGCCGGACCTCGACGCCGACGACATCCTGACCCGGCCCCCGGCCGCCGCCCGGGCCACGGTCGGCGACAAGCGGGCCGAGGCCGAGGCGTTCCTCCGCCGGGAACTCGCCGGCGGGGTCACCGTCCTGTCGTCCGCCCTGGCCGACCGGGCGGCCGCGGCCGGCATCAGGGAGGCCACCCTCCGGCGGGCCAAGCTCGACCTGGGGGTGGTGTCCAAGCCGGTCGGCTTCCGGGGGCCGGTCGGCTGCACCCTGCCGGCCGACGGCGGCAGTGACGCCCCGCCCCGCGGGGGGTGTGGCGGGGTGAGCGCCACTGAGGAAACGGCGGGTGGTTTTGCCAGTGGCGCTCACCCCGCCGCCGAAGAAACAACTGGTTTTGCCAGTGACGCTCACCCCGCCACGCCCCCCGCGGGGGAAGGGCGTCACTGCCCCGGCCCGGCGGAATCTGAATCGGGGGAAAAGGGGGAAGGTTTGCCGGGTTCCGGGCCTCACGAGCTGACCCCCGGGCCGGCGGCCGACCCGGCCCCCAAGGCCCGGATCACCCGCCGGCCGGCCGACCCGGCGGCCCGCACCAGTTGGGGTGCCGCGTGACCGCGAACGAACTCGCCGCCCGGCTGGCCGCCTACGGCCTGGCCGCCACACCGGACGGGGCCGAGATCGAATACGACGCCGACGCCCCCGCTGGCCTGGACGCCGCGGCCGCGGTCCTCACGACCGGGCTGTTGGCCGGCCTGACCAACCGGCGGTGGTTCGGCTGCCGGGGCCTGACCGGGGCCGCCCTGGTGCTCAACCCCGCCGCCCGCGTCCCGGCCGGGGTAACCTTGATGGCCGTCGAGGGCGGCGGGTGCTGGGACCGGGTGTTCACCAGCACCCGGCGCGACAACCCCGACTTGTTCGACGGGCCCCCGCCCCCGCCGCTGCCCCCACCCCGGCCGAAGTCGGTGATGCTCAACCGGCCGGCCGGGCTGTCCGACCTGTGCCTCGCCCACCTGGACCGACTCGCCGCCGCCGGGTGTGCGGAGTCCGCCCGGGAGGCGACCGCCCTGCGCGACTACCTGGCCGCCTGCGACCGGGGCGAGGTCGAACTCCCCGAGACGCCCGCGTGCATCGCCGCCCGGGAGTGGAACGCCGCCGTCGACGAACTCGGCCGGCAGCAGGCCGGCGTAGGCGTCGACGACCGACGCGGGCCGCACCGCCCGGTCCAGGGCAAGGTCAAGGCAGCCGCCTCTAGCTTGACCATCCCTGACCATCCCTGACCGGCCATGACTTTCCTTGACCGCACCAGTCGCCCGGTCCGGTCCGGCCGGTATACTCCTAGCCCACCCCCGAGGACCGAATCATGGCCAGCCTCTCGACCGACCCCGCCGGCAACCGCACCGTCCAGTTCGTCGCCGGCGACGGCAAGCGCCGGAGCATCCGCCTCGGCGGGGTCAACAAGAAGTACGCCGAGTCCATCAAGCTGAAGGTCGAGCACCTGGCCGCCGCCCTCGCCGCCCGGCTGCCGCTGGACGCCGAAACCGCCGCCTGGACGGCCGGCATCGGCGACGACCTGCACGCCAAGCTGGCCGCCGTCGGCCTGCTGGCCCCGCGGCAGTCGCAGGCCCTCGGGGCGTTCCTCGGCCACTACCTCGACCGCCGCCGGGCCGACTCGAAGGGCGGCACCGTCATCAACATCGGGCGGGTGGCGGCCGACCTGACCGCCTTCTACGGGGCCGACGTGCCACTGCGGGACGTGACCGAACGCCGGGCCGACGACTTCCGCACCCACTACCTGACCCGCACGCCGAAGCTCGCCCCGGCGACGGTCCACCGCCGGCTCAAAACGGCCCGCATGCTCTTCGCCTTCGCCCACGAGATGAAGCTGGTCGCCGACAACCCGTTCCGCGGCGTGGCCGCCCCGAACGCGCTCCCCGCCGGCAAGAGGCACTACGTCAGCGTGGCCGACGCCGACCGGCTCCTGGCCGTGTGCAACCCGGTCTGGCGGGTGATCGTGGCCCTCGCCCGGTTCGGCGGGCTGCGGTGCCCGAACGAGGTCCTGTCCCTCAAGTGGGAGCACGTCGACTTCGCCACCGGCCGGATGACCGTGACGAGCGCCAAGACGGAACACCACGAGGGGAAGGGCTACCGGGTGGTGCCGCTGTTCCCCCGGCTGCGGGCGGCCCTCGATGAGGCTTGGGAGTTGGCCCCGGCCGGGGCCGAGTTCGTCGTCGGGGGCGGCTACCGGGACCGGTCCCTGAACGGCACGGTCTGGAACGGCGTCAACCTCCGCACCCAGTTCCTCAAGCTGATCCGCCGGGCCGGGTTGAAGCCGTGGCCCCGGCCGTTCAACAACTGCCGGGCGAGCTGCGAGACGGACCTGAACGAGCGGTTCCCGTCGCACGTCGTCTGCGAGTGGATCGGCCACTCGCCGGCGGTGGCGGCGGCGCACTACCTGACCGTGCGGGAAACCGACTTCGAGCGGGCGGCCGCCGGCGGTGCGGAAAGCGGTGCAGTGGCGGTGCAGAAAGCGGTGCAGTCACCGGCGGACAGGGACGGTCAGGCGGGGACACGGGAAACGGAAACGCCCAGGATGGTGAGTCCTGGGCGTCCGGTGGCCGACGGTGTCCGCTCCTGTCGGAACGGTATAATGACCCTACGGGGATTCGAACCCCGGTCTCATCCTTGAAAGGGACGTGTCCTAGGCCTCTAGACGATAGGGCCATTTGCGTCGAACCACTGTCTAGGACACCGTATTTGTAAGGGGGTTCAGCGGAGCCGTCAACCCGCAATAGCGGCCGGTCTGGGGTTTGCCGCTGAAAGGTGAACCGCCCCGGCCGGTACGCTCCTCCATAGTGCCGGGGACGACTGGCGGCCGGCCGCCGGTTGCTACACTACCCTTCACCCCACCTCCGGAGGCTGCCATGGCCAGCGCGAACGTCCTGGAACTGACGACCGACAACTTCGCCACCGAAGTCAACAGCGGCACCCTCGTCGTGGCCGACTTCTGGGCACCCTGGTGCGGGCCGTGCCGGCTCCTCGGGCCGGTCATCGACCGGGCGGCCGACCAGTTCGCCGGGAAGGTGAAGATCGGCAAGGTCAACGTCGACGAGAACGGCGACCTGGCCAGCAAGTACGACGTGAACACCATCCCGCGCGTGATGATGTTCAAGGGCGGCGACCAGCCGGTGTTCGTCCACGTCGGCGTGTTGAGCGACGCCGAACTGGCCAAGCAGATTCAGAAGCACATCTAAGCAGCACCGTCATGCCATGCCCGGGGACCGCAGTCCCCGGGCTTTCGTCGTGCGCGCCCTCACATCAAGTGCCAGACGACGACATTCCCCGCAGAGCTGCTGACCCGGCTACCCACCGCGGCGCGGGTGCCGGCCGTCCGGGGCGAACCGGTACGTGACGTCGGCCGGGTCTACCGTGGCGACAGCAAGCGTGCCCCTGTGCGCCCCGGCCGAGGCGTCCCACAGGCGAATGACGCAGTCCTCGCCGCCGGCCGCCGGCATCATCCCGTCGGGACTGAACGTGACGCAGCGGACCGGGCACTTCAACCCCGTCAACACGATCACCGGCGGGTCGGGGGCACAGGGTTCGGCTTGACCGCCGCGACCAGCTTCCCCGCCGCGTCGTACAGCCGCACCACGCCCTCCTCGCCGCCGGCCGCGACCACCGTCCCGTCGCCGCTGACGGCGACCGCGTAGACGAAGTCCTTGGCGTCGGTATACGTCCGCGTCGGCGCGGTGCCGTCGATCTTCCACGCCTTCACGGTCGCGTCGCCGCTGGCCGTCAGGAACGTGCCGGCCTTCGCGGCGAACGCCAGCCGGGTGACCTGCTTCGTGTGGCCAGTCAGGTCGCGGACCTTCTCGCCGGTTTCGGTGTCCCACACTTTGACGAGATTGTCGGCCCCGGCACTCACCAGGCGCTTGCCGTCCGCCGTGAACCCGACATCGAGTACATGCTGGGTGTGCCCCTCGAAGGTCTTGAGCGGCCGGCCGTCGGCGACGGCGAACAGCCTCACAAACTTGTCCGCCCCGCCGGTGGCGAGCTTGGTGCCGTCGGGACTGAAGGCGACGCCGAATACGGTGTCCGAGTGGGCACCCGCCACCTCCCGGACCGTCCGGCCGGTCGCCGGGTCGATGAGTTTGACCTCGCCATCCTCCGATGGCACCCCGCCGCCGGTGGCTAACAGTTTGCCGTCGGGGCTGAAGGCGAGGGCGACGACCCGGTCGCGGAAGCCGGCCAAGCGCCGGCGGACGGTCCCGGCCGGCACGTCCCACAGGGTGACCTCGCGGAAGCTGCCGGTGGCCAGGGTCGCCCCGTCCGGGCTGAACGCCACTGCCTCGACGAGCGACAGGTGGGCGGCCGCCGCTGGCTGGCCGTCCGGCGTCTGGAGCAGCGGGTCGACGAGGGTCTTCGTCACTTGACCTGATTTGGCGTCGATCAACAGCACCTGGTTCCCCCGGCCGGCGGCGACGGTCGACTTGTCCGCCCTAACGGCCAATGCCCGGACCGGGACGACGAGGGGGGACGGCAGCCCGACGACGACTTTGGACAGCACCTTCTCGTCGATCGCCGGCCCCTTGGCCCCCGTTTCGATCCACTTCCTAACGACGGCCACTTCTACGGGGGTGAGCGGGTTGTCCTCCGACTTGGGCGGCATGATCGGCTTGGCCCGGTGGCTGGAACTGGTCCACAACGCGCTCGCGTCCGGCTTGCCGGGGACGACCGCCGGGCCACGCTTGCCCCCCTTCATGACGCCGGCGTAGGTGTCGAGGGCGAAGTCCCCTTCGGTCACCTTGCCGGCGTGGCAGACCTGGCACTTGGCGGCGAACAGCGGGGCGATGTCGGCCGCGTACCCCACAGCCCGATCGGGGGGTAAAGTGGCTATCGCAATGGGGTCAACTGCAACGGCCGGGCCGGCGAGGAGCAGCAGAAGCACGAGCCGGGACATACGAACCTCGGGCGGGGGATGTCACTTCGTGACCGTCAACGTCAGTCGGGTTTCGTGAGCGATGGGGACGCGCTCGTGTACGGTGCCGGTGACCGTCACGCCGACCGGCAGCGGCCCCGGTGTCGCGTCGGCGTCGGCCGTCAGCGTCACGCGCGCCGAGTCCGCCCCGGCCGGGATGGTGGCGTCGGCGGCCGTTACCCCGCGGCCGGCCGGGAGGGTCAGCCTAACCGTGAACGGCCCGGCGTAGTCGGCCTGGCGGGCGACGGTGACGACCACCTCGGCCGGGGCTCCGGCTTTCAGCTTGCCCCCGGCCGGTGTCGTCGTGGCTAACTTGGCGAGCGTCGCCGGCAGTACCGTCACCGCCACCGGGGCGGCGTACCCGCACGGGGCCGGCGGCTGCCCCTTCGGGCGCGGCGTCTTCCCAGTGCCGACCTCGGCCCGGACGGCCAGGGCGTAGGTACCCGGCGCGGCGTCCGCCTGAACATCGACGACCAGTTCGACCGGCTTGTCCTTGGCCGGTGGCGGGGGCGTCGGCACCTTGAACGGGGCGAGGCCGACCGCCCCCGGCCCGATCGCTTCGAGGGCCAGTGTAGTCGCCGACGCGGCCTTCACCCGGACGGGGACGGTGATGGTGTCACCCGGCCTAACGAACAGCGTCGGCACCCCGTCGGCCGTCCCGCGCTGCGGCTTGTCGCCACCGGCTTTCCCTTTGACGGTCATGGTCACTGGGTCAAGGGCGACGGCTACCACCTTGGCCGCCGGTCGGACGGCGAGCATCAACTCCTGTTCCAGCCTAACGTGCGCCGGGTCGGTCGGCTGCCCGGCCGCCGACCAGATCAGCCCGGCCGGGCGGGCCTCACGGATGACCGGCTTCCCTCGGATCGTGGCCGTGGCGGTCACCGCGACCGAGCCGGTGAAGTCGGCGGCGGTCGGGGCCGCAGTCAGGACGAGCGTTCCGTACCGGCAGCCTGTGCCGACGAACGCCGGGGCGGCCGTCACACCAGTCGGCAGGCCGGCCGCGGAGACGTGGACCAAGCCGTTGAACCCGTCGCGGCGGTGGACAAGGACATCGACGGCCGCCGACCCGCCGGGGGCGAGGGTCACGGCCGCCGGCAGGTCGCGGCTGCGCGGAATCACGACGGCCCGGAAGTCGGGGGCGGGCGGCCGGACGCGGAGCCGGTAGCCGGCGCGCGGGCCGTAGCTGACGGCCGAATCGAGGCCGGCGACCAGCACCCGGACCCGGCCGGTCGCGGCCGTCGGGGTCAGGGTGAACGCCGGCGGGTCGAGGCTGCGGCTGAGGAACGTGACCGGGTGCAACGCATCCGCGTCGTCGTCGAGGTCGCCGGCCAGGTCGATGTCCTTGTCGGTGCGGACGCGCAGCCCCAAGTCGGCCACCGCCCCGGCCCGCTCGCCGAGCAGCTCGACGACGAGGGGTTCGCCGGGTCGGGTGGCGAACGTGTACCAGTCGCGGTCGCCCGGCCGGCCGATCCGCCCGGCCACCTCGCACGGCGGCTTCAACTCCTCGGCCGTGCCCGGCGTGTCGTTCGGCCCGTCACCCTCCATGACGACGGGTAGGTCGGTCAGGGTGATGGGGATGGCGTTGCCGCCGGGCAGGCGGAACTCGAAGGCGTCCTGCAGGCCTAACACGGGCGGGACGAACCCCCGGACCGGGAAGCGGCTGCCGGCGGCGGGGTCGGTCGGTGGGGTGACGGTGACCGTCAGGGCATCGATCGGCCGGCCGTCGACCTGCATTCCCGTCGGCTTACCACCCGGCAGATTGCGGCCGTAGAGCGTCACCGGGACCGGCTGGCCGACGGGGACGGCGGGCGGGTCGACGGCGTCGATCCACGGCATGACCGCCACCGTCAGCCGGTAGGTCGCTTCGGGACCACCTTGAATGTAGGCGAATTCGCTGAGGCGGACGAAGTAGTCGCCGTCGGCCGGGAGGGTCGCGTCGGCCAGGGCGTCCGCCCCGGCGTAGTTGCGGCCGGAGGCCAGGCGGCGGCCGGCGGCGTCGAAGATTTCGACCTGCGGCCGGGCGCGGCTCTCGATACTGCTGGCGGCACAGTGGGCCAGCACCCGGTCCCCGGCCCGGCCGGCGAAGACGGTGTAGTCGACATCGGTGGCCGACGCGATGACGCCGTTGACCACCGTGCCTAACGAAATGCGTTGGGCCAGCGGGCGGCCCGCGCGGGGTATCATGCCCCCGCCGCCGAGGAGGCCGCCGGCCGGCTCCGGGGCGACGGCGTCGTCGTTCGGTTCGGCCTCGCGGACCTCCGGCCGGGTGCCGACGGCGAACAGCCGGGGGTTGCTGACGCCGAGCTGGCCGACGAGCCGCACGTCGTACTGCCCCGGTTCGACGCCGGCGGCGATCGTCACCATCAGGTTCACCGCGGTCCCGACCTTCGCCTTCGGGTCCGGCGGGGCGAGACGCGCAGTCAGACCGGGGTGGGTGAACCGGACGCCGCCAATCGCGGTCAGGTCGACGCCGGTAACCGTCACGGGGACGACCGTCCCGGCCCGGCCGCCGGCCGGGAAGACGGTCGAGAGGCGGGGCGGGGCTTGCGCCGCGGCGGGACCGGCGGCGAGCGCGAAAAGGAGGCCGGCGAGCGCCCGGGGCATAGGGACTCCGGTCGGACGACGGGTCGGGTTGACGGGCGCGGCGGGCAGGGGGTTGATGGTAAACCGCCGGCGGGCGTGGGTCAAGGCCCGGGCGCATCGTATAACGCCTTCACTTTGACCCACCCCCCCGAGTCTCACGCGAAGGACGTTCCGGCCATGGAGAAGCTCTGGTTCGGGCTGGCGTTGGGCGTCCTGGTCGCGTCGTTCGTGCTGGTCGGGCTGGCGGTGGCCCGGGCCGGGGGACTCGGGAACGCCGTCCGCGGGCTGACCATCGCCGGCCGGGCGGCGGCCGACCCGGCGTTCGCCGCCCGGGCCAGCACGCTGCTCGACCTCCCGCTCGACTCGGACGCGGCCCCGCCGCCGGTGCCCCTGCCGCCGCGACTGACGACCACGCCGGCCGGGCCGAAGCCCGCCGGCGGCGACGCCCTGCAGTTGTTGGCGTTGCTCCAGACCGAAGCGCGGCTGGTCGACTTCCTGATGGAAGACATAGCCGGGGCGGCCGACGCCCAGATCGGGCAGGCGGTCAAGGAGATTCACAAGAAGGCCCGGCAGGTGCTGCTCGACCATTTGACGCTCGGCGAGATTCTGGCCGGGGCCGACGGGGACGCGGTGACGGTGCCGGCGGGGTTCGACCCGGCGGCCGTGCGGGTGGTCGGGAACGTGACCGGGACGCCGCCGTTCACGGGGACGCTGCAACACCCGGGGTGGAAGGTGCGCGAGGTGCGGCTGCCGGCGGCCGCGGCGGGCGGCGACCCGATGGTGTTGCAGCCGGCGGAGGTGGTGTTGGAGTAGGCGGGAGACCCAGGGACGTTCGTCTCTGGGCTTTCAGGGTGGATTAAGTGGCCCGGCCTAGCACGAACCGCAAGCCCGCCGCCACGTCGGGGTGGTCGAACGCGAACCCCGTTTCGGTCAGCCGCCGTGGTAGTACGCGGGCGCTGGCCAGGAGGGCGGCGTCCGCCAGTTCGCCGAACAAGAGCCGCAGGACCGGGGCCGGGACGGTCAAGAGGTACGGCCGGCCGAGGGCCGTCGCCAGTGCCCGGCCGAAGTCGCGGTTGGTCACCGGGTGCGGGGCGGCCACGTTCACCGGGCCGGCGAGGGTGTCCGTCATTAAGCCGTGGTGGATCGCGCCGACTTGGTCGCCGATCGTGACCCAACTGACCCACTGCCGGCCGGTGCCGACGACCGCCCCGCCGCCGAGCTGGAACGCCGGCAACTGGGCGGCGAGTGCCCCGCCGCGTGGGGTCAGTACCACCCCGGTCCGCAGGTGGACGACGCGGACGCCGGCCTGTTCCGCCGGGAGTGTGGCGGCTTCCCACTCTCGGCAGACGCCGGCCAGGAAGTCGTCGCCGGGACGCGATGATTCGTCGAGTTCCTCGTCGCCGCGGTTGCCGTAGATGCCGACGGCGGAGCCGGACACGAGTACCCGGACCCCGGCCCGGGCGGCCGCTTCGGCGACGTGCCGGGTGGGGCCGACGCGGCTGTCCCGGATGCGGGCCTTCTTGGCCGGCGTCCAGCGGCCGTCGGCGACGCCGTCCCCGGCCAGGTGGACGACCGCGTCGACGCCGTCGAGTAGCGCCGGGGCGAGCGACTCGGCCGGGTTCCACACCGCCGACGTGGTGCCGTCGAAGCGGGGTGTTTTGTCCGGGGTGCGAACGAGGCGGCGGACGGCGTGGTCCCCGGCCGCCAGGAAGTGACACAAGGCCGACCCGATGACGCCGTTCGACCCGGTGACGGCCACCGTCAGCCGGCGGCCGGGGAAGCGCGCGTGCCGGCGCAGGTCGCTGGCCGTCAGGGCGTGGCGGTAGGCGAACATGGCCGCGAGCTTCGACCGGACCAGGCGGCCGCCGAGCAGTTGGCCAACACGGCCGAACGGCAGGCGGTACTCGATGTCGTCGGTCAGGTCCGACGCATCGAGGCCCGTCGGGTGCATGCTGTGGGTGTGTTGCCAGTGGGCGAACGGGCCGGTCAGCTCGCGGTCGCGGAACTGCCGGCCGTGGACCACGTCGAACAGCTCGGCCACCCAGTCCTTGGCCACAGGGCCGAGGATTCCGGCCCGCAGGGTGACACGCTGGCCGTCGCCGAGCGGGCCGTCGACGGCAACGACCTCGACACGCTCCCACGGCGGAATCAGCCGGAAGAACGCGGCCGGCCGGGCGTGCCAGTCGAACACGGCGGCGGCCGACGCGGGCATGGCCCGGCGGAATGATGAGTGAGGAGTGATGAGTGATGAATTAGGAGTGAACGACAGCCTCGGCTACGTCTTCTCTGAGTTCATCATTCCGACGGCCCGGCCTTACCGGTCAGAAGTCGCCGGCGATGGCGATGCCGAAGAACGTTTCCTTGTCCCGGAAGAACTGGCCGAACTGCGAGTGGCCGGTGTAGTACTCGCCGTAAATCCGCAGGTTGGCCAGCCGCTGGTACGGGTTGGCGAACATGTATCCGACTTGGGCGACGACGTTCGGGTTGTACTGGACCACCCCCGACGCTTCGAGGTGGGCGGCGACGAACGGTGCCCCGGCGAACCCGGTCGAGTACGGGTAGACCCACTGGAACCCGGTGTCGAACCGGAACCGCTGCCGGTCGGTGGCCCCGGGCATGTCCGTGAAGAAGGCGTAGGACACCTGGCCGTACACCCGCAGGTTGATCTCGGAGAACACCCGGTCGACGGCCACGACGGCCTCGTCTCGGGTCAAGTTGACCGGCCGCCGGCCGGTGTTCTGGGCGATCTCGTCGCCCAGGTGGACGCTGGTGTGTTCGTAGCTGAGTTTCCCGTGGTAGTCGCCGCGGCGGAAGGTGACCGGGAACCCGAACCGGTAATCCGTGGCGATCAAGTCTTCGGGCGACAGCCGGGTGTGAACGACGGCGAACAGGTCGAGCTGGTAGGCCGCGTCCGCCCCGACCGGCTCGACCCGCAACAGGCCCACCGTGCCGCCGATCGAGTTGTCGAGGGTGTAGCTGTTCGACGGGTTGTTGAGCGAACTGACCTCCAACTGCATCCGCGGTGCCCGCTTCTCGGCCAGCGGCGGCGTCCACAACAGGGTGCCCGGGAAGCCGGTGACGCGGGTGCCCTTGTAGGTGCAGTACTGGAACTTGCGGCGGGCCGCGACCTCGGCGTTGAAGTTGTCCTCGACGCTCCCCGGCAGCGGCGGTAGGCCGTTCGGGGCGGTGACGACCACGGGGGCCGGGGGCCGGCCGCCGAACACCGACGGGTCGCTCTCCAGGAGCGGCGACGGGGCCGGGGTCTGGGCCGGCGGGGCGGCCGGGTCGAGGGCCGGGTTGACGACCGGCGGGGCGACGACGGGGCTGTTGAACGAGTTCGTCCCCGGCCAGCCGTAGGACGTGGGGCCGGTCGAGACGGGCTGGGGGGCGGCCGGCGGGGCCTGGGCAAGGGTCGGCCCGGCGGCGGCGGTCAGCCCGGCCGCGACGACCGCCCGGAGTCCTGCGCGACTACCGATCATCGTTCCGCCTCCGCCCGTGAGCCGAACCCCGCGCCGGGGCGTCTCAGACAGTATCGGCCGCCGGCCTGGTCGGAATTAACGGCAGAACCGATACAGGTTACCGCAACACGAGCCGGATGCGTCGGCGTCGGGGTTTGTCAGCGGGCGGAAGAACCCGGACGCCGACGCATCCGGCTCCCATCACTTCTTCGCCGCCTTTTTCGTGAACACCACGACGTGCTGCCACGGCAACGTCCCGATCGTCCGCGTGTGTTCGAGGTCTGGGAACGCCCCCATTTCTCGGATCACCTGCCGCTCGCTCATCTTGTGGACCAGCTTGATCGGCACCTTCTGGTCTTCGAGGCGGAACTCGACGAACACCAGCCGGCCGCCGGGCTTGAGGGCGGCCACCAGTTTCTCGGCCACCTCGAACGGGTAACTCAGTTCGTGGTAGACATCGACCATGATGATGAGGTCGCAGGCCGCCGCCGGCAGCTTGGGGTCGGTCTCGGTACACAGCACCGGCTCGACGTTCGCGGCCTGCTCCTTTTTGGCCCGCTCCTTCAACATCGCGATCATTTCGGGCTGCACGTCGGCCGCGTACACCTTCCCCTTCGGGCCGACCAGGGGGGCCATGCGGAACGTGTGGAACCCGCTCCCGGCCCCCACATCGGCGACGACCATGCCGGGCTTCAATTCGAGGGCTTTTAAGAGCTTGGCCGGCTGCTCCTCCTTGTCGCGTTCGGGGCGTTCGAGCCACCCGGCCGCCTGATACCCCATCACATGGGCGATTTCCCGGCCCATGTAGAACTTGCCGACGCCGTCCGGGTCGTGGTCGGCCCGCGTTTCGTAGCGTTTGTCCGCGGCCGGCGGGTCGGCCGCGCCGGCCCCGGTGATCGCCGCCGCCAGCCCCAGTCCGAGCAGTAACGCACGCATCGGCCGCCCCTCCCGTGGTTCCGCCCTGAGTATAGCCGGTCGCGCCGGCCGTCGGGATTCCGCGGCTCGTCCTTGACGGCGCGAGTCGGGAGGGTATACCCATTGTGAGTGTTCACTTGTTCAGTATCGCGTCGGGCGTGAACCCGGCCCGCGCCGTTCCGGCAGAAGGGAGTTCCGGTGGCCCCCGTCCCGAGTTCGTTCGTCAACCGGTGCGAGGAGAACTTCCCCGGCTGGGACATCGACACCGAAGCGTTCGTGTTCCTCAAGGCCGTCGAGCGCTACCAGCGGGCGAACAACCGCCGCTACCCGACGTGGCGGGAAGTCCTCGCGGTCGCCCATTCCCTCGGCTACCGCCGGGTGGCGGCGGCCGATTCGCCCGAGTTCGAGTCGCTGTTTACCGCCGTCGCCGTCGCCCCCGCCGCCCCGCCCGAGGACGCCCGATGACCCTGATCGCCCGGTTCTCGGCCGCATTCAAAGCCCTGCGGCCGCCCGTCGAAGTCAGCGTCCCGCCGCGGGTCGGGGCGGTGTTCAGCCCGCCGAACCCCGGCAGCTACCTCGCCTCCGGCTGGTGGCGGGACGACCCGGCCGAGCAGGTGCGGCAGTACCAGTCGTGGGTGTACGCGGCCGTCAATGCCATCGCGCAAGAGGCGGCCCGGCAGAAGCCGTTCCTGTACCGGGCGACCGGTCAGGCCGACCACCAGCAGACGCCGCTCCCGATCGACCACCCGCTCTGCCGGCTGCTGGCCCGGCCGAACCCGTGGCTGACGCCGTGGGAACTGTGGTATCTGACGGTCGTGTACCTGGAACTCACCGGCAACTGCTTCTGGTACGTCGCCCCCGGTGGGGAAGGCGCGCCGGCCGAGTTGTGGGTCATCCCGACGCCGTGGGTGACCGTCGTCCCGGACGCCGAGTCGTTCGTCAAGCACTACGAGGTGCGCTCCGGCGGGGCGCGGGCCGAGGTGTTCTCGCCCGACGAGATCGTGCACCTGAAGTACCCGAACCCGGCCGACCCGCACTGGGGTCTGTCCCCCTTGCGGGCCAACGCCCTGGCGGTGGATGCCAACGTCGAACTCTTGAAAAGCCGGCACCAGACGTTCCAGTGCGGCCCCCGGCCGGGGGTCATGCTGCAGACCGAGCAGACGCTCACCGACCAGACGGTCACCCGCCTGGAAGAGAAGCTGACCGACAAGTTCGCCGGCCGGCGGAACTGGCACCGGCCGCTGGTCTTGGAGCAGGGGCTGAAGGCGTCGCCGTGGACGCTGACGCCCGCCGAGATGGACTTCCCGAACTTGTCCCGGCTGACCCGCGACGAGATTCTGGCGGTGTTCCGCGTCCCGCCGCCGGTCACGGGAATCGTCGAGGCGTCGGGCCTCGGCGGGGAGATTTGGGCCGGGGCGCGGATGATGTTCTGCGAAGGGACGGTCCAGCCCAAGCTCGACCTGATCGCTCAGGTCCTGACCCGCGACCTGGGCAGCCGGTACGGGCCGGACGTGGCCGTCGAGTTCCCGGACTGCTCGCCGCGGGTGGCCGCCCAGCGCCGGGCCGACGACGAGCAGGATGCCCGGCTGGGGCTGCGGACGGTGAACGAGATTCGGCAGGCCCGCGGTCTGCCGCCATTACTGTAACTCGACGGTCGAAGAAATCGGTTTGACCCACCTTGACTTCACCTTTGCGGATGAAGGGGCCCAGACCGTCGCAGCCCCGGTATTCCCCAGGAATAATAGTGGTTTACCGGAGCGGTGCGGTCGGGACTAGTGGACAAAACGCGCTAGTCAAAACGAGTCGTTTCCGGCGGGGGAGGGGGGTTGTGCGGACGGTCCGCAATTGAAATAGAGACGCCCCCGGGCGGCCACAATGGCGGGCTTGCGGGAGTCGCCGCTCATGGCTGTGAGGTAGCAGCCCCGCCGGGACATGTGCACGTCAATGACGCGGCGAACGGCACCGCT
>JAABUN010006035.1_pt1 | contig 14357 bp, 6 predicted proteins | sample 5559311 | NCBI WGS metagenome assembly JAABUN01 (sample SAMN10711877, study PRJNA513370) | rock metagenome | isolation source: Antarctica rocks | place: Antarctica: Victoria Land, Siegfried Peak sud | reverse complement strand
CGTGAAGAGGAGTCGATCGTCCCCTACAAGGTCGTTGCCGGACCTGGGGGTGACGTGCGCGTCGACGCCGGCGGCAAGCAGTACACGCCGCCCGAGATCTCCGCGATGATCCTGCAGAAGCTCAAGGCGGACGCCGAGGCCTACCTCGGCGAGACCGTCGACGCGGCCGTGATCACCGTTCCCGCGTACTTCAACGACGACCAGCGCCAGGCCACCAAGGACGCCGGCAAGGTCGCCGGCCTCGAGGTCAAGCGCATCATCAACGAGCCCACGGCGGCCGCACTGGCCTACGGTCTCGACAAGGAGGCCGACCAGACGATCCTCGTCTTCGACCTCGGCGGCGGCACCTTCGACGTGTCCGTGCTCGAGATCGGCGACGGCGTCTTCGAGGTCAAGTCGACCGCGGGCGACAACCACCTCGGTGGTGACAACTTCGACAAGGCGGTCGTGGACTATCTGGTCGCTGAGTTCCGGCGCGACCAGGGCATCGACCTCACGCAGGACAAGATGGCCCTCCAGCGCCTCTACGAAGCCGCCGAGAAGGCCAAGATCGAGCTGTCGAGCGCGCAGGAGACGCAGATCAACCTGCCGTTCATCACGGCGGACCAGTCCGGCCCCAAGCACCTTGACCTGCGCATGACGCGGGCGAAGTTCACCGAGCTCGCCTCGCCGCTGATCGAGCGCGTCGTCGGCCCGGTGCGTCAGGCCATCGACGACGCCAAGGACAAGGGCACCGCCACCATCGACCACGTAGTCCTGGTGGGCGGCATGACGCGTATGCCGGCCGTTCAGGAGAAGGTCAAGGAGCTCACGGGCAAGGAGCCCCACCGCGGCGTCAACCCGGACGAGGTCGTGGCTGTGGGTGCCGCCATCCAGGCCGGCGTTCTCGGCGGCGACGTCAAGGACGTGCTGCTGCTCGACGTCACCCCGCTCACCCTCGGCATCGAGACCAAGGGCGGAGTCATGACGCGCCTGATCGAGCGCAACACGACCATCCCGACCCGCAAGTCCGAGGTCTTCTCCACCGCGGAGGACAATCAGCCGAGCGTGGAGATCCACGTTCTGCAGGGCGAGCGCGAGATGGCGTCCTTCAACAAGTCGCTCGGCAAGTTTCAGCTCACGGGCATCCCGCCCGCGCCGCGCGGCATCCCGCAGATCGAGGTCGGCTTCGACATCGACGCCAACGGCATCGTGAACGTCACCGCGAAGGACTTGGGCACGGGCAAGGAGCAGAAGATCGAAATCCGCTCAGGCTCCGGGCTCTCCGACGATGAGATCAAGCGGATGGTGGGCGACGCCGAGTCGCACGCCGAAGAGGACCGCCGCCTGCGCGAGCTCGCCGAAGCCCGTAATGCCGGCGAGAACGCTGCCTATCAGTCCGACAAGCAGCTGGTAGACCTCGGGGAGGCCGTCGACGAGACGTCCAAGACCGAGATCCAGGAGGCCGCCAAGGTTCTGCGCGAGTCGCTGACCTCAGAGGACACCGAGGACATCCGGGCGAAGACCGCTGCGCTGCAGTCTGCGTTCCACAAGGTGTCGGAGGCCATGTACGAGAAGGCCCAGGCCGAGCAGGCGCAGACGTCCAACGGCGGGAGCACGGACGGCTCGAGCGCCGAAGAGGAGGAGGTCGTCGACGCCGAGGTCGTCGACGAGCAGCGATGAGCTCGGAGAAGGACACCACCGAGATTCCCGACGCTCCGGCACCGCGTGAGCCGCGTGAGCCCCAGGCGGCCGACACCACCGAGATTCCCGACGCTCCGGCACCGCGTGAGCCCCGGGCGGCCGACACCGGGGAGATTCCCGACGCTCCGGCACCGCGTGAGCCCCGGGCGGCCGACGCCGGGGAGATTCCCGACGCTCCAGCACCGGGTGAGCCCCGGGCGGCCGACGCCGGGGAGATTCCCGAGGCTCCGGCACCGCTCGAGCCCCGGGCGGCTGACGCCGGGAAGGTGGAGGAGGGGGCGGCCGAAGAGGCCGCCACCTCAGAGAGCGAAGGTGAGATCCTGCTCGAGGACGCAGAGCCGCCCGTCGAGACCGAGCCCGTCGTCGTCCCGGCGGATGATCTCGTCGTGGCGCGTGAGGAGGCCGCGAAGTACCTGTCGCTCGCCCAGCGCACGCAGGCGGACTTCGAGAACTTCCGCAAGCGCGCCGCGCGTGAAGCCGCGGCGGCCGCCGATCGAGGCACCAGCCGCCTGGCCAAGGAGCTCCTCCCGGCCTTGGACCACCTCGAGCTGGCGCTTCAGGCCTCCGCACAAGATCCGGCCGCGGCCGAGCTGACCAAGGGGGTGCGGCTGGTGCAGGACGAGCTCGCCAAGGCGCTGGGCCGCGCCGGCATCCAGGCCTACTCACCGCAGGGCGAGCGCTTCGATCCCGAGCAGCACGAGGCGATGGCCCAGCTTCCCACGGAGGGGGCGGCGACCGGCACGGTCGTCGAGGTCTACCAGCAGGGCTACCGCCTCAACGGCTCCGTGCTGCGGCCCGCGCGGGTCGTCGTGGCGGCGTAGGGGAGAAGCACGGCGTGCCCTCGCGCAACACGGATTACTACAAGGTCCTGGGAGTGGACAAGAAGGCTTCCCAGGACGACATCAAGAAGGCCTATCGCAAGCTGGCCCGACAGCACCATCCCGACCTCCACCCGGGTGACAAGGCGGCTGAGGAGAAGTTCAAGCGGATCTCCGAGGCTCACGACGTACTGTCGGACGCCGACAAGCGCAAGGCCTACGACCGCGGTGGCTTCGCCTTCCCGGGCGGCAGCCCGTTCGGAGGCAGCGGCCAGGGCAGCGGTGGCTTTGAGGCCGGGTCCTTCTCGGACATCCTGTCCGACCTGTTCGGGGGAGCGACCGAGGGTGTCCGCAACCGCGGCGGCACCCGGACCAAGCCCGCCCAGGAGAAGGGCCGTGACCTCGAGACGGAGGTCTCGCTGTCCTTCGACCAGGCAGTCGAGGGGGCGCAGGTTCCGGTGTCGGTGGCCACCCATGCGCCCTGCCCGACCTGCCGTGGCTCGGGTGCACGCCCCGGAACCCAGCCGATCGTCTGCCCGATCTGCCAGGGCCGGGGTGTGGAGTCCGAGGGCCAGGGCCTGTTCTCCATCTCGCGTCCGTGCCATCGTTGCGGTGGCTCGGGGACCGTCATCGAGACGCCCTGCCCGACCTGCGGTGGCGAGGGGCGCAAGCGCGAGCTCAAGCGCTACCGGGTCAATATCCCGGCGGGCGTCAAGGACGGGTCGCGCATCCGTTTGGCCGGCAAGGGAGAGGCGGGCATGCGCGGTGGCCTGTCCGGCGATCTCTTCGTCATCACTCGGGTCCAGCCGTCCGCCGTGTTTGAGGCCAAGGGGGACAACCTGGAGGTGGAAGTGCCCATCACCTTCGCCGAAGCCAGCCGGGGGGCCGACGTGGAGGTGCCCACACTTGACGGCACCAAGCGCCTGCGGGTGGCGCCCGGCACCAAGCACGGGACGGTGCAACGGCTGCGCGGCGAAGGTCCACCGAAGCTCGGAGCCTCGGGCCGCGGTGACATCCACTATCGCTTCGTCATCGACATTCCGAGCACGCTCTCAACGGAGCAGCGCGAAGCGGTCGACGCGCTTTCGGAGACCATGAACGGCAATCCTCGCGAGAACATGCTGCGGGCAGCCGGCGTCGGGCGCAAGGAGCCGGCCTGATGGCGGCCCGAGGCACCCGGATCACGGCGACGGTGGACGTCGAGCGCGGCGTCTTCATGATCTCCGTGGCCGCGGAGCTGGCCGAGATGCACCCGCAGACCCTGCGCATGTACGAGGCCCGCGGGCTGATCCAGCCCAAGCGCTCGCCCAAGGGCACGCGGCTGTATTCCGCGGCCGACGTGGACCGTCTGCGCAGGATCCAGCAGATGACCGTCGAGCTCGGCATGAACCTCGCAGGCGTTGAGCGGGTCTTCGAGCTCGAAGGCCAGATCGCACGCATGCAGCGCAAAGTCGAGGCGCTCGAGCGCCGCGCGGCGGGACTGCAGCAGGAGATCGCCAGCCTGGAGCGAGTCAAGCAGTCTGTGAGAGCCGAGATCGTGCGCTACGAGGCGCCGGGCGTGGCGCTCGTGCCGGTGCACGTGCGCAGACGTACCCGCTGAGCCTCATCCGGTACGCCGGAAAGCGGTGTCGGAATGGCCGCCTCCCTCACGATCCGAGCACTAAAGGACCGTGGATGGGTTGCCGAGACCTAAGGCGTGGAAGCCGATCGCCAGCAGTTGGACATACCCGTCCGCGCGGTCGGTAAATGGCTGTATGCGGGTGATGGACGGGTGCTCATGCGAGGGGCCACCTACGGGACCTTCGCCGAGCACGGGGGAGGGCCGTTTCCCTCACGCGACCAGGTCCTCGCCGATTTCGCTCAGATGAAGCAGGCCCGGATCAACACCGTGCGCACCTACACGGTTCCGCCGCGGTGGCTGCTGGATCTGGCTTGGTCGACCGGCCTGCGAGTCATGGTCGGGTTGCCGTGGGAGCAGCACCTGACGTTCCTCTCCGAGTCGGCTCGAGCCGACTCGATCGAGGCGCGTATGCGTGCCGGTGTCCGCGCGTGTGACGATCACCCGGCCGTCTCCTGCTACGCGATCGGCAACGAGATACCGGCCTCGATCGTCCGCTTCCACGGCGCGCGCAGGATCGAGCGGTTCCTCGAGCGCCTGGTGCGCGCGGTGCGGCAGGAGGCGCCTTCGGTCCTGGTGACCTACGTCAACTACCCGAGCACGGAGTACCTGGATCTCCCATTCCTCGACCTCGTGTGCTTCAACGTCTTCCTCGAGGAGGAGTCCGACTTCGAGGCCTACGTCGCCCGGCTGCAGAACCTCGCCGGAGAGCGGCCGCTGCTTCTGACCGAAGTCGGACTCGACAGCCGTCGCCATGGCGGCGAATCCCAGGCGCGAAGCGTCGCCGGTCAACTGCGAACCACCTACGAGTTGGGAGCCGCCGGCGCCTTCGTCTTCTCCTGGACCGACGAGTGGCACCGTGGCGGGTGCGACGTCGAAGACTGGGACTTCGGCCTCGTGGATCGGGATCGGCGTCCCAAGCCGGCGTTGGCCGCCGTGCAGACGGTGTTCGCCGACCCGATCGGTGCCCTGGACCGGGAATGGCCGCGGGCGACGGTCGTGGTGTGCTCATTCAACGGCGGGCCCTGGATTCGCGGCTGTCTCGATGCGCTCGCAGCGCTTGAATACCCGCACTACGACGTCGTCGTGATCGACGACGGGTCCACCGACGACACGGCCGCGATCGCCCGCGAGTTCGACGGCGTTCGCGTGATCTCTACGCCGAACGGGGGACTGTCGCGAGCCCGCAACATCGGTTTGGCCGCGGCCGACGGTGAGATCGTCGCGTACGTCGACGACGACACCCGAGCCGAGCCGAGCTGGCTCAACCATCTGGTACTCGAGCTTCTCGCAGGCCGGCACGTCGCGGTTGGCGGCCCCAACCTCGCACCGCCCGACGACGGCCTGGTCGCCAACTCCGTCGCTGGGGCGCCGGGCGGGCCGGTCCACGTCCTGGTCACCGACCGCGAGGCGGAGCACGTACCGGGCTGCAACATGGCCTTCCACACTTCAGCCCTGCGGTCGGCCGGGGGCTTTGACCCGGCCTTTCGCATCGCCGGTGACGACGTCGACGTCTGCTGGCGTCTGCAGGATCGAGGAGAGACGATCGGCTTCGCGGCGTCGGCGGTGGTCTGGCATCACCCCCGGCCCACCGTGCGCGGTTACCTGCGTCAGCAGCTGCACTACGGCGAGGCCGAGGCCCTGCTGGAGCGCAAGTGGCCCCAGCGCTACAACCGGCGCGGCCATGTGAGCTGGGCGGGAAGCGTCTATGGCAGCTCTCGTGCCATCGCGCGCGGGCGTCGCCGGCCCCGCATCCGCTACGGCGAGTGGGGTTCAGCGCCATTTCAGAATCGCGAGGTGACGCGGCCGGGCTGGCTTTCGTCACTCACGCTGACGCCGGAGTGGTACCTCGGCATCGCCGCCCTCGGGATCCTCGCCGCGCTGCACGGCCTCTGGTCACCGCTGAAGCTGGCACTGCCGCTGCTGCTTCTGGCAGTTGGTGCGACGGCGCTCGAGGCGGCGCTGACAGCGGCACGATTCGACGCCACTCGAGGGCAGCGGGTGCGCTGGAGGGAGCCGCTGAGGCGCACCCTCACGCTCGGCCTCTACATCCTCCAGCCGGCGGCGCGGCTCGCCGGTCGCCTGCACTTCGGCCTGGTCCCATGGCGGCGGCGCGGGTCGCGGACGCTTCGCGTGCCGACTCCCTGCACCCACGGCACCTGGGTCGAGCAGTGGGCGACGCCCGAGCAGCGGCTCGGCGACCTGGAGCAACAGCTCGCTGACGCCGGCGACGACGCCCGGCGCGGTGGCCCTTACGACCGCTGGGACCTGGAAGTTCGAGGCGGCGCCTTCGGCATGGCTCGTGTTCGCGCCGGCATCGAGGAGCACGGCCGGGGCCGGCAACTGGTTCGCCTGCGAGCCTGGCCGGTGCCGTCTTCCGGGGGGACCATCTTGGCGATCTCACTCGTCGGGCTGGCGCTGAGCGCCTACAACGACGGGGCTCGTGTAGCGGCCTTGGGGCTCGGCATGGGTGGCCTGGGACTCGCCGCCTGGTGTCTGCACGACTGTGCGGCTGCCCTCGGCGCGTTCCGACCGGCGGTACTCGAGCGTGCCTTCGCACGCAGGCACACCACCCGAGCAGCGCCCGAGACACCTGGCGAGAACGGCGAGGTCGCCTCGGCCGCGCCGCCACCCTGGCTGCTGGCTTTCAAGTCGCCGGCCGGCACCCCCGTCACCCCGTTCCCTGAGGCCGCCGACCAGCCGCGCACCGTGCCGGCGGAAACGAACAGGAGCCAGTGATGGCCCGAGTCACCAGCCGTGCCTCACGCACCGCGATGGCGATCGCGCGCCTGCCGCGCCGAAAGCGCGACGACGATCGCACCAGCACCTGGGGGTTCTTCAAGGACTTTCCGCGGGTCCTCCCGTACCTCAAGCCGCACCGCCGGCTGGCGACCGCCTCGCTCGGGTTGGTCGGCGCCTCTGCAGCGGCGACCCTGCTGTCGCCGTGGCCGCTGGCGATCCTGATCGACACCGTGCTCGGAAACAAGCCCCTGCCGTCGCTTCTCGGTTTCCTGGGCGGGCTGAGCCGGACCGATCTGATCCTGATCGCGGTCATCGGCGGGCTGCTGGTGACCGGCTTGGAGCACGGGCTCGCGGTCGTGGACAACTACGTCAACACCAAGCTCGACCAGAACATGGTCCTGGGGCTTCGAAGCGACATGTTCCGCCACGCGCACCGGCTCTCGCTGGCCTGGCATGACACGAAGCGCACGGGGGTCCTGATGTTCCAGGTCAACAACCAGGCTGCCGCGGTCGGCTCGGTGACCGTCGCCATACCTCCGCTGCTTCAGAGCGTCGTGACGCTCTTCGGGATGTTCTTCATCGTCTACAAGATCGAGCCGTTCCTGGCGATGCTGTCGCTCACGGTCGTGCCCTTCATCTACTACTCGGCCGGCTACTACGCACGCCGCATCCAACCGAGGGTGATGCGCGTCAGATCACTGGAGGGCGGGTCCCTGGCGATCGTGCACGAGGCGATGGCGATGCTTCGCGTGATCATCGCCTTCGGCCGGGAGTCGCACGAGTACCAGCGCTTCCGCCGTCAGGCCGAGGAGGCCGTCGACGCCCGCGTGGCACTGACCGTACGCCAGACCGTCTTCTCGCTCGTGGTGACGATGACCACCGCGGCCGGAACCGCTCTCGTGCTCGGGTTCGGTGCCTACGGCGTGCTGCGCAAAGAGCTGTCGGCCGGCGAGCTGCTGGTGGTCATGGGCTACATCACGTCCCTCTACAAGCCGCTCGAGCAGGTCAGCAACACGGTTTCGAGCTTGCAGGAGCAGTTCCTCAGTCTTCGCGGTGCTCTCGAACTGCTCGACACGCCGCCTGAGATCGTGGAGAAGCCCGACGCGCAGGTCCTCGGGCGCTCGGCGGGCCGGATCACCTATGAAGGAGTGAGTTTCAGCTACGGCGGCCGGCGCGGCACGCTCCAGGACGTCTCGTTTGACGCCGGCGTGGGTTCGCGCGTCGCCGTCGTCGGGCCCACCGGCGCGGGAAAGAGCACGCTGCTCAACCTGCTGCCGCGCTTCTATGACCCTCAGCGCGGGTGCGTTCGACTCGATGGCGTCGACCTTCGCGAGCTGGGGCTTGCTTCGTTGCGAGCCCAGATCAGCGTCGTCGCGCAGGAGCCGTTGCTCTTCGCCGGCACGATTCTCGAGAACATCCGTTACGGAAGGCTGGAAGCCGACGACGAGGAGGTGTTCGAGGCAGCGCGCGCAGCCAACGCCGATGACTTCATCCGGGGGCTGCCCAAGGGTTATGAGACAGCCCTCGGCGAGCGGGGAGCGCAGATCTCCGGTGGCGAGCGCCAGCGGATCTCCGTGGCCCGGGCCTTCCTGAAGGACGCTCCGATCCTCATCCTCGACGAGCCGACGTCTGCCATCGACTCGCGCACGGAGGCGGTGATCCTCGAAGCCCTCGAGCGTCTCATGGAGAACCGCACGACGTTCATGGTCGCCCACCGTCTGTCGACGATCCGCGACGCCGATCTCATCCTCGTGGTCAACCACGGCAGGATCGTCGAGCGCGGAACCCACGAGGAGCTCCTCGAGAACGGCTCCCTCTATCAGGAGCTCCACGAGGCGCAGCACGGCGCGCCGCGCCGCCGGGCGGCGGCCGTCGTGTCCGCCGACGGGCTCTCCGAGCTGACGAAGGCCATCGTCGAAGGCCGTGAGTCCGGTGGCGGAGACATAGGCGGGCCGGCCCTCGCCGAGATGGCACGGGCGATGGCGAGCCGCGATGGAGACAACGCGGCGCTCGCCGACGATGGCAAGGAGGCCGCATGGCTGCTCGTCGGCGCGACGTGGCCGCTTCTGCGCGACGGGTCGCCGGAGCGACTCAAAGAGCTGGCAGAGCGCAGCGGTGGTGCCGAGCACGGCCTCGCCGAGGCGGCCAGGATGGCGCGGCGACTGCTCGACGATCTGGGTTTGCAGGATCCGGGGAACCTGCCGCCGGAGCCGCCCGATCCTGCTGAGCCGCCGTTCTCGGCGGATGTCTCAAGAGCAACTGAGGTGGCACGATGACCATGCCCGGCCGCAAGATCGTGGTGCTCGGGATGCTGGCGAACATGCCGGTTCCGGGGGTGATGTGGCAGACCCTGCACTACCTCCGCGGGCTCGAGCGACTTGGCTTTGACCCGTATTACGTCGAGGCCAACGCGCGGACGCCGACGATGCTCATGAAGAGCGCCGCGGATGACGGTTCGGCCCTCGCCGCCGCGCTGATCGGCCGGGTCATGGACGGTCACGGCCTGGCCGGGCACTGGGCCTATCACGCCCTCCACGACGACGGACGCTGCTACGGGATGAGCCGGCGGGCGCTGACGAAGCTCTACGGAGAGGCGGAGCTCGTCATCAACCTGCACGGCGGCACGGAGCCGCGCCCCGAGTTCGGCGACCGGCTCGTGTTCGTGGAGACCGATCCGGTGCAGCTCCAGATCGAGCTGCACGATGGCGTGGCTGCCTCGTTTGAGTTCCTCGAAGCGCACAGCGCCTTCTTCACCTTCGCCGAGAACCTCGGCAGGCCCGGCTGCCGGCTTCCCGTCTGTGACCGCTTCGACTTCCTGCCGACGCGCCAGCCCGTCGTCCTCGACGATTGGGCGGGCCGGCCCGACGGGCCGGCGGATCGCTTCACGACCGTGGGCAACTGGCGGCAGGCGTGGCGCACCGTCCTGTACGGGGGCGAGATGTACTCGTGGAGCAAGGATCAGCAGTGGCGGAAGTTCCTCGAGCTTCCGCGGCGGACGGGGCAGGCGTTCGAGCTCGCGCTCAGCGGCTACCAGCCCCATCATCGCGAGCAGCTCGAGGCGAAGGGCTGGAAGGTCCGTCCGGCGCTCGACTTCTCGACCGAGATGGATGGCTACCGCGACTACATCGCCGGGTCGCGTGGCGAGTTCACGGTGGCCAAGGACCAGAACGTGCGATTCCGGACGGGGTGGTTCAGCGATCGCAGCGCGACGTACCTCGCCGCGGGCCGGCCCGTGATCACCCAGGACACCGCCTTTGACTGCGCATTGCCTACCGGAGAGGGGTTGTTTGCCGTGAAGGACATCAGCGAGGCCGTGGAGGCCGTGGAGGCCGTCACCGCGGACTATCCCCGTCACCGGCGAGCCGCTTCTGAGATCGCCCGCGAGTTCTTCGATGCCGAACGGGTGCTGGGCGATCTGGTGACGCGGGCGGGCGTCTCGCTTCCCGGCGCCGCGTCACCCGGAGCCGGCGCGACGTCAGATCCTGTCTCCCCGGCTCCTGCCCCGACCCCGGCCCCGACCCCGGATCCTGGCCCGCCGGCCGTCGCCGCCACAGCGCCCGCCTCACCGGTCGACGGTGCGACAACTCCGGCACCGCCGGCCCGCTGGACGCCTCCCGCCGGGTCGCGTCACGCCCTCGGCCCGCACTCGTCGGTCCTCGCCCTGATCCCGCACTTCAAGTGCGAGGAGTGGCTCGAGGACTGCCTTGACTCGCTGGTGCGCCAATCTCGACCGCTCGACGGCATCGTCGTGATCGACGACGCTAGCGATGACCCGCCGCTGCGCATCGTCCAGCGCCATCCCTCGGTGACCCTGCTGCACGCGGATGCCAACGTCGGTCCATACCGTCTGATCCAGCAGGTCATCGAGGACACCGGCTACGACGCGTTCATGTTCCAGGACGCCGATGACTGGTCTGCGCCTCACCGCCTCGAGCTGCTGCTCGAACACGCCGCCAAGACCGGTGCGGAGCTGATCGGGACCCAAGAGATGCGCGTGTTCTGCGACGAGCCGGAGGTCGCCAAGATCCAGTGGCCGCTTGACGTCAATGAGCCGTTCAAGGAACGCCCGACCGCCTTTCCGCTGCTGCACCCCACCAGTCTTCTCTCGCGTGACCTTCTCATGGCGATGGGCGGTTTCTCTTCCGGGCTGCGCTTCGGGGGCGACGCCGAGTTCCTTCGGCGCGCCCACTACCTCGCCCGCTGCGTCAACGTGCCCGCCTTCGCGTACTACCGACGGATCCGGCAGAACTCGCTGACGACGGCACCCGCCACCGCCATCGGCACCCCGGGCCGCAAACGGGTCATGGAGCTGACCTTCGCCCGCGCGAAGGCGAACGTCGAGAGTGTGGAGGCCGGAACCGCCCCCGACCTCTCCCCGCTCGAGATCGCGCCGCCGGTCACGCTCACCCGGCTCGCGGGTCCGCCGCTGCTGAAGACGGACACGCCCGCGCCCGCCAGGGCGACGGCGCCTCGTCCACTTCGTGTGACCGAGTCAGCCGCGGCGCCACAGGCCACGCTCCCGGCGCCGATCTTCGTCGTCGGAGCTGACCGCTCCGGAGTCACGGCTCTGGCCTGCGCGATGGAGCAGCATCCGGCGCTGCCACCCGCCGCGGGCGGTGGAGCCCTCGGCGCGCTCGCCGAGCAGCTGGCGACGGTGTGGGAGACGACGCTGGCCGCAGATCCCGTCGCGCTCGGCGTCGTCGCCCCGTCGGCGGCCGAGTTCCGCGCCCGCTTCGGTTCGGCCGCTTCCGCGCTGGCCGTGGAGAACGCCGGCCGCTGGGTCGACGGCTCCTGGCAGAACGCGTGTCACGTCCCGGCACTCGCAGCACTGTTCCCCGGGGCTCGCTTCATCCACATCGTGCGGGACGTCGACTCGGCCGTCGGGGCGCTGGTCGACCCGCCGCTGGGGTCGGCCGGCGCGACGGGCGGGACGCAGGTGCCCGCCCGTCTACGTGCCAAGGTCGCCCACGGCGAAGCGCTGGCCCGCTGGGTCGACACCGTGACCGCGTGCACTCAAGCCCACGCCCTTCTCGGCGACGAGCGGATGCTCCAGGTGAAGTTCGCCGATCTGGTCGCTCGTCCCGAGGCGCTGCTGCGGCATTGCCTCGAATGGGCCGGCGAGTCATACCGACCGGAGTGCCTGCGGCCTCTGCGGCAGCTTCGAGCCCGGTTCGACCTCGCGACGGTGCAGGTCGACGACGCTGCCGTAAGCGCCGCCTGGGCGGCGGCTCGCACGCTGAGTGAGTCGCTGGTCGGCGATGGGCCCACCGCCGCCCGCGCCGGGGAGACGGCCGTCGTGCCCGAGCCCACCCCGGCCGCGAGCGGGACGGTCGCGGTGAACGGCAAACAGCATGCGAGGAGCGTGCCGGGTACGAACGGTGCAGCGCCGTCCACGCCGGTCGTGGCGATGCACGCGAGCCCCCCGACGGCCTCAAGAGCGCCGATCGGCACGCGATCGAAGGCCATCCCGAAGAAGCCGAAACCGCCCAAGGGCCGAGTGGTGATGGTCACCGACCACTTCCCGAAGGTGTCTGAGACCTTCTTCGTCCGAAAGTTCCTCGGCCTGCGCCGGCGCGGCTGGGACGTGCACGTGGTCTGCAACCGCTCCAATCGCGAGCATTGGGAGTACTTCCCGCATCTCCGCGGCCAGATGGACATCTCGCGTCTGCACGTCACCAAGGACGTCGAGGCGACGCTGATCGCCCTCAAGCCGGATCTCATCCACTTCGGCTACGGAACCCTGGCGCGCGGTCGCATGCACCTCCGCGATCTTCTGGGCTGCAAGATCGTGGTCAGCTTCCGCGGCTACGACATCAATCACTTCGGCCTCGACGACCCGGCCTGCTACGCGGACGTGTTCGCAACCGCTGACCACATCCATGCGGTCAGCGAGGCCGTCTGGCACCGGGCCCGCCGCCGCGGCTGCTCCAAGGATCGCCCGCACACCGTCGTCACGGACGCGGTCGACAGCACCTGGTTTGAAGCCAAGGAGCCCAAGTCGCCGACGCTGCCCACCGCTGAGCGTCCCCTGCGGGTGCTCAGCGTCGGCCGGCTGCACTGGAAGAAGGGGCACACCTACGCGCTCAGCGCGCTGCGCCGCCTCGTCGAGCAGGAGATCCCGCTGCAGTACCGCATCGCGGGAGACGGAGAGCAGCGCGACGCGCTCGAATACGACATCGAGGACCAGGGGCTCAGCGGGCACGTCGAGCTGATCGGCGCGTGCACCGCCGAGCAGGTGCTCGAGCACCTCGAATGGGCGGACGTCTTCCTGCACCCGTCGCTGTCTGAAGCCTTCGGGGTGGCGGTTCTCGAGGCGCAGGCGATGGGCGTTCCCGTGGTGTGCTCGGATGCGGGAGGCCTGCCCGAGAACGTCGCCGATGGGGAGACCGGATTCGTGGTGTCCGCGCGCGACGAGGTCGCCCTCGCCGAACGAGTGCAGCGCCTCGCCGCCGATCCGGCGCTCCGCCGCCTCATGGGCGACGCGGCGCGCAGCCGGGTCAAGGCCCGCTTTGACGCCAAGGCTCAACTCGACCGCTTCGAGGAGCTCTACCACGCCCTGCTGGAGGCGACGCCGGCCTCGCAGGTCGCTTACGACCCAGGGGCGGCGCTGCGCACGACCGAGCTCGAGAAGATGCGGCGCGATCTCAGCGGGTACCGCCGCCAGGCCGAGCTTCTCGGGAAGCGCGTCTGGGCGACGGAATCCATCGAGGAGGTGCACCGCTTCGTGCAGGCCGAGCTGCCGCCCGGCGCCACCGTCGCGGTCGTGTCGCGGGGCGACGATCAGCTCGTGGACTTCGCCAGCGTCGACGGCTGGCATTTTCCGAGGCTCGACGACGGCGTCTACGCCGGCTATCACCCCAAGGACAGCCCGGCGGCGATCGCCCACCTCGAGCATATCCGGGCGCAGGGCGCCGAGTATTTCGTGATCCCGGTCACCTCGCTGTGGTGGCTTGACCACTACGAAGAGTTCTTCCGGTATCTCGAGGAGCACTATCGCCGCGTCGGCGAGTCGCCCGGCAGGTTCGTCGCCTATTCGCTGGACAAGGCGGCGCGGGTCCAGGCGCCCGAGGCGCCGGCTTCCACGGTGACGGCGGCCGCCGGGGCCGCGGCGTGACGCTCGTCGAGCGCAGCCATCCGGAGTCGAACCTGGCGGTGAGTGGCCCCAACCCGGTCACGGTGGAATTCTTCGCGACGTCGGGTTGCCGGCGATACGCGGAGATCGGCGTCTACGAGGGTCACACCGCGGAGGCGATCGCCGCACATCTGAAGGGCAACGGTGAGATTCACCTGTTCGATTACGAGGACAAGGTGGCGCCCGTCGCAGCGCGACTGCGGTCGGCCGGCTTTGGGAACGTCGTCGCTCACGCGAACTCCCGGGCGCTCATGGACTCATACAACTGGAGCCTCATGCGCCTGATCGAGGCGCATCACGTCCCGCTCTTCGATTACGTGTTCCTGGACGGTGCGCACACGTGGGCCCATGACGCGCTCGCGTT
>JAABUN010006034.1_pt1 | contig 14361 bp, 16 predicted proteins | sample 5559311 | NCBI WGS metagenome assembly JAABUN01 (sample SAMN10711877, study PRJNA513370) | rock metagenome | isolation source: Antarctica rocks | place: Antarctica: Victoria Land, Siegfried Peak sud | reverse complement strand
AACCGCGCCGCGATGCGGACGCGACGCAGCCGGCGTTGTTCGCCCTCGACGGGTAGTCGGCCTTCCTTGCCACGTCCAAGCACGTCCAAGTGCCAGTATGTGTGGAGCATCATGTGGCCTAGTCTGCGCCAGCATCCCCGTCACCTTCACGATCCCCGCGAACGGCACGATGTTCGGCGCACCGGGCGGCCTGTTCCCGATGGGCGGCGCGGGCGTCGCCACCGACCGCCTTTCCACCCTCGCCACCACCGACGCGAACGGCGTCGCCACCGCCCCGACGATCACGGCGGGCGTGGTCGCGGGGACATTCGGCGTGGTTGCCTCGGTGCAGGACGTGGCAAGTACCGCGTCGTTCGCCCTCGCGGTGAACCCCGGTATGGCGGTGATCGCGCAGCCCTTCGCGGGCAACAACCAGACGATCACGGTGAATACCGCCGCCCCGATTGCCCTGCAAGCCCGCGTCACGGATGCGAATGGCAACCCGCGCATCGGCGACACCGTGACCTTCACCGCCAACGCAATGGGGAGCGCGGGCGGCACCTTCGCGGGCGGGATGACGACCGCCACGGCAACAACGAACGCGAGCGGCATGGCGACCGCCCCGGCCTTCGCCGCGAACGGCACGGCGGGGTCGTACACGATCACCGCCGCCGACGGGGCCGCGACGACCGCGTTCTCGCTCACGAACGCGCAAATCGTCACCGACGGCTTCACGCTCACCGCCCTCCCCGCGAGCGTCCCGGCGGGGGCGGCGCAAACGGTGAATGTGACGGCGATCAACCGCTCCGGTGCCACCACACCGGGCTACGCAGGCACCGTGCGCTTCACGAGCAGCGACCCCCAAGCCGTATTGCCGGGGGACGGCACCCTGACGAGCGGTACGGGCATGTTCCCCGCTACATTCAAAACGGCGGGAACGCGGACGATCACCGCCACCGACACGGCGACCGGCACGATCACGGGTAGTGTCACCGTGACGGTCTTCCCCGGCGACGCCACCGCGCCCGTGACGACGAGCGGCACCACGCCGCAGAGCGCAGCGGCAGGGGCGACGCTGCCCGTGCCGCTCGCGGCCCGCGTCACCGATGCCTACGGCAACCCGCGTGCGGGCGATATGGTGGTGTTCACGGTGAACGCGATGGGTGGCGCGGGTGGCAGCTTTCCGGGCGGCATGACGGTCGCCACCGCGACAACCGATGGCTCCGGGGTGGCGACGGCACCGACGCTCACGACGGGCGGCACGCCGGGGAGTTTCGCGGTCGGTGCATCGAACGGCGTCGGTACCGCCGCGTCTTTTGCCATCACCGTGACGGCGGCGGGTGCGTCGCGCCTCGCGCTCGGCGGCATCACGGACAGCACCGCAGGCACGGCACAGACCCTCACCGTGACAGCAAAGGACGGGAGCGGCAACACCGCGACGGGCTACGCAGGCACCGTAACGCTGACGAGTACCGACCCGCAGGCGGTCCTCGCGCCCGCAAGCCCGCTCACGAGCGGCGTGGGTACGTTTCCCGTGACATTGAAAACCGCAGGGAGTCGGACAGTCACCGCCACCGACACGGCGACGAATACGATCATCGGCAGTACCACGGTTGTCGTGACGCCCACTACGGCGGTCGCGCCTGTGGCGGTAGGCGGCACGCCGCAGAGCGCGGCGGCGGGGGCGACGCTGCCCATGCCCCTCACCGCTCGCGTCACCGATGCCTACGGCAACCCGCGTGCGGGCGATATGGTGACATTCACCGCTGCGATGGGCGGCGCGGGCGGGACGTTCGCGGGCGGCTTAACGACCACTACTGCAACGACAAATGCGAGTGGTGTCGCCACTGCCCCGACTCTCGTCGCGGGCGGCACGCCGGGGAATTTTACCGTCACTGCCGATAACGGCGTCGGCACCGCCGCAACCTTTGCGATCACCGTGACGGCGAGCAACGCTACCCGGTTCGCGGTGAGCGGGCCGACGAGCGGGCAGGCGGGTATGACGCTGATGTTCAGCGTGGCGGCAAAGGACGGGAGCGGCAACACCGCGACGGGCTTCGCGGGCAACGTGACGCTCACGAGCACCGACCCGCAAGCGACCACCCCGCCCGCGACCGCGCTCACGAATGGCACCGGCACCTTCGCGGTGACGCTCAAGACGGCAGGCACGTAGATCGTCACCGCGACCGCTCCCGGCGGCGTCGCGGGGAGCCTCACCGTGATCGTCGCCCCGGCTGCCACGAACACCATCGCGGCGCAGTCGGGAGACGGACAGGCGGCAGGTCTCGGCACGCCGTTCATCAACCCGCTCGCCGCTCGCGTCACCGACACCTACGGCAACGCCATCGCGGGGGCCACGGTCGTGTTCGCCGCGCCCCTGAGCGGCGCGAGCGGTGTCTTTGCACCGACGTATGCGCCTACACGCGCCGTGCTGACCGACACGAACGGCGTGGCGACCGCACCAAACTTCACGGCGAACGGCGCGGCGGGGGCGTATACCGTGACGGCGCGGGTGAGCGGCATCGCCGCAGCCGCGCAATTCGCCCTCACGAACAGTGCCGTGAACGCCACTCCCGTGCCGCGAACGCCGGGGGTAGGAGCGATGGCCCCGGCCCCGGCCCCGACGACGCGAGAGGCACCGACGCCCACGATGATGACCCCGCAACCCTCGCCCGCCCCGCCCCGGCGATAAGTAGACGATAGACGGCAGCACGCGAAGAACGGCGAACGGTGCGAAGGGGTGGACCGCCCCGCGCCGTTCGTCGTTTGCCGCCGTTTCTCGTTGTGCGCATCACGAAACGCAATCACCGTGATATTGCACAACAATCGTGGCGGCCCCGCCCGTACCATAGTCGTTGCTGACGTGGCACGCCGCGAATGGTAGAATGTCTTTATCAACCAACGGATATGCGGCGCGGAAACGAATGGAGCGGTGTATGGCAACGATGCCGGTAGCGGTGGCGGCCCCTTTTCGCTGGTATCGGAGTTCCATCGGCAAGAAAGCCGTGATGGCGGTGACGGGTACGCTGCTGGTGCTGTTCGTGATCGGACACATTGCGGGGAACCTGAAGATATTCGAGGGTGCGGCGAAGATAGACGCCTACGGCGGTTTCCTGCGCGTGGTCGGTGCGCCCGTGTTCGGCAACGAGCAATTGCTGTGGATTATCCGTCTGGGGTTGCTCGCGTGCGTGGGCCTGCACATCCTCGCGGCGGTGCAACTGACGGCGCAGAACCGCGCCGCCCGCCCCGTGCGTTACGCCCGCAAGAACGAACTGGACGCCTCGCTCGCCAGCCGCACGATGCGCTGGGGCGGTGCGCTCATCGCGGTGTTCATCGTTTTCCATATCCTGCACTTCACCACCGGCACGCTGCACCCGGACTTCCACGAGGGCAAGGTGTACACGAACGTGGTGACGGGCTTCGCCAAGTGGCCGCTCGCGGCGGCGTTCTACATCGTGGCGATGGTGGCGGTCGGCTTCCACCTCTACCACGGGACGTGGAGCATGTTCCAGACGCTCGGCCTGCGCACGCGGCAGAATCACCGCCCCCTGCGCATCGGGGCCACGGTGCTGTCGGTGGTGTTCGTGCTTGCCAGCGTCGCCGTTCCCGTGGCGGTGGTCGCGGGCTTCGTCAAGTAACCGGGAAGGTTTTGCAGAGATGGCGACAGATATTTCCGCCCCCGCCGCTCCTCCCGTCACGGGTACGCGCACGCGCACGCAGAGCGACCGTTGGCTCGAATCGGACGACTCCTCGATGCTCGACGCGAAGGCTCCCGCAGGGCCAATCGGCGACCAGTGGAACCAGCGCAAGTTCGAGATGAAGCTGGTGAACCCGGCGAACAAGCGCAAGTACACGGTGCTCGTGGTCGGTTCGGGCCTCGCGGGGGCGGCGGCTTCCGCCAGCCTCGCGGAACTCGGCTACAACGTGGAGTGCTTCTGCTATCAGGACTCGCCGCGTCGGGCGCACAGCATCGCGGCGCAGGGCGGCATCAACGCCGCGAAGAACTACCGCAATGACGGCGACAGCATCTACCGCCTGTTCTACGACACCGTGAAGGGCGGAGATTTCCGCGCCCGCGAGTCGAATGTGCATCGTCTGGCGGAAGTCTCGGTCAACATCATTGACCAATGCGTCGCGCAAGGGGTGCCGTTCGCCCGCGAGTACGGCGGGCTGCTCGACAACCGCTCGTTCGGCGGGGCGCAGGTGTCGCGCACGTTCTATGCACGCGGGCAGACGGGGCAACAACTGCTGCTCGGCGCGTATCAGGCATTGTCGCGGCAGATCGGCCTCGGCAATGTGCGCATGTTCCCGCGCACCGAGATGCTCGACCTCGTGGTCGCGGACGGCACCGCGAAGGGCATCGTGGTCCGCGACCTCGTGACGGGGCAGATCACGAGCCACGTCGGGGACGCGGTGGTGCTCGCCACGGGCGGCTACGGCAATGTCTACTACCTCTCGACGAACGCGAAGGGCTGCAACGTCACGGCGGCGTGGCGGGCGCACAAGCGCGGGGCATTGATGGCAAACCCCTGCTTCACGCAGATTCACCCGACGTGTATCCCCGTCACGGGGGACTACCAGAGCAAGCTGACGCTGATGAGCGAGAGCCTGCGCAACGACGGGCGCGTCTGGGTGCCGGTGCGCGGCGGCGACGACCGCACGCCGCGAGACATCCCCGAAGGCGAGCGCGACTACTACCTCGAACGGCGGTATCCGAGCTTCGGCAACCTCGTCCCGCGTGACGTGGCGAGCCGCGCCGCGAAGGCGGTGTGCGACGAGGGGCTTGGCGTCGGCCCCGGCGGGCGCGGCGTCTACCTCGACTTCGCGGACGCGATCAAGCGGCTCGGCAAGCGCAAGATCGAGGAGCGGTACGGCAACCTCTTCGAGATGTACGAGCGCATCACGGGCGAGAACCCCTACGCGCAGCCGATGCGCATCTACCCCGCCATCCACTACGTGATGGGCGGCTTATGGGTGGACTACGAGTTGCAGAGCACGATTCCCGGCCTGTTCGTGGCGGGCGAGGCGAACTTCTCCGACCACGGGGCGAACCGCCTCGGTGCCTCCGCCCTCATGCAGGGCTTGGCGGACGGCTACTTCGTGCTGCCCTACACGCTCGGCAACTACCTCGCGGGCGTCAAGCCGGGGGCGGTGGACGCGGGCCACGTCGCCTTCATCGAGGCCGAGAACGAGGTCAGGCAGCGCACCGAGCGGTTCTTGCGCAGCAAGGGGACGCGCACGGCGGGGTCGTTCCACCGCGAACTGGGGCAGATCGTCTGGGACTACTGCGGCATGGCCCGCACCGACGCGGGCCTGCGCGAGGCGATAGACAAGATCGCCGCGTTGCGGGTCGAGTTCTGGGCAAACGTCAATGTGCCGGGGAGCGGCGACGACTTCAATCAGGCGTTGGACATGGCGGGGCGCGTGGCGGACTTCTTCGAACTCGCGGAGTTGATGTGCGTGGACGCCCTGCACCGCACCGAGAGTTGCGGCGGTCACTTCCGCGAGGAGTCGCAGACCCCCGACGGCGAGGCGATGCGCGACGACGAGCATTTCTCGTACGTGGCGGCGTGGGAGTATAACGGCGTCGGGCAGCCGCCGATCCTGCACAAAGAGACACTGGAGTTCGAGTACGTCCACCCGTCGCAGCGGAGCTATAAGTAGTCGCTACGTAGTTGAGTCGCTACATTGCCGAGTGGATGCGTTCTTGCATTTCACTCGGCCACTCGGCTACTCAACCATTCAGCTACTTCCTACGGAGCGAGATAAAGATGCAACTCCTACCGAAGCGCGGGCAGACCGCGCAGATCAGCCAGAACGACGACCACGGGCGGTTGATGAACCTGACGCTGCACGTCTGGCGGCAGGCGAACGCGAAAGCACCGGGGCGGTTGGTGAAGTATCAGGCGGCGGGCATCAGCGAGCACATGAGCTTTCTGGAGATGCTCGACGTGGTGAACGAAACGCTCATCCTCAAGGGCGAGATACCCATCGCCTTCGACCACGACTGCCGCGAGGGCATCTGCGGCTCGTGCGGCGCGATGGTCAACGGCGTGGCGCACGGGCCGCAGGCTCTCACCACCCTCTGCCAGTTGCACATGCGCACCTTCCGCGACGGCGACGAGATTTACATCGAGCCGTGGCGGTCGGGAGCCTTTCCCGTGGTGAAGGACCTAGTGGTGGACCGCAGTGCCTTCGACCGCATCATCCAGTCGGGCGGCTTCATCTCCGCCCCTACGGGCAGCGCACCGGACGCGAACGCCATCCCCGTGCCGAAGCCGGACGCGGATTATGCGTTCGAATCGGCGGCGTGCATCGGTTGCGGGGCGTGCGTGGCGCAGTGTCCGAACGCCTCGGCGATGCTCTTCACGGCGGCGAAGGTGGCGCACCTCGCTAGCGTGCCGCAGGGACAGCCAGAGCGGTTCGCCCGCGTGGGGCAGATGGTGGATCGCATGGAGAGCGAAGGCTTCGGCTCCTGCACGAACATCGGCGAGTGTTCCGCCGTCTGCCCGAAGGGCATCCCGCTCGACGTGATTGGCCTGCTGAACCGCGACTTCCGCCGCGCCAGGCGACCGGAGGGGGACACGGGCGGCGGCATCTAGCGGAAGCACGAACGCGACACGGTATACTGGCGGCGAAGGGATTTCCCTCGCCGCCGTTCTCGTTCTCGTCCTGTGGAGGCAACATATGGTTCAGGAACAGACAAAGGCCCGCACTATCGTACTCAACCCGCGCATTCTGCTCGGTGAACCGACGATTGAGGGGACACGCATCGCGGTGCGGCACATCGCACTCTACATGCTGGAACACGGGGACGTGGCGGAACTTGCCGATCAACTGCCTCCGCTCACCCCTGCAGACGTGGAAACCGCGTTGCGCTTCTACCGCGACTACCGCCACGAGATCAACATCTTCATCGCGGAGAACAACGAGGGCGAGGACATCCCGTACGATGAACTCGAACGGCTGTCGCGCTCGTGGTGATCTACCTCGACGAGTGCGTAAGCCGCGACGTGGCGGTATTGCTACGGCAGCGCGGGGTACAACTGACCACCGCACAGGCCGAGGGAACGAGTGGGTTCGCGGACGAGGATCAGATTCGCTACGCGACCGCGAACGGCTGGCCCATCCTCTCGTGCAACGAGCGTCAATTCGTCGGTTGGCACCACGAGTTCCGGCGCAGTCGCATCGCGCATAGCGGCATCATCACGGTACCGCAACGCTCCCATCATCTCACATCGCTGCGGAGTAGAATGCTGCTGGACTGGATCGCGGCGGAACACCCGGACACGCGCAACGGGTTGTTCCGCTGGACGGACTTGCAACAGTCGCTCAACGGTGGCTATGCCCTCCCCGGCTACACGGGCGAAGAACTCGCCGTCGCCCTCGGCAGGCAAGGGTGAGCGCGACGGCGTTTGCGGCGGTGGTGCTTGTCGGCGGGGCGAGCCGCCGTATGGGGGCGGATAAAGCCCTGCTGCGGCTCCCGTCGGGCGGGCCGACGCTGATTGAGCGCACCGTCGCGGCGGCGCGGGCGGCGGGTGCTTCGGATGTGGTGATCGTGGCGCGGGCGGGGCAGCCGCTCCCCGCGATAGTCGGCGTGCGCGTGGTGGCGGACGAGACGCCGGGGGCGGGGCCGCTCGCGGGGTTGGCGACGGGACTGGCGGCGAGAGGACACGACACGGTTCTCGCCCTCGCGTGCGACCTGCCGTACCTCTCCGTGCCGCTGCTGCGATGGATGGCGACAGCGGCGACAGCGGCGACGGATGAGCGCGACGGGTGGGACACCCTCGTGCCGCGCCTGCCGAGCGACGAGAACCCGGAGGGGTGGGAGCCGCTGCACGCTCTCTACACCCGCGACTGCCTGCCCGCTATTCGCGCCGCCCTTGCGCGTGGCGAACGGCGCATGACCGCCCTCTTCGCGCACCTGCGCGTGCGCCCCCTCGCCGCCGACGCGATGCGACCGTACGACCCTGCGTTGCGCTCCACCCAATCGGTGAACACCCCGGAGGCGTGGGCCGAAGCCGCCCGCTGGCTCTCCGCCCGCGACGCCGCTATACTCCCCCCGGTGGAAAACGGGCAGGAATCACAAAGACACGGAGACACAAAGAAGGCCGTGTCATGAGATCATCTCTCGCTTCGTGTCTCCGAGTCTTCGTGGTTCGCTATTCTTCGGGGTGATACAGATGAGTACAAACAGTGATCGGGACTACCGGAAGTTCGTGCGCGATGGGTTGTTCGATCCGTCGCTGGTGCCGCTGGCGACATGGAACGCGATCTTCGAGCAGTACCAGAGCGTTCCCGGCAACTTCTCCAAAGGGTTCCGGCAGATGGGCGTGCTGCAATACGACGCCGCGCAGATGCAGAAGGAAGCCGAGGCCGAGGGCAAGTGGCTCACCGACGACGAGGCGGCGCGGTTCGTGCTGTTCGAGGTTGTGGACGAGATGGGCAACGACATGTGGTACCAGCGGGCGGCGGCGTACGTGGAACACGACTGCCGCGACGATGTGGCCTTCCGTCCGAAGAACTACGCCGCGCACCTCGACCCGATCTACGACGAGCAGGAAGGGCGCGACTGGAAGCCCTACCGGGTGTACACGTACATGGCGGTCAAGTGAGCGGGGGCGCGACGCGGGAGACGACCGGGCAGGCAGGGCGGGAGGATATGGCTATGAGGACGGGGACGCCGCGTGCCACGGTCTGCCTGACCTTCGATTTCGACGCGCTCTCGCTGTGGATCGGGCCGTTCAACGCCACCTCGCCCAGTATGCTCTCGCGGGGGGAGTTCGGGGCGGTCGCGGTGCGGCGCATCCTGCGGTTGCTCGACCGGGAGGGCATCCCCGCCACCTTCTTCACGCCCGGTCACACCGCCGAGACGTACCCCGACCACCTGCGCGACATTGCGGCGGCGGGTCACGAGATCGGACACCACGGCTACCTGCACGAAGACCCCGTCGCCCTCGCCTCGCGGGATGCGGAGCGCGACGTGTTGCAGCGCGGCTTCGACGCCCTCGACCGCGTGGTAGGGGTACGCCCCGTCGGCTACCGCTCCCCGGCGTGGGAGAACAGCCCGCACACCGTGGAATTGCTGCTGGAAGCGGGCTTCCGGTACGAGAGTTCGCTGATGGGCGACGACTTCACCCCGTACTGGTGCCGCACGGGCGATGTCGTACGCCGCGACGGGCCGTACGAGTTCGGCCCGACGACCGACCTCGTAGAGATGCCCGTGAGCTGGATTCTCGACGACTGGCCGCACTTCGAGTACCTGCAAATCGGCAGCCGCGTCAGCCCCGGTCTGTCGGCCCCGTCGAAAGTCGAAGAAGTCTGGCAGGGCGAGTTCGACTACCTGTACCGCGACGTACCGGGCGGCGTGTTCACGCTGACGATGCATCCGCAGGTGATCGGGCGCGGGCATCGCCTGCTGATGCTCGAACGGCTGATCGCCTCCTTCAAGGGCCACGCGGACGTGCAGTTCACGACGTTGGGGGCAGCGGCAGAAGGGTTTCGCCGCCGCCAACCACTGCCGAACGAGCGGCCTACTACGCGGTGATCTCGCGGATGCTCGCCGCGCCCGCCGCCAGTGCTTCGCCGTAGATGGCGGCGTCGCCCCCGTAGGAGATCGTGTTCAGGCCCATCTCCAGCCACTGCCGCGCTTGTGCCGTGTTCGCCGGCTGCATCCCCATGCCGAGGCCGTGCCGCTTTGCCGCGTCTATCACCGCTTGCAGAGCCTTCAGGAACACGGGATTGTCGAACTGCGCCGCGATGCCGAGCGACACGGTGAGGTCGAAATGCCCGACCCAGAGCATGTCCACCCCCGGCGTTGCGGCGATCTGCTCGACATTCGCCACGCCCTCGCCGCTCTCGATCATGGCAATCACCGTGGTGTTCGCGTTCGCCCGCGCCATGAACTCCGCCGGGTTCACTTTCTGGTACCCGGTGTTCGCGCCGCCCATGAAGACTCCGCGCTCGCCCATCGGCGGGTACTTCGCGGCCCGCACGATGGCCTGCGCGGTCGCGGCGTCCTTGACATTCGGCACCATCACGCCCAACGCCCCCGCGTCGAGCGTGCGGGCGATGAAGTGGTAATCCGGCTGCGGGATGCGCACGAACGGCGCGACCTCGGTGGCGGCGAACCACGCGAGCAGGTCCGCCAGCGTGTCGGTGCTGAATTGCCCGTGTTCGGTGTCTATCAGCACGAAATCCAGCCCCGCCGCGCCGAGGATGCGTGCCGTCCCGCGTGACGCGAACTCCGAGAGCATATGCCCCACGGGAACCTTGCCGGACGCCCGCACCTGCTGAAACCTGTTGTCTTTCATGCAACCCTTCCCTTCCGCCGTGCGTTATCCTCGGCACAGGATGGACCGATGCCCGAAGGAGCACGCCGTGAACGATCTGTCGTTGTATCCGTCGCTGTTCTCATCGCCCCCGCGACCGACACTGCACCTGCCACGGGAGAGACACACGCCCATCGTCGCCCTCGTACTCGTCTTCGGGCTGATCCCCGCGCTCACCTTCGCGGTGCTGTTTGGCGTCGCCGCCGCGAATGGATGGAACAGCCTCGGTTTCGCGCTTCCCCCCGGCGCGTTCGCGCTGTGGCACCTGCTCCTTGTCTATGGGACGTGGCACAACCGGCGATGGGCGCGGCGGATGGCGCGGGTGTGGGTGCGCTTCTCATTCCACCTCACTGTTATGGCGGCAATCGCGCTGGCCCCCGTCGGCCCCATCGGAATCGGGGTCGGCCTCGTGCTCCTGCTCGTGGTCGCGGTCGCCGCCGCTATCGCCCTCGCCGCCCGCCGCTGACCGCTACTGCCACTCGCGCCAGCGGGCCGCGTTCGCCGCCTGTTTCGCCCGGAAGCCGGGGCGTGCGATCACCTCGCGGTTCACCGTGGGGCGCGGTGCCTCGCCCCGGAACACCGCGAGGATGTTGTCTATCGCCTGATTTGCGTTGCCCTCGGCGGACTGATCCGTCCATGCCACCGCGTGCGGCGCGAGAATTACGTTGTCCAACTCCGTGAGCGGGTTCGGGACCGACAACGGTTCCTGCTCGAACACGTCCAGTGCCGCCCCTGCGATGCGCCCCTCTTGCAGCACTTTCGTCATCGCGGCCTCGTCCACGATGGGGCCACGCGCCGTGTTCACGAAGAACGCCGTGGGCTTCATCAGGGCGAACTCGCGCTCCCCGATCAGGTGATGCGTCTCCTCGGTCAGCGGGCAGTTCACGCAGACGAAGTCCGATTCGCGCAGCAGCGTCGGCAGGTCCACGAGTTCCACCCCCAACGCCGCCGCGTGTTCCGGCTTCGCGTACGGGTCGAACGCCAGCATCCGGGCGAGGCCGAAGGGGGCAAGGAGCCGGAACAGGTCGGAGCCGATGTTGCCGATGCCGACGCTCCCAAGCACCCGCCCTTCGAGGGCGACACCCTGATACTGCGTCTTCAAATCCCACCGCCCCCGGCGCACGAGCAGGTCTTTATTGCGCACCTGCTTCGTGATCGCCAAGAGCAGCGTGACGATCCCCTCCGCCACGGGGCGGCGGATGGCGTCCGGCGTGATGGCGAGCAGCACGTCGTTCGCGGTGCAGGCGGGTACGTCAATCATGTCGTAGCCGACGCCCCACCGCGCCAGCACCGCGAGCCGCCCCGCCCCCGCCAGTGCCTCCGCCGGGTAGCGGATGGAGAGGCTCAGGATACCGTCGTACCGGCTGATCTGCTCCGGCGTCGCGGTGTCGAGCGGCCCCGGCATGAACTCGGTCGCCACCATCGGCATCGCCGCCGCCCGCGTCGCCAGCACCGGCTCGATCAGCCCTACCGCCTTCGTCTTGAAGTCCCCCGATACCCCCATGCGAAACTGCTCCGGCATCTTCCCCCTCCTTGATCGAAAAACGGGAACGAACCACGAAGACACGAAGACACGAAGAACAGAATACTTTTTCGTCTGTCTTCCCTTTGTGCCTTTGTGTCTTTGTGGTTCGTTCGGTTTCTCCTACGACGGCAGTGCGGCGAGGAAATGGTCCATGTCCTCGACGGTGTTGTAGAGGTGCGGCGAGACGCGCAAGCCGAGCGGGCGCAGGGCGACGATGATCCCTTGCGCGTCGAGGTGCGCGACCAACGCCTCGTCGCTCGCCTTGCTCCCCGTGGTGACGACGGTGATCGCGCTCGTATGTGCCGGGTCGTCGCTGCTGACGACATGAACGCCGGACTTCCGCGCCAGCCCCGCCCGCAACCGGGCGGCGAGTTCCGCCCCGTGCGCCTCCACCGCCTTGATGCCGATCTCTTCGATCAGCGTCAGCGAGGCGGCGACGGCGGCCCACGGCAGGCGCGTCAGCCCGCCCGCGACGTACCGTGCCGCTCCCGGCTGCCACGGCAATTCGCCCTCGTACCCCTGCGGGTAGCCCGCGAACGAGCTGTTCCCCGCGAAAGTCGGCGCGATCTGTTCCACGGCTTCCGGCGCGACGTACAACGCCCCCGCCCCGAAGCCCGCCATCAGCCACTTGTAGGCGTGCGTGGTCAGGGCCGAGACGCGGCACGCTCGCACGTCTATCCGCCGCGCCCCCACGAGTTGCACACCGTCCACCGCCAGCAGGCAACCCGCCGCCGCGCACCGCTCGCCCAGTTCTTCGAGATTGACGCGCCAGCCCGTGTCCCACCGGATCGCACTGAGCGCGACGACCCGCGTGCGGCCATCCACCGCCGCCATGATCTCGTCGGTGGTCGGGCCGACGCCCGCGAAGGGGGCGAAGCGCACCTCCACGCCGCGATATTCGCGCATGTGGTGCCATGCGTAACTGAGCGAGGGATATTCGCGCTCCGGCACCACGGCGTTGTCGCCCGGTCGCCAACCTATACCGTGGGCGACCATGTTCATGCCGTGCGTGGTGTTGCCGGTCGGGGCGAGGTTCGCCTCGTCCGCGCCGATCAGGGCGGCGAGGCGCGGACGGGCCACGTCCCACGGCGCGGGAACGTCGCGGACGCGGGCGGTGCTCGGAAACTGCGCGTGGGTCGCGGCTTCCTCCACGGCGCGGCGCGTGCGCTCCGGCATCGGCCCCTGCGCCGCCGCGTTGAGGTACGTGTACTCCCGCGTCACCGGGAACTCCGCCGCCCGCAGCGACGCGCTCCCGATCTGCACCCGCTCTGCCACTGTCGCCATCTCCCGGCCTCCTTTGTTCGCATGTATTCGCGGCGGCATTGTAACAGGGAACGGCGGCGAACATCGTGTCTCTATTCGCTCGCCACTTGCTGCCCCCTGCCTGCCTCGTCTATCAGGTCGTGCAGCAGGGCTTCGAGCGCGATGTATAGCTCCATGGCGGCGGCGGCGGCGTCACGGGGGGCGACCGCAGTCGCGGGGAGTTGTTCGGCCCATGCGGACGCCTGCCGGACATGCACGGCGGTGGATTCGAGGGCGGCGAGCATCGCCGTCGCTTGCAGGGCGAGATCGCGCAGTCCGGCGGCGAATTCCCCTAGCACGGCCTCGCTCTGCGCGACCAGAAGATCGCTCCGCGCCCCTTCGACCCGTGCTTCGAGCGCGGCGAGGTGTTCTTGCGATACGTGTGTCGCCGTTGCCGTCTCCGCCACACGTTCCGCGAAGTAGTCGGCCTGATCGTCCGCTTCCTCGACTTCGGCCTCGTGCAATTGGGCCTCCTTGCGCGTGTGCGTGAGGCGGTTCGAGAGCATCTGTGTGCGGGCCAGTGTCGCCTCACCGCGCAGCCGCTCGTACTCCGCCCACAACAGGTCGAGCCGCGCCGTCATCTCATTTCGCTTCGCCATTGCCTCGCTCCTCCGCTTGACGCGCCGCCGTTCGTGCCGCTATCCTGCGGCGGTGCGTGTACGGACACGTCCCCTGCACCGATGGAGGCCCGCCCGTGCGTTTCATTCTGCCGCTCCCGCCCGGTGTGAACAATATGTACGTCTCGGTGGGCAACAAGCGCGTGCTCTCCAAAGAGGCGTCCGCCTTCAAGAAGCAGGTCGCGGCGGCGGTGGAGAACGCCGTGTCGCACGACGCGGCCCTCCTCGACGAACTGGAGACGATGCGCGAGACGCCGCTCGGCATTGATTTCCTATTCTACTTCCCGTCGCCCAAGAAGCGCGACCTCGACGGCGGGCTGAAGATCGCCCTCGACGGGCTGTGCGCCGCGTTGGGGCTGGACGACCGCGAGGTCGTGGATATCCACCTCGCCAAGTACCTCGACCCGATTGACCCGCGCTTAGAGGCCGACATTACCCCCATCACGGACTGGCAGTACGACGCCAAGTACATCCTCATCACGCCGGAAGGCACCGAGTACTGAGTACCGGGTAGTGAGTCAGGGCTTGTGTGAAGCGGTGTAGCAGGGAGGTTGGTGGGGTTGTCCCTGTTGTGGCGCGGGCTTCAGCCCGTGATTCGTCTCGCGGG
>JAABUN010006033.1_pt1 | contig 14362 bp, 17 predicted proteins | sample 5559311 | NCBI WGS metagenome assembly JAABUN01 (sample SAMN10711877, study PRJNA513370) | rock metagenome | isolation source: Antarctica rocks | place: Antarctica: Victoria Land, Siegfried Peak sud | reverse complement strand
GACGTAGAGCGCGAGCAGCAGCAATCGCCCGAAGTAGCCGGGGATGCCCACCGTGTCACCGGACAGCAGCGTCACCGGTCCCACCGGGAACAGCAGCGCACCGATGATGGCTCCCGTGATGACGACGGTCAGGGTTGCCACGAGGCAGAACAGTGCGGCTCCCGCGTATTTGACGAGCAGGAGTCGGATGCGTCCTGCCGGCGCGACGAGCAGGTAGCGCAGCGTGCCGAGGTTTGCCTCGCCGGCGATGGTATCACCCGCGACGACGCCGATGGTCAGCGGCAGGAACAGGGGGATGGCGACGGTCAGCGCCGTCAGCGAGACGAACAGGCCGTTCTGCGTGATGCTGTTCAGGAACGCCGGTCCCCGGCCGCTGGCCGAGCCGTCGGAGGAGACCCGGACGACGACGGCGATGAGGATCGGGATGAGCGCAAGGGCGCCGATCATCGCCCAGGTACGGAGCCGTCGGAAGAGAACGGTGATCTCGGAGAGGACCAGCGTGAGTCCGAGGGACCCTCCGGAGCGGGGCGGACGGGTGAGTGCGGATTCAGCCGGCAACGTCGAACCCCTCTCCGGTGAGTGCGACGAAGCGGTCCTCGAGCGAGGCGCCGCTGGCCTCGAAACCACGGACCCGGACATCGGCCCGCACGAGCGCGGCGTTCACGGTTTCAGGCTGCAGGCCGGGTACGGACAGTTCGGCGGTGATGACGTCATCGCGCCCGTTGAGTTCGGGTGTCAGCCCGAGATGGGTGAGGACGCGATGGGCGTCGGTGTAGTCGGGCGTGGTGACCCGGACGCGCGCGGTGCCTTCGGAGCGGAGCTCGTCGAGGGTGCCCTGCGCGACGAGCCGGCCCGCGCTCATGACGGCGATCCTCGTGCACATCTGCTCCACCTCGGCGAGCAGGTGACTCGAGACGAAAATGGTGGTGCCGTCATCCGAGAGCGACTTGATGAGACTGCGGACTTCGCGGGTGCCCTGCGGGTCGAGGCCGTTGGTGGGCTCATCGAGGATGAGCAGGTCGCGCGGCGCGAGCATCGCGTTGGCGATGCCGAGGCGCTGCTTCATACCGAGCGAATACGCGTGCGCACGCTTCTTCGCCGCGTGACTGAGGCCCACGCGGTCGAGGGCCGCGTCCACGCGTTGGGAGCGGGTGGCGGGGGACGTGTGGCGGTCTGCGGCGTCGAACCGCTGCAGGTTAGCCCGCCCGGAGAGGAACGGGTAGATGGCCGGTCCTTCGACGAGGGCACCGACGCGGGGGAGGACGGTTCGCGCTTCCTTCGGCATGACGCCGTCGAGCAGTCGGATCTCACCGCTGGACGCGGCCGCGAGACCGAGGAGCATGCGGATGGTGGTGGTCTTCCCCGATCCGTTCGGGCCGAGGAAGCCGAACACCGAGCCGCGGGGTACCGCGAGGTCAATACCGTCGACGGCGTTCTGCTTGCCGAAGACCTTGCTCAGTCCGCGCGTCTCGATAGCGAAGTCACCGGCGCTCACCCGCAGGCCCGCACGACGCGTGCGGACCGCGCGGGTACCGCTGCGGTCACTGCTGGGAAGCGGCGACGAGCTGGTCGGCGCTGACGGCGCCTGCAAGGATTCGGCCGTCGTCGGTGATGAGCACCGAGACGAGCGAGGTCTGCAGGGCTCGGCCGCCGTCAACCTCTGTGAGTGCCTGCTCGAGCAGGGCCTGGCCCCCGGCCACTCCCTCCGGGTCCATACCTGGCTTGATCTCCATGATCTCGCCCATGCCGGCAGCCTGGTCGCCGCCGACGTTCAGGCCGAGCTTCGAGATGCTGCCCGCGGGCAGCTCGACGATGGTGCTCCAGCCCTCACCGAAGACGGTTGGCTCCGCCAGCTTCTCGGTGGGTGCATCCATGGCGTTACGCTCGGCTTCGAGCTTTGCCTTGGCCTCGTCCGCGGTGGGTGCCTCTGTGACGGTGGCGCCGGCGGGCGGGGCGAACTCGAAGATGCCGGCATCGGGAGTGCTGAAGTCGACGCCGGTGAATCCTGCCTGGAAGGCCGCTTCCTCCTGGCCCTTGGCCTGCACTGTGACGCTCAGCGGGACTCCTGTCTCGGAGTCGACGGCGATCGCGATGGAACCGATCAGGGTAGCGGCGTCCTCAGGTGTCAGCCGCAGCTCGTAGGCACTCCGGCCGGCGACGCGGCTGGTCTCGCCGACGGTCACCTCGGTGCTCGGATCGATCGTCGTGAGGAACAGCCGGGCCAGTTCGGCCGGCGTCCGAGGGACGTCCCGCAGCTCGGCGTGCTCGGCGGCCTTCTCCTGCAGCTTCGCTTCGAACTCGGCCTTCGCCGTATCCTTGTCCGGCAGGACGGCGTGCGTGGCCTCGTTGGCCTCGGAGTCGTAGGCCCAGACGTCGTTCTGGTTCACGACGACGTCCCGCTGGGCCAGCTGGTCGAGTACCTGAACGCGCGCCTTGTCGGGGCCGTCGACATAGACCTGCGCGGTGTGTTCTCCCGTGAGGAGCTCGAGCGCGGCGGACGTGGGGTCCGAGCTGGACGTCCCGCCCGGAGGAGTTGCCATACCGATGTCTGGCAGGCCGAGGTTGGAGGACTGCTCGACGGTGCCGGAGTAGGCATCCTCGGAGCTGGTGGCCACGAATTCGAGCAGCTCCTGCGCGGTCCTGGCGGGGAGTTGCGGTTTGGCTTCGGCGACGGCGGGACCGCTCACGGCAGCAGCGACGATGACGACTGGGACGATGCCGGCGGGGAGCCAGCGCCAGTTCTTGTTCATGATTGAGCCTTCCGAGCGAATCTGTGCCCCATGTGACGCCAACGCTACACCTGCGGACTGACAGTTGTCGGGGTACGGGCACTGGGTCAACGAGCGGGAGGGTGGAGGCGTGCCGCCACCTCGCGCGTGGCGGGAACGACGGCGTCGGGCTCCTTATGGAGGCATGAAGAAGGGGCGGCCAAGGCCGCCCCTTCTTGGTCAATTCAGCGCGTGACGCGACGGCGTCCGGCGACCGATTCGGCGACGCCGATGAGCAGGACGGCGGCGATCACGGAGACGATGAAGCCGAAGATGTTCAGCTCGAAGATGCCTCCCGTGCCGAGGAAGCTGGCGATCGAACCGCCGATGATGGAGCCGACGAGTCCCAGCAGCAGTGTGGCGATGACGCCGAGGTTCTGCTTGCCCGGCTTGATGAGGCGTGCGAGTGCGCCGATGATGAGGCCGGCGATGATGAATCCGATCATGATGGTTCTCCTTCTAGTGGGCCCGTGGAGGGCGGGAAGTCGGTGTGTTCCATATCTACAACGCAGCCAGGTTCGTACTCATTACCGGGAGCAACCACGGGGCTGGTACCTCCGGAGGTCTTGCCACGACCTGCTTTCACTCTCGAGGATAGAGGAATGCGAAGCCTACTGAGGAAGTTATGATGGCACGCCCTCCGCACAGGCCCGTCGTCGCCGGGCCGACAAGGCCGCGTAGCGTCGGCCGGATCCCCGGCACTGAAGGTCACCGGCGTGTATCGATGCGGGAAACAGGTGGCAGCACCGAAACTGCTAAGCGTACTGTCGAAAAGGTGCCCAGGTCGGGTGCGATCGATGATCCGGAAGAGTTCCTCATGACGAACGCAGGCGCCATGCTCGACACCTACCCGGGCTGAGGGCCGCCCATGTGGTTCGACTCCTGGACGGACATCCTCCGGGTCCTCATGGTGGGCGCGGTTTCCTACGCCACGCTCGTCGGAGTGCTGCGACAGGAGGACGAGCTGCGCCGCAACCGGTGGACGGAGTCCGAGGTGCTGCAGGCCGTGCGCGGTTCCGGTTCCGGTGACCTGTCGTCCGCGGCCGCCGTCGTGCTCGGGACCAACGGGAACCTCAGCGTCATCCCGAGCAGCAAGCTCGGTAACGGCTCCGCACTCAAGCGCGTCGCGGGTCCCGCGAAGCAGGCGGGCTGACCCGATGACGACGACGGCGGGTGACGAGGGGGGCGGCCTGCGCCGGGCCGAGGATGTAGCGTCCCGGCTCGACAAGCCGATGGGCATTCTCGGTGTCATCTTCCTGTTCGTCGTACTCGGGCAACTCCTGGCCACGAGCTCGGGCATGGTCACCACGTTCACTGTCCTCGGGTGGGTGTTCTGGGCGGTCTTCGTGGCCGAGTTCCTGCTGCGCGCCTATATCGCCCGCTTCAGCAGCGCGTTCTGGAGGAAGAACTGGTGGCAGGTCATCTTCCTCCTCGTGCCCTTCCTCCGGTTCTTCCGCGCCCTGCAGGCGCTGCGATTCGTCCGCATCGCCCGCTTCGCGCGCTTCGGAGGGATCATCTCCGCCGGCGTGCGTGGATCCCGGTCCGCGGGACGGCTGCTGTCCAGCCGGATCGGCTGGCTCGCGGCCGTGACCGCCGTCGTCATCCTGGCCTCGAGCCAGCTGTTGTACGCGACCGGTACGCACGACTCCTATGCCGATTCCCTCTTCGAGGCTGCGATGGCGACCATCACCGGCTCAGGTCTCACCCCGACCACCCCTTTCGCCCGGATCCTGCAGGTGCTGCTGGCCGTCTACTCGGTCGCCGTCTTCGCGACGTTGGCGGGCTCGCTCGGCGCATTCTTCCTGCGGGGATCCGACCCGGCTCCTGCGGGCTCGCCGGCTCCGGACGATGTCGGAGTGGATGTGGTGGATAACGCCTCCGCCGTCCGTGGTCCGGACGGGCTCGCGGACCGGGAGCACACGCCCGGCATGACGAAAGGTGCACGATGACGTTCCAGGAGGTCATGGAGGGTATCGGCAAGGCCGTCGATGGAGCGGGAGTCGCGGCGATCGTCATCGGAGCCGTTGTCGCGACGCTGATCGCCGGCGCAACGCTGCTACGGCGGCGCACCGAGGACAGCATCTACCACCGGTACCGCCAGCGGCTCGGCCGATCCATCCTCCTGGGACTCGAACTCCTGGTCGCCGCGGACATCATCCGCACGGTGGCGGTCACTCCCACCTTCGAATCGGTCGGTGTGCTCGCGTTGATCGTGCTCATCCGGACCTTCCTCAGCTGGTCGCTGGAACTCGAGATCAGCGGCCGCTGGCCGTGGCAGAAGGAATCCGCGACCCCGGACAGGGACGGACCACAGAAAGAGTAGTGACACGCGGCCCTCCCGCCCTCAGGTCTCGAGTGCGCTCACCTGGTCCGCCAACTCGCGGGCTCTCTCGTCGGCACCTGCTTCGGAGTAGAGGCGCGCCGCTTCGGACAGATGCCGGATAGCTTGTTCGGGAGAGCCCGTCGCCGCGAAGAACTGGCCCAGGCACGTCTCCAGGTCGATCGTGGACTCGAAGTCGAGAAGGTGGCGCTCACTCCTCACGGTCCTGAGTAACGCGCCGGCGGCCTCCACCTCGCCTGTCAGTAGAGCGAGGTGCGCCTGAGCGAGGGTCACTTCGAGGAGTAGCTCAGGGTCATCGATGACGCGCGCGCCCTGCTCCGCTTTGCCCAGCGAGTCCCGGACGGAATCATCGACGACACCGGCCTGCAGCTTGAGCGTCGCACTCGCCTCGTGGAACTCGGACCAGGCCTCCAGATCCATCTGCGGCAGCAGGAGCCTCGCAGCGAGGGCGTGGTACTCCCGTCCGGTATCGATCTCTCCGCGACGAAAAGCGACGTTGCCTATCGCCCAGGCCCCTCGGGCAACCAGGAGGGACGGCACGGCTGGAGTCTCGGCACTGATGTCCAGTTCGACAGCGATGTCCCACGCCTCGTCGAGGTGTCCCTTGACGGACAGCGCGGCGAGGAGGATGAACGCCGCCTGTAGTCGGGCGGGAGAATGTGCGGGCAACTCCTTTGCGGCGCCGAAGGCCTGGTGGGCGAGGGCGAGGGCCTCCACCAGGCGGCCCTGGCCCCGTGCGATGGTGGAGAGACGGCCGACGACGACGGACCGCAGCTCGGGGGTCGCGGTCATGAGCGAGGAGCTGTCCATCCGCAGCAGGACCGCCTCGGCGTCCGCGAGTCGCCGAAGGGCGATCAGTGATTGCGCCTGGAGCATGGACATGTCCCACCAGGCGGGAGCGTTCCGCTGCTCGAAGGCGATGTTCGCCGCGTGCTCGGCTTCCGACGCAGCAAGGGCGTCGTCCCGCATGTCGCGCGCGTAGTTCGCTTCGAACATGGCCGTGGTGAGGGCCGGCTGGTCATCGGCGGACGGCGGCTCGACCCACCAGTTCAGGGTCTGCACGTCCATGCCGAGGCGCGCCGCGAAGTGCTGCACCATGTCCGGTGTGGGCTGGCGCAATCCGCGCTCGAGCAGCGAGATGAAGTGGGTGGAGTACACCCCGGCCCCCAGCTCGGCCTGCGTCAGCCCCTTGGCGTTGCGCGCCTGACGCAGCATGTCCCCGAATCGCATGATGATTCCCGTCCCCATAGGTGTGGTCACTGTAACCCGCCACGCGGGCCTCTTCCCTGTGACTCCTCCTGTCCAGCAGCTGCCTGGAACACTGAGGAGACGTTGTCGACAAGAGTCAGCCGAGCGCTCGGAGGTAGGTCGAGAACCCCGCGGGGACGCGGCCGACAGTGCGCGACGACGTCACCACCTGGATGGCTCCCGACGCCGTCCACCGGGCGCCGCCCGCTTTCGCCCGCTCTGCGAGGTCGACATCCTCGTCCAGCGCGATCGGCCGGAACCCACCGAGGTCTTCGTACACGTCCCCTCGAATCCCGAGGTTCGCTCCGTGGATGTGGTCGTGTCCGTCGCCGGGCGTATAGGCGTTCGACCACAGCTGCAGGCGCTCAAGGTTATCGGCGGTAAGTGCCGGGCGGACGGTCCCGAGGACGAGGTCGTGGTTGCTGCCCAACAGGTGGTGCCGGACCAGCCAGTCGCGCGGTACCACCGTATCGGCGTCGGTATTGGCGACCCACGTCCGCCCCGGCAGGCTGCGTGACCGCGCCAGGGCGAAGGTGACTCCTGCGTGGCGGGCGGCGCCCACGGACCCGAAGATCCCGGCGATGGCGGACACCCCCGGGACGCTCCGCGCTGCGCTCGGGGAACGGTCCGTGCAGCGGTCCAGCACCACGGTCACGGAGACGAGGACGCGGGGGATGGTGCGGAGGAGATGGACCCGCGCGACGTCGAGCGCTGTCAGGCACGCGGGAAGCAGGGCCTCCTCATTGCGGGCAGGCACGACGACGGCCACCTGGCCGGGGATCACAGCAGACCCTCACGGCGGGCGACGGACATCGCCGGTGCGGGGACGAAGACTTCCAGCACGAAGTCCTCCTCCGTGTGGAGCGCGAGCGTGTGGAGGCCGGAAAGCCGGCGGACGCGGTCGTGGACGGCGTCGCCGTCGACCTCCCAGCCCTCGATGGGGTGGCGCCAGTGGCACAGCAGCAACACGCCGTCGTCGTCGAGCGACGGGCGGATGAGGCGGATGACTTCGTCGAGTTGGCGGGAGGACAGGAAGTAGCCTGTCTCTGACAGGACCACCAGATCGAATGGGCCGTCCTCATGGGGCCAGTCGTGCGGGACCGTGGCGAGCCTCGCGCTCGCGGCATCGTTCATGATGAGGGCCTCGTTGGTGCGGCTCACCGCGGTGTCGCTGGTGTCGAGGGCCAGCAGGTTGTCGGAGACGGCGGCGAGGTCCTTCGTCAGGGCGCCCACGGAGCAGCCGATCTCCAGTGTCCGGTAGAACCGGGGCCGCGGCAGGCTCGCGATCGTCAGGGCACGCTTGCGCCGCTCATAGAACCGCTCGGCGACCTCCCACGGGTCGGCCTTGTCCCGGTGCAGGCGCTCAAAGGTCGAGGAGCCGCCGGTCACGAAGAAGGACTCGAAGTTGCGGCTGAAATGTTCGAGGATCCCCGGTGCCAACAGCACCTCGTCACCGGGTGCGTCGGAGAGCGGGAGCGACTGCGAGACGTGCATCGCGAGGGCGGAGCCCTTGCGTACGTGGTCGGCGACATCGAGGTGGTGGATCGAGAGATCGGCGAGCTGCTCCGTCTGCTCCTCGGCGTTCCCCCAGTGCCAGAGCCAGATGGGGTACTCGAGCAGCGGGATGTCGCGCTCGCTGCATACCTCTCCCGCGGCACCACCGACGGCGTCGTGATCCGCGTGTCCGTCGTGGCGCCAGGGGGCTGCCACGAGGGTACGGGTGGTGTCGCCGTCGCCGAGCTCACGCAAGAGCACCGCCACGACGTCGTCGTGGCGCAATCCGCCGTCGGGCAGGCCCTCGAAGGTCAGCCGGGCCGCCGGCGCGAGGACCTGCAGGGCGCTCGCCACCTCGCTACGCCTCACCTCCGCCAGCTGCTGCGGCGAATAGGTGGGGGAGGAGGGGTGGGACGCCTCACCATCTGTGAGGACGACGACGTCGCACTGTACGCCGTCGCGCGCGAGCCGGGCGAGCAGGCCACCGGCGCCGAGGGTTTCGTCGTCGGGATGGGCCGCGAGCAGGATGAAGCGGGAGGGCAGCCGTCCGTCGAAGAGCGCTTCGACCTGCAGATCGCCGCCGGGCTCGCGCTCCTGCTCCCACGCGCGCCAATGGCTCTCGGGCGTGCCCTCGCCGTCGTGCGTGAAGCTCACCATGCTGCCTCGCCCTGCGTCGACCGGTCGAGGATGCGCTGTCCGAGCGAGGCGTCGTCGCGCTCTGCGTGGTGCTGCCGCAGGTAGAGGTGCAGGTCGGCGACGCGTGCGGCGTGGTGCTCGTCGAAGGCCAGCGGCGCGGGGCCGAGCCCGTGGGCCGCCGCGTCCAGCACCAGCTCCGCACACCGGAACGCCGTGGCTCTCACGCGGGCTGCGAGCAGGGCACCGTCCTGCCCGGCGGCTCGGCCGGAATCGACGGCGTCCGAGGCGCTCGCCAGCAGCGTGCGGGCCTCGTGCAGCGCCGCGTCGACGCGCCCGAGGTGCAGGAGGGCTATCTGGTCCGGCGTGCGCCGCTGGAAGGCGGCGAGCAGTGTCCGGGCGATGCCGAGTGCGCCTCCGACCCAGCAGGCGGCGACGCCGATGCCGCCCCAGGCGAAGCCGTCCCGGGTGAGGTACCAATCGGTGTCGCCGACCGGTATGGTCCGGGCGGCGTCGAAGTGTACGGAGCAGCTGGTCACTCCGGTGAGGCCACGGCTCACCCAGGCGTCTGCGGGTTCGGGGGTGACGCCGTCGGCGCGGAGGTCGACGGCGAAGGCCCGGCGGCCGCCACCGCCCACGTGGGCGGTGACGATGGCCGAGTCGAGGCGATCGGCAAGGGAACACCAGGGCTTCGTGCCGGTCAGCGCCCAGGCGCCGTCGGGTCCGGGCAATGCCTGGAGAGCGACGCCGGGCCGTTCAGCCGCGAAGACGCCCCAGGTGCCTCCGTTCGCCGCGAAAGGAGCCAGACCGGCCTGGTCGAGGATCGCGAGGGCATCGAGGTGCGGTTCGACGACGCGCGCGACGGTGAGGTCTGCCGCGGCGAGGGTGGTGAGGAGCTGCCAAGCCAAGGCCGTCCGGCCCGAGCCCGGCAGGGGTACCGCGGCGCCGAGTTCGGCGGCCAGCACCAGGGCTCGCGGGATGGAGCCCCGTACGTCGTCGACCCTGTCGGCGAGGAACTGCAAGGACGGTTCGGGCACGTCAGCCCCAGGCTCCCGCGTGATCCCGCTCGCGAGGGTCACGGGCGGAGTATCCTCGGGTCGCGGTCGTCGCTGTGCACCATGTCCGAAGTCTACTGATCTTTCGGATTCCCGCTTGCGCCCGTCGCATCAATGGTGTTTTCGGCTGCGCTTCGGTAGCACCGAAGAGGCGAGCAGCGTCAGGATGCCGGCCATCGGCACGACGATCAGGCCCACGCGCAGCGACGAGGCGTCGGCGATGGCGCCGACGATCGGCGGCGAGAACAGGAATCCCAGGCGCATCAGCCAGCTGATCACCGTGAGTCCGGTGCCGGTCCGCAGCCCGGGCAGGCCGTCCGCCGTATACATGGCCGCGGGCACGAGAGTGGCGACGCCGAGCCCGGCCAGTCCGAAACCGAGGATGGTCAGTGGTATCGACGGGAAGAGCAGGGCCGTCCCCATGCCGACGGTCGCCAGGGCTCCGCCACCCTGCGCCACTGCGCGCTGACCGTACCGGTCCACGAGGCGGTCGCCGAAAAGGCGGCCGACGAACTGCATGCCCACGAGTGCGACGAACCCGAGGCCCGCGATGGTGGGTGTCGCGGAGAGGGAGTTCGTGAGGTAGACCGCGGCCCAGGTATTTCCCGCGTCCTCGACGAGCGCTCCGGCGATGCCGATGACGGCGAGGGCGGCGAGGATGCTGACCGTGACGAGTGACGTGCGGCGTACCGTCGCGCTCGCGCCTGCCGCCGGGGCCCCTTCTGTCGGTTCTGCGGGTTCCGGTCCGGGCAGGAGGAACCGGTAGCAGACAAGGGTGAGGGCGCTGAAGAGGACGAAGGACACCGAGAGGTGAATCCCGCGCGGTATGGCGAGCCCCGCCGCCGCCGCGCCCATCAAGCCTCCGAGTACCGCGCCGATGCTCCATACCGCGTGGAACGAGTTCAGGATGGACCGCTTGTAGAGCTTCTGGACGCGCAGCCCGTGCGAGTTCTGCGCAACGTCGGTGATGGCGTCCATGGAGCCCGCGAGGAACAGGGTGATGGTGAGGACGGCCCAGGACGGTGCGATGCCGGCGAGGAGGATCGACAGGCCGATCAAGCAGGTGCCTACCGTCGCTACGCGCGAGGACCGGAAGCGGCGGACGAGTGCGCCGGAGGTGAGGCCGGCCGTGATCGCCCCGAGGGGGTAGGCCGCCACCGAGATCCCGAACGCCGCGTTGCTGAGGTCCAGCCCGTCCTTGATGGCCGGGTAGTGCGGCAGGATGTTCGCGAAGATCGCCCCATTGGTGAGGAAGAGCACGCTGACGGCGAAGCGTGCGCGGCCGAGCCGTTGCGCGGTGTGCTCCACGGACTGGACGGACGAGGGGATGCTCATGGCCGGATGATCCTGCCGACGGCTGCGCGGACGGTGCTGACGGGCATGGGGTCCAGGGACAGCGCGCGGTGGAGTGTGGTGCCCTCGATGAGTGCGTCCAGCATGAGGGCGGTCTCGGTATCGAAGTGTCCGTGCAGGGCGTCACGGCTGCGGACCATCCAGGCATCCGTGATGGTGCGGAACTCCGGACGCCTCGCCGCCAGTGCGTAGAGCTCGAGGTTGGCGAGTATCGTCTCCGGTTCGTTCAACGTGGGACCGGCGATCAGCCCGACGACGGCCTCCGCTGCGTCCGCCCGGGATCCGGCGCTCGAGAGCGCGTCGTCGAAGACATCTGCGGTCCGGGTGGCGAGGCGCGTGAAGGCTGCCTGCAGGAGATCGTCCATACCGACGAAGTGGTAGGTCATGGAGCCGAGCGGCACGTCGGCGGCCGCCGCGACCCGACGGTGCGTGGTGCCGGTGACGCCGTGCTCGGCGATGACGGAGATCGCGACGTCGATCAGGCGTTCGCGACGGCCCGGATCGTGGCGGCGCAATCGGGCGCTCTCGGTCACCGCCGAGGACTCGGGTACGCGGCCGGCCTTGCCGGTCACGGTTCCAGCGCCCGGGTCACGCGCGCGGGATTGCCGACGACGACGACATCGGCAGCGACGTCCCGTGTCACGACGGCGCCCGCACCCACCACCGAGTTCTGACCGACCGTGACCCCGGGCAGAATGATTGCGCCGTCACCGATCCAGACGTTGTCCCCGATGGTGATGGGCGCGGCTCCCTCGATCTTCGCCCTCCTGGGTGCAGGCGCCACCGGATGCGTCGGCGTCAGGAGCTGGACGTTCGGTCCGATCTGCACGTCGTCTCCGATGACGATCGGCGCCACGTCGAGCGCCGTCAGGTTGTAGTTGATGAAGGTGCGGGCGCCGATCGAAAGGTGGCTTCCGTAGTCCACGGCCAGGGGCGCCCTGATCTCCGAGCCCTCGCCGAGCGCGCCGAGGAGGTTCACCAGGATCGCCCGGCCGGCTTCGGGGTCTGTCGGCCACACGGCTGCATACTCGGCGGCGAGTCTGATAGCACGCCGGCTGGCCGCTGCGAGTTCCGGGTCATCGGCGATGTAGTCGTCGCCGTCGAGCATGCGCTGGCGCATGCTCCGCCCGTCGTCCTCGAGATACTCCTCGTGCACTGTCCCACTCCCCACCCTTGTCATCGTTAGGTACAAGCGTACGCATGAGGGGTACAGTTGTACACACGGGCGACGGCGATGAACGCTGAGGGTGGGAGGGCGGACCTGCTGCTCAGGCCTCGGGCGGCAATGCCTCGTGGTGTTCCTTGCCCTTGGTGCGGCGGGCTTCCTTCATCTCCGCTTCGAAGAGGTGGCGCCTGCCCTCGACGAGCGTGTCACGGGCTTCCTTCTCGAAGGCCTTGAACTCGGCGTAGTAGTGGTCGTCATAGTCCTCCATGATCTGGAAGGTCCACCGGCCCTCGATGACGTTACGGCCGATGATCTCGCTCGCGAGCTTGTCGGCGAGCTCGGTATGGCCCGCCGTGCGGAACAGTTCTTCGGCTTCGGAGAGGTTGAGGTCCGCGGTGCCGGTCAGGCGGTGGAAGCCGTAGAGGTAGCCGCGGGCGTGTTCGACGACTTCGAGGGCTTCGGACAGCTTTCCGAGGGCTTCGACCGTGAGGTCGGAGACGCCTGCGGGGCGCTGGTGGGTTGTGTCGGGACCGGGAGTGTCAGGGGTAGCCATATGTCGTACCGTACCCAGACGCGCCGACACTCAGACAGGGCACTACGAGCCGAAAGCGCCCTGTCCATTGTTGACCATGATCACGATGAGCTCGGCTGCGCCACGCGGACACAGGCGGCGATCGTCGCGCGGGAGGAGGGAATCGTGTAGAAAAAGTGACAACGGTGGCTCCCTACAGCCTCTGGGGCACCCATTCCATACCTCGTTGGGGGAATGATGAATCACGCTGCGCAGGTAATGGAGTGGCTACGACTGATCTCGACGATTTAGTAGGTGTCCGCGTGATCACGTATCTGGAACGAGACGTTGATCGTGCCCGTGAAGCGCTCTCCGGCTCCTTCCGGGAAGTGGAGCATATCGACAAGACCGCGCAGCAGAAGTCCAAGGGTGGATTCGGCTACTCCGGTCAGCACCTTGTCCTCGAGGTACCTGAGGAAACACCTCCCAACGGGTGCGCTAATCACCGCGGTCTGCGGTTTGAGGTGCAATTGCGCACCGTCCTTCAGCACGCGTGGGCTGAGTTCGAGCACGACATCCGCTACAAGGAGCAGGGCGAGCTGCCGCTAGAGGTTCATCGGGCGTTCACGCTCGCCTCTGGATTGATCGAGCTCGCCGACAAGGAGTTCTCCACCATCGAAGCGGTTGTCGCTAGGGGCAAGGCGGCAGACCAGCAAGACACGGCGCGATCAGACGGGGCTGCAACCCCGCTTACAACCGAGTCGCTCGAGGGAATTCTCGAGAGTGCTCTTCCGAACATCCAAGAAGCAAGGCTGATCACTACGCATGGCTCAAACAGGTCCTTGAGGTCAACGGTGTGACGACAATCGATGAAGCCACAAAGCTGTTCCGATCTGGTGACTGGGCGTTCATCAGCGACAGCATCGCCTATAACTTCCCTCCGGGCCATGTCCGAGCCGCAGAGGACTACCTGTTGCAGCAGTTTGGAGAAGCCTATGTCGAACGTACAAGGGATTTGTGCGACGATCCGAATCGTGCAGGAAAATTGCGATACAGGCCCGCGAGGATGCGCAGCGGCTAGCGGAAGCCACGCCAACCCTGCAGTGGTGTGCGTAAATGCAGAAGCCCTCTGCAGTAATCGGCGTTGATCAGCGTGCTGTTGGGCGCGATACTCATAACGCTCCGGTGTGCCCTCCGTCACAGTGCGCATCGGCCAGCGGAGGCCGGTCACGGCGCACCGTGTCAACGAAGACACCGAAGGAGTAGCCCGCATGAGTTCAGCGCAGCACACACCATCGCAACGGCAGGAGCCCGACGTCGAACGGTCGGGTCTGAAGAAAGTCGTCGTCGCCTCGATGGCCGGCACCGTGGTCGAGTGGTACGAGTTCTTCCTCTACGCAGCGGCGGCCACGCTCGTCTTCGCCACCGTCTTCTTCCCCAGCGCCGACTCGGAGCTCGACGCGATCATCGCCGGCTTCCTGACCTACGCCGTCGGCTTCGTCGCCCGTCCCATCGGCGGCATCGTGTTCGGCCACTTCGGCGACAAGTACGGCCGCAAGCAGCTTCTGCAGGTCAGCATCATCCTCGTGGGTGTCTCGACGTTCCTCATGGGGTGCCTGCCCACCTTCGACCAGGTGGGCTACTGGGCTCCGGGACTCCTCGTGGTTCTGCGCTTCATCCAGGGCTTCGCCGTCGGCGGTGAGTGGGGCGGCGCCGTCCTGCTGGTCGCCGAGCACAGCCCCAGCAAGAGCCGCGGATTCTGGGCCAGTTGGCCGCAGTCGGCCGTCCCCATGG
>JAABUN010006031.1_pt1 | contig 14364 bp, 19 predicted proteins | sample 5559311 | NCBI WGS metagenome assembly JAABUN01 (sample SAMN10711877, study PRJNA513370) | rock metagenome | isolation source: Antarctica rocks | place: Antarctica: Victoria Land, Siegfried Peak sud | reverse complement strand
AAAAAGCGGTGGTAGAGGTATACCGCGTAAGAGATGATGGTTTTTGGAAAGCGGTAGCCCTTGGGTGGTTCACGTAACGCGTCCATCGCGTCAGCCTACCTGCATGTAAAATAAGTTGACACAACCGATTAGAGAACATGCGGCAAACCGCAAACTGAAAGCGGCACTCGAGTCTGCACTGCGGACGGTCGGAGACCCCAAACTCACGCCTGAGCAAAAGCTGGACGCGGCGCAGCACGCCGTCATGAACCTCACGACTCACCAGACGGCCCCTGACATTGCCGACGGCGCTCAGCTCGCCAAGGCCGCAGCCGAACGGTGGGAACGCCGCCGTAAAGCAGTTGATGGACTGATGGGCTTGTCGTGGGGGTTGCCCGACCTAGACCGGATGACCGGCGGGTTACAGGGCGGGATGCTTTACGTTTTAGGGGGCAGGCCCGCTATGGGCAAAACGTGGCTTGGGCTCGCTGCCGCCAGCCACATGGCGTTGACCCTGAACAAACCTGCGCTGGTTGTGTCGCTTGAGATGGGCCGCGAATCCGTTGCTGAGCGTATTGCAGCGTGCGAAGCGGGTCTGAACGCGAAGGAACTACTTCAAGCCACACCCGGACAGGTCAAACGCTACCAAAGCGCCTTGACGAAACTCGAGACCAGTCCGCTTTTCGTAGACGACTCGAGCACGACGCCCATAACGGCGTTAGGCTCACGGGCGCGTAAGCTGCACCGCAGCGCCCCGCTAGGGCTCATTGTCGTGGACTATTTGCAGCTTATAGACACGACCGATGCGGACAGCAGCTCGACGCGGGCAACGCAGGTCGGCAACTTGTCGCGCGGGCTTAAAAAACTAGCTCGCGAACTGAACGTGCCCGTTTTAGTCTTGTCGCAACTTTCGCGCAACGTCGAGTCCCGTCCGAACAAACGCCCGATGCTGTCGGACCTTAAAGAGTCGTCGAGTATCGAACAGGACGCGGACGTGGTGCTGTTTTTGTACCGTGAAGAGTATTACAACCCTAAAACGGACAGGCCGAACGTCGCCGAAATCAACGTTGCTAAGCAACGCGAGGGCGAAGTCGGAACCTTCGAGGTGTCTTTTGACCCGGCAATCGGGCGCTTCGAGCAGCTTAGCTATGCCTACGAAGGAGGCCGCGCGTGAAGCCTTCGAAATTCAAAGTTGTTACAGACGCCCCCAAAGGCAAAAATCACGACCCGTCTGTTCACAGCGACCTCAACGGGGTCGGACTGAGCGTCTACGAGTTCGCCGTACTTGCCCACAGCGCCTACTGCGCGCGGCGTAAGAACGGGAACGTCACCACGAGTCACCCGACCGTGGCAAAAGCGTGCAGTATGAGCCCCCGCGAGGTTCAGCGGGCGCGTGAAGCACTCGCAGGCCCCAAACGGTTTTTGACTCTGACAGGTACCGCAAGCGGTGTCACGAACACTTATGTTTTGACCGAAAAAATGCAGTGGGGGGCGTCAGGGTGCAAACTGTGGCTACCCGAGGAGCTGTGGAATCTCAAGCTCAATCCTTACGAGCTGCGCCTGTACTGCTACTACGTTTCTCAAGCTCGAGGTACCGGTCGGGTCGTGATTGACCGCGACGAGATCGACCAGTGCTGCGGGATTACCGCGCCAAAGCAACGCACCACCGACGCCGGACTCATGGCCGCCGGACTTATCGCCCTGACCGGTTACGAAGACAAAAAACCGGTTCTCGAGTTACGTCTAAACAGCGAATGGGTGAGCCTCGAAAACCGTAAGCCTTTAACCTATGCGGAAGCAAAAAGAAACGTCAGACTAGGGTTAGAAGGCAAGCAAAACGAAACGTCAGGCCAGGGTGTTACAGCAAAAAGAAACGTCAGACTAGGGAAAAAGAAACCTCAGTCCACCAAGAGTAATCCCGTAATTAAAAAACCTTTTAATGCAAAAAAAGGTTTTGAAGTTAAGGAGCAAAAACCCCTTACGGCGATTGACCTTTTCAAAGAGCTTTTAGGTTTGAACTTCAAAGGCTTCTACAATCACTTGAATAGAACCGGAGACGCAGACACTGAACTCGAGCAATGGGTTGTCAAATTCGGTGAGACTACGATCCGGGGCGCGTGGCGGATCATTCGAGAGACCGAAACGCCCGTCGATGTTCAACCGAGATATAGCTACCCGAAAAACACTCGCCTAATCAACTTCTGCCGAGACAAACTTGACGGTATCTACGACCCGCCTGAACTGTGCGAGCTGCACAACAAAGCGACGTTCAAGACGCCGACCTTTGTCAGGGTCGATCCCACGCCTACCGAACATCGTAGGGATTGGTCAGACGTTGAATTCTTCGTGCCTCGGGCTCAGCGGGCTCGAGCACGGAGAGAGGCGGAGGCCGCGTAATGGACGCCACCGAGCAAATCAAGGTGCTCATCCCCCTCGAGGACGTCATCAGCGAAACGGTCGTCCTCAAACCTGCCGGACGCGACCGCCTCAAAGGTCTTTGCCCGTTTCACAGCGAAAAAACCCCATCGTTCCATGTCGTAGTGGACAAAGGTTTTTATTTTTGCCACGGCTGCCACGCCAAAGGGGACATCTACACTTTCGTCATGCAGACGCAGGGACTCGAGTTTCGTGAGGCCCTCGAGCTACTCGCGCAGCGCGCCGGGGTCACACTCCCCGAACGCAGCCCCCGTGAGGCCAAAAAGCGAGACCTGTATGACCTTAATGAGTTGGCACAGAGTTTTTTTGTAGAGGGACTAAAGACGCACCCACACGCCGCGCAGTACCTCGAGGCTCGCGGCTTGACCGCCGAGACGATTGAAACTTGGGGTCTCGGCTACGCGCCGGAGGGCTGGCAAAACCTTACGGCACACGCCCGGACGAAAGGCGTTGAACTCGAGAGCCTCGAGGCTGCCGGACTCGCAAAGAACAAAGAGGGTCGCTTTTACGACCTTTTCAGAAACCGCATCACCATCCCCATCAAAGACCTTTACGGGCGCGTGGTCGGCTTTTCGGCCCGCACACTCGGAGACGATACGCCAAAATACGTCAACACCCCCGAGACCGCTGTGTTTCACAAGGGCAATATCTTGTTTGGCCTAGACGCCGCTAAAACGACTATAAAAGACAAGAGTGCCGCAATCCTCGTCGAGGGACAAATGGACGTCATCGCGCTGCATCAGGCCGGATTTACGGCAGCTGTCGGAGCGCAGTCGGCAACCTTGACCGAAGCGCAGATTAACGCGCTCGCACGGCTCGGCTTGACGCAGCTCTACATGGCCTTCGACGCCGACGACGCGGGGCAGCGGGCAACCCTCGCAGGCTGTGACGCGGTAGCGCGGCAGTTTGTGGTTAAAGTGGCGAAGCTCCCCCACAAAGACCCGGCTGAAACAGTTCAGGCTGACCCTGAACTGTTCAGAGCAGCGCTGAGAAGTGCGTTACCTGAACCTCACTTCAAGATCAACCGGGCGTGCGAAGGGCTTGACCTCAACCGGTCGCAGGCACAGATCGAGGTGCTGAAACGACTTAAGAGCGCAATGTTAGGCACCAGCCCGGACGACCATGTAGCGGCTGAAATCCGCGAAGAAGTGAGCCGTAAGCTCGAGCTATCGCCGCAGCGCCTCAACGCCTGGTTAGGTGAAACTCACAGTGCCGCCGCGCCACCGTCTCAGAAGGTTGCACGCGCAACGCAGGACGATCTAATCAAGGCTCTGCGTGTGAATATCGCCGCGCTCGTTTTGTCCCACGAAGCACAACTCGAGGCGAGTTGCACACGTCTCCGTCAGGTTCTGCCGGTCGGCGACCCGTTAGCCGAGTTTGCCGAGCGCTGCGCCGACGCCGAATACGACGTGATAAAGATATGGGGACGATTACCCGAATGGCCCCACGTTGCCGGAGCCTTTGAACACCTGACAAAAGGCGTCAGTCTGCCGCTGTCACGGTTCAAGGCCGACCTCGAGCGGTATATCAAGCTTACCGAGCCACCGCCTGACGTCGTGCGTTTGGCAGCGTTGTACAACCTTATCGACCGCCTGCCCGAAACTAAACGTGAACCCGCGCTCAAACGCTTCAAACAGCACTTTATCGCTGACCACAGACGACATATCTCAGGCGGCGCGCCCGACGAGTTGTTGGCCGACGCAGCAGCCTTTACAGCGTGTGCCCGGAGCTGGGCTGCTGGACGCCCGAGTAACCCGGCGCAACACTTACCGCAAAACCTGTCTGCATAGTTTCTGCTACTTTGGCCGCGTCTTTTTGGGCGCGGTTTTTCTTTGCGCTGAAAGAAAATAGAATCACGTAAAAGGTGAGAAAATCCTCCCCACAACGACCGCTACGGTCGCTGAGTGACTACCCTATATCCGCAAAACAAAGACTTCAGCACCCCCCTTTACCTCGAGCCCGCCCGCCGCGCCGCCACCGACCTCGAGCGTGAACACCCATTACAAACTGCCACCCGCGACGAACTGTACTCGCAGTATCTGTGCGGTGCGTACCGTCTAGCACGCACGTACACACTGCCTGATCCTGCTACTGCAATTTATGAAAAAAGCAGGCGCTACATGCCTGAAGATATGGGTCGCAGAACGATTAGCGAAGCAAGCGACAAAGAACTGCGAATCGCCGCTATTGCGTACATGTGTTGGGCAGCAGAACGACGGGACAACCAGAGCAGCACCACTAAGTTTGCCGATTGGCTCACCGTAGCTCGAGACGCCCTCGAGACCTACCGCACCCGTACCCCGGCGGCGGCATGACCCCGCCCGCACCTCAAACACGCTTTGACCGACTTGCTCACCGGTTGGCATGACAAGATCACTGCTGACCCTACCGCGACCGACCACTACCGGCAGCGGACGGCCGCCCTTATCAGTGACGCCTTTGTAGCCCTCGACAACGGCGCGACGCCTTACACGGTGCTACTGATTTGTATTGCCCCGGCGTTTCGGAGCCCTGACGAGCTGCCCCTCGAGTTTTACCGCACCCGGACGAACCGAACGACAACTGGCATTAGCGGATGCTCACGCACGGCCTGAGCGCCTACTCCTCGGAAGTCGACGAGGTACGGTTTCACTACAAAGTCAGGCTGATGCTACTAAACAAGCAAGACCATTCCACTATGCCGTTACGTTGTATTACGCCACCCTTTAAGACAGAGCAGATATATAATGAATAGACGCAGATTTGTTAAGTGAACTATTATCAAGAAGTAGAAAAGTTATGTGAAGGTGAAGATGCCTCAGGAGGCAAAATGACTGTGAAGCGGTTCGAGACCTTTCAAACTCAAGCGGCGTTCAGTTTGGCAGAAGTCGCAATGCCCTTAAGCTACACCCGGCAAACCCTTACCAAACACTTCAATAAAGAGGTGTCAGGCAACCAGGCTGATCTCGCCAACTGGCTGCAAGGCTCTGATGCTCGCTTCGGGGGTGCGCGATGACTTACGCTGACGCACATCGCTCTGAGCGACTACTTGAACGTTTAGAAAGCCTCGACCCTAACAGCCTAGCTGCTCTCGAGCGTTTGATTGATCTCCTGCCCCAGGTGCCCGCGCCGCAAGACGAGTTGAAGCAGAGGTTACTCAGGCACTACGCTGGGCGCGATCCCTAGAGCTTCTTTCAGTTCGACGCGTTTACCGATGTAGAAGGCGATTCTATGATGTATCCAGACCATGAAGGCGATTGTGTGCTGAGTGGTGTTACCCAAGAGCTGATGACCGGTGCATACGCTGTGCGAGTTCTTATCATCCCCGGAACCTCACCTGATAAGGCCCATGATTTGTTGAATAAAATTGCCGACCAGGTTGCCGAAGACGGCTTCACATTTCACCAAGATGAATTAGAGGGTCGCACTACGGTAAGAGCGTCCCGCTACCGAATGTCGGAAGACGAGGTTGATGATAAGCCGTTTTAGGAGTGCGCTGTGATCGGAGGGGCTGAAACAGTCTCGCTGCTCCAGCTTCAATTATAGATTTAGCCCGCTAGGAGTAATTGAAACTCTCTAGCGGGCTTTTCAATGACCCAAACTGCAACAAACCTGCTGATTTACGGCACATTTTGGAGTATTCACGTCTTCAAACACAAACTGCTCAATAACTGCCTTTATCTCCCAGGTTTCTAAATTCTCTTTGGCGTTACGCCGTCAAAACAAGCGGCTTGCCTTGGGTAATAACGACCGTGTGTTCATAATGCGCGGTGAGAGTATCGCGCCGCACTCCAATCGTCCAACCGTCTTGGCGCGTCTCAATCCGTCCTGCTTTAGTTGACACCATCGGCTCGACAGCTAGCACGAGACCCTCAGTAAGCTTCGTTTCACCGGGTTGAAAGAAGTTTAACACTTCGGGTGCTTCATGAACCGCACGTCCAACGCCATGACCGGCAAGCTCCCAGATGACGTGAAAACCGCGCCGTTTGACCTCACGTTCGACCGCTCGACCGAGTGCATGTAACGGACGTCCCGCCTGCGCCAGCCGCATCGCCTCCCAAAAGGCAGCTTCAGCACATGCTGTTATCCGGGTTGCAAGTTTGGAAGCGGGTGGAACCACTATGGTTATTGCTGCGTCAACCACAAAGCCCGCGACGTTAGGCGTCACGTCGAGTTTAACCACATCACACATCACCGGGCTCGAGCGGTCGGTTTGTCGGCAATCCGTGGACGACATCTTCGTTGACTGACACGAAAGCGTGAACCGGCGCGCCGTATTCAAGCTGAGGTGCCGACACAGCGCCATACTCAGCGAACACGTCACCACAAATATCGTTGAGCTGAGCAGGGGTGATGCCGGGTTCGACTGTAACTTTCATCGCGGTGAGCGCCTTGGCGACCACTACGCCTGCGTGTTTCATCCCTTCAAGCTCTTCTTCTCAGGTAATCGACATAACGTAAGCATAATGCTGGAAGTGGCTTGGTAAATAGCAACCGGCTGCTAAAACGTGTTATCAACCGCTACTAAGAAACAAATAAGCAATGGAAAAGCCCCGCTGTCGGGGCAAATATTTCAGTCCACTCTTATAAGGGTCGTGCTTGAACGGCTTTTGGCCGCCACGCTTGGTCGCTGAATCAACCTAGAACCACTCATACTGAAAATGCCGCATAGCACCCCCAAATCAAGTGACATTCGTCTCTCGAATGTCAGACTATAACGATGTCTCAATCTCAAACCTTGCTACCCGTCAGCCAAAGCGAAATCAACGCGACCCTATGGCGTGCCTGCGACACCTTTCGCGGGACGGTAGACGCGAGTGAGTACAAAAACTATCTGCTCGTCATGCTCTTCGTCAAATACATCTCGGACGTGTGGGCCGAGCACTATGCCGTCCTCAAAGAGCAGTACGGCGACGACGTTGAACGTATCCGCCGCAGGTTGGAGCGCGAACGTTTCTTTCTACCCGAAGGCACAAGCTTCAGCGACCTCTACGCGCAGCGTAACGAGAGCAACTTAGGCGAGATCATCGATAAGGCGCTCGAGGCCATTGAAGAGGCGAACAAAGAAAAACTTCAAGGCGTCTTCCGCAACATCTCCTTTAACTCGGAGAGCAACTTAGGCCAAACGAGGGAACGTAACGTCCGGCTCAAGTCACTCCTGCAAGACTTTGCCGACCCCAAACTCGACCTGCGCCCGAGCCGGATCGGGAACCTGGATGTGATCGGCAACGCTTACGAATATCTGATTGCCAACTTCGCCGCCAACGCCGGAAAGAAAGCCGGGGAGTTCTACACCCCTGCCGAAGTCTCCCAACTCGTCGCCGAACTCGTGCAGCCCCGAGCGGGCGAACGGATCAGCGACCCGGCGTGCGGTTCGGGCTCGCTGCTGATCAAATGTGCAAACCATATCCAAAAGAGCGGCAGCCGCGACGTCGCCTTGTACGGTCAAGAGATCAACGGCTCGACCTGGGCGCTCGCGAAGATGAATATGTTTCTCCACGGCGTCGACGCCGCCCGGATCGAATGGGGCGACACCATCCGGAATCCCAAATTGCTCGAGGACGATCAACTGATGCGCTTCGAGGTCGTCGTGGCGAACCCACCCTTTAGTCTCGACAAGTGGGGCGCGGACGACGTGACGAGCGATCGCTACGGACGTTTTTACCGGGGTCTACCGCCAAAAAGCAAAGGCGACTTCGCCTTTATCAGCCACATGATTGAAACGACCAGCCTCACCAACGGCCGCGTCGGAGTCGTCGTCCCGCACGGGGTCCTTTCGGAGCAGCAGCGAAGGTAAGATTCGCGAACAGCTGATCGAAGAAAACCTCTTAGACGCTGTGGTAGGTATGCCCAGCAACCTCTTTTTCGGCACCGGTATCCCCGCCGCTATCCTCGTCTTTCGGCGCGACAAAAAGGACGACACCGTACTCTTTATCGACGCCTCCCGTGAGTTTCAGGACGGTAAAAACCAGAACCGCCTGCGCCCCGAAGATGTCGCTAAAATCGCCCAGACCTATAGAGAGCGGCAAGCGGACGACAAATACGCCCACCTCGCCACCTTGGACGAAATCCGCACGAACGACTACAACCTCAACATCCCACGTTATGTCGATACCTTTGAGGAAGAAGCCGAAATCGACCTTCAGGCGGTGCAAGGAGTAATTGACACCCTCGAGCAGACCCTGACCGAGACCAAAGGTAAATTGCAAGGCTACCTCGACGAGTTGGGGCTGAGCTAACTGTACCCACAGTTGTAATAACAAGATGTGATACCATTAGACATGAGTAAAACTGTCGTTGAGACAAAGTTGCGTGCCGTCGGTAACTCGACGGGCGTCGTGCTTCCTAAAGAGGTATTGGCTGAGCTAAAGCTGACGCAAGGTGACCGCATCTTTTTAGTGAAAACCGAAGACGGCTACCGTTTAAGCCCTTACGACGCGGCCCTAGGTGAGCAGCTAGAGGCTGCCGAACTAGGGATGCGCGAATACCGGAACGCCCTGCACGAACTTGCCAAGTAAAACACCCGTCTGGCTGCTGCCTGAAACAGTCTATACGATGCACCAGGCGCAGCTAGATGAACACGACGGATTGCCGGGTTTGCGTGACGAAGGGGCGCTGCTCTCGGCTTTAGCACGGCCTGAAAACCTCCTTCATTACGGTACGCCGACCGTTTTCGAGCTAGCCGCAGCTTACACCGCAGGAATTGTTCAAAATCATCCGTTTGCCGATGGCAACAAACGTACCGGATTGCTCGCGGCGTTTGTCTTTTTATACCTAAATGGGCTACACCTACGCGCACCTGAAGCCGACGCGGTTGTCGTGACCCTAGATTTGGCGGCGGGCCGAGTCGATGAAGCGGGCTACGCGCGTTGGTTGGCGGATAACAGCGACGAAAGACAGTAGCGGACGGGTAGCAGACGTTAAACCTCAAAAAGCAAGTAGGCTATACTCTCCCTATGAAACTGCAAGTCAATGACGCCTTTGCCGAATTTATAGAAGGCTTGGAGTACAGCCCCGACTTTTTCCTGGCGGCAAGTTTGTATCACGCCCACGAGGTCAGTTTTGCCGCTGCTGCTGCCCTCGCCGGTATGGACGCCGCGACTTTCGGCGCGAAACTCAATGAACACTTTGGTCATGGGTTTTTAGTCGCTAACGAAGACGCCCTCGAAGACCTAAAAACCGTTCGTAATCTGTAGTGGCCTACAGTCAGTGATATGTGTCAGCAACTCGAGCCCACTCATTTTCTTGTCGAAGATTCAGCACATTTCACTGCTGCAAAAATGTTTCGGGCAGGTTTTCGTGCCGCAAGCCGTCGTTCAAGAGGTCGGTTTCCCGCTGCTTTCAAGCCCTTACCTAGAAGTTGAAGAAGTTGATGAAACCGGACAGTCTTTCGTCACCGAAGAAATCGGCAGATTGCACCGAGGCGAACTCGAGACCCTCTGGCTAGCTAAAACGCTAGACGCCGACGTGGTGCTCCTCGATGACCGCCGCGCCCGGATGAAAGCCGAGACGCTCGGCCTTAAACCGTTGGGGACTTTGGGCGTACTCGTTTACGCTCATAAGCTGGGCGTGCTGAACTTAACCGAAGCGAGGCAAGCCGTAGCTAGTCTGCAAACTGAAGCCGATATGTATGTGAGTCGCCATATTGTGCAGCAGATTGACGAACAACTCGAGCGCCAAGACAGGGATGAACGATGATAGACGGTAAACGAGGCTCGAGCAACGTACCGGAGGGCTGGAAGGGTACAAGACTTGAAGAAATTGCTCGAATAAAATCTGGTAGTACACCCTCGAGAGCCCAAGGTGAAAGATATTTTGACGCAAATGGCACCCCTTGGGTCAAAACGATGGATTTGAATAACGGTTACATTGACGAGACGGATGAATCCATCACCGATGACGCTTTAAGAGAGTCCGCTTGTTCAGTTTTTCCACAAGGCTCTGTTTTAGTTGCGATGTACGGCGGTTACAATCAAATAGGACGAACAGGGTTGCTTAGAGTTGATGCCGCAGTCAATCAGGCCATTTCTGCCTTACAAATAAGTTCGAACGACGCCATATCTGAATACGTTTTGCACTGGTTAAATACACATGTTGACGTTTGGAAACAGTTTGCTGCCAGTAGCAGAAAAGACCCTAACATCACAAGAAAAGACGTTTGTGGTTTTCCTATTCTTCTCCCACCCCTCGAGGAACAGCGAAAAATTGCCGCCATTTTGAGCGCGTGGGATGAGGCTATCGAACAGCAAACGCGGCTTATCGAACTCAAACGGGAGCGTAAACGCGGGCTGATGCAGCAGCTTTTGACGGGCCGGTTACGTTTTACGGAGTTTGCGGGACTCGAGTGGGGAACGAAATCTTTTGAAAACACTTATAGAACTGTAAACGGTAAGAAATATCAGATTCAGAAAGCTGATTATGCCGATGCGGGTGCGTTTCCGGTGGTAGACCAAGGACAATCGCAAATTGCTGGTTTTACAGACAATACAAACGTTTTCGACGATGTACCCATCATAGTTTTTGGCGACCATACAAGGATAATCAAGTGGGTTGATTTTCCGTTTGCTGTAGGAGCGGACGGAACGCAACTTCTAAAGACGGCCAACGGTATTGACCAAAACTTCGGTTTTTACTTGCTCCAAACTGCTAAGTTGCCAAACTTAGGCTATAGCAGACACATGCGAGAACTAAAGCAAAAGACTCTTTTTATCCCAACTAGCTTTGAAGAACAGCAAAAAATCGCCACCGTCCTCTCGGTTGCCGATGCTGAACTAGAAACACTTACGGCGCAGCTTGCGGCGCTCAAAACGCAGAAGCGGGGCATGATGCAGCGGCTTTTGACCGGGAAGACGCGGGTGCAGGTGGCGTAGGGGCGGCGTTTTGAGGTGAATGATGTCGCAGGCGGTTCTGGGACGGACGCGGTAAACTTTGTAATGAAACAAAGCTTACCGGAACACCTAGACGGTGCGGCGGCCAAAGGTGGCTGAGCGGGCGCGGGCTTCGGACTGGCTCGAGGATATCTCGTCGCTGCTCCCGGCCCTGACGGTGTTGCAAAACTTGGGCTATACCTACCTGCCACCGGACGAGGCGCTGCGGCTGCGCGGGGGGAAACGCTCACGAGTGGTGCTTGAAAGCGTCCTTGCCGAGTGGCTCCGCACCCACAACAGCTTTACGGCCAAAGGGGAGACGCACCGCTTTAGCGAGGCGAACATCCAGCGGGCTGTTGCCGAGCTGAGCCAGCGGCCCTTCGACGCGCTCTACACCACCGCACAGGCGTTTTACGACCTGCTCACCCTCGGTAAGAGCCTTGAGGAGAACGTCGGCGGCGACCGTAAAAGCTACGACCTCAGCTATATCGACTGGGCGAATCCACATAACAACGTCTTTCACGTTTCGGACGAATTCGAGGTCGAGCGGCAGGGCAGCACCCAGACACGCCGTCCCGACGTGGTGGTCTTTGTCAACGGGATTCCTTTAGCGGTTATCGAGTGCAAACGCCCCGACCTGCGCGGCGCGGTCAATCAGGCCGTCAGCCAGCACCTGCGCAACCACCGCGCCGACGAGATTCCAGGCTTGTTCTGTCTCGCACAGCTCCTATTAGCGGTGTCACAAAACGCCGCAAAGTACGGCACGACCGGTACCGACAAAGAGTTTTGGGCGGTGTGGAAAGAAGAAAACCCGGCTGAGCAAGACGCCGGACTCGCCGCGTTAATCAACCAACCGCTCAGTGAGGCACAGACATCGGCGCTCCTCTCATGGCGTGAACCGTGGCAGCGGCGGGCCGTCCGTGAAGTGTGGGCAGCGGGCGACCGGCTCGTCAGCGCCCAAGACCGGGCACTTCACAGCTTGCTCCGCCCCGAACGACTGTTAGAACTCGCCTACGGTTTTACGGTATTCGACGCGGGCGTGAAAAAGGTGGCGCGGTATCAGCAGTATTTTGCCATCAAGTCAGCCGTAAAACGGGTCACGCAGGTTCAAGATGATGAGCCGCGTCCGGGGGGCGTGGTCTGGCACACGACCGGTTCGGGCAAAAGCCTGACGATGGTGATGCTCGCCAAGGCGCTGGCGCTCGCTAAAGAAATTCCAAACCCGAAAATCATTCTAGTAAACGACCGTATCGACTTAGACAAACAGCTCCGCGACACCTTTAAGAACTGCGGAGCCGAGGTGTACCGGGCCTCGAGCGGGCGTGAGCTGCTGAGTCTGGTGTCTGCGCCTCGAGCTGAGGTGATTACCACCGTCATCGACAAGTTCGAGGCGGTCGCCCGTGAACGGGTCAAGAACCCTAGCCGCGACATCTTCGTCTTGGTAGACGAGTCGCACCGCTCGCAGTACGGCAAAACGCACGCGCTGATGCGTACCGTCTTTCCGAACGGCTGTTACATCGGCTTTACCGGGACGCCGCTCCTTAAGAAAGAGAAGGGTACCGCGCATACCTTCGGCGGCTTTATCCACGCCTACACCATGCCACAAGCAGTCGCCGACGGCGCGGTCGTCCCGCTCCTCTACGAAGGCCGTGACAGCGCCTTCAAAAATACTGACGAGGTAGACCGTTGGTTCGAGCGGGTCACGCGCACCCTGACGCCCGAACAAAAAGGCGACCTCAAACGCAAGTTCAGGAGCGCCGAGTCGCTCTACGACGCCGATGCCCGCCTCGCTGAAATCGCCTTTGACATCGGGCAGCACTTTCGGGCGACCTTTGGCGCGTTTAGTGAAACTCCCTTCAAGGGTCAGTTTGCGGTCTCGAGCAAATCTGCCGCGCTCAAGTACAAAAGGTTGTTCGACGAGTACGGCGACGTCAAGGCTGAAGTGATTATCTCCGGCCCCGACACCCGCGAAGACAACGACTCGGTAGATGAGGGCGACCTGCCCGAAGTGCAGCGCTTCTGGAAAGATATGATGCTGCGTTTCGGTTCGGCGGATAAGTACCAGGACAGCTTGATCGAGGGTTTTAAGCACAGCGCTGAACCTGAAATCCTGATCGTGGTCGATAAGCTTTTGACCGGTTTCGACGCACCCCGAAACGCGGTGTTGTACCTCGACAAACGGCTGAAAGAGCATAGCATCTTGCAGGCTGTGGCCCGCGTCAACCGGGTGTTTGAGGGGAAAGATCAAGGGTTGGTGATCGATTACCGGGGCATTTTTGGCGAGATGAACGACGCGTTGGGACTTTATGCCGCTTTGGAGCGAGAAGGCTTCGCCCCTGAAGACGTGATCGGAGCGCTGACCGACGTGTCCGCCGAACTTGCCAAACTCCCGACCCGTCACGCGAGTGTGTGGGAGGTCTTTCACGGGGTAGACAACACCCGCGACCCCGAAGCGGTGCAGCGGTTTCTCGAGCCGAAAGACCGCCGTGACCGGTTTTATGAGGCACTGACGGCCTTTGCGAAAACCTTGCAGCTTGCCGTCAGCAACCCCAGCTGGCAAGAGACGACCACGGACGAGGCTAAAAAGCAGTACGCGGGCGACCTCAAGTACTTTTTCAACCTCCGCACCGCCGTTAAACAGCGTTACGCCGAAAGCGTAGATTACAGCGTCTACGAGGCGCAGCTGCGCGGGATCGTGGCGCGGCACGTGGGTGCGGGCGCGGTTGAAACGCTGATCGAACCGGTCAGCATCTTCGAGGTCGACCGCTTTGAAGAAGAACTCGAAGGGATTGAGGGCGACGCTGCCAAAGCCGACATGATTGCGGCAAGGATTAAATAGGACTTACGCACACCCTTCAAATACAGAAAGCTGCTGAGCTGGTTTATGGACTATCGGCAACATCGGTTGGATTACTGTCAGTTTCTGCTGAGCAGCCAGATCAACTACACCCAGACTTACTTGGCCGATCACAGTGAACGGGTTGTGTCAACTTATTTTGGGTGAGGTGACGTTGAGCCACGGCGGTGCGGCTTCGTCATTTGTTTTCAAGGATTTCTTCAAGGTATGGCGAGCGACAACTCGGTCCACAAGCCAAAGCTGTAG
>JAABUN010006030.1_pt1 | contig 14364 bp, 19 predicted proteins | sample 5559311 | NCBI WGS metagenome assembly JAABUN01 (sample SAMN10711877, study PRJNA513370) | rock metagenome | isolation source: Antarctica rocks | place: Antarctica: Victoria Land, Siegfried Peak sud | reverse complement strand
ATTATCGAAGATTAAGCAAAGATTACGAAAGGTTGCCGGAAACGAGCGAAGCCTTCATCCAAATAGCCATGATGCGTCTGATGCTGCTTCGCCTTAAACCTTTTTGAGTTTTCAAACAGCTTCTAAGGATTTCTGATTGCGTAATTTATAATCCTTAAATGTAGAAGACTGAAGCTGAGATATTTGCCGCTTTTTACTTGGTTCCAAGAAAGCAAAATCAGAAAAACTGTCGGTTGTAAATTTTGTAATAAATACTTGTTTAGTATCGAAAGTTATAAAGGATTTTTCCATCCAAGCCTTATAAACCTCGTATTCTTCCGGCTCAATATTTTCCTGTGCAAGAGCATTGAATATACAGCAAAACAAAGTTGTGAGTAGTAATAATGCTTTTTTCATATCTAATTTAGTTTCCAAATCAGCACTCAAAACAGCCTAGGAAAAAAAGTCTTTTCGACATCGCTTTACGGCGCGGTCGGTTGAAATGCTTCTAAACTCGAATTGCGTTTTTCCGCTTTCTGCGCTTCGTTTAAGCGTCCGTATTCGTAAATCGCGTTTTCCCAAGTGCCATACATCGCGTTCGGCAGGACGATGAATTTGTCGCCGAATTCTGCGCGGGCTTTATCGACTTCGTTGAAGCGGTCGGCGACGGATTTGCGCTCGAAGACGTTTGATAAATCGTCGAGATTGTCGCCGACAAGCATCACGATTCGATATTTTTGCGAGATTGCCAGCCGTCTGGGTTCTTTGGTCGATTGGTTGTTGACGCGCAGCCGAACCGTTTCGGCGGTCGCGTCGGGAAAGCCGACGGCTTTTAAATTGTCAATCGTCGCCTGCGCCTGCACGTCGTCGCGGTTCGAGACATAAAAAACCTTGACGCCTTTCTGCGCGGCGTATTTCAGAAAATCGACCGCGCCGGGAATCGCTTTGGCTTCGCGCTTTTCGCCCCACGCATACCACGTCTGCAAATTGAACGGCAGGCGGCTTTTTATCGAATAAGCCTGCTGCGGCGAATTATCTAAAACGGTTTCGTCAATATCGACGACGACGGCGCGCGGCATTTTGCGTTCGGCTTTCGGCAGTTTTTTGACGTTCTTTTTATCGAAATCGGTGTCCAATCGCAAATGCGCCAGATTAAACGCCTGATACGCCAGAGCGCGATATTCGCCCGCTTTCTGCATATACAAAACGGCGGCAACCTGATATTCGTTGTCGGCAGTCGGGCGCGTGGCTTGCGCGTTCTGCTGCGCCGTCGAAGCCGTTACAAAATATGTCGAGACAACCGAAGCGGCGACGAGCGCGAAGGTTAAAAAATAATTTCTGGTTTTCATAATTTTAAGATGTTCGTTTTGCGGAAATGTTTTCGAGCGATTATAAATGAATTATGCCCGAAAAGCCGAAAGAGAAAAAAGACAAAGCCGCCGAACCGGAAAAATTGCCGGAAAACAAACCCGAAACCGGCGACGAAGATTCGTGGAGTCAGGCGCAGCGCGAGCGTTCGTATTACTACGACGACGCGCACGGCTACGAAATTTATAATCCCGACGAGGACGACGACGAAGACGACGAATAAAATTTTGAAATGAAGATTACGCCGCTCCACGATTGGAATTTGTCCGCCGCCAAAGCCGTCCGACTGCAAAAACAAATTGGAAACCGCGACCTGAATAGTTTTGCAGTGCGCGCCGAAATATCGTCTGCCGGAGACGACGCGGCTTGCCGGTAAATTGGCTGCGTATCGGAAAAAGTGATTAGCCACGAACAGACACGAAAGGACACGAAAAATTTATTTTTATTTCGTGTTCTTTTTGTGTCTGTTCGTGGCTAATTTATTTTTATTTTTTATTAACCGGAAAATCGGCGGGCAGCGCCTCGCCGTATGTGCGCTCGTAAATATAGCGCTTTTGTTCGGCTTCGGATAGATTTTTCGGCATCGTGGCGAGAATGATTTTACGTGCGGAGGAAAACATAGAAAAAGCGAACTTCGCCCGCTCCTGCGGCGTTTTTTGCAGCCAGCGGGCGTGCCACATTTTTTCAAATTCCGGGTCGGTATCGTGCAGCATTTTATTCGTCGTCCAACCTGTTCAAAATTTTCGTTAAAGTTTCGTCAACCGCTAATTTGTTTGACCACAATTTAAGATAATCCATATCGACCGCGCTTCGCAATAAGTTTTCGACATCGCGCAACTGCATCTCGGAATCGGTCTTTTTCGCCCACAGCAGCTTTGCCAGAATCAAATCTTCGTGACTGATAATCCAGAGGTCGAAGCCGGCAAAATCGACTTTTCTGCGCCGGTTAAAAGCGTTCGTTTGAAACTCGTCTTTTTTTCGCAGAACGCAGTCGATTTTTACCAGTGTTTTTTCGTGAAGCATATTAAACATCCGGCTTCTCGAAACAGCCGAACGCATCGAGCCGTGCGGAATATAATACTCCGGCTCGAAATTTTTAATGATTTCGTCCGTTCTGCCCGAATCCAGTTCAAGCACAACGTCGATGTCAACGGTCAATCGCGGTAGCGCGTAATGAACCATCGCCATCGAACCGGTCAGCATATAAGCGACGCCGAGACTTTCCAGACGGCTGGTAAAATCCATCAAAACTTCGTTCTGTTCGGACATCGGAATCATATCGAAACGATTATAAAACAAAAATCGTGAACGGATTTGAATCCGTTCACGATTTTTACGATTGACGATTTACGAAAAACTATTTCTTCGGTCGCTCGTTCGGTTTCAAAACTCGTTTGCGAAGACGAATAAACTTCGGCGTAACTTCGACAAGCTCGTCGTCGGCGATAAATTCGAGCGCTTCTTCCAGAGACAAATCTTTGACCGGAACAAGGCGCATCGCTTCATCAGCGCTTGAAGTTCGCATATTCGTCAGCTTCTTTTCTTTAATCGCGTTGACATCGAGGTCGACGGCGCGCGCGTTTTCGCCGATGAGCATTCCTTCGTAAACTTTCGTCTGCGGATTGACGAAAAGTTTGCCGCGTTCCTGCAAAGCGTAGAGCGCGTAGGTCGTCGTCTCGCCCATACGGTCGGAGATGAGCGAGCCTGTGCCGCGCCCTTTCATATCGCCCTGCCATTTGTCGAATCGCAAAAAGATTGTATTCAGCAATCCAGTTCCTTTCGTTTCGGTCAAAAATTCGCCGCGAAAACCGATTAAGCCGCGCGACGGAACTTCGTATTCGAGTCGCACGCGTCCCGTGCCGTTGTTAATCATCTTCATCATCTGACCTTTGCGCCGTCCGAGCGCTTCGGTTACGACGCCGATGAATTCTTCCGGGCAATCGACGACGACTTGCTCAATCGGCTCTTGAAGCTCGCCGTTCTCGTTGCGTTTGGTAATAACTTCCGGCTTTGAAACCTGCAATTCATAACCTTCGCGGCGCATCATTTCGATAAGAATGGCAAGCTGCAATTCGCCGCGTCCCGAAACCTTGAACTGGTCGGGCGAATCGGTGTCGGCGACACGAAGCGCGACGTTTCCCAAAAGCTCTCTTTCGAGGCGTTCTTTGATTTGTCTGGAAGTTACAAATTTTCCGTCGATGCCGGAAAACGGCGACGTGTTGACGCCGAAAATCATCGCAATCGTCGGTTCGTCAACGTTGATAACCGGAAGCGGTTTCGGATTATCGACTAAAGTAATCGTTTCGCCAATGTTGATGTCGTCAAAACCGGCAAGCGCGACGATTTCGCCGACGCCCGCGCCTTCGACCGGCTCGCGCTTCATTCCTTCAAAAACATAAAGTTCTTTGACGCGCGTTTTCTGAGTCGAGCCGTCGCGTTTTGCAACGATGACTTCCTGATTCTTCGCAATCTCGCCCGAATAAATTCTGCCGATTGCCAGGCGTCCGACGAACGCGTTGTAATCGATATTGGCAACTAGTAGCTGCAAAGAATCGTCTCGCAGAGCGTGCGGCGCGGGAATGGTTTCGATAATCTGGTCAAAAAGCGGTTTCAGATTTTTCGATTCTTCTTCCAGAGTTTTCTTTGCGATGCCGTCGCGTGAAATCGAGTAGAGAACCGGAAAATCGATTTGCTTGTCGGTTGCGCCGAGGTCGATAAATAAATCGTAAATCTCGTCTAAAACTTCTTCGGGGCGCGAATCCTGACGGTCGATTTTGTTGACGAGCGCGATTGCCGGAAGTCCTAATTCGAGAGCTTTGCGAAGCACGAAACGCGTTTGCGGCAAGCAGCCTTCGGCGGCGTCAACCAGCAAAACAATTCCGTCAACCATTTTCAAAACGCGCTCGACTTCGCCGCCGAAATCGGCGTGTCCGGGCGTGTCCAAAATGTTGATTTTATAATCGCCGTAATGAACCGAGGCGTTTTTCGCCATAATCGTGATGCCGCGCTCGCGTTCCAAATCCATCGAATCCATCACGCGGTCGGCGACGGCTTCGTTGTCGCGGAACGTGCCGGATTGTTTGAGCATCGCGTCAACCAGAGTCGTTTTGCCGTGGTCGACGTGAGCGATAATTGCAATATTGCGTATTTTTTCTGTAGTAATCATAGATATAAATTTGAATAAAAAGGCAAACGAATATGATGCCGGATTTGCCGTTAAAAGGCAACCGGAAGAACAATTTTGACAATTGAAATCAATTTAACCGCGCCTGAAAAGTTCCAAATCATACCACGAAGACGGGTCTTCGAGCGGTTCGAGATGCGTGAAAACGGTCGAATCATTAACGGCGGCGCGAATTTCGTTTTCGATTTCTTCGATTAAATCGTGTCCTTTCTGCACCGTCCATTCGTCGGGAACGAGAATGTGAACATAGACGAATTTGCGCGCGCCCGCCTGACGTGTGCGCAAAGCGTGATAATCAACCGCTTTTTCGCGGACGTAGCGGTCGAGAATCTCGACGACTTTCTGCTGAACTTCCGGCTCGATTACCGTGTCCATCAAGCCCAGAACCGAGCGCCGAATAAGTTGAAAACCTGTCCAGACGATATTTGCCGCAACCAGAAGCGCGATAATCGGGTCAAGAATCAGCCAGCCGGTAAAGCTGACGGCGAGAATGCCGACGAAAACGCCGAGCGATGTCCAAACGTCGGTCATTAAATGATGTCCGTCGGCTTCTAAAATAATCGAATGATGCTCTCTGCCGGCGCGTATCAGAATTTTCCCGACGATTAAATTTATCAGCGTGGCAATCGAAGAAAGAATCAGTCCGACGCCGAGATGTTCGAGCGGCGACGGCGACAAAAGGCGCGAGCCGGCGGCGTAGGCGATGCTTACGGCGGCAATAAAAATCAGCGCGCCTTCGATTCCGCTGGCGAAATATTCGGCTTTGTCGTGTCCGAAAGTGTGGTCTTCGTCCGGCGGCTGGGCGGCGATTTTTATCATCACGAGGGCAAAAATCGCGGCGACTAAATTGATTAAGGATTCGAGCGCGTCAGACAGCAAACCAACCGAGCCGGTATAAAAATAAGCGGTTGTCTTAAAGCCGATAGTAAAGACTGCCGCCAAAATCGACAGCCAGGCAAACCGTGTCAGCGATTGGCGTTTCATCTGTATCATCTCGAAAAATTCCCGGACATTTTCCTTCGCCAATCATTATATGTTCGATTGCCGGATTTGTTGAAACGGAAACCGGAAAGATGAACTTTAAAGTAAAAAAGACCGGACGAAATTTTATTCCATCCGGTCTTTTCCCTTAAAAATTCGGTTATAATTAACCTCTCTCTTTTTCGACAACCAAATTATTCTTCACGCTGAAAACTCCCGGAACGCCGTTCGCCAGAATGTTCGCTAAATTAAAATCGCCGCGATTCGCCACGTAACCTTCGAGCGTTACATTGCCCCGGTCAACAATAATTTTAACTGAAGGATTCGTGCCTAAAAAGTAGCGATAAAGGCTTCCGCCGTTGTTGGTGAGCGTCCGCAAAGTCCGCAAACGAATCGAATCGTCAAAGTTTGAAAGCGGCAGAACTTCGATATTATTTACCACATTCGTTACGCCGCCGATTCGCTGCACGACGCGGGCGGCGTCTTTTTTCGTCGTCGGTCTGACGACTTTTCCGTATAAAGTTACCGTTCCGCCGTCAACTTTGTAAGCGATATTATCGAAAACGCCGTAGTAGGGAAGTTTCAAAATTCCTTTGAAAACCTGCCGTTCAATCGTCGTTTGCGCGGAAACATTTCTGTCTCTGCCGTAGCTTTGCGCCTGCAAATTAACCACCGAAAAACCGAAAACCGCGATTGCTATAACTAATAAATTTTTTATGTATTTCATTTTTTTTGTCTCCCAAATAAACAATTTAGAGATTAAAATCAATCTCGTTATTTACTTGTCTTATAGATGAGACGGCGTAAGGAAGAGTTGCCGAAAATTTGAGTATCAAAGACTCAAGTTTTAAGTTTTGCAAAGAGTTTATTCAGATTTTTCTACTGGAAAACCGATTTGACGATAGGCTTCAAAAAGGACGATTCCGACTGATGTCGCCAGGTTCAAACTGCGGACGTTTCGGTTCGGCATCGGAATTTTTAACGTGCGTTCCCAGTTATTTTTCAGCAAATCTTCCGGCAATCCGCGCGTCTCTCGTCCGAAGATTAGACAATCGTTCGCCCGAAACCGGAAATCGGTATAAATTTTGTCGGTTTTGGTGGAAAAATATACGAAACGCGAATCGGGAAGCGCGTCGTAAAGATTTTCAAGTTCAATATGACGTTCGATTTTTACTTCGTCCCAGTAATCTAAACCGGCGCGCCTGACGGCTTTTTCGTCGAGCCGAAAACCTGTAACGCCGACAATGTGCAGACGCGTAAAAGTCGCCGCGCACAGACGCGCGATATTGCCCGTGTTCGGCGGAATTTCCGGTTCGACTAAAGCGATATTCAACATTAAAATTTGGTTAGCCGCAGAGGACACAGAGGACACAAAGAGAGATGTAAAATATAAAAATGGTAAATGGATAACGGAAAATGTAAAACGGTCGATTCAAATTATTTTCATTTTATATTTTTATTTTCTGATTTCTCACTATCTTCTCTGTGTTCTCTGTGGCGAAAATTCCTTATTTATTGTCTTCGATTTCGAGAAAGTTTTTGCAGAAAGTCGTCCATTCGCCTTTTTGAATTCCGAGATAATGCCCGATATTTGCGGTGGCGACGTTGCGTGCGGTTTCGACAATATTGTTCGTGTCTTCGGTGTTCGATTTTTCGTCCAAACCGATGACGTAAAAATTTAATGTGTCGCCTTTTCGCTGAAGACAGAAATTGTTGGTCGATTCGCGTGTGAAGAAATGCGACGTAACCGATTCGTCCGGCGCGTCTTCGGTCGGATTGTAAGACGGCTGAACGGTTAAAACGATTTCGTCGGCTGACGCGTCGATGTCGATGATTTTCACCCAATCGCTTTTGCCCGAACCGGCGAGCGTGGTTTTTATAAAATCATTGATTTTTGCCGTTTTCCGCTCGCTGACGATTCCCGATTCGTCGAAAAGCTCGTAGCTCGACAAACCGGAATCGGCGTTCCATTTCTCGATTTGAAAAAGTTTTTCGCGCAATTCGGCGAAGCATTTTTCCGCTTCAGTTTCAGCCGGAAAATTTCGCGCGGCGCTGGCGACCGAACTCATTTTACCGGTTGAAGAAGCGGTTATTGCGGCGGCTTTGTCTAATAAATCCTGAATTTTGCTGGTCATAATTTTAATGTTTTAAACTTCGCGCGACTGACAAATAAACTATAATTTCTACCGGCTCAGTTTGGCATATTCTTTGTTTGCAAGCATCTTAAACGTCGGAAAGTTCATCAATAGATTCAACCCGACGCGGTAAAATGTGGTGATTTTAATAGTTTGTGCTACAATCCGCAACAGTAAAATTTCAACAATCAAATTTCGAGGAGAATCACAAGTGATTTTGCGATTTAAGTTTTTTATATTATTCGCTTTTTTAATGCTGGGCGGCTCATCGCTCGCGTTCGCTCAGGCGACAACGCCGTCGCCGGAAAAAGTTTCAAAAAAAGAAGCAAAGCGGCAAGCGGCTGAGTCGGCGAAAAATCCGACCGCCGAGCAAATCGCCGAATCGACGATTTTGGTCTACGGCAATTTCGGCGGCAGAGCGCTTCTCAATCAGATTCGTAAAACCAGTCTGGAACGCGGGCGCATCAGCGTCGTCAACGCCGAAGGCAAAACCGAGCAGGCGAATTACGAACGCTGGGTGATGCGCGCCGACACGCTCGACAAGGAACGCATCCGTTTTGAACAGGAATTTCCGACCGCCAAATACGCTTTGGTTTATAACAACGATAAAATTTTCGGACTCTTCAACGATTCGGCATTTACGCCGCGCGAAGACGCCTCGAAATCGTTTGAAAATCAAATCTGGCACGGTCTCGAAGGACTTTTGCGGTATAAGGAAAACGGTTCGACATTAACGCTCGGCGGGCGCGAAAAAATGCTCGGCGTCGATTTATATCAGATTGACGTAACCGACAAGCAAAACCGCAAAACGCGCTATTACATCAGCTCGAAAACCTTTCGCGTAATGATGCTCGAATACACCGAAGCCGACACGAAATATCTCCGCAGATTTTACGATTACAAAATAGCGCAAGGCACGCTCTACCCGTTCCGCTCCGTTCTCTGGGCAAACGACAAGCAAATCGAAGAAACCGAAGTGCAGACGATAACTTTCGGTCAAAAAGTCGAAGAAAATATTTTTCAGGCAGGTTAAAAAAAACTAAAGTTTAGAAATTTAAGATTCGGCGATTTAATTAAATTTAATTTAATCGCCGAATCTTTTTTTTGCAACTTTGTATCGGTTCGTCTGTGAAAGGGTTTGTCTGCAATAAACTTTTTCTAAATTTTCTATTTTCTACAAGGAGAAACCAGATGACCAAGCCGAAATTTATTTTTACCGCCGCTTTTTTTCTCGCCTGCCTTTTTAGTCCGGTTCAATCCTTCGGGCAAGCGCCGGACAAACCGCAGGCGGATGCGAGCTACGAAGTCGTTCTTCAGGTTTTGATTGCTTCAAACGCCGCGAGTGATAAATCGAGCGCTTCGCCAGCGCTTTCAAACGTCGTCAAAAAATTAAAAACGAATTACCCGTTTTCAAATTACCGCGTCGCTTCGACTTATCTTCAGAGAATCGCCGACACCGGAAGCGCGTCGTCAAACGCCGTCTCGAACGAATCGAATCAAAACGACGGTTCGCCGATTTTTTCCGAATGGGCGATTGACCAATTTCTGACGTTGCCCGGCGCAGGCGGTCAGAATTCGATTTCGATTCGTAATTTCCGCTTCGGGCAGCGAGTCCCGATTAAAACCGCCATATTGACTGACGCTGAAAAACCGAATGCCGTCGTCAATTACGAGCGAATCGGAGTAGCAATATCAAGACTCAACCTGCCAGTAAATATGCCGACCGTAATCGGCAATCTGTCCGCGCCGAAATCAGGCGAATTGATGTTTTTAATTTTAACCGTTAAACCGGTTGAAGAATAAGTGTAAGGATGATATGTGAAACAGAATTCTTTACTTATCACTTTTCACATATCACTTTTCACTTTTTTCGCAACCTTTCGAGTCGCCGCGCGTGTTTGAGAAACGTCGGGCGGCTTTTGTTTTGAGTCCGGTTATGTTGTAAAAGTTTATGAATGTATGGCTTTGGACAAATTCGAGAAACAAACGGCGGAGGCATCGGAAACCGCTGTGCCGAATAAGAAATTGTCCGACCACGCGCTTATAGAAGCGACGAAAGAAGGCGACGAAGCGGCTTTCGGCGAGATTATGAACCGCTACCGCAGCCCGATTACCAATTATCTGTATCGATTTTTGAACGATTACGAAGAAGCCGTCGATTTGGCGCAGGAAACCTTCGTCCGCGTCTATTTTGCCATCGAGCGTTACCATACCGAATACGCTTTTTCGACATACATTTACAGGATTGCGACAAATCTGGCAATCAGCGAAATTCGTCGGCGAAAGCGTCGAAAGCTAGTTTCTCTGACCGGACTTTTTCAGTCCGAAGACGAGCAGACCAGAGAATTTCAGCTGCCGGACGAAAAGCCGCTGGTAGTTGATAATTTGATTGAAAGCGAGCAGTCCAAAACGATAGCGCGGGCGATTGCGACTCTGCCGGACAAATATCGAGCGCCGGTTATTCTTCGCGACATCGAAGGCAAAACTTACGAAGAAATCGCTCAGATTTTAGAACTCGGACTTGGCACGACAAAATCGAGAATCAGCCGCGCGCGCGGGCTTTTGAGAGAAAAACTAAAGAATTATTTTTAGAGAATAAAGTGGCGGAAATGAATTATAAAAATCTAACGACAGCCGGAAATGACGCGGAAGTTTTGAGTGTCGAAGACAAAAAAATCCGCGATTTGCTCGGCAATTTGAAACGCGTCGAAGCGCCGAACGATTTCGATTTTCGCGTCAAGGCGCGGATTGCCAATGCTTCGCCCGCCGGTTATCGAACCGCGTTTTTGCCCGTTTTGCGATATATTCTGCCGCTCGCGGCGGTTTTGGTTGTTTTGACCGGTTTCGTTTTAAACGGTTTATATTTTGCCGACTTGCGGAACGCAGCCGTCGCCGAAAATACTTTTCAGTCGCCGATTAGCGAAACACAATCAATCAAACCGGGTTTAATTGAAAGTAATACGGCAGAAATCTCTTTGCCGCCAATCGAAAACAACATCGCGTCAGACGTTTCGGGCGCGGCAATCGTTCGGGTAAAAAATAAAAATGCGGCGACATCCGAAATCGCCGTGCCGCTCGCGTCCGAAAAGTCTGCCGGAAAACCGAAAACGAAATTTGCGGCGAAAGAAGAAAATATCTTTGACAACACCGGCGGCACGCGCTTCAGCGCTTTGACAGAGCCGAAACAAATCCTCACGCCGCCCGGAATCAATCTCAATAATGTCAATAAAACAACCACGGATTTACCGGATTTTGTAAAAACGAAACCGCTGACCGCCAAAGAAGTTTTATCGCAGCTCGGAATCGACGCAAGTTATACGAACGAAAGCTGGAAAGTTTTATCAGTCCGGCAAAACAGCCCGGCGGAGAGTTCCGACGTGCGAACCGGCGATGTCGTCGAAGCCATCGACGGCGAAAAATTAACCGATAAACCGATGCAAAGCAAAACAATCGAAGGAAAAAATCTGACGCTCCGACGCGGCGCGCAGAAAATCGAAATCTCTCCGGGCATCAAATCAAATTAAGATATTCCAATCAACAGTAGAAAATAAAAGCGTCTTTTACCGGGAGCGCGGGCATCCTGCCCGCTCTTGGACGCGCCTTGAGCGTTCGAGAAGCGTTTAATTAAGTTCAAGTTTGAATTTAATTCGGGCGTTTGTTCGCGCTCGACAGCGCTCAATTAGCGGGCAGGATGCCCGCGCTCCGGCAGCGCGCTCGCCGATACGATTTCTACTATCGATTCACATAAAATATAAACGAGAAAAGCAAAATCAAGACGAGGCGCGGAGGAAGATAAGTAAACTCAGCGCTTTTTCTTTGTTTAAAGTCTAACGGCAAAAGAATTTTCCATTTACAAGTCATCTCAAAAATAACAATTATGTTTTTATGACTTCGGTTTTCCTTTGCGCCGATGCGGGATAATTTCCTGTTTCCCGCATCGGCGCGAAGTTTAAGGCAAAGTATTTTCGAGACAGCTTTTATAAAAGCCGAAATCGTCCGAAGTAAAAACCGCGTAACCGATAGTTTTCCGCGACTGTAAATTACCCAAACCGCAAGAATTTTGGTATATTTTTATCTTTATATTTAACAAGAATTTCTTTAGAACAGCACACTTACAAAAAAGCCGAAATGGAAAAAAGCGCGCAAGCGGCATCGTTTTACGATTTGGAAGGAACACTCGTCAGCACGAATCTGGTGCATACGCTCGCGTTTTATTCGCGCCGTCAGCAAGGCATATTCGCAACGGCGAAAAAAAGTCTTTCGACTTTGATAAAGCTGCCGATGTTCGGCGCGGCGGATTTATATTCGCGCAATGTTTTCAACGAGCTTTTCTTCAAAAGCTACAAAGGCGAATCCGAAGACCGCCTGCGTTATTTCTCCGAAGAACTTTTTGAAAACATTCTGAAACCGGCGATTTTTCCCGGAACACACGATTTAATCGCCGCGTCTAAAAAATTAGGTTTGAAACAAGTTGTGATAACGGGCGCGCTCGATTTTACGATTGATTCTTTAATGAAATATCTCGGCATCGACGAATACGCCGCCAACCGTCTCGAATTCGTCAACGGCGAAGCGACGGGAAGATTATTGCCGCCCGTAATGGCGTCGGCGACAAAAGCCAAATGGATACGCGAATACGCCGAGCGCGAAAACCTTTCGCTGTCGGATTCCTACGCCTATTCCGACAGCATCTCCGATTTGCCGATGCTCTCAATTGTCGGTCATCCGGCGGCGGTCAACCCGGATTTCAGGTTGAAGCAAACGGCTTTGCAGCACGATTGGACAATTTTGGATTTGAAATAAATTTGCTACAATTGGCTACGTAGCCAAGCGGCAAAATTATTATTGTGAGGTGAAAAAAATGTCGCACACGGTAAAAGATGCAAAGAACAATTTGAGCGGATTGATTCGGCTTGCGGAAAAAGGCGAGCCGCAGATAATCAGGCGAAACGATACGGAAGTTGCCGTCGTCGTTTCGCTGAAGGATTGGAAAAAAATAAACGGAAAAAAACCGAGTTTGGTTGAAGTTTTGCGCTCAAGCCCTTTAGTCGGCGAAGAACTCGATTTAAACAGACAGGAAGATTATCCGCGAGAATTTAGTTTTGGAGAGTAGCAGTGGCTTATTTATTAGATACCTGCGCGATTTCCGAAATGGTTGCCGTCAAACCGAATCCTAACGTTTTAAGTTGGTTTCAATCGCAAAACGAAGAAATGCTTTTTTTGAGCATCATTACGATTGGAGAAATTGAAAAGGGAATTTATCAATTACCCGCAAGCAGGAAACGAACATTATTGGAAACCTGGTTATTTGACGATTTAGCGCCAAATTTTCACGGTCGTATCCTTGAAATTAACCGAAAATTAATTACGTCCTGGGCAAAAATGATTGCCGACTTAAAAACGAAGGGCGTCGTCAGACCTTCTTTTGATTCGCTAATCGAAGCTACAGCTTTGCATCACCAACTGATTTTAGTTACACGCAACGTCAAAAATTTTCAGTATTCGCAAGTTACTATTTTGAATCCTTGGGAAGATTAGTTTGATTCAACCGCGTGAAACTCGGTTTGATTGGTTACGAATGCAAACCGCTTTTGAGCGCTTATGAGGATTAGGAGAATTTTATGCAGGTTAATTTAGAGCAGATTATCGAAGGCGTGAGAGCTTTACCGTTTGAGGATTTGAACCGTTTGCGCGAAGTGATTGACGAAGAGAGAAAGCACAAACAGATTGACGAAGTAAAGCAAGCTAAACTTCAGGAAGAAATTACGAAATTTAAAAGGTCTGAAAAATGGCTGGCGGAGAATCGTGAAAAATATATGAACGAATGGGTTTGTCTGGAAGGCGATAAACTCATCGCGCACGGCACGGACGCGCTCGAAGTTGACCGTCGGGCGAAAGAATCGGGCATCGAAGCGCCGTTTCTCGAACATATCGTCGAAGAAAAATATCCGTTTGGAGGCTGGTAAATGCCGGAAAGTATCAGCTACGAAAAGGTTTATGAATACGACACTCTGAAATCGGGCATTACGATTGTCGTTGAAATGTCTTTCGGCGGCGAGTCCAGACAAATAAGAGCAAAAATCGATACGGGCGCGGAAAACTGCATCTTTGAACGCAAACACGGCGAGCGGCTCGGCGTAGAAATCGAATCGGGCAGAGAACAGATTTTCAGCACGGCGGCAGGAATTTTTATCGCTTACGGACACGAATTAACTTTGTCGGTTCTGAATATTGAAACCGTTTCAACCGTCTATTTCGCCAAAGAAGAATCGTTCACGCGCAATGTTCTCGGCAGACAGGGTTTTTTAGACCGCGTGAAGCTCGGTTTGATTGATTACGAAGGCAAACTGCTTTTGAGTGCTTACGGGAAATAATTGTATGTTTAGCAAATTCCTTTTCTTAATTTTATTTGTCGGATTGATTGGTTGTTCAATTGATTATAAAGAAGCAAACGATAAAGCAGTTGAAAAATTAAACGCTCAGATAAAGGCAGAAAAGTTTGAAGAAATTTATAACGATTCTTATACGGGCGCAAAACAAACGGTCTCAAAAACCGAGTTTGTTGAAAGAATGAGAGAAGCGTTTATAAGAATAGACAACTTTCCTAAATAAGTGCTTATTCTGATAAACTTAACAGAATGAGCGTGTTTGAAAAATACAAATCGAAACGTCCCGCTGAATTTACCCGATTAGTCGGAGTCAATTACGGGACTTTTC
>JAABUN010006028.1_pt1 | contig 14370 bp, 13 predicted proteins | sample 5559311 | NCBI WGS metagenome assembly JAABUN01 (sample SAMN10711877, study PRJNA513370) | rock metagenome | isolation source: Antarctica rocks | place: Antarctica: Victoria Land, Siegfried Peak sud | reverse complement strand
AGGTCGCGACCGAACTCAACGACCGGCCGCGTAAAACCCTCGGCGGAATCACCCCCGCACAAGCCATGCAACAACTACTATTCGAACCAGAAAACCCAACCGTTGCAACGACCGCTTGAATACACCAACGGCAGAACGGCGCCCTGGGCTATATCCGTTGACTGGCAAATGAGACGGTCAGTTTACGAGATCGCAATGCCGTCAGCTGGGTGGTGGATCAAGATCGATGATCCGCAATCGTTGGCGGCTCTTCAGTCGTTGGCACCAACAATCACCGGTCTGACCCAGGACCTACAGGTACTCACAGCCAGCTCCATCGACGGCGACGACCGCGCGCTCACAACTGTCACGGCCGAAGTTGACCGTCAGCAGGTGCTGGACGACGGATTGGGCTCCGCAGCCAGAAGGGCTGGGCGGGCTGACTATATGCGTCTGCCCGCCCTTCTGACACTAATCTGATCGCTTACGTTCGCAAACAGCATCGCACTTGCAGCGGATTGTTATCCCTGGGTTCTTTGGTGCCCTACTGGTGAGGCGGAAGGGCTCCCTCGGCGCTGATGCCCGGTCCGTCCCGGCAGGAATGGCATCTAGCCTCCCCGGTCAGGCCGCGCTTTACAACGGCGCCCGGCCCGATGTTCCTGACGACCCAATGCCTTTTACAGAGCACGTCGTTTCAGTGGTTGCTGGCGTTGCCCGTAGTGATGCCCAAAAGAGTCCGTGTAGATGTCCACCGAGCGAAGAGTCTCATCCGAGGTGTCCTCCGCCGCGTCATGGAGATGAACCACGGGGGTGTTTCCATCCGTTCGGTCTGCCGGCCCCAAGAACGTCCGGGCAGCAGCATCGAGACGTTCGAAGAACGATGGGTGTGCTTTCCTCTTCGTCCGCGACATCGATGCTGTTGGCGCAGACCGCACAGCGGAACAAGCTATTAATCGCCACCGGCGCCTCTGCGCGGTTGCTGCCTGTTCCGGACGCCGATCCACACCGCGAATATTACCTTCGTCGAATCGAGGACTCCCAGCAGCTCAGGTTCATCCTCCAGTCAGCCCAACAGGTGGTCGTGGTCGGCGGCGGCTGGATCGGCTTGGAAGTAGCTGCTGCCGCATGGGCAGCCGGCGCGGCCGTCACAATGCCGGAGCGCGAGGAATTGCCGGTGCTACGGGTGCTGGGGCGGGAACTGGCGCAGGTATTCGCTGATCTGCACCACGATCATGGAGTCGACTTACGCTGCGGTGTGCAGATCGCCGAAGTCAACGGCTAGGGACGGAAGGTTACCGGCGTCCGGCTCGTAGACGGTACCTGGATTGAAGCGGATGTGGTGGTCGCCGGCGTCGGCACCGCCCCCAATACTGACCTCGCGGCGGCTGCCGGGCTCGCCGTGGGTGACGGGATCATCGTCGATGAACATCTGCGCACTTCTGATCCACACATCCCGTGCACTTCGTCGATGGCCTGCGGATCATCAGCCTGGATTCCACCGTGCCGGGCCACCACCACGGCGAGTTCACACCCGAGCAGCTCCGCTGGCTGGCCGGCGTGCTCGAGCTGCCGGCACCGCACGGAACCATCCTCGCCCTGCACCACCCTCCGGTGCCGAGCGTGCAGGATCTCGCGGTCCTGTCCGCGGCCCCAGGCCTGCAGCGTATGGCTCGCGCCGGGACGGTGGCTAGTGACCTCCGACCTCCAGTGCCCGAGCAACCGCTGACTCCACGCCGTCGCGCCAGGGAAAACCGTGTCCGGGAAGGACTGTGCGCGCTCCCGTGGACCGGAGCGCCAGCAGGGAGCGCAGCGCCGTCGTCGTGTCGGCGGTCGCGGCCCTCGCCACCACCTGCGGTCCGGGGCGTCCCGTGTAGGGGTCGAGCGTGACGAGCGCGTCCCCGCTGACGACGGCGTCGCGGTCCGGGAAGTGCAGGGCGCAGTGGCCCTTCGTATGCCCGGGCGTCGGCACGAGCAGTGGTGAGCCGGGCAGGGCGGCCGCTGCCTCGGGCGTGAGGGGGAGGGTGTCGCTGATTCCTTTGACTGCGAGCGCCCCCGCGGCGCTCATCCGCAGGAGACCGGGAATTGCCCGCGGGTACCGCAGCGGATAGCGGAAGGGCGACCGTTCGCGCTGGTAGCTGTAGGGGTGTGCGGCGATGTGGGCGTCGTCGGGGTGGCAATACACGGGGACGCCGTAGCGCGACCTCAGATGCTCGGCCGTACCCACGTGGTCGAAGTGGCCGTGCGTAAGCACGATGGCACGGATGTCCTGCATGGACTTGCCGATGCGGGAGAGGGCGTTGATGAGCAGTGCCTTCGATCGCGGGAGGCCCGTGTCCACGAGCAGGAGGCCGTCGTCGTCTTCCACGAGGTAGACGTTGGTTCTGGCGTGCTCGAGGAAGTGGATTCCGGGTGCGAAGTCCGTCCTGATCATGGGTTTCCTTCGCTTGTGCCGTCGAGCTCGGCGAGAGGCGCGATCAGGTGCGGGCCATTGTTCCGGACCGAGCCGACGGCGTTTCCCACCAGGCGGGGGACGAGGTGCGGATCGGGGATGGCGTTGAGCAGTTCCTGCACGGCCGGCCGTGAATCGTTGCGCGGATCGAGCCAGTCGGCGAGCAGATCCGGTGGCACGATCACCGGAGTGCGGTCATGAATCTCGCCGAGGACATCGCTCGCCGGGCGGGTGATGATCGTGCAGCTCACCAGCCAGGTCCCCCGCGGATGCTCCTCGGACGTCGTCGCGGGATCCCGCCACACTTCGTACAGACCGGCGAACCCGAGATGCGCCCCGTCGGGCCCGTGCAGGTAGACGGGGGTCTTCGAGGCGTCGTCGTTCTTCCGCCACTCGTAGTAGCCGTCGGCGGGCACGATCCCGCGGCGCTTGAGCGCGGCGGAGCGGAAGGACGGCTTCTCGAGGACCGTCTCGCTGCGCGCATTGATCATCCGTGCGCCGACGGCGGCGGACTTCGCCCAGGAGGGGATGAGGCCCCAGCGTGCCGGTTCGAGCCGTCGGGTCAGTTCCCCGGTTGCGGGGTCCAGGCGCTCGGCGACGAGCTGCACGGTGTCCGTGGGCGCCACGTTCCAGGAGGGATCCACCTCGTCCGCGAGCGATTCGTCGACGTCGAACGCGTCGACGAGGTCAGCTCTGTTGCCCGCGATGACGAACCGCCCGCACATGCTTGCGCGGCCTACTTCTTTCTGCGGTCCAGGATCAGGGCGAGTGCTATGCCCACCATCCAGATGTCCTTCGCCACCGATGTGCCGTCCTGGGTGGGGCGGATGCCGTCCTCCTCCGTTAGCTCCGGGGTCTTGAAGTACAGGGTCATCATGCCCGCCGAGAACGCGAGGAGGCCCAGGCCGGCGAGCTTGCTCGGGATGAACGGCGCGAGCAGGGCCGAGCCGATGGCGATCTCCGAGGCCGCGAGTGCCTTGCCGAACTGTTGTGCGTCAAGCTGGCCGAGCTGCGGGAAGGCCTTGGACGCCATGGCCTGCAGATAGCCCGCGGTGCCCTCGTCCAGGCCGGTCTTGCCGAGCCCGGAGTTGAGGATGAATGCGCCGGTGGTGAGGCGCAGGGGAACGTGACTGGGGCGGAAACCCATGGTGGTGCCTTTCGCTGCGGAGATGGTTGTCTGCTTGTGAGCCTACGGCGCGGGGTGCGGGCCCCGCCAGTCTCCGGCGGTGGTGGCAAGCCGCAGAATTTTCCTCCTACGGATCTGTACAGTTCCCACAATGTTTCTCGACGTGCCGCACGGAGTTCACGAACTTGGGATGTGCCTCTGGTTTGATGATGGGGAGCGTGCCTGACCATCAGCTAGCGGAGTAGGTTTCATGGTCCCCCGGACAGCAGAACACCCCCGGCCACAGCACTTCATCCTGCACATGAGCGACACCCATCTCCTCGGCGGAGCGGATTCGCTGTACGGGGCGGTTCACAGCGAGGAGCGGCTCCAGGAGGTTTTCGCCGATCTCGAGGCGTCCGGCGTCCGTCCGCAGGCAATCGTCTTCACGGGGGATCTCGCCGACAAGGGGGAGCCCGGCGCGTACGCGAAGCTCCGGGCCATCGTCGATCCGGCCGCTACCCGCCTCGGCGCCAGCGTCGTCTGGGCCATGGGTAACCATGATGACCGGGCTGCCTTCCGTGCCGGGCTCCTGGATGAGCGCGGGATCCGGGCGGACGCGCCCGTCGATGCCGTGTACTTCGTCGATGGCCTGCGGATCATCAGCCTGGATTCCACCGTGCCGGGCCACCACCACGGCGAGTTCACACCCGAGCAGCTCCGCTGGTTGGCCGGCGTACTCGAGCTGCCGGCACCGCACGGGACCATCCTCGCCCTGCACCACCCTCCGGTGCCGAGCGTGCAGGATCTCGCGGTGCTGGTTGAGCTGCGCGATCAGCGCTCGTTCGCCGACGTCGTCCGCGGTTCGGATGTCCGTACCATCCTGGCCGGGCACCTCCACTACTCGACGACGGCGATGTTCGCCGGCGTCCCCGTCTCGGTGGCGAGCGCCACCTGCTACACCCAGGACCTGCTGTTCGACGGCGGCGGCACCCGGGGCCAGGACGGCGCGCAGTCGTACAACCTGGTGCACGTCTACGAGGAAACGATTGTCCACTCGGTGGTGCCGGCGGGCCGGCACGCCTCCGTCGGTGAGGTGGTCCCCAGCGAGGAGACCCGGCGCAGGCTCGACGCGCACGGGGTGACCATCGCCGACGGCACTCTGATCCGGCAGCTCGCCTCCGCCTGATGCAACCGCCGTCGGCTATTGAGCGGTGACATCCGTCACGATCCGTGACCGCCGAGGCGAAGGCTGGACCGCGGCGGTGTTCCCGCCGTCAGTCCGATTGCGGCCCGGCTTCGGCGAGGCGTGTGAGGGCTTTGCGGAGGCGGGAGTCGGCGTCGTCTGCCACCTCTTGGACCGCCCGTTCGGAAGTGCTCCCCGTCCGGGTCGGCGATGGCCACGGTGTCGCCTTCCTCCACGGATTCCTCGAATTCAGGGCGCTGCCGCTCCCACTTCGGTGCCGCGCGGCCGTTCGGCGGCACAGCTGGCATGAGGAGTGTGGTGACGCTCGTAGATGGGTGGGGATCCACATGCGGATCGCAGCGTGCTGCCGCCACCCGTGGTCGGGGATGACGAGGGCCCGCAGCGTCTGCAGCGTCTCCACCCGCTGCTTGCCGAGCCTCGCCTGATCCAGTGCTCGTGCGCTTGCCGCGAAGGCGGGGGTAGGGCAGGAAGGTCTGCATGCGGTCAGTCCTGCAGCTACCGCCGACGCGCGTCCGGGCGGATCAGATTTCCCAGGGCGCCTTGACCGGAAAGTACTTCTCGAGGAAATCGGTGACCAGGTGCGCCCGCTCCTCGGCCGGCACTTCGGGGAAACTGCCGTCATTCAGGCAGAAGAAGTCATGGTTGCGCTTGTCGAGCATCTTGTTGAGGCTCTTCAGGCCAGAGCGCATCGTGGTGTCCACGTACTTCACGCGGGCCATCTCCTGCGTGACCGCCCGGCCGGTCAGGAGCGCATAGTAGTGGTACAGCGAATTGGTGACGGAGATGTTGTCCTTGGCGCGGAACCGGGACGCCGCCGTGGCCTTGAACTCCTCGGCGAACTCGGTTTCCATCTCGAGCAGGACGCTTTTTCGCAGGGGAGCGGCGGTGTGCTCGAGGTGCCGCGTCGTGATCCGCCCGAAGCGCGTGTGCAGAAGGCGGCGATTGACGCGAGCCGCGTTCTCGAAGCCGCTTCGTTCGGCGTCGTTCTCGCCCAGGCCGATCCGGACGTCCGCTTCGATGAACTTGGTGATGCCGCCCGGTGAGAAGAACATGTCCGGGGCGACCGGACGGCCGAAGAACATGTCGTCGTTTGAGTACAGGAAGTACTCGGACAATCCGGGGATGTGCTGGAGCTGGGCCTCGACTGCCTGGGAGTTGTGGGTCGGCAGGACCGACGGGTCCTTGAAGTGCTCCTCCGAACGGACGAGGGTCACCGACGGGTGCTCGGCGAGCCACGCGGGCCGGTCCGAATCCGTGGCGATGAAGATGCGGCGCACCCACGGCGCGAACATGTAGACGGAGCGCAGGGCGTACTTGAGCTCGTCGATCTGGCGGAACCGCGCCTCGTGGTCATCGCCCTCACCGACCACCACGCCCTGCATGCGGGCCGCCCGCGCTGCCCGGTACTCGGGGCTGCTGCCGTCCACCCAGGAAAAGACGAGGTCTACGTCGAAGTCGATGTCCGCCGCGTGGTCGGCGAACATGTTGTCGATCGTGGGCCACGTCAGCCCGTGGCGCACCACCTCGCCGCGTACCACTTCGGCGGCCGGCAGTGTCCGCCGGGTCAGCGAGTTCTCCATCGGGAGTTCGATCGCCGCGTTCCCGAGCGCCCACAGCTCGATCTGCACGCCCGCCGAGGGACCGTACGCAAGACCGCCGAGCGGCTCGATGCGCGGCCGGAAGAGCCGGAAGATCCTGGCCTTGCCGCTCTTGGACAGATCGCCGTCGGTGACGAGGAGGGTGGTGCGGCGCTTTGTGTCCACCGTGCGGGAGTAGAACGGTTCGTCACGGCATGCCTCGACCAGCGCCGCACGGAGCCGGTCCCGGTCAGCGAGGTCTACCGCGATGACCGGGCGCTGGTCGTTGCCCCGGACGAGCAGGAATTCGATGCCGGCAGCGTCGAGGGCGGCCCGGATGAAGAGCAGATCCTCGACCATCGCCTGATGCGGCGTGCGGTCCTGGTTGATCAGCGTGAAGCGGCGCTTGACGGTCGTGATGTCCGAGCGCCCCTCGAAACGGGCTACCGCCGCGCGAGACGCCGATTCGAGGAACTCGGCTTCATTCTCCGGCTCAGGAGCACCGAAATAAATGTCGTGTTGGGCAGCCGTGTCTGTAATCGGAACCTCCAGAAGTATGTTGGTGACGCTCCCATGATAGAGCCTGCGGGCGCCCTGCTGATGCGGACCGGCACCTTACCGCCTGAAGCGAATGGAGTCCAGACTTCCTGCGGGTAGATTCAGAAATGCCCGGCAAAAGTGGACGACGCGCGGCGGTGGAGGACGGTGTCAGTACTCCCTGTACAGCTCGCCCACGGGCACCGGAGCGACCAGCCGGTTGTCCGGCCCAGGCAGCGGGCACGCCCAGTCCTCGTCGTACGCGCAGGACGGGTTGTAGGCGAAATTGAGGTCGACGACGATGCTGCCCGGAGCGCGTCCCTCGCCGAGATGAGCCCCCTTGACGGTGTCGAGGAGATAGCGGCCACCGCCGTAGGAACCCGCCGGCTTCCCCGCGGTGCCGTCCCGCAGCGGCAGGAACAGGCCGCCGCCGTAGGAGCCCAGCTGCCAGAGGGCCAGTTCACCCAGGCCCTGCAGGACGACGGTGCCGAGGCGGCGGAACGGCACGGTGCCGTCCGTGCCGGTGGCGACCTCCAGGACCTCGCCGGCGCCGTCGTCGGTGATGATCGCCTCGAAGCGGAACGCTGGGTCGTAGGGCGCGACTGTCATACCAGCGAAACCGGCTCGGGCGTCCGTGTCCAGGGCCGACGCCGGATGATCACGGAACAGCTCGTTGCGGCCCGACTGCCACAGGGTGTGCGAGGCCTCGGGCGATTCCGAGGCCGCCAGCACCCGGACGTCGTCGTAGAGGTTGAAGACGCGCCGGCGCCAGTCTGCGGTAGCCAGGGCGGAAAGGAGAGCCGTCATGGTGTCAGGTTACCGCCGCCGTCATGCGCTCGCGCGGGAACTTCAAGCACTCGCTTGGAGCGTCATGCGCTCGTGCGGGAACGAGTAACTGGTTGCCCGCGCGTACTGTAGCTGGGGTGACCATCGGCATCTTCTGCATCGTGCTGGCCTCCATCCTCCTGGGGGCTGTCGCCCAGCGCATCGCCGGTCTCGGTTTCGCCCTGCTGATCGCACCTTTCCTGGTGATCATCCTCGGACCGCACGCCGGCGTCCTTCTCGTCAACATCTGCGGGGTGGTCTCTTCCTCGATCATCGTCGGCCGGGTCTGGAAGGACATCGACTGGAGCATGTTCCGGTGGCTCACGGTGCCGTCCGTGTTCGGCTCGGTCCCGGGGTCCGTCCTCGCGGTAGCCGTCCCGTCGGCTCCGCTGTCGGTCACCGTCGGCGCGATCGTCCTCGTGGCGCTGAGCATCTCCCTCGTCCTCCAACGCTCCGCCGTGGTGGTGCGCGGAAACATCCCCAAGGTGGTTGCCGGGTTCGCTGCCGGCGTCACCAATTCGATGGCGGGCGTTGGCGGCCCGGCCGTCAGCGCCTACGCCATCCTGTCCCGCTGGCCGCAGCGGCCCTTCGCCGCAACGCTTCAGCCGTTCTTCGTTTTCATCGGCACCGTCACGCTGACCGTGAAGCTCCTGATCGACCCCTCGCAGGCTCCCGTCCTGGCGCCGTGGATGTGGATCGCAATCGGGCTGACGATTATCGCCGGCATCTTCACGGGGGAGAGGCTCGCCCGATTCGTCCGGGACGACCAGGCACGGCTCTTCGTCATCGTGATTGCGTTCGTCGGCGCAGCCTTCGCCATTGTCAAAGGCCTCGTCGACCTCCTCGGATAACCCCGCCACGCGGCACACCGGTCCCGCGTCGCTCGGCTCCGGCGGCCGTTACCGGTGGCACCATGGAAGGAATGAAACTCCCCACCAGACCCCGCGCCCTGCCCATGCCACTGTGGTTGCAGGGCGTGTTCGAGCTCGGCCAGGCCGCGCTCATCTCGGTACTGATCGTCGTCGTGCCGGTTGCTGCCGTGTGGTTCACCGGCGGGTTCGCGGACAGCGCGCCGGAGACGGCTGCCCGGCTCGCCGGGCAGGGGTGGCTGGTAATGCACGGCGTCCCGCTGTCCCTTGAGTTCCCGGCCGGCGTCGCGGGGAGCGAACCGTCGTCGGGCTTGCTGCACGTCGTCCCGCTGGGACTGGTCCTGGTGCCTGTGCTGCTCGCGTGGCGTGCAGGACGACGGCTGGCGCGGGCGTCGTACACGGATCAGTTGTGGCAGGCACTCCTCGGAGCTCTGGCCACCTACGCCCTGATCGGCGCCGTCGTGGCCTACTTGTCGGCGACCCCGGGCTCCTCCGCGCCTTTGCTGGCAGGGGCGCTGATCCCGCCCGTCGCGGCGGGTATCGGCCTGACCACCGGCGCCTACCGCGAGGCCGGCGCCTGGAGCCGGCTCGTCGGCGTCGACGTCGCCGCGTGGGTGGGCCGGACCAGCCAGCACTCCCGCTGGGCGGGGTCCTACGCCTGGTCCATCCTCCGCTCCGGGTTCCTCGCGGTGATGGTGACGGCAGGACTGTCCGCTGCGCTCCTCGCGGCGTCGATCGGACTCAACTGGGCGGGTATCGCCGCGATCTACGAACGGCTCGACGGCGGCATCGCCGGCGCGACGGTGGTGACGCTGCTCCAGCTGGGGCTGCTGCCCAATCTCGCGCTCTGGACGATGGCCTGGTCCACGGGTTCGGGGTTCGCCCTCGGCACGGGCAGCTCCATCACTCCGCTCGCGAGCACGGTCGGACCGTTGCCCGCCCTGCCCATCCTCGGGGCCCTACCCGCGGGCACCCTCGACTACGGGTACGCGGCCCTGGCCATCCCGGTCCTCGCCGGGCTGCTCGCCGGATGGTGGTTCTTCCGTGAGGGGGAGAACCACCTCGACGAGTGGCTTGTCCTCCACAGCAGCCAGCGCTGGTTGACGGCGACCGCCTCCACCGTGGCGCTCGCTGGGCTGATCGGGGTGACGGCGGGGTTCGGCGGCGCCGCCGCCATGCTCATCTCGCGTGCCTCGCTCGGCCTCGGGCGCTTCACCGATCTCGGCCCGAACCCGCTGATGGTCGGTGTGTGGTTAGCGCTGGAAGTAGCGCTCGGCGCGGTGATCGGCCACGCAGCGGGACCACTCCTCGAGCGGGAGCCGCGCCGGCGGTAAGCGGCGACCCGGGAAGTCAGCCCTGTGATCCGCCTGGCATGAAGCCGCCGAGGTTCCGCAGTTCCTCCTCACACTGACGCTGCGCCTGCAACGTCAGTGCCCGGGACATGCAGTCCTCATAGCTCTGCGTCACGGGCCACAGGAGCACCGATGCGCCCATGCCGGCGGCCAGCAACAGGCCGGCGGCGAGACCCAGTGAGGTGGCCAGCACCACGAGACGCGGCAGCCCGGCGCGGATGGCCTTGACGAGCGCTACGACGCCGACCACCAGGGCGACGAGTGCCAGAACGAGCGCGATCACCTTCCAGGGCAGCATCAGGCTGCTCGTCAGGATTCCGCCGAGCAGGGCCAGCAGGAAGAGCCGCAGCCACAACCGTGCGGACGCGGCGCCGTCCGGGCCTTTCCCGCCAGTCCCGGCGCTGCCCGGGCGCCCCGGCCGAGCCCCTTGCTCCGTCATTGTTTCTCCCTCGGTTCCTGCCACGGCATGGTTCAACACTAGGCGAGGCGAGACCTAAGGTTGAGCCATGCGCATCGTAGTCCTCGTGTCCGGAAGTGGGTCGAACCTCCAGGCCGTGATCGACGCCGTCCGGGAGGGAAGCCTGCCCGTCACGATCGCCGCGGTGGGAGCCGACAGGCCCGGGACCGGCGGGGTGGAGCGCGCGCGCGCGGCGGGGCTCGAAACCTTCGTGGTCAACTTCGGGCAGTTTCACGAGCGCCCGGACTGGAATCGGGCCCTCACCGACGCCGTGGCCGCCTATGAGCCGGATTATGTGGTGTCCTCCGGCTTCATGCGCATCGTCGACCAGCACTTCCTGGACCGCTTCCCGAACCGCTACCTCAACACTCACCCCGCGCTCCTGCCGAGCTTTCCGGGGGCACACGGCGTCCGCGACGCGCTCGCCTACGGCGTCAAGGTGACCGGCTGCACCGTGATGATCGCGGACGCCGGGGTGGACACCGGGCCCATCCTCGCCCAGGCGCCGGTCGCCGTCCTCCCGGACGACACCGAGGACGCACTCCACGAACGCATCAAGATCCAGGAGCGCCGGCTCCTGATCGAGACGCTCGCCGGGCTCGTCTCATCCCGTCACACCCGCGGTGGTGCCTGAGGTGACGGTCGTGGCCAATGCCGTGTACGTCGGGGGCACGGAACGCATCAACCCGGAAACGCTGGACCAGACGTTCGAAATCATGCGCCAGCGTGGGGGCATGGGGTGGATCGGCCTATACCGGCCCGATCGCGCGGAGATCGACGCCGTCACGGCCGAATTCGGGTTGCACCCACTCGCGGTCGAGGACGCCACGAACGGGCATCAGCGCGCCAAGCTCGAGCGTTACGAGGACACGCTGTTCCTTGTCCTGCGGCCCGCCAGGTACCTCGACGCCGAGGAGAAGGTCGAGTTCGGCGAACTGCACGTCTTCGTCGGCCACGACTTCGTGGTGACCATCCGGCACGCGGAGTCGCCGGATCTCGGCATCGTCCGGCGGAGGCTCGAGGCCGACCCCGAGCTCCTCGGTGCAGGGCCCCAGGCGGTCCTCTACGCCCTGCTCGATCAGGTGGTCGACGAGTACGAGCCCGTGGTGCAGGGGCTCGAGAACGACATCGATGAGATCGAGGACGAACTCTTCGGCGGAGTCCCCGACGTGTCGCGTCGGATCTACGAGCTGCACCGCGAGGTAATCGAGTTCCAGCGCGCCACCCAGCCCCTGCAGGTGATGCTGGACGCGCTGCTCCGCGGGACGGAGAAGTACGAGGTCGATCCCGAACTCGGCCGCAGCCTCCGCGACGTCCAGGACCACGTCATCCGCGTCGTCGAGCGCGTCAACACGTTCCGGACCCTGCTGCAGAACGCCCTGACCGTCCACTCCACCCTTGTTGCCCAGCGCCAGAACGAGGAGATGACGCGGATGACGGAAACCTCGCTCACCCAGAACGAGGAAGTGAAGCGGATCTCCTCCTGGGCGGCCATCCTCTTCGCGCCGACCCTCATCGCCTCGATCTACGGCATGAACTTCGACGTGATGCCCGAGCTGCACTGGACCTTCGGCTACCCCTTCGCGCTGGTCCTCATGCTGGGCATGGGCGGCGCTCTGTACGGGGTCTTCAAGCGCAACGACTGGCTGTAGTGGCCGGGCCGGCTCCTGACGCCCCACCCCTCCCGGCGGCCGTTCCCTGCGGTCCTCCCAGCCGAGATGGCAGAAATGACCATATTTCGGCCCATGACGCTCGGTCGTTTCTGCCATCTCGACGTACGCGCTCGACGTACGCGCGTCGCTCCTGAGAGCTACCGGGTGGTGATTACGTTGGTCCGGTGGTCGTAGACGAACGTGATCGGACCGCCAGCGTGGTTCAGGGCGATATTGGGCCCATTCATCACTCCGTCGGCACCATAATTCACGTCCCAGGTCCGGTTGAGCGCACCCTTGTACTCGTACTGGCCCGCCGGCAGGTCCGCCACCTCGAGCACCCAGGTCTGCGAGGCGTCGTCGAATGTCATCTGCGCCTGGTCACACGCCGGATCCCAGTCCGCTTCGCAACCGAGTTCGGAGTCCATGCTCCCCGCGACGGCGACCGTTCCCGGCTGTGCGATCACGGACCCTACCCGCACTGTCCGGACATCGCTGACCGATGTGCCGAGCACAGCCCGGTAGCTGACCGGTGTGCCCTCGGGCAGCTCGAGTGCCGCCAGGTCATCGACGGCCGTGTAGGTCGGGGAGGATTCGTCGGTCCCGATTGCGGTCCACGCGCCGCCGTCGATGCTGCGCTCGAGGGTCACCGCGTAGTCGGACTTCTCCGGGCTCGCCGTCGCGGTCACCTCCACCTCGTCCTGCACCTGGGTGCCCTCGGCGGGCAGTCCCATGGTCAGTTTCGGTGCGGGCACTGCGGCTGTCGCCGTCGCGGACGTCCGCGTATGGCGGCCGTTGTCCAGCGCGGTTGCCCTGTATTCCACCCCGGTCCCCGCGGCGAGGGCGCTGGTGTCGTGGTAGACGCTGTAGGGCGCGTTGTCGTCCGTGCCGATGCTGGTCCACCCGGACCCCGGGGTCCGCGCCTCGAAGGTGACCTCGTAGAAGGACGAGCCGGAGACATCGGCCGCGACCCACATCCGCCCGTTGTCCTCGGCGGCCGGTGCAGGCTGCTGGAGGCTGATCGCCGGTGCTGCCTTGGAGCGCGGCACCCGACCGGAGAGTGCGTACACCACGGTGGACAGCGGCGGCACGGTGATTTCCACCGAACCGTCGGCACCGGACTTCACGCGCTTCACCGCATCACCGTATACGAGGTTGAAGCTGCGCTTCCCCGCGTAGGTGGGGATCTCGGCGGTCTGCGCGTCCGTGCTGTTGTTCAGTGCTACCACGTACTCGCGCTGATCCTTGGCGGCGATGCGGGAGAAGGCGTAGATGCCGGGTCCGTCCGAGGCGTATCGGTGCTGGTGGGCACCATTCCGCAGTGCCGGGTGCTTCCTGGTGACCTCCGCCAGGGTCGTGATGCCCTGGTAGAGCGGGTGGTCGATGTCGAAATTGTCCGTCGCGTGGGTGGCCTCCGTGCCGAGCAGATCGTCGTCGAGGTACTCGGGTACCTGGCTCGCGAACAGCGTCTGCCGTGCGTCCTGGTCGCCGCCCGGGCCTGTGAAACCCTGCTCGTCGCCGTAGTAGATCACGGGGTTCCCGCGCGAAAAATACATCAGTTCGTGGGCGAGCGTGTCCCGTGCCAGTAGTTCGTCCTCCGGGGCGCCCGGGTTGTCGGCGGAGATGAAGCCGCCGATCCGGCCCATGTCGTGATTGCCGAGGAAGGTCGGCAGGCTGTAGGCGTTGGAGTCGGCGTCTGTGTACCAGTCGTCGCCGGCGAAAAACGACTCCAGATTCGCGGCGGAGGACCCCTGCGAGGCATACCCGCGGGCCGCTGCCTGGAACGGGAAATCGAGCACCGACTGCATGCGGTTGCGCGTGGTGAACTGGGAGGTGAAGGACTTCGTGGTGTCGAACACCTCGCCGAACATGAAGAACTCGTCCTTGCCCTGGTCCTGCGCGAAGGAGAGCACCTCGGGTCCGAAGTCCTGCCAGAACTCGTCGTTGACGTGCTTCATGGTGTCGATCCGGAAGCCGTCCACGCCGAAATCGGCGATCCAGGTCTTATAGATGTCGATCATGCCGTTGACCACCCTCGGGTGCTCGGTGGAGAGGTCGTCGAGGCCGAAGAAGTCACCGTAGTAGGAGTCCTCGCCCACGAAGGTCGTGTCGCCCCGGTTGTGGTAGAGCGTGGGATCGTTGAGCCATTCGGGTACCTTGAGATCCTTGTCCGCCTCGGGAACCACCGGGACGTAGGGGAAGGACGTCGCCGGATCCAGTTCCGGGAAGGTCCTCGTCCCCGCGTAGTCGCGGTCGTCGAATTCGTTGCCCTTCGCGTCGCGGTAGGGCTCCTCGTCCTTGGAGATGTAGGGGGCGCGCTCGCCGGCGTCGTACCCGATGACGTCCGCGGTGTGGTTGGTG
>JAABUN010006026.1_pt1 | contig 14376 bp, 8 predicted proteins | sample 5559311 | NCBI WGS metagenome assembly JAABUN01 (sample SAMN10711877, study PRJNA513370) | rock metagenome | isolation source: Antarctica rocks | place: Antarctica: Victoria Land, Siegfried Peak sud | reverse complement strand
GCCGCCGCCGACCAGCTCCGCCAAACCACCACCGGCACCCGCCAACCGCTACGCTGAATCCGCCATCGGGTGGGGAATTTCGCTGAGCACACCCGGGGAAGTTCGCTGAGCGTGATCAGCGGCCGCGTCGGTCAGACCCGTGCTCATGACGCCTCCGGGGTCGTCACGGACTTCGGCTCGACCAGCTGCAGCAGCCGTCTCAGCTCGGGGGCGTCTCGCTTGCGCTGCCAGTCCTCCCGCAGCTCGCCGTAGCCCGTGCCGTCGGGGTTGCAAACGGGCACTGTACCCATGCGAAGTCGGGCTGGTCCGGGGCCCGGGGCGGGAACAGTCCGGCCGCAATCCCATCCGCCAGGATGGAGATGACCTCGCCGTACCGCTGCTCGTTCTCGGCGGTCAAGTCCACGGCGATCCGGCCGCGCTTCTTGCGGACGAACCAGTAGTGGGCGCTGACTGGAGTGGTCAGTCCACCGAACCGGGCCCGGGCGGCCAGCGCATACACCGGCAGCTGGAGCTTGGTGCCGGCGTACGAATTAGAAAGCGGCTTGCACCGGAGCACTGCCTACCGGGACTCAAGCCTCATCTCCAGTGCCCGCGCGATCGAAAGGGCCAGCGGTTGACGCCGCTCCTCCACGTCGGTGCTCTGCTCGTCGTGGGAACTGGCCCGCCCCATCACCACGTCAAACCAGCCCGCCCGGTCCTTGACCACGCGGAACATCTTCTCGTCGTGGGTTCCAGCCAGGTAGGGCTCGTAGACGGCGATGTCGGCATTCTCGATCTCGACCAGCGCACCGATCCGGTCGAGCCGGCCGGTGCGTTGTTCCAGGACGCTGGGGTTCCAGTCCAGGTCATGGTGGATGACGTGACGGCACTCCCGGTGCAGGTCGATGCCTTCCCCCATCACCGAGCTCGCGACCAACAGGTCTGGCGCGAACGGGGTGTTGAACACCGTGATTAACCGCTGGCGGAGCTCACGTTCTGTACCGCCGTGGGCGCGTCGCACCGTACGGAGGCTGGCACCCCGGCGTTGGCCTTCGTCGTCACCCGGGTTGGTTGTCTCTGACTGCTCCCCCAGCAGAGCCTCGAACACCCGGGACCGCTCGTCGGCCCCCATCGCCGCAGCGCGGCGGGCGAACCGCACCCAGCGGATTCGCAGGTCGAGTCGGCCGGCGTTGTCGCCGCACGCCCCACGCCAGAGATCGTCCGCGGTCATCCTCGGACCGAGCGGGCTGAACCGGACGAGGTAGCCGGGTGAGCGCAAGTGTCTGATCACGACCTCGGCCAGCGGTTCCGTCAGATCGCCCGCGGCACGCTTCGACAGCCCATCGGCGAACAGCTCATCGAGGTTCGTCCTGATCACGTCGAAGGACGACGAGCCTCGTTTCAGCAACCGCTCGGCGAGCCGTTCCAGCTCGTCGGCGATCTCCCCCGGCTCGGACAGACCAAAGGCCTGTCCCGCTCGTTCCTCGATGATGGAGTCGATCCGTGCCTGGAGCGCCTTTTCGACCGCCTGCCCGGTGCGGATGAACCAGCAGAACACCAGGCATTTGTCACCTCTGAGCCAGAGGTCGGTGGCGCGGTCGACGGTGGTGCTGATCTTGGGATGCCGAGCCAGATCCAGCCCGCCCCGTACGAGCAGGTCGTCGATCTCCTGCCGGTACCAAGCGGCTCCGCCAGCGTCGACGCCGACCGTTCGCCGAGAGGGTGACGGCTCGTCGTCCTCGTTATCACTGTCGAGGTCCTGTCCACCCAACCGCCGGAACGCTTCGAAGGAGGAGGCGATGCCGTACGCAAAGTGCGGCCGTGCCGTTCCGTGTGCCTCCTCGCTGGCCACCGCCTGGGCGCGCGCGGCCAGCAGAAAAGGCAGCGCGATCTCTTCACCAATAGCGATCCCCTGCCCATGCCGTTTACCGTCGAGCGCGACGAGGTCACCCTGAATGTAGCCGCGCCGGTGCGCGCGTTGGTGCCGGATCACCCACGGACGTACGGCGTCGTGCATCTCCCGCCGGGTATGAGCGGCCGCTTGGGCCGCGCGCCACGCGGCTGCGGCTACCGCACCAAGATCACCAGGCGGTGCCGCGCTCGAGGTCCAGCCGTCGAACGCCGCGACCTCATCTGCGGCGACTCCCGACCAGCTCTCGTCCAGCCTGATCGCTGCGGCCTGTGCCTTCCGGAGTACCTCCGACAGCCTTGTCAGCCGTACGTCCAGCGGATCCACGCCGGGCGGCGGTGAGCTCCGGACCGCACTGAGTCGGCTGAGCACCCTGATCAGCTCGCTATGCCCGAGTTCGAACGGGGTTGCGGTGAGCAGCAGCATCCGTTCGAAGTGGCCGGACAAGGCTCCGGCGACGGCGTCGGCTCGACGGGGAGCGAACAGCTGGGAGATCTGCGTCTGGTCATTCTTGAGTCGATGGGCCTCGTCAACGATCAGCAGCGGCAGCTGGAGATGGATGGCCGCCAATGCCGACCTCCAGGTGGCCTGGGTTGCGGCCGACAGCTGAGCCCGCGCGGCCTTGAGCCGGGCCGCGATGTTCTTGGAGTTGTACTTCGGAAGGTCGACCACACACGCTCGTACGGCCGCCAGGTCGATGGTGTGCAACGCCTCGAGGATGGCGGAAGGCACCGGGTCGTCGGGCAAGGTCTCCCCGGTCAACTCGTCCCACACCAGCAGCCAATCCTGCGGCGGCGTCATCAACAGACGACCCACCCGATCGGGCGTGAACCGCCGGTCCTGGATCAACCCGCTCTGCTTGTCACACCAGCGGGCGATCCGGCTGCGGAGCTCGGCGGCCCCAGCGCGCCCGCGGACCGCGACCTGCAGTACCGCCAGCTGCACGAAGGAGTCTTTGAGGCGAGACGTAAGTGCGGTGTGGGTGGCGATGATGAGGTGGGACTGACGGTCTGGTGGGTCGTCGAGCGCGGACAGCAGCGCCTCCCCGCTCCGCAGTGCCGCCGGCACGCACCGGATCTCGGGCCCGTCTGCCTTGAGCAAAGATTCACTCATTTTGGTCCACTCCTGGACCCATTTCTCGGCCACCGCCGCCGGGGCGAGCACAAGCACCTGCCCGGGTTCCTCGGTCGCCAAGATCTGTGACACAGCGACCGCCAGGGCCACAAATGTCTTCCCCATTCCCACCTGATCGGCCAGGATCACTCCCTCCTGATCGTCGAACCGGCGCAGGATGTCGGCGGCTGTGCGGCGCTGGCGCGTCCAATCAGACTGGAACTCGGCGCCGGGCGTACGCGTATGCAGTCGCGGGGTCAGACCGATAGACACCGGTGGGTCTCCTCGCACGCTCGTTGAGCGTAGGCCGCCATGGAGACCGGTTCGGCTCCGAGGTCGGTCCGCACGCGGTCGAGGTGTTCGACCGTCCGGGTAATGGCGGCGAGGGCCGTGCCACGGTCGGCAGGCGACAGGTGCGCGCACGTCCGCGTCCAAGCCACCCGGCCTACCGTCAGCACGATCTCCGCCAGCGTGAACAGCGCTTCGGCCTTCGACTGCTCGCCGCTGCGTACCGCCTCCGCGATCTTGTCGGCGAGGTGCCGAGGGCCAAGCGGGCTGGCCAACCGCGCGTCGAGCGCATCGACAGCCAGCACCGGACGCTCCAACCGTGCGGCCAGCTGGGCCAAGGCCGCCGACAGGGCGCGACCCCGCCGGAGCAGGCTTTCGCGGTCGTCGTAGCGCCGCAGAGGGTCAAGCACGGCCGCCTCGGCCACCGTTTGGGCCAGCTGTGTGAGCAGTTCGTCACGGAGCACGGCGGTGATTGACTTGCCCGCCGCCAAGGCACTCAACAGTTGCCGTACCGAAAGACTGCTCACCTCGGGACTCGGTGGCAGGCACCGCGGGTCGTCCACGACGACGGTCCACGTGGCCCTGGAGCTGTCCCATCCCACGTCGAGGTACGCCGGGAGCTCACCGTCGATCAGCTCGACGACGGGGCTAAGTGGCCGACCACCCGCTCCCCAACCGGCCGCCGTGAGTACCGGCTGACCACTTGGCGTCCACACGCTCCAGTCGGCAGGCAAACCGGCGGGGTCGAGCTGCAACATGAGGCGCCAACGCCCCTGATCCGCGTCCTGCTGAAGTCGGCAGAGTTCGAAACCGAGCGGCAGCGCCGGCGCGACGTCCTCAGTCTCGTCGGCGTCGATCAGCTCGGTGCTGTCGGTTTCGGGCGGCACCGGACGGGCCAGACCCACCAGGGCAGCGAGCCATCGTCCCTCATCGCTGTCGGCCGCGGCGCCGAGCCACACGTTTAACTCACGGTGCGACGCCTCCCCGCGAAGCCCGAGGCCCGCGCGGGTGTGGTTAGAGCTCCCGACGAGGGCAGCCACCCAACGATCGCTCTCGACCAACAGGCACTTCGCGTGGAGCGTCCGTAGCTCAATGTCGTCTCGGACAAGCTCGTGGACGCCGTCAACCCGACCACGGACCTCGGGCGGAACCGGAACCGCACCTTCGGGAGTGAGGACACTGGCCACCACGTGCGATCGGGTCCCGTGGCCGGTGAGCAGCCCCCGGACCTTAGTGACGACCGTGAGGTCGGCGCCGTCCCAGAACGGCGAGAGCTGGGTGGCTCGGAGCGGCTTGGGCCCGTCCCATGCGCGGTTCAGCGCGTCCAATGGCGAGCGACCCGGTCCTGAGGGGGCGAGGACGGCGTTCAGCCTCGAGCGTCGAGCCGAGGGGGTCTTCATCTCGGCGATCCGCTCACGGAAGAGGCTGATCGTCGCCTGGGCTCGCTGAACGGCCGGGTGCGCGAGCTCGTGGCCGGGCAAGAGGCGCAGGTAGGACGTCAGCTCGTCGGCTACACCGGATAGGGCCTCCGGCGGAAGTACGCATTGGGGCCCGAGGTCGGCGGCCATCGCGAGCTCAATCTGTCGTCGGTAGCCCGCCGAGGTTAAGTTTGCCGAGCCGATGATCACCCGTGTTGCGTGGGCCCAGACCAGGATTGTGACTTTGGCGTGCAGCAACGCTCCCGGCGCATGGGCATGCAGTAGGTCCCAACGGAGCGAGGTGCGGTCGGCCCGAGTGCTTCGATCGGCGAGGACAGTCACCCGCGTCTCAGCGAGCTTTTCCTCGAGCTCGATCCGAGCCAGTAGGTCGCTTGCAGTCCCGCTGTCCTCGTCGACGCTGCTCACCGCGACGAAGCGGGCAAGGCAGTCACGTTCGACGAAGTCGGGCTCCAGGGTGAAAGTGGTGGCGAGCACTGCCACCGGGTCACCCGCGCCGGCCGGCGGGGTCCAAAGGTCGAGCAGTGGTGTGGATTTCACGGTGTCCTCCGCTGAGCGGCGCTCACTGGGTGGCCGCTAGGAAGTTGGCGATGGTGCCAAGCCGCATCGGGTGGATCCAGGAGTCGTTGTCGTCGGCGACGAGCTGGTCACGGTAGGGCGGGCGGACGTAGCAGCCGTCACGCAGCTCGTCGAGCCAGGTTCGCTTGCCTTTTGCGGCCTGCACGGTGGCGTGCCGAGTGATGAGCTCGTCGACAAACGTGTCCGTCGGTTGCCGCGAGGTGAACGCCTGGAATACGAACTCGACGTCGACCGCCAGATGGTCGCTCACCCGGGCCGTGGCGTCGATGGCTGCCTGGACGAGATCGGGGACGCCAGCTGCCGCCTGATTGGCGAAGGGGAGACTCCCGCGCTCCTGGTGCTTCAGCACGCCGTGACCGTTCGCGACTGCGTACCGCAGCAGCCGGCGGAACGTGTTGGTGAGCAATGTCGCGCATCGCTCGTACGCCGCGGCCGCCATTAGCAGGTCACGTACTTGCCCGTCGGCCTTGGGCAGTAACACGTCGGCGATCTCGTGCTCTCCGACCCGGCTGGGCGGCAAGTTCTCGGCCAGCAGTGATGCCAAGGTGTGGCGGACCTCGTGCTGGGGATCCAAGACGAGACGGCGCAGGACCTCGCTCTCCCGACGCATGGCACCGTTCGGGGTCATCGTGCGGGCGATCTCGTAGGACGCCCAGCCGGTCGGAGGGAAAGAGCTCTCACCCTTGCGGAGGGCGTCGCCAATGTACTTTCCGGCCTCCTGGCGCAGGCGTGCCCCGGCCGTACCTGGAGTTTCGGCAAGAAAGCCCTTCAGCTGCTGGTCGGTCTCCCAGGCCATCACAAGCTCCTCTGCCCGGGCCCCCGGCATCCCGTCGCCCTCGAGGACCCCACTGTCAATGGAGAACGGACGGTAGACCCCGGTGAAGCCGAACACCCGCGGGCCGCGCAGGTAGTTGCCGGGGTTCAGTCGCTCTCCCACGGCGTTGGCCAGACGGGCCTTCCGCGTGCCGGGCAGACCGACCAGGTCCTTGGCCCCTGGCCCGCGCACCAGCGCCTCGACGGCGACCCACTCGAAGGCGATGTCACCGGTGGTCGAGCCGTCCCCGGCCACCTTGCCGAGATGCCGCATCCCGGCGTATGCGCCGACAGCAGAGAGCGTGACAAACCGCGGATTACTCATCCGTGCCCGCAGGCCCGGGGCAAGGAGCTCGGCGATGCGGTCAGCTACGGCAGCCACACCCATCGGGTCCAGACTGCCCTCACCGACCGCGCCGGGATCGTATTTCGAAAGGCGCGGCAGCTGGGCGGCAAAAGCGGTCGGGGTCACGCAAAAGCTTTCCGGGTAGCCCGGATCACCACGGTGCTGCTGACTGCACCCATGATCCCGCCTAGTGCCGCCCCGATACCGAACGGTGCCAGCCGTCCTATGACGACGATTCCCTGCTTCGTCCCGTATCGCGTCACGAAGTTTTGTCCGAGCACCTTGTTGATCTGCCGAATCGTTTGCAGCGGTACAGCCTCAGCAACTTTCTTGCCCCAGTGCTTACCCGTCCGACCGACCATACGCTCAATCGTCTTTTGTCCGCTCCCGCCCAGAAGAACGGCCATCAGGAGCGTGCGGCGCCGTTCCGCATCTTCGACGTGGATCCCGGTGATTTCGGCGTAGGACAACACGTAGAGCATGGTGGCTTCGAGGGTGGCGATGGCCTCGGCTCCGGACAACGCGAGAGCGACCCCAGTGCCGACTCCGGGAGCCGCAGCCGCGCCCCCGACGGCCGCTCCCGAACCGGTGAGCGTAATTCGGTACTGACGATCGAGTCGAATTAGGAGTTCCGAGCCGACCTTGCCACCCCCAAACCGCCGGATGTGCTCACGTGCGAGCCCTCCATTCATTCGAACTACTCGGTCGACGATCCTGTCGATCGTACCCTCACTCTTAAGGGCGTCAGTCTGATCGGGCACCTCGGGAGACTCCTCGTTCGTCATTAGCTGGTCTGTCCTTTCGAGGGGGCGGTTGTTTGCATCATCTTTAACCGTCGGAAAAGCGTCGGCTCGACACCACGGATCTCTCGTTCGATTGACTCGGCCAGATTGCGGGAGTCGATGCGGACGCCCAGTTCGACGTTTCGGTACTCAGCACTATGCGAAAAGTTCGCGCTGGTCACCAGCACGAAACGATGATCCACCACGATGAATTTGGCGTGGTTACGGACTGGCGAGCCGTCTACTTCACGGGTGCAATAAACCCGGCCTGGGTGCAGGTGCGCCACGAGTTCCAGCAATGACGGGGGCTTCCACGTGCCAGTGGGTTGAGCAGCCGCCGCATCCACGTAGACCCGGAGCGTCACCTGCGGCTGTTGCGCGGCATCGTGCAGGGCCGTCCAGAGCGCCGAGGACTTCTGGAAGTTGTAAGTCGAACAGGTGATCGAGGTGCGCGCGCTCTTGACCAGATCCGGCACAGAGCTGGTCAACGGTCCCGTCTGTGCCAGATCACCGGGCATCGTCCAGAGCGGGTCGATCCGGGTTGCCGTCGACCGCGCGCCCTCGATTGCTCGACACACCAGACCGAGCCGGGACAGAGGCGATGCCAGACCGGCTCGCACGATCAGTTCTCTGACCATATGACGGTGAACCTGGTCGACTGCCTTCAGCGCAGTGGTCAGCGACTCCCCAACGTCGATCCGGTCGGCAACGCCGCGGGCCTCCGAGCCGGTCAGGCACCGACCCAATTCCGCCACCGCCGCGCCCGCCAGCCCCGCGTCAGTTGAAGAAGCCAACATCACTACCTGGTAGATCAACCACGAACCGGCGGTCGAGAAAGCGGTTGGCTCGCTCGCAGGAGGTCTCCGAGGCCATTGCGCAGCAATGGCAGGCAGCCCCGTGCAGGAAGTCTTCCGGGGGCTGCGGTGTCCGGGTCGAACACACCGGGTCCGACGAGCACCGGCGCGCGCGGTGCAGAGCCGACGTAACGACCCGAGCCAGCCGGTCCGGCTGGCTGAGCGCAACCAGTCCACCGAGGGTGCCGTCGCTGTCCGATGCCGTTGTGCACAGCAAGACCCCCGCAGCCGGTGGGCGGGTGTCACTGCCGGTCCAGGCGTAGAGCCGCTCGCTAAGGCTGGCCGCGGAGTAGCCGCACTCCATCGCCATCCCTCTGATGAGTAGATGAGCGAAGGTGTGGAGCAACCAATAGCGCGGTGGCGGCAACCGGTCGTCCGGATCAACCCGCTTTGCCGTCTCGGAGAATCGGTTCTCGTAGTTGCGACGGTGCGCCTCCCGATGAGCCGTCCAGATCACCGACGTCTCCACCTTCGCCTCCCACTCAACGACGGCCAACTCGTCGAGCTGCAAAACGATCCCCTCGCCCCGGTCCTCAGTGGCGACCGCCCAGGTCGGCTTGGCCCGGCTCAACGGCGCTAACCGGGTCATCAGGTCATTGACGCGGTCTAGGTCGTCAATTCGGGTGAAGCCGAACAGCGCATTGACTTTGCGCAGCTTGTCTACGGCCAGAGCCCGGTCGATCCCGGCCGGCATCTTTGCCCCAAGGGCACGCTGGGACAGCATCAGTCCGCTGGGGTCGTCGTGCTGAGACCCAAGCGGCTCACGCTGCAGATAACGCCACTCCGGCACGAGCAGGTCGACCGGGTCCCACTTTTCCTGCCGGTCGCGACGCTCGTCCTCGGCCATCATCGGCTCCGCCGCCCGGCCCAGCAGGGCAACCAGCTTGACCTCGTTAACCTCGGTCACGTCGACTTTGCCGTCCAACCGGCCCCGGAGAAACTGGGGCGCTCCGACGTACATCGCGATCTCATTGCCCAACTCGATCCGGATGTGGTCGGCCAGCTCATCCTCGGCCTCAGCGCTGGACTGAGGCATCACGATCACCGACTGGGTCGAGGCGAACCACAGGTTCGACGCACCCACCAGCATCAGGTGAGTGTCGTTGCCGCAACCCTGCGGGTCGAAACTGTCCAGGTGCGGATGACGCCCTCGGCATTTCGGCAACTTGAGCCGCCCTGCTTCACCGAGCGCCTCATTCATCCCCCGACTCAGCTCGCACGACTCGCACCGGATCACCGCAGAGCCACGACCGGCGGTGCTGTCGGCCATGGCCAGCACGGGCACGTCGCTCTTGGCGCACCCCTGGCCGCGGTGCACCCACAGGTTGTACGGGAACTCGTCGACGTGTCCGTCGGCACAGACCAGCAGATAACGCGCGGCCACCGCGGTTCGACGCCGCGGCTTGCGTGAGTCGCCCACCGCACGTGAAGAGCCCCGCCCCGCCACCCGCTGGCGTCGCCCTCGGCAGTCGACGTGCTCGAAGCGGGCCTCGTCCGTGCGGTAGGGCTGAGTGTTGCGGTAGTCGAACTTGGTCAGCGGTCCAAGGAGGTCGCAGCCGGTACACCGCAGCCACTGCGGGAAGACACGGGAAGGCACCCCTAAGTCAGTCCCCTCACGCGACCGGCTGTTCTTTTTTGGCTGCCAGGGGAATGGCCGCAGCTCGGCCACCTGCGGACCGAGCATCAGACGTACGACGTCCAGCAGCCGCGGGGCGTGGACCACCGGCACACCGTCGCGCCGGGCCCAGATCTTGTCCCAATCGTCCAGCCCAGCTGGCATGATCGTGAACTGTGGCAGGTCCATGATCGCGCCCGGGCCATAGGTATAGATCAATGTCGACGGACGACCGGAGCCAACCCGGGCGAAGTTGCGTTTCGTGCCCTCAGCGGCCTCCCGTTCGGCGTCACCTAACGGGTCGAGCGCCGGGTTGACCGCTCGCAGTAACGGCTGGGGCTCACCGACCGCTGCAGATGTCGCCTCGGTGGTCATCGGTCTCCTGCCTTCTGGTCGTCTGCCGGCAACTCGAATTGCCGGGTGCCGGCTGGCTCGGACATGAAGAGGTTCTCGACCACCGGGCTGACGAGCAGGTTGATCTCCGGCTGCACCTCCCGCATCGAGTTGGGCACGACAAAGGGTGCGCGGCTCAGTGTTCCCGAGCGGGACTTAGCGTTCTCCGCACTGACCATCAGCGGGGCCTGCCCCGCCTGGTCGGTAACGCGTTCGTAGACCAAAGTCCTGCCCTTAGCGATGTCTGCGGTCTGGTGGTTACGCCATTGACCCAGTCGGTTGAGCAACCGGAGCCGCACCTCGTGGGAGGCGGCCTCACCGGAGGCCGACAGTGCTCGCGCAGTCAGCGCCTCGATGATCGACTCCAGCAGGCCCTGTTCCTGCTCAACGCGCCAGGCGGACTTCTCCGGAGAGAGGCCGTCCGCCTTGGCCGCGTCGAGCACCCGAGCCACGCTGACCAGCACCCCGTCCAGACCGCGCTCGATCGATGTGGCGGAGAACGGGGTGACCGATAGCGCCTCGACCTGGGCATAGAAGGTCTCGTGGTAGTGCCGGAACTGTTCGTAGTGCGCCAGATCGCGGGGCCGCGCCCAGTTGCCGAGCGTCACGACGAGGCCCGGCCGGTCCGCCGCCCGCCCGACCCGGGAAGACGCCTGGATGTACTCCGCGGTGTTCTTCGGCTGACCAACCATCAGCATCAGCCCGAGCCGGGAGACGTCGACGCCGACCTGGAGCATGGCCGTGGCGAGGATCGCGTCGTAGGGCTGGCGCGCGCGCGTGGGGACCTTGGCCTTGGCCTCCCGCAGCTCGCGCAGCCGCGCCTTGCCAGCAGCCGAGTCGTACGTGGGGTCGAAGCCGACAGCCATCTGGTCGAGCGTGGCGGTGATGTCCCCGCTGGACACCCGCGATGTCAGCTCGGCCACGTTCAGGCTGCCGAAGTCGGTGCCCGTCCGACGCGGCAGCCCGGTCCACGGTCGACCCTTGGCCAGGGCCGTCTGCACGTCGTCGCCGAGATAGCGCGTCATGCCGGCGAGCTCGCGTACGGCGCTGAAGTAGCCGACCAGGCTGAGGTAGGGGTCGGCCTCGACGCCACCTCGCTCCAACAGCATCTGGCCGCCCGCCAACAGCACCTCCGCCACTCGCACCTCGGCCGCGGTCAGCCGAACGCCAGTGGTGCTGATCCCGAGGTAGCGGCGGCCGGGATGCGCCTCGTCGACCGGCACCTCGGTGGAGAAGAAGGTGTCAGCGACATCGAGCACCTGCGGCGGGAACATGGTGACGCCTCGGCCGTAGAGACCCTTGATCTGCTCGGCGGCGTTGCGGACGGTCGCAGTGGAGGCCACGATCAGCGGCCGCGCCCGCTCCCCATCGGCGGTGCGCCAGGTCGTGACGGCGTCGATCGCGATCTCGAACAGCCCGACCGTGGTCCCCAACGCGCCGGTGATCAGGTGCAACTCGTCCTGGATGATCAGGTCCGGCGGACGTAGACGGGCGACCGGACGCACTGAAGCCGCCGGAAGCCCGTCTCGTGCGTAGTGCTTGCTGCCGTCCTTTAAGGTGCACGACTGGTAGTCGTCGTGGACGTATCCGTGGCGATCGCAGCGTTGCCGGACGTAGCCGAACAGGGCCGCCGCCTCGCCCTCACGGGCGAGCCGCGCGAACTTGTCCACGGTGGCAATCACGAACGCCGGAGCGAGCCGGTAGATCTCTTCGTCGACGGTGAGGACTGGCAACCCGTCGGGCACCGATCCACCCTCGGCGAACGGGCACTCGCCGAGGTCGTCGCCACAGAACACGAAGACTCGGCGCTGGGCCTGGTCGGCGCGCAGGTTGCGGGGGTCGATCCGGGTGCCGCACCAGGGGCAGCGCTGGATCTGGCGGACGGTCAGCCGGTGCGACTGGCCGTCGTTGACCTTCTTCAGCTGCTCGTCCGCCTCCTCGAAGCGCTTGGGCGACACGTCGGTGCCGACCCACAGCCCGATCCGGAACGGTTCATAGCCCCACATGTCCTCGTTCTCACGCCGGGCTAACTCGGCCGCGCACACCATCGCGGTGGCCCGCTGGAACTGCTGGGAGGTCAGCAGCCGCAACGTGTAGCGCATCAGAACCGCAACCCCGGACCGTCCATCCAGAGGTCCGTCAGCGGACTCGACCACGCCCTGGCGGCGCCGGATAGCGAACGCGAACGCGGCCAGACCGAGATAGGCCTCGGTCTTGCCGCCTCCGGTCGGAAAGAAGAGCAGCTCGACCTTGGCCAGGTCTCCCGAGCGGCTGGGCAGCGCGGGCTCGACCAGCGCCCGGAGCTGCATCAGGACGAACGCCAGCTGAAACGTCCGCCAGGAGTACGCCTTGGGTCCGTCGGAGAGAACAGCCTCTCGGGCTGCCGTCCGGCTAAGCCGCGGGTCACGGGTCCGCGTGTCGGCGATCTGGGTGTGGATGCGTTGATCAGCCATCACCTGGTTCATGAACCGGAAGCACCGCAGGGCCTCCCCGTCGCCGAGCAGGAAGTCCAGCCCGTCCGCGAGCTGGTCGGCGACGAGGCCGGCGTCGATGACCGCGTCGTCGGCATCGTCGCGTAGATGGTCGGGCAGGCTGGCGGCTTTGCTCGCCTCCCCCGCAAGCCACTCCCGGTAGCCGTCGACGATGGGCCGCAGCCCGGCCTCCACCTCGGCCGTGTCGGCGCTCGCTAGCCGGCGCATATCCAGCAGCACGTCCGGGATCTCCACGGCCCGGGTCTGCGGGGTGTCGCTGGTCGGTAGCCAGGTGGTAGCGACCTGGGTGGCCCCGCGTGCGTTTGGAGCGACCGTCCAGTCCGCCGAGCATGTACGTCCGATAGCGAATTCCAGCCGGTTGCGATACTGCAGGTTGAGCCGGCGCAACTCGTCGTCCGGCTCGAACCAGTCGTCACTCAGCACGTCGCTGACGGGCAGGAATACCGCGCGCCCTTCGGCGTCGGCGGTCAACTGGGTCTGGAACATCCACGCGTCGATCGGGATGCGCCGCGGTGTCTCTCGATCGTTACACAGCGCGACCTCCACCAGCCGACGGCCATGCTCGGGGTCGTCACGGCTGTCAACCCGGAGCACGACCTCGTCGATCAGCCGGTAGGACGAGGTGACGCCGGGCTCCAGTCCGACGAGGTCGAGGTCGACCGGTACGGCAACGTCTGTGCGTCGGTAGGCCGGGATCGGCCGACCGGTCGCCGTTGTCTTCTCGGTCTTCTCCGTACGATAAGCCCCCCAGGTGGCGGTGACGGTTACCCGGTCGAGATCAAGCGGCACCTGAAAACGCAGTCCCATGGAGGCGGGGATCATCAGGCCGCGCTTCTGCGGCTCGTCCTCGATCCCGTGGGAGGTGGCCACGTCCTCATCGCCATCGGGACCGTTCTGAGCCTCGCCGACCGCCGGCACCCCCCGACTCTCGGATGCCGCAGTCTCGTCCACGTCGAGCTCACCGGGTTCGGCTGCTTCGGCTCTGTCGGCGTCGGGGGTGAGCCGAACGGGTGCGATCCGGCCGATCAGGTAGCGCACGTCCGGCGCAACTTCGATGAGCTCGTCGGTCCCGTCGGCCGGTCCCAGAATCTCTCGGCGCAGCACGTCGAACAGGTTCTCCCGGGCGGTCCAGGAGCGGCCGTCCGGCTCGAGCGCCAGTCGGTACGGCTCGCGGCCTGAACTCATGGTCGTCCCGGGACTGCTCATCCGGCTACCTCCTCGTCGCCGAACTGTTCGTTGTCCAGAGGCGCCGAGACGGAACTCTCGGCGCCCCCCGCGTCGGCTCTCCGATGGTTCTCTTCCAGCAGCCGGTCAAGGATCTCTACCCGGGCCGCTGGGCTCACCGTCCAACGCTGCATCTGCCGGTAGGTGTGGAAGCCGTGGTCAAGCGGCACATCACCCCAGCCGTAGGCGTACATCACCGACTGGTCCAGCTCGACGTGCATCGCCCGCATCCGGGCCACGTCCTCGTCCGCCTCATCGGCAATATCGGGATCGTCGACCAGGTTGTAGAGCTTCGTCAGCCCGAGCTGGCGGCGAAGCATAATCTCCCGTCTGCCGGTGTCTAGCACCCGACCCATTCTGTCGAGATTGCCGGTGGCCTCAGGACGCGGGAATGTCTCAAAGACATCGGAGGGTGTGTACCGAACCCGTGTTTCCAACGTCGAACCGTAGGTAATGGCCCAGGTTTGGTGCAGGCTGGATGACAGCACGGCCTGGTCGGCGAATGAGTCGGTAGCAAAGACAGCGAGCGCATGGCTGAACACCTGCCCGGTCT
>JAABUN010006025.1_pt1 | contig 14379 bp, 16 predicted proteins | sample 5559311 | NCBI WGS metagenome assembly JAABUN01 (sample SAMN10711877, study PRJNA513370) | rock metagenome | isolation source: Antarctica rocks | place: Antarctica: Victoria Land, Siegfried Peak sud | reverse complement strand
TGACCGGGGTCCTGCTGCTGGCCCTGACCGGTGCCGCCTGGGGGGTCTACACCGCGGCCGGGCGGACGGCCGGTGACCCGACCACCACCACCACCGGCAACTTCGCGCTGCTCGCCGTCGTGGCGCTGCCGGCGGGGCTGATCGGCTGGTCCGCCGGGCTGCCCGTCAGCGGCCCCGGACTGTTCTGGGGAACGGCGATGGGGGCAGGCACGACCGCCTTCGCGTACGTCGCCTGGTACGCCTGCCAGCGTTCGATGACCGGCACCGCGGCCGGATCCGCCCAGCTGGTCATCCCGGTGATCACCACGGCCGGCGCCGTCGCCCTGCTGGGAGAGCAGCTCTCCTGGACCCTGGTCGCCGCCGCGCTCCTGGTCGCGGCCGGGATGTGGCTGAACCGGCCCGGGCGACCCGCCAGCTGATCGCCGTCCTGGAGTTCACCACCGACGGTGGGGCGGCGGCGATGGCCGAGCTGCTCGACGTCCACCCCGATCTGGATGCGGTCTTCGTGGCCAGCGACCTGGTGGCCCGGGGTGCCCTGACCACCCTGGCCGAGCGGGGCCTGCGGGTGCCGCAGGACGTCGCCGTGGTGGGGTTCGACAACCTGCCCCGGGCCGCGTCCGGCGGCATCGGGCTGACCAGTGTCAGCCAGCCGTCGACCGGCATGGGCGTGCGGATGGCCGAGGTGCTGCTGCAGCTGCTGTCGGGGCAGCACCCCGAACCGCAGGCGACGATCCTGCCCACCGAGCTGGTCGTACGCGAGTCGTCGTGACCCCGGGGGCAGCCGCACTACGCGTTCGCGGTCTCGGCCCCAGGCCGCTACACTCGATCTTCGTCGTCTGCACCGGTGTGTGGACACGGCACCTGTAGCTCAACGGATAGAGCATCTGACTACGGATCAGAAGGTTGGGAGTTCGAGTCTCTCCAGGTGCGCCAGAGTTTTCCCCTGGTGAAGCCCCGGTCTGACGGTTGGTCAATCGACCGCGAGCCCCCTCCCTGAATCTGGTCCTGGCCGGTGCTACCTGCCAGGAAGGGGAGGAATGAATCTCGAGAAGGTGGTCTTCGGCTTCTTCGTGATGCTGGCGGCGACGCTCAACTTCGGGTTCTTCATCGGCGACATCGCCAACCCTGAGGTGCATAACATCTACGAGCTGTTCGCGGCGCTCGCGGTCAGCCTGATCGCCACCGTGCTGAAGTTCGGGGACCGGACCCAGATCGGCGCCGTGCACCTGGCCACCAGCCTGGTGGCCGATCTGCAGCTGATCGCGGCCAGCATCTTCTGGGTCTACGCCGTGGAGATATCGGCCCAGGGCCTCAACGCGGAGTCCACGGCCAGCGTGGTCTCGCTCTCGGGCGGCGCGTTGCTGGCCAACCTGGTCTCGGTCGTGCTGCTCGTGGTCGAGACCGTCACCTTCCACCGGGGTTGACCTCGGTGCGCCGGTGAGCAACCCGCTGCTGGTCTTCTGGGCTCAGCTGTTCAGCCGCCCCGAACCCGTACGCCGGGTCCCACCCCGGGCGCACATCGCAACCTCCAGCCAGGCGTCGTCGACCATCTTCGTCATCATGCGGCGGATGCGGGCGCCGCTGATCACACTCATCGTGATCTTCTTCGTCAGCGTCGTCGGCCTCACCCTGATCCCCGGTGTCGACCCGGACGGCAACCCCGCCCGGATCAGCCTCTTCGAGTCGTTCTACTTCATGAGCTACACCGCGACCACGATCGGCTTCGGTGAGCTGCCCTATCCGTTCACCGCCGCCCAGCGGCTCTGGGTCACCTTCGCGATCTATCTGTCGGTGGTGGGCTGGGCGTACGCGATCGGCTCTCTGCTGACCCTGGTCCAGGACCGGTCGTTCCGGCAGGCGCTCGCGTTGCGCCGGTTCACCGGCAAGGTGGCCCGGCTCCGGGAGCCGTTCCTGCTGCTCGCTGGCTATGGCCGTGCCGGCGAGCTGCTGGCCGAGTCCTTCGACACGCTGGGCCAGCAGCTGGTGGTCATCGACTCGTCGTCCGACCGGGTCGACGCGCTCGATCTGGGGTCGTACCGCGCCGACATCCCCGGACTGGTGGCCGACGCGGCCAACCCGCACCACCTGAGTGCCGCCGGTCTCGACCACCCGTTCTGCGCGGGCGTGCTGGCCCTCACCGACGACGACGAGGTCAACCTCGCGGTGACGATGACGGCGGCTCTGCTGCGCCCCGACCTGCCCGTGATCTCCCGGACGGTCTCGGCTCCGATCGCGGAGCGGATGCACGCCTTCGGCACCCCGACGGTGGTCAACCCGTTCGACCGCTTCGGGGAACACCTCCGGCTCGCGTTGAACGCGCCGGCGTCCTATCAGCTGCTGACCTGGCTGGAGGCCGGTCCGGGTGCGGAGCTGCCCGAGCGGGGCAGCCCGCCGACGGACGGCCGCTGGGTGGTCTGCGGCTACGGCCGGTTCGGTCGGGAGGTCACCGCGGACCTGCGGGCCGCGGGTCTCGAGGTCACCGTCATCGAATCGGCCGAGGAGGACGACCCGGACCCCGAGGTGATCGTCGGGGACGCCTCCGACCCCGACGTGTTGACCCGGGCCGACCTCGAGCACGCCGTCGGGCTGGTGGCCGGCACCGACAACGACACGACGAACCTCTCCATGCTGGCCACGGCTCGCCGGCAGAATTCCCGGCTGTTCCTCTCCGCCCGGCAGAACCGGCCGACCAGCGCCTCGCTGTTCGCGGCGATGCAGGTGGACGCGCTCCTGGTGCCAACCGAGATGGTCGCGCACGAGGTGTACGCCCAGATCAGCACGCCGCTGCTGTGGCGCTTCATCCAGCTGATGCCCGGGCGGGGCAACCGGTGGGCGGCAGACCTGATCCAACGGCTGCGGTCCAACTGCGGTCGGGAGCTGCCCGCGCTCTGGAAGGTGAAGCTGGACCGGACGCAGGCACCGGCTCTGGGCGGGTCGCTGGCCCGGGGTGGGGTCCGGCTCGGGGACCTGCTGCGTAGTCCTGAAGACCGGGAGCGCCGGCTCAAGGCGGTGCCGTTGCTGCTGCTGCGCGCCGGTGAGGCCGTCCTCACCCCCGACGGCGACACCGTGCTGGCCCCCGACGACGAGCTGCTGTTCGCCGGGCAGGGCTCCGAGCGACGCGAGCTGGAGAGCAGCATGGTCGTCGACTCGACCGCCGCGTACGTGCTCTTCGACCAGCACATCCCCTCGAGCTGGATCTGGCGCAAGCTGACCCGGAAGACTCCGGCGCCGGGCGCTCCGGACCAGCGCGAAGACGCCGACAGCCGGCTGGGCTGACGGCCCGACGGCTCCGGGCGCCGACCGGGACCGATCGGACCCTTGCCCCCCACCCCGCGGGTCGGGCAGTGTGGGCGGATGGGGGTCTACCGGCGACAGCTGCAGCCCCGGTTGCTGAACGCCACCCTGGACACGGCGGGCGCCCGGGAGATCCGGCGCCGGGTCTGCGCCGGTCTGTTCGGGGACATCGTGGAGATCGGCTACGGCTCGGGTCTGAACCAACCGCACCTGCCTGCCGAGGTGCGGAGCGTGGCGGCGGTCGAGCCGTCGGCGGTGGCCTGGCGGCTGTCGGCGGACCGGCGTACGGGGTCGGGGGTGGCTGTGGTCGTGGCCGGCCTCGACGCGCAGCAGCTCCCCTTCCCCGACCACGAGTTCGATGCGGCCCTGTCGACCTGGACCCTGTGCGGCATCGGTGACCCGGTGGCCGCGCTGCAACAGATCCGGCGGGTCCTCAAGCCGGGGGGCGTCCTGCACTTCGTCGAGCACGGCTTGGCTCCGGACGCCGGGGTCGCGCGGTGGCAGCGTCGGAGCAACGCGTTGAACAAGCGCATCACGGGTTGCGTCCTCGATCGAGACGTTCCCGCACTGCTGGCCGAGTCCGGCCTCGAGACCGCGAGCATCAGCAGCTACTACGACCGGGGCTCGCCCAGGACGGCGGGCTACTTCTACGAAGGTCGCGCCGCCGCGGCCTGACTTCGCCGTGGCTGCGCGGGCCGGCGGCACCGCTCAGCGGGTCGTCAGCGCTTGCGGCCCGTGTCCAGGATCTCGACCCTCGGGGCGTGGCGGCCGGGCTGCCCGGTGGCGCCCGGGCCGATCCGGCCGGGTTCCCAGGCCGGGTTCGGGCGGCCGCCGGGGTCGTCGCCCAGGGACCAGGCCAGCACCGCGCCGGCGCTCCGGTCGAGCTCGCGGACCAGCCAGGCGAAGGCGAGACGGTTGCCGATCTGCCGGGTCGCAGACATCGACTCGTCGGTGGTCAGCCTGGAGCTGCTGGTGCCGCCGCGCTGCGGCCAGGTCCAGGGCCAGTGGGTCGACCTCCTCGGGCGGGTTCACCGCGAGGATCAGCCGCTCGCCGAGTCGTCTGGAGAACTCCGTGGCCGTACGCCGTGGGTGTGGCATGTGCACCTCGACGCACCTCCCTCACGCGCTCTGGTCCGATCGTACGACCCGCGAGGTCGGCGGCGGTCCAGCTGTGGACTGAGGGGGCGCGGTCAACCCAGGCTGCGGGTGACCGGTGCACCGGTCTTGTTCTGGATCGCGATCTGGGTCCCGCGGTCCTCGCTGGCCCCGCCGCGTACGACGATCTCCACCAGCCCGTCGTCGAACTCGGCCCCGATCTGGTGGGGTTCGGTGCCCTCCGGCAGGGTGAAGGAGCGCCGGAACTCGCCGTAGAAGCGCTCCCGGACGAAGAAGCTGGCCGAGTCGTCCAGCTCGGTCCGCCGGCTCCCGGATACCGTCAGGATGCCGTTCGAGAAGGCCAGCCGGACGTCCTCCGGGTCCACCCCGGCCAGCTCGACCCGGATCAGCAGGTCGGACCCCTGGGCGACGATGTCGGTGGTCGGCACCCAGGCGCTGGCGTGCGTGCGCGGCCGTTCCTCGCCGGCGTGCTCCCGCCCGTGGGTGCCGACCTCGCGCATCCGGCTCAGCTCGCTGAACAGGTCGGTGACCCCGCCGAAGGGGTGCTGGGGCTTGTCGCCGTCAGGCATGGATGTCTCTCCTCAGGTCGCGTGGGGTCGGGTCGCGGGGGAATCAGATCGGGGGGTCAGGGGGCGTACGCGGGACGGAGCGCTAGCCGCCCGTCCGCTGGTTCAGACCGACGCTCTCCAGGAAGCGCCGGGCCACGACGACCTCGTCCTGGCCGTCGGTGACGTCGGTGTTGAGCTGGATCATGGCGTCCTCGGTGAGCACGGCGTTGACCCCGTCGACCACCTCGAGGAACTGGTCCCGTCCGACCCGCTGCAGGTCGTCCTCGCCGACCGTCATCACCACGTTCTGGGAGCCGAAGAGCAGCTTGGGATCCTCGAGGATCGTGTAGTCACCGCTCACCAGCCCGGGGTCGGTGGTGAAGGCGTCCACCGCGTCGGCGGACCCGTCGTCCAGGGCGCCGTACTGCTCGCCGAGAGGGACGGCCTTGAACTGCGCCTTGGTCAGCCCGTACTGGTCCTGAAGACCTTTCAGACCGAGGTCCAGGTCCTCGAACTCCGGCCGGGCCCCGAGGGTGAAGCTCGTCAGCTTGGCCAGGTCGGCGATGGACTCGAGCTTGTTGGTCTCGGCGAAGCTCGCGGTGGTGGCGATGGCGTCCTTGTTCTGGAACGGGGTCATCGCGCTCATCGCCATCCCGCGACCGGCGTAGAAGGTCTTGGCCTTGTCGTACGTGGCGTCGGGATCGAGCCCGGTGACCGATTCGCCCGCCACCACCGACAGCACGGTGCCGGTGTAGGCGACGTAGCCGTCGATGTCGCCCTGCTGCAGCAACGTGTCCAGGTCCTCGGCGGGCCCGACCCCCTTGCGCAGGTCGACGGTGTAGCCGTTGACGGCGAGCGCCTGCCGCCACAGCTCGCCCAGCAACCGGGCCTCCGGGAAGGCCTGGGTGCCCAACCGGACCCGCAGGGCCGCGCCCTGGGGCTGGGAGCTGCCGTTCTCGTCGTTGCCGCTGTTCCCGCACGCTGCCAGGACCGGGGCGAGGACCAGCAGCAGACCGACGAGGCCGACCCGCAGCCGTACGACGGCAGTCACCCCTGGACCTCGGCCTCGGCGAGACGCCCGGGTGGCGCCGCCAGGTCGGGTTCTCGCCCGGGCTTCTCCTCCCGCAGCGCCTTCACCCAGCAGTAGGCGACCCCGAACAGGACGAAGGTGAACGGCACCGACCCCAGGATGGCCGCCTGCTGCAGCGCGCTGAGCCCGCCGACCAGCAGCATCGCGCAGGCGATCCCGCCCATCAGCACACCGAGGACGAGCACCACAAACTTCGGGGGTTCCAGGGATCCGTGCGAGGCCATCGTGGCCATGGTGATGGCCGCGGCGTCCGCCCCACTGACGAAGAACAGGGCGATCAGGATGATGCACAGGGCCGAGGTGACGACCGGCAGCGGCAGCGCGTTCAGCGCGGTGAACAAGGACAGCTCGGGGGTGGCGACCGAGGCGAGCAGGTCGGCCCGCCCGCTGGTCTGCAGCTCGATCCCGGTGCCGCCGACGACGGCGAACCAGAGGAAGCCGAAGCCGGTGGGCGCGGCCACCACGCCGAGCACGAACTCACGGATGGTCCGGCCGCGGGAGATCCGGGCCACGAACATGCCGACGAAAGGCGCCCAGGAGATCCACCACGACCAGTAGAAGATCGTCCAGCCCGCCATCCACTTCTCGTCGCCAACCCCGGTCTGCAGCGACATCGGCAGCACCTGGATGACGTACGCCCCGATGGTCTCGATGCCCTGGGAGATCACCAGCACGGTGGCGCCGCCCAGGAAGAGGAAGAACGCGAAGAGAACGATGGTGGCGATGGAGCCCAGGTTGGCCAGGAACTGGATCCCGCGCTCGACCCCGGAGGTCGCCGAGAGCAGGAACAGCGCGGTGACGATCAGGATGATGATCACCGCGACCGAGTTCGACTTGGGGATCCCGAACAGCGACTGCAGACCGCTGTTGAGCTGCAGCCCGTTGAGACCCAGCGAGGTGGCGGTGCCGAACAGGGTGGCCACGATGGCCAGGGCGTCGATGACCCGGCCGAGCGGTCGCTGGTGGGCGTTCGGCCCGAGGATCGGGGTGAAGGTGGCGCTGACCAGGGTGGGGGTGCCCTTGCGAAAGGAGAAGTACGCCATCGCGCCGCCCATCACGGCGTAGAGCGCCCAGCCGTTGAAGCCCCAGTGAAAGTAGGTGTAGCGCAGGGCGACCTCGGCCGCCGCCTGGGTCTGCGGCTCCGCCAGCCCGTGCGGTGGCGCGGCCCAGTGCGAGATGGGCTCGGCGGTGCCGTAGAACAACAAGCCGGCGCCGAGACCGGCGGCGAACATCATCGACACCCAGGAGAAGGTCCGGAACTCGGGCCGGGAGTCGTCGGGACCGAGCCGGATCCGGCCCCAGGGGTGGACGACGAGGAAGATGCAGAAGACCAGCGCGCCGAAGGCGATCAGGATGAAGCCCCAGCTGAAGTTGCTGGTCACCCAGCCCAGGGTGGCGGTCATCGCGGTCCCGAGGCTGGTGGGGGCGAACAGACCCCAGGCCACGAAGGCCGCGATCAGCACGGCGGAGCACCAGAAGACGTACGGGTCGATCCCGGTCTTCTCACGACCTGGGTCCACACGGCTCATCAGGTCCCCCAGGGGGTGTAGGCGGCCCACCTGGGCAGACCGAGGCGGACATGGCGCCTCGGCAACGAGGTTGGACCGTAGTCTGACCGGAGCGACCCCGTCTGTCTAGCCTCGTGTCCAGGCCCGAGTCGGTGGGATTGCCGCCCGAGGCCCTGGATACGGATGCCGGGGCGTGGCGTACGGGGCCGGGTGAAGGGGCCGGTCAGGTGGCGAACGGGCCCGTGAACACCACCCGGTTGCCGTCCGGATCGGTCAACGGCAGGATCCGGGAGGAGGTCACGTCCTGGAGCCCGCCGTGCTCGATCCCGGCCCGGTCCAGCGTGACGGCTCGCGCGTCCAGGTCCGACTCGTCCAGGATGACGGCCCCCCGCCCCGCCCGATCCGGCTCCCGCCAGACCTGCACACCGAAGGTCTCCGCCAGGTGCCATTCGACCAGGCCGTCCATCGGACGGGCGTCGGGCCCAGCGCCGAACACCTTCGAATACCACTCCACCGCCACCGTCAGGTCCGTCACGGTCAGCTGGGCGAAAACCCGCTCGATGGTCATGGTCGTCCTCTCGTTGATGTGCAGGATGGACCAGCCGGGACCGGGAAAGTCATCGGGTGGGTGGTGCCTCGGCCCGACCCCGACGGGGCCGGGCCGCTGCGACGCTCAGTCCGGGTCGGGCATGGCGTCGAGGGCATCGTGCTCCGGTGAGAGCTTGGCGCCCTGGTTGACGCTGCTCCCGGCCGGTGCGTTGGCCTTCAGGAGGGCCCGCCAGGTGTCGTGGTTGACGGTCCCGGTGACGTAGAGGCCTCGAGCCCGCTGCCAGTTTTTCACCGCGGTCACGGTGGCCGGGCCGTACCGGCCGTCCGCCGTGGTCTTCACGCCCTGCTGCACGGCAGTGACCGCCGGCCCGGTGTGACCTGAGAAGAGGTACCGGCCCGAATAGCTGGTCAGAGTCTTCATCAGCGCCGACGACCCCGAGGGGGCCGAGACCTTGGCGTAGCGCGGGCAGAGCTGCGGGTTAGGCACCTGATAGCTGTAGGACCAGTTCAGGTCGGCCGGGCGGCAGCGTCCGTAGTCGGGTGCGCTGACCACCTTGGTCCAGAACGACGTCTGTCCGGTGGCCCCGTTCCAGGACAGCGAGATGTGCATGTGGTTGCGGTGGCAGGTGTTGTCCCAGCCCGTCTCCGGGTGGCTCCTGCAGGTGCTGTAGTCACGCCAGCCCTGGTCGGCGGAGTAGGCGGACCAGATCTTGTTGTTCCAGATGATGTACATCACCCCCAGGCGGCGGACGTTGGCGTACGAATTGCCCCGTTGGTCGGTGGCGAAGAGCCAGCTGAGCAGCGCCGTGGCCTGGGCCGCCTGCTGCGGGTCGCGGATGTTGTTCATCCAGTCGACGGCGCGGCCGTCGTGGTGCTCGCTGTTGGGCAGCGCCCCACAGCCCCGGTAGGCGCTGTAGGTCGTTCCCGGATAGGTCGAAGTCAACAGGGTGCCGAACTTGGCCGTGCCCGCCCGGAGATTCGAGCTGCACGAGTTGGCCGGGACATAGGCGGCAAAGCCCTCGATCTGGGTCGGCAGCCCGCTCGGCACGGGCGGGGTCCTGGTGGCCGCGGTGGCCGGCGCGGTCCCGAGCACCCCCAGAACAAGGGCTGCAGTGATCCAGACGATCAGCAGGAGGTGGGACAACGAGCGGGGCGGCCGGGGGCCGGGGGAGAAGGTCATGGCGTCCGTTCGTATGGTGGACCCCGAGACTTCGAAAAGCGTACGTCGTGAATTGCGTGTCGCATAACGAATCCGCAAATTTGTGGTGGGCGCGCGAGCATCTCGTGCCCTGCCCCGCCGGTACCCGCACCCGACCCGGGTCAGACCCTGCCTGTGCGGAGGTGAAGCACACCAGTCCGGAGGGGCCCTGATGACCACCTAGATCACCATGTTGTTCGACAACCCGACCGATCCGGAAGCCTTCGAGGCGGCGTACGCGGACGGCTTTGCCGACCGGGCTCGATCCCTGCCCGGTGCGCAGCAGATCGAGACCTCGAAGGTCTGGCCCAAGGAGGACAGACGCTCGACGCCGGCCTACGAACGGTCGATCTCTACTTCACCGACTACGACACCGCCAGCGCTGCCGTCACGACCCCGGAGGCGGGCTCGTTGTTGCCGGTGGCCACGGGGCTCGCGACCGGCGGGGCCTCCAACGTGTTCTCCGACGTAGAGATCGCCCCCCGAGGATCAGCGGTCCAGGTCGAGGGCGATGTCCTGGACACCCGAGCGGAACTGGCCCTGTGCCTCGGCCTCGCCGGTCAGCAGGTTGACAGCGTAGAAGCCGGACGTGGTGCCAACGGTGATCACGGCGTAGCCGGCCACGCTGACCGGCTTGCCGTTCTCCAGCTCGGAGTAGATGTCGAAGCCGGTGTTCGGGCCCGCGTCGACCCCGAGCTTGCCCGTGGCCACCACGGTGCCGGCGTTGGCCGGCGACTGGATGACGACCTGGTCGACGGCGGTGTCGATGTCGAACAGGGTCGTTGCGGTGGTGGCGTCGAGGTCGTTGTTGGTGTAGGCCGCCGCGGTGATCCCGGCGGGCGTTGTGGCGGGTGCGGTCGGCGTCGCCGGGTAGGTGAGCATGCCGTCGGCCACGGTCGCGACGGTGGGGCCGTCGGTGGTCCCGAACGGCTGACGGAGGTTCTGCCCGGTGTTGCTGACGATGCGGAGCGCGTTGGCGGCCGGGTTGAAGTCGACTCCGAACGAGGTGCCGTTCAGAGCGACCGTGAGCTGGCCGACCTTGATCGCCCGGAACGTGGTCGTGGACAAGGTGTAGATGCCGCCGGAGTTGCTGACCCCGTACAGCTTGCCGTTCTGGACGCGACGGTCGATCCCGACCAGCGAGGTGTCGCCGGACAGACCGCGGATCACCCGGCCCAGGGTGGCCTGCTCGGGACTTTCGGTGTCGAATCTCACCAGGGCCGAGCCTGAGCTGGTCAGGCCCACGGCGTCCGCACCGCCTCCGTGAGCCAAAGCGGCGGCGGGGATGCCGAGCGCGCCGACTGACACGGCGGCGATGGCAACAGCAGCTCTACGAACCTTCATCGGTAAAACCCTTCTTGGGGCCCTGGGGATGGGCAGGGTGGCGCCGGACGGCATCCAGCTGAGATGACGAAGCCGATCCGCTATCTGTTGAAACACGTGTTGATCGACCGGTCCAGGTCCAGCTCTGCTCCGAAGAACGGTTGAACGCGACCTGGCCGGGTCGCGTATCAACCTCGACCGGGGCGGAAGGGGGACACGTCGAGTGCAACGAGCGGGTGACCTCTCGGGCGACAGCGGCCTGCGGGCGGCCTACACGGCCCACGGACCAGAGCTGTACCGGTTCGCGTTGCGTGGTCTGGGCGACCCGGGACTGGCCCAGGACGCCGTGCAGGAGACCTTCCTGCGCGCCTGGCAGTCGGCGAGCCGCTACGACCCGAGTCTGGCCAGCCTGCGGGTCTGGCTCTTCGCGATCGAGCGCAACGTCATGATCGACCTGCACCGCCGACGCAACACCGCCTCCTTCGCCCAGGTCGGCAGCGGGGACGCCGAGGTGGCCGGCCGGCTCGAGCCGGTGGCGGACCTGAGCGACAACGTCCTGGACCGGGCGGTGGTGGTGACGGCTCTCGACCGGCTGTCCTCCGAGCACCGCCAGGTCATCGTCGAGACCTACCTGCGAGGACGCAGCTACGACGAGCTGGCCACGGAACCGGGGTTCCGGCGGGAACCCTGCGAAGTCGGACCTACTACGCACTGAAAGCACTTCGCGCGACGATGAAAGAGATGGGGGTGTCCCTGTGAGAGCCGAGGACCACCAAGGACTGCAAGAGCTGCTAGGGGCGTACGTGCTGGATGAGCTGAGTGCGTCGGACCGGAGCGCTGTGGTCGACCACCTGGCCACGTGTGCCGCCTGCCGGGCGGAGGTGGCCGAACTCGAGCCGGTGGTGAGTGCCTTGATGATGCTCGACCCGACCGTGGCCGGAGACGCCGCCCCGCCCCCGGACCTGGGAGACCAGGTGTTGCAGGTGGTCCATCGACGCCGACGCAGCGCCGCCCGGCGCTCCCGGCTCCGGCGCGGTGCCGGTGCCCTGCTGGTGGCGGCCTCGGTGGTGATGGCCTTCGGCGTCGGCAGCTGGTTCAGTGGTCCCCGCAATGCGCCGCCGGTGATCGACGTCGTCCCTCAACGTCGACGTGCCGGGTCTGACGGCCGACGCCGGGGTGGTCCGGTACACCTGGGGCACCGAGCTCAAGCTGGAGGCGACCGGGCTCGCCGACGGGGCCAGCTACACCGTGACCTTCGTACGCGACGACGGATCCCAGGTCGGCGCGGGCAGCTTCCTGGGCACCGGGGCGAATCAGGTGCGGTGCAGCGTGAATGCGGCGCTGCCCCTGGACGCGGCCTCGCAGCTGGTGATCACGGACGCGGCCGGCACCGTGGTGATGGACGCCGACCTGAAGTAGGTCGCCGTTTCGGCCACCCGGTGACCCGGTTCACCGTCGGCAGGATTTCGGTGAACGGATGCCGAGATCCTGGGCGTTGGCCCTGGTGCAGGCTGCACCGGCGAAGGGCCCCGATGCGATCCAGGAGCTCGACGACGAGTTCGGTCGGATACTGGCCGCACACTCCGGTGTGCGGATGGTCGTGCACCCCGAGATCCACCTGTTCGGGGCGGCCGACGAGTCGGCGGACCCTGCGGCCTGGCTGGCCAGGGCGGCCCAACCCCTCGACGGCCCGCGCGTCCGCGCGCTGGCCGCGATCGCCGCCCGGCACCAGGTATGGCTGCTCCCGGGATCGTTACCCGAACTCGGAGACGACGGGCGGGTCTACAACACCGCACGGGTCTTCGACCCGGACGGCCGGGTCGTGGCGTCCTACCGCAAGATCTTCCCCTGGCGGCCGTACGAGACCTGGGCCTGCGGCTCGGAGTTCGTGGTGTTCGACATCCCCGAGGTGGGCCGGTTTGGGCTCTCGATCTGCTACGCCAGCTGGTTTCCCGAGTCGACCCGCCAGCTGGGTTGGCTGGGGCCGAGGTGGTGCTCAACATCGTCAAGACCACCGGTGAGGACCGTCTCCTCGAGCTGGTCCTGGCTCAGGCCAACGCGATCGTCAACCAGGTCTACTTCTTGAGTCTGAACGCGGCCGGCCCGCTCGGCTGGGCCACAGCTACTACCTCGACCCCGACGGAACCGTGCTCGAGCACGTCGACCGGTCGGGACCGACCGTGACCGTGCTCGAGCTGGATCTCGACCGGGTCGCCAGGGTGCGGACCGACGCCACCGCAGGGCTCAACCGTCTCTGGGAGCAACTGCGTGACGACGACGTGGCCATCGAGCTGCCCGCGTACGACGGGGCGATGACCCCGGGCCGCTGGAACCCCGCGGGGCTCGCAGACCGGCCGACAGGGGGCGCGGCGCCCGAACCTCCGCCTTGACCTGACTGGCGACGTCGGTCGCGCGGCGGCCCCGAGCTCTACGTTGGGCGATATCCGGGTCCCGGGCCCAGGTAACCGGCAACCTGGGCCGCTGGGCTCGACGGGCAAGCTGCGTCAGCCGGATCTTGTCTGGGCACGATGGTCCGGGGGACCTATTTGACGACCTGCAGTCGCGAGCGGTCGATGGTCAGAACGACCGCGGCGATGATGACCACGCCGTAGAAGATCTGCTCATAGCTCGGGTCGACCCCGATCACGCTCAGGCCTACCCGGAGGATGACGATGATGAGCGCTCCAACGGTGGTCTTGAGGGCGCCCCCGACCCCCCCGGTGATGGCCGTGCCGCCGATCACCACCGCGGCGATGGCGGGGAGCTGCAGGGTGTCAGCGAGCGTCGGTCCGCCGCTGCGCTGGCTCGCGGCCAAGACCACGGCAGCCAGCCCGGAAAAGAAGCTGCACAGGGTAAAGGCCAGCACCCGGAGGGTCACGGTCGACCCGCCCGACATCAGCAGCGCCTGCTCGGCCAGGCCGGTGGCGTGGAAATCGCGTCCATGGGCGAGTGTTCGCATACCCACCGATACCGTGATCGCCAGCACGATCACCAGGACGGCCGCCAACGGCATCTGGGCCACCCGGAGGTCGGTAATCCAGGCGATGGCGTCGTAGCCGGTGCTGATCCGGATCGTGCTTGCCCCGGAAATCGCCAACCCGAGCCCGCTGTAGAGGCCGAGAGCACCGAGGGTGGCAATGAACGAGGGGATCTGGGCCTTGGCGATGACCAGTCCGTTGACCAAGCCGATGAGCGTGGTGGCGGCGAGCATCGCCACCACAGCCAGGCCGCCCAGGTCAGGGATCCACATTGCCAGCAGCACGGTGCCGAACGAAGCCGTGACCGCGAACGACAGGTCGATCCCGCCGGTCAGGATCACGAAGGTCTGGCCGATGGACAGCAGCAGGATCGGCGTCATGGACTCCAGCAGACCCCGGAGGCTGGGCACACTGAGGAAGGTGGGCTGCTGCACGGTAATCACCAGCGTGAGGGCGACGAGGACGACGAAGGGGAGAACCTCGATCAGCCGGCCGCGACTCGCGCCCTCGATGCGGGTCCGGCCGGAGCGTTCTTCGGTGCCGGTCTGGATCTGGGTCATGGTCTAGACCATCTCCTCGACGAGATCGACGGGTGCGGGCTTGTGGCCGGGTGAGGCGTCGAAGCGCCGCTGGATGACGCCGTCACGCATGACGATGATCGAGTGACTGAGGGCGATGGTCTCCTCCAACGTGTCGGCGATCAAGATGATGCCGATACCTTGCCCACAAAGCTGACGGACGAAGGTGTAGACGTCCTCCTTGGCTCCGACGTCCA
>JAABUN010006024.1_pt1 | contig 14381 bp, 10 predicted proteins | sample 5559311 | NCBI WGS metagenome assembly JAABUN01 (sample SAMN10711877, study PRJNA513370) | rock metagenome | isolation source: Antarctica rocks | place: Antarctica: Victoria Land, Siegfried Peak sud | reverse complement strand
GGGCTCGACACCGGCATCACGATCGGCGTGCCGGAGACGGTGCTCGGCCCCGACGTGATCACCGACAAGCCGCTGACCGACCTGCAGCGGGGAGGCATGACCGACCCAGGGCGCGGGGCGCCGATGGTCGACCTCGGGATGCCGGCGTTCGACCTGCCCAGCGCCTCGCCCGACGCCGGTGAGCGGACGGACTTCCGCTGGCTGATGGCCTCCAACGTCTGCAAGCACTGCACCAACGCCGGCTGCCTGGACGTCTGCCCGACGGGCGCCCTGTTCCGCACCGAGTTCGGCACCGTGGTGGTGCAGGACGACATCTGCAACGGCTGTGGCTACTGCGTCGCGGGCTGCCCCTTCGGCGTCATCGACCGCCGGATCGGGGAGAAGGGCCAGAAGGACGTTCCCCAGGTCAAGAACCATGGCGTCGCCCAGAAGTGCACGCTGTGCTACGACCGGCTGCTGGACGACCAGACGCCGGCCTGCGCGCAAGCCTGTCCGACACAGTCCATCCAGTTCGGCGACGTGGACGAGCTCCGGGAGCGGGCCGAGCGTCGCGTCGCCGACCTGCAGGCTGCCGGGGTGATGAAAGCCCAGCTCTACGCCGAAGACCCCGAGGGCGGCGTCGGCGGCGCCGGAGCCTTCTTCCTGCTGCTGGACGAGCCCGAGGTGTACGGGTTCCCGCCGGACCCGATCGTCACGACCGCCGACCTGCCGCGGATGTGGAAGCACGCAGGCCTGGCCGCCCTCGGCCTGCTCGCCGCGGCCGCCACCGCGTTCGTAGGACGTCGGCCGTGAGCCAGGGCGGGTACGAGCGCGGCCAGCAGGAGGTCGGCCGGGCCGCGAACCCCGACATCAACGAGGACGGCCCGAAGAGCTCGACCGGTGACATCGGAGCCATCCCCGGCAGCCAGGGCGGCGGCAGCGCCGACGCGGCGGCCCGCCGGACCGACGGTGGCGGGCGGGGCGGCGGTCGCGGTGGGCGGCGCAAGAAGCGACGCGCCGAGGAGCAGATGGTCCCGGACGCGACCTTCACCTCCTACTACGGCCGGCCCGTGGTCAAGGCCGCCCCCTGGGAGGCGGCGATCCCGCTGTACCTGTTCATGGGTGGGGTCGCCGGCGGATCGTCGCTGCTCGCGGCGGGCGCCGACCTGACCGACCGTCCGTCCCTGCGCCGGGGGCTGAGGATCAGCGCGACCGGCGCGATCACGGTCAGTCTGCTCGCCCTCGTCGCCGACCTCGGCCGACCCGAGCGGTTCCTCAACATGCTGCGGGTGTTCAAGCCGACGTCGCCGATGTCGGTTGGGACCTGGCTGCTCACCGCCTACGGACCCGGCGCGGTGGTCGCCGGCGCGGCGGAGGTCGCCAAGCTGTTGCCCGTCCGCTTCGGCGTCCTCAGCACTCTGCTCGAATGGTTGGCCCGGCCCGCCGGTCTCGCCGCGGCGGCGATCGCTCCAGGCGTCGCCTCCTACACCGCTGTGCTGCTGACCGACACCTCCACCCCGGCCTGGCACGACGCGCACCGCGAGCTGCCCTTCGTCTTCGTCGGATCCGCAGCCGCGGCGTCGGGTGGGCTCGGCATGCTGCTGGCTCCGGTCGCCGAGGCCGGTCCGGCCCGCGCGTTCGCCATTGCCGGTGCGGCGGCCGAGCTGGCCGTCGAGCACCGGATGGAGCAGTCCATGGGCCTGTCCGCCGAGGTGCTGCACACCGGCACACCGGGCGGGCTGATGAAGGCCAGCAAGATCCTCACCGCCAGCGGCGCGCTGGGCGCCCTGCTGGTTGGACGCCGTAGCCGGGTCGGCGCCGCGCTCTCCGGGATCGCGCTGCTGGCCGGCTCCGCCTGCACCCGGTTCGGCGTGTTCGAAGCCGGACCGGCGTCCGTGCACGACCCCAAGTACACGATCGTCCCGCAGCGCGAGCGCTTGGACAGGCGGCGGGCTGCTGAGGCCGCTGCTGGGCAGCAGCCCACCGGCGAGGCATCGCCGCCGAAGGAGAACTGATGAGCACATCTGCCAACGCCGCGACCGGAACGGCGACCACCGCGGGAGACAACCCCACCAAGGGACGTTGGGGCCTGGTCATCGCCGCACTGCTGCTCCAGTTGTCGCTGGGCGCCGTCTACGCCTGGAGCGTCTTCAGCTCCGCGCTGCAGAAGGCCGAGAGCTGGCAGCTGAGCAAGCCCGAGGCGACCGTGCCCTTCGAGGTGGCGATCGGGATGATCTTCATCGGCACCTTCCTCGGTGGCCGCATCCAGGACCGCCGCGGACCGCGCACCGTCGCCGTGGCCGGGGCGGTCATCTACGGCCTCGGCGTCATCATCGCCTCCTTCGCCAGGAGCGCGGACCAGCTCTGGTTGTTGGTCCTCGGGTACGGCGTGCTCGCCGGCTTCGGGCTCGGCCTGGCCTACATCGTCCCGATCGCCATGCTGCAGAAGTGGTTCCCCGACAAGCGCGGCCTGATCACCGGTCTGGCGGTCGGCGGCTTCGGGTTCGGCGCCGTCATCACCGCACCGATCGCGCAGGCCCTGGTACGGCGGAACCCGGACGAGCCGACCGCGGTCTTCCTGCCGCTGGGAATCGCCTACCTGGTGTTCTCGGTGGCCGGGGCTCTGGTCTTCCGCAACCCGCCGGAGGGTTACCAGGTCCCCGGCTACAGCCCAGCCACGTCCGGCAAGGTGGTCGACAGCGGCCGCGACTACACGCAGGAGGAGGCGGTACGGACGTGGCAATGGTACGCGCTGGCGGCGATCCTCACCCTCGCCGTGCTCGCCGGCATCTCGTTCATCTCGCAGGCCTTGACGAGCTTCGTCGACATCGCGGGTTACACCGCGCTGGCCGCCGCGAGCGCGGTCGGCTTCCTGGGGCTGTTCAACGGCGCGGGGCGGATCTTCTGGGCCACCATCTCCGGGCGGATCGGCCGGATGCCCACCTTTGTCGCCATCCTGGCTCTCGAGGGTGTCAGTCTGCTGCTCATCCCGCACGTGCACAACGCAGTCCTGTTCTTCATCCTCTGCGCGGTCGTCTACCTCTGCTACGGCGGCGCGTTCGGCACCATGCCGGCAACCGCCGGTGACTTCTTCGGGGTCAAGAACGCCGGCGGGATCTACGGCCTGATGCTGATCGGCTGGAGCCTCGGCGGGGTGGTCGGTCCGCTGATCGCAGCTGCGCTCATCGGCGCCGACAAGAACTACACCTCCGCCTACACGACCATCGGGATCATCGCGCTGGTGGCGATCGTGCTCCCCGTCATCACCCGGCTGCCCCGCACCCGCAAGGACGCCTCCGAGGGTGCCCTCGGTGCCGGCGCGGGAGCTGGCCGCTAGCCCTCCGCGGCCCGAGCCCGGGCCCGGGCCCTGGCGTTGGCTGCGCGGGTCCTCGCCGCCTTCTTGGCTGCCGCGCTGCGCTTCCGCTTCGCGGGGGCCAGCTGGGCGATGAGCTTCTGCTCGGCTCGCTCCTGGCGACGGTGGGCGTTCTCGCGCTGCCGCTCCTCGCGCTCGACGACGGCGGGCGAGCGAACCGGCCAGACGTAGTCGAGGTCGGGCCGAACGTCGGGGAACCTCTGCCGGTAGAAGTCGGGGTCCTTGCGGACCAGCGCCGACCGGTGGCTCTCCTGGACCGCCGGGTCGCCGAGCCACGGCGGCAACGCTCCCGCCTCCGACAGCTCGGCCTCGGTCCGGATGTGCGGGATGCCGAAGGTGGCCAGGTCGGCCGTGATGGTCTCCGCACAGGTGTCGCCGAAACCGAGCTCCAGCCACCCGTTGCACATCGCCAACCCGTAGCGGCCGAGCGCCTCCTCGTGGCCCTGCCACATCAGCACGGCGGGGTGGGACTTCCAGGCGTAGCCCGGCACGGTGAGGGCGCGGACGATCTGGATCACCTCGACGCGCTGCTTGCCCAGCCGCTTGGCGTCCAGGGCCCTGGCGGAGGCTTCGAAGTCCGCGTACGGCAAGAAGGTCTGCACGGCTCTCCAGGCCTCAGCGCACCACCAGCGGGTGGTCCCCGACCGTGACCACCTCACCGACGACGGGCGCCCCGGGGATCTCACCGACCACCAGCAGACCGCCGCTGGTCTGCGCGTCCGCCAGCAGCAGCAGCTCGTCCTCGTCCACCGATGCGTTGGTGAACGGCCGGACCCAGTCCAGGTTGCGCCGGGTGCCGCCGCTCACGTAGCCGGCCGCCAGTGCTGCTCTGGCCCCGTCCAGGTAGGGCACGGCCGCGGCGTCGATCCGGATCGTGACGCCCGAGGCGCGCGCCATCTTGTAGGCGTGGCCGAGCAGCCCGAAGCCGGTGACGTCGGTGGCGGCTCGCACCCCGGCAGCGAGCGCGGCCTCCGAGGCGGCCCGGTTCAGCCGGGTCATGGCGTCGATGGCCTGGGCGAACACCTCCCCGGTCGCCTTGTGCCGGTTGTTGAGCACCCCGACCCCCAGCGGCTTGCTCAGGCTCACCGGCAGACCGACCTCCGCGGCGTCGTTGCGCAGCAGCCGGCTGGGGTCGGCGAGGCCCGTGACGGCCATCCCGTACTTGGGCTCCGGGTCGTCGATGCTCTGACCGCCGGCCACGTGCACCTCGGCCTCGCGCCCGACGTCCATCCCGCCGCGCAGCACCTCGCGCAGCAGCTCCATCGGCAGCACGTCGCGCGGCCAGCCGACCAGGTTCAGCGCCACCAGCGGCGTCGCGCCCATGGCGTAGATGTCGGAGAGGGCGTTGGCGGCGCCGATCCGGCCGAAGTCGTAGGCGTCGTCGACGACGGCGGTGAAGAAGTCGGTGGTGCTGACCACGGCGCGGCCGTCGGCGATCCGGACGACGGCGGCGTCGTCCCCGGTGGCGAGGCCGACGACCAGGTCCGGTGAGGTCCAGGGCGTCAAGCCGCCCAGCATGTCCTCGAGGTCGCCGGGCGGGATCTTGCAGGCGCAGCCGCCGCCGTGCACGTACTGGGTCAACCGGTACCGCTGCTCCGTCGCCGAGGTCATGCGGCCACTCTAGGAGGGCCCGTTACGCTCCTCGACGGAGGCGTACAGGTCCTGGTGGCCCTCCCGGTCTTCAAAACCGGTGAAGTCGAGCAGCTCGGCTTGGCGGGTTCGATTCCCGTCCGCCTCCGCCACCGGGCCCGCGGCGCCACGGCCTACGATGCAGGCGTGGACCCCCGGCGACTGGTACCGCGGACGGACGTGGTGCTGGCTGACCCGCGGCTGCAGACCGCAGCACAGCTGTGGGGACCGGCGGTCGTCAAGGGTGCCGTGACCGCCGCGCAGGCGAGAGCCCGAGCCGGCGAGCTGGTGCCGGAGGACGTCGCCGACGCCGCCGTCGCCGCGCTGCCCACCTCGCTCAGCAGCACCGGCGCGCTCCTGAACGCTACCGGCGTCGTGCTGCACACCAACCTCGGCCGGGCGTCGCTGTCGCCCGTGGCGGTCACCGCGGTCACGGCCGCGGCGGGCTACACCGACGTCGAGTTCGACCTGACGACCGGAAGCCGGGCGCGCCGCGGCCGCGGAGCGCTGGAGGCGCTGTCCGCCGCGGTCCCTGCAGCGGAGTCGGTGCTGGCGGTCAACAACGGTGCTGCGGCTCTGGTGCTGGCCACCACCGCGTTGGCCGCCGGCCGGGAGATCGTCATCAGCCGCGGTGAGATGGTCGAGATCGGCGACGGGTTCCGGCTGCCGGAGCTGATCGCCTCGACCGGTGCCCGGCTGCGCGAGGTGGGCACCACCAACCGCACGACCGCGGGCGACTACGCCGCCGCGCTCGGCCCGGCCACCGGCTGCATCTTGAAGGTGCACCCCAGCAACTTCCGCATCGAGGGCTTCACCTCCTCGGTCGGCGTGGACGAGCTGGCCCGGCTGGGAGTCCCCGTCGTCGTCGACATCGGCAGCGGGCTGTTGGGCCCAGACCCGCTGCTGCCCGACGAGCCGGATGCCGAGACCGCGCTCCGACAGGGCGCCGACGTGGTCACCGCCAGCGGAGACAAGCTGCTGGGCGGCCCGCAAGCCGGCCTGCTGCTGGGCCGGACCGCTGTTGTCGAGCGGCTGCGCCGCCACCCGCTGGCCCGGGCGCTGCGGGTCGACAAGCTGACGCTGGCCGCCCTGGAGGCCACGCTGCGCAGCCCGTCGACCCCCACCTGGACAGCACTGCGGGCCGATCCGGACGTCCTGCGGGCCCGCGTCACCGCCGTCGTCGAGGCACTGGCCCGCGACGGGGTGGCCGCCACGACGGTCGAGTCCGACGGGGCGGTCGGCGGCGGTGGCGCCCCTGGCCTGACCCTGCCCGGCTGGGCGGTAGCCCTGCCGGAGAGCTACACGCCCGCGCTGCGCCGCGGGAGCCCCGTCGTGGTGGGGCGGACCGAGCGCGGCCGCTGCCTGCTGGACCTGCGCTGCGTCCCCGCCGCAGACGACCACCACCTGCTAGCCGCAGTGCTGGCCGTGCCCCGCGAGAGCTGCAGCTAGGTGCACGTCGTCGCCACCGCCGGTCACGTCGACCACGGCAAGTCGACGCTGGTCCGTGCGCTCACCGGGATGGAGCCGGACCGCTTCGCCGAGGAGCAGCGGCGCGGGATGACCATCGACCTCGGCTACGCGTGGACCACCTTGGCCGCCCCGGGTCCAGGCGGAGCGGCCACCACCCTCGCCTTCGTGGACGTCCCCGGTCACGAGCGCTTCATCGCCACCATGCTGGCCGGCCTGGGCCCCGCGCCGGCGGTGATGTTCGTCGTCGCCGCGGACGAGGGCTGGCGCCGCCAGTCCACCGAGCACCTGGCCGCGGTCGACGCCCTCGGCCTCACGGCGGGGCTGCTCGTCGTCACCCGCTCCGACCTCGCCGAACCCGGGCCGACGATCGCGGAGGCGCAGGAGCGGATCGCCGCGTCCAGCCTGGGAATCGTGCCCGGGGTGGCCGTCTCAGGCCGGACCGGTGCCGGCTTGCCCGAGCTCCGTCAGGCGCTGCTCGGACTCGTCGGGCGGCTGCCAGAGCCCCGGACGGATGGCCGGCTGCGGCTCTGGGTCGACCGCGCCTTCACCATCCGCGGCGCCGGCACCGTCGTCACCGGGACGCTCGGGGGCGGCCGGCTGCGGGTCGGCGACACCCTGCAGCTGGGGCACCGACGCGTCCGGGTCCGGGGGCTGCAGAGCCTGGGGACGGAGCGGGACGACGTCGCCGCCGTCGCCCGGGTCGCCGTGAACCTGCGCGGCGTCGAGGTCGACGACATCGGCCGGGGCGACGCCCTGCTCACTCCTGAGGCCTGGCCGCAGACCGACGTCGTCGACGTCCGGCTGAGCCCGCACGGCGGCGCGGTGGACGACCTGCCGACCGCTCTGGTGCTGCACGCCGGCACCGCCGCAGTCCCCGTCCGGGTCCGGCCGCTGGGCGGGACGGCGGCCCGGCTCACCCTCGACCGGCCACTGCCCCTGGAACCCGGCGACCGTCTGGTGCTCCGCGACCCCGGCCGGCACGCCGTCGCCGCGGGTGCGGTGGTGCTGGACGCCGACCCGCCCGAGCTCCGACGCCGCGGGGCCGCCGCCGCCAGGGCCGAAGCGCTGGAGCAGACCGAGCGGGCCGACCCCGGCCAGCTGCTGGTCGAGCAGGTGCGGCGCCGGGGCGCCATCCGGCGAGCCGAGCTGGCGGCCCTCGGGGTGCCGACGTCGGACACGTCAGGCGTGCAGCCCATCGGCGACTGGCTGGTCGACCCGGACGTCTGGCGCGGCTGGCAGACGGCGCTGGTCGCGGCCGTCGACGCCCACGCCGGCGCCCACCCGTTGGACCCGCGGCTCAGCGTCGAGGCCGCTCGGCGCGGGTCGAGCATTCCCGACCGGGAGCTGACGGCCGCCGCAGCCGCCGCCGCCGGTCTGACGCACGCGGATGGCCGGCTGGCGCGGCCCGGTGACCCCGACGACCTCGGGCCGGCTGAGGCCGGCCTGGCCCGGCTGGTGGCCTCGCTGGAGGCGGGTCCGTTTCTGGCACCCGAGAAGGGCGACCTCGACCGCTGGGGGCTCGGGGTCCCCGAGCTGGCGGCGGCCGAACGGGTGGGCCGGCTGGTCCGGATCGCCCCGGACGTCGTGCTGCTGCCCACCGGGCCGGCTCAGGCGATGCGGGTGCTGGCTGTGCTTGCGCAACCCTTCACCCTCAGTGCCGCCCGGCAGGCGCTGGGCACCACCCGTCGGGTAGCCGTCCCCCTGCTGGAGCACCTGGACCGCCGCGGTTGGACCGTCCGGGTGGACGGCCAGCTGCGGCGGGTCAAGGGGCGGTGACGGGAGGCGCCGACGGCCGGGCAGGGCCTTCCAGGCCCGGCCGACCAGGAGGAAGGCCAGCAGCATCACCACGAGCGGCAGCCAGGGCACACCGGAGAAGGCGGCCGAGATCTGGGCGTCGCTGAACACGGCCTCCACCCCGGTCCCGAGGAAGCTGCCGCGCGCCGGCACCGTTGTGCCGGTGGAGTCCAGGGCGTCCAGCATGCCGACGGCGTAGAACATCGTCGCGTAGAGCCAGGCCCCGAACACCAGACCCGCGGCGAGCGCCCCCTGGTTCCACCGCGGCCGTCCGGTCGGCTCGGTGTCGAGGTACTTCCGGGCCAGGCCCCGAGGGCTTCCGAGGTCTCCGAGCGCCGCCGCCAGGCCGACGTCGGCGGCGGCGGAGTCGAGATTGCTGCGCAGCTCGCGGACGACTGCGCGCCGCCGCCGACCGGGCATCGGGTCCAGCCACAACGCGACGCTCTGCAGGTACCAGAAGCGGCGCCAGCGGTCGGTCGGGGAAAGCGTGCTGCTCATCGGGGCTCCTTGGTTGAGGGAAGCAGGCGGTGGACGACGTCGCTGAGGGAGGCCCACGCCCGCCGGGCGTCGGCGAGCAAGCCGAGGCCCGAGGCAGTGGGTCGGTAGTACTTCCGGGCCGGTCCCGCGGCCGACGGGACGAGCCGCGAGGTGAGCCGGCCCTCCCGCTCCAACCGGGTCAGCACGGGGTAGACGGTGCCGGAGGCGATCCCGGAGAGGCCGGCTTCCTGGAGACGGATGACCAGCTCGTACCCGTAGGACTCCTCCTGCTCGAGCAGGGTGAGCACCAGCATGGGGAGCACCCCCTTGAGCAGCTGCGGGTCCCGTTCGACCACCTCGGCGACGTCCATGAGGCAAGGTTAAACCTGCTATTCGGCTAAGTCGACTAGCAGGCGTAACCAAGGTTTGCGACCAGCTATCGACGTCGAAGCAGAGCTGTGCGGGCCCTGACGGTAGCCCGGAGGTGGTTGACCCGTAGGCCGAGCCGCCGGAGTGGCGCGGCCCGAGCCAGCCTCAAGACCGGCCTCGAAGCTGCCCGCCAGAGGAGTGACCCCAGCCGCCCGGCGGCCTCCCACGAGCGAGTGAGAGTCCTGGCCACGAGCCGGGCGGGGGGGCCGAGCGTGTACTTGACGAGCAGCGCCACCGGCCGGAACACCAAGGCGAGGACTTCGACACCTTTCTGCCCCAGCGGGCGGAGCCCACGATCCACCGCAACCCTCTCGGCCACAGCCGTAACGCCTCGGCCGGCCCACCGCAGGGGAACGAACAAGATGAAGGGCCACCCCACCAGTCAGCCGGGCGCCGGTTGCCGAAGCACCGTCTGGCTACAGTGCCCAGGTGATCGAAGTAGTCGGCTACGACCCGTCATGGCCACGCCGCTTCGTAGAGATCAAGGAGCAGTACAGGGCGGCTCTCGCACGGTCCGACGTCGAGTTCGCCGCCATCGAGCACGTGGGCAGCACCTCCGTGCCCGGGCTCGCGGCCAAGCCGATCATCGACTGCGACATCGTCGTGACGGCCGAACACCTAGCCCCAGCCTCCGACGTCCTGGTGGGCCTCGGCTTCCAGCCCCTGGGCGAGCTCGGCATCCCGCAGCGCTGGGCCTTCAAGGAGCCGCCGCGGCTGAGCGGTACCAACACCTACGTGATCCTGGATGGCTCGTTGTCCCTGCGAAACCATCTCCGACTACGGGACACGCTGCGGGCCAGTGCTGAGCTTCGGGATCGCTACGGCGCGACAAAGATGAGGGTTGGCGCCGCCGCCGGCAGCATCGAGGAGTACGGCCAGGGCAAGAACGCGGTCATCCAGGAGATTCTCGCGGCCGCCGGCCTCACCGACGAGGAGCGTCGAGTGATCGACACCGCTCAGGTGCCGTCTCGCTCCACACCAGCCGCAGCGGGTGCGAAGCCGACGCGCGGGGTGTGACGTGCAGCGGGGGTAGCCGCGCCACTGCGGTAACTTGACCCGCGCCAATTGCGCAACAACTCTGCTAGGGGTCGGGCGGCCCGAGGCTCACAAGAACGAAGATGCCGACGACAAGCAGGAGCACCGTGAGGAGGACGGCGCGAATACCTCGACGACGAAGCCCATGAGCGTCGCGGCGATCAGCGTCACCATCACCCCACCTCAGGAGGTCCAGGCCCGCCACAGGCTGGCGTACTCGCCGTCGGCGGCCACCAGCTCGTCATGGCTGCCCAGCTCGGCGATCCGGCCCTCGATCACCACGGCGATCCGGTCGGCGTCGTGCGCCGTGTGCAGCCGGTGCGCGATCGCGACGACGGTCCGGTCCGCCAGCAGGGCGGCCATCGAGCCCTCCAGGTGCCGGGCGGTGCGGGGGTCGATCAGCGACGTCGCCTCGTCCAGCACCAGCGTGTGCGGGTCGGCGACGACCAGCCGGGCCAGCGCGATCTGCTGGGCCTGCGCCGGGGTCAGCTTCTGGTGGCCCGAGCCCAGCACGGTGTCCAGGCCGAGCGGCAGCCGCTGCACCCACTCCCACGCGTCCACCGTGCGCAGCGCCTCGACCACCGCCGCGTCAGGCGAGGTCTCCCGGGCCAGGATGATGTTGTCCCGGACGGTGCCGACGAAGACGTGGTGCTCCTGGGTGACCAGGGCCACCTGGGTGCGCAGCACGGCCAGCGGCAGCTGGGTCAGCTCGACGTCGCCCACGGTCACCGAGCCGGTGCGGGGGCCGTTGATGCCCGCCAGCAGCCGGCCGAGCGTCGACTTGCCCGAACCGCTGGGCCCCACGACGGCCAGCCGCTCGCCGGGCCGCAGGTCGAGGTTGACGCCGTGCAGCACGTCGCGGCCCTCGCGGTAGGCGAAGCGCAGGTCGCGGCCCACCAGTCGGTTGCCCAGCGGCCGCTCCTCGCCCGCCTCGCGGTCCTGCGGCACCGACGCGATGCCCAGCAGCCGGGCCGTCGAGGCGACGCCGACCTGCAGCCGGTCGACGTTGCGGATCAGCCGCTGCAGCGGCTCGATCAGCGCCTGGACGTAGAGCACAGCCGTGGTGATCTGGCCCAGCGAGACCAGGCCGTTGACGTAGCCCACCGCCCCGACCGCCAGCACCAGCACCTGCGGGGTGTCGAAGGCGATGCCGAGGAGACCGAAGAGCAGGTTGCGCAGCGCCATCGTGTAGCGCTCGGCCTGGGAGGAGACGGCGAGGTCGTCGTCCCCGCGTTCGGTCCGTGCGCGCTGCAGCCCCAGTGCCTCGATCGTCCGGGCACCCTCCACCGTCTCGGTGAGGCTGGTGTTGATCCGGGAGTAGGTGCCGCCCTCGGTGATGTAGCCCTTGGGCGCGCGCTTGAGGTAGCGCCGGGTGGAGAACCACAGCAGCGGCATGCTCACCAGCAGCGGCAGGGCCAGCAGCCACGAGTTCACCGCCATGGCGACGACGGTGAGCAGCGTCGTCATGGCGGCGATGATCGCCTCGGGCAGACCCATCCGCACCGACTCGCTCATGGTGTGCACGTCACGCGTGACGCGGGTGACCAGGTCACCCGAGCTGGCGCTCTCGACCCGCCCCAGCGGCAGCCGCAGCACCGTCGCGACGATGTACTCCCGGGCCTCGGCCAGCAGGTCCTGACCGAATCGGACGGAGGTCCGCAGGGCCAGGAAGGTGAGCAGCGCCTGGGTCACCACGACGGCGGTGACGGCGAGCGCCAGCCCGTCCAGCCGGGCGGCCAGCGAGCCGCCCGTCGAGGCGGCGTCCACCAGCTGGCCGAGGATACGCGGCACCACCAGCCCCGCCAGCGCGGCGAGCGCGTGCAGGCCCAGCAGCGCCGTCACCAGGAACCGGCGGCTGGTGAACAGGTCGCGCATGAACGCGAACACCTCATGGCTGTCCGCCACGGGGAGCGCCCGGGCCGGGCGGCGGGAGGCGCGGAAGTAGTCCTCGGCCCGCCGCTCGCGCAGCAGGTGCCGGGCCCGCCAGGCGGACAGCCGCTCGCGGGGCCCGCCCAGGTACGGCGGCTCCAGCACCGGGGGCACGGGGGCCTCGCGGGGGCCGGAACGCCAGGTGTCGGCCGAGCCGGACAGCTCGACCTGGAGGTCGGTCATCGTCCCTCCTCGGCCCCGACGGGCTCTTCGGCGTCGGAGTCCAGGGCCCGGGCGACGACGGAGCGGTAGCCAGCCGACGTCGCCAGCAGGTGCTCGTGGCTGCCGCTGGCCGCGACGACGCCGTCCTCGAGGTAGGCCACCCGGTCGGCGTGGTGCAGCAGCAGCGGCGAGACGCTGGTGGCGACGGTGGTCCGGCCGCGCCGGTGAGCGGCCAGCCGGGCCGCGATCAGTGCCTCGGTGTGGGCGTCCACGGCCGAGGTCGGCTCCACCAGCACCAGCACGGCGGGGTCGAGGGCCAGCGCGCGGGCCAGCACCAGCCGCTGCCGCTGGCCGCCGGACAGGCCACGACCACGCTCGTCGATCACTCCCTGCCAGCCGCCGGGCAGAGCCTCGAAGACGTCCTCCGCAGCAGCGGCGTGCAGTGCCGCCTCAGCCTGCTTCCGGCTCAGCCGGTCGTGCGGGTCGACGAGGTCCTGCAGGGTGCCGGCGAACACCTGGCTCGCCGCGTCGGTGACCAGGACCGTGCGGCGCACCTCCGTCAAGGCCACGTCGGCGAGGTCCACCGGGCCCAGGCTGACCCCCCAGCTGCCGGCCGCCAGCCCGCGGTCGCGCTCGGCCAGCCGTTCCCGGTCGGCGCGCTGCTGCGCACGGGCCCGCCGGGCAGCCCGGCCCTTCACGCCCTCCACGTCCAGGGCGACCGGCTCGTACTCGGCGGGCAGGTAGCGCCCGAGCCGGTCGGCCAGCGCGGCGGAGTCATCCGGCAGCGCCGATACCACCAGGGTCAGCTCTCCGGGGTGCGCGGTGAAGCCGGACCGTTGGTCGTGCAGCACCCCGTCGGCGGGCAGCCGCAGCGGCTGCGCGGGCACGGTCCAGGGTGGCTGCTGCTCCAGCACGGCGATGGCCTTGCGCGCCGAGACCAGGCAGCGGACCCACTTCTGGACCGACTCGAAGAACGTCTGGATCGGCCACACCATGAACACCGCGTAGCCGAAGAAGCTGACGAGCTGCCCGACGCTCAGCTGCCCGGAGACGACCTGGCGGGCGCCCAGCCAGGTGAGGGCGACCAGGAAGAGACCCGAGAACAGGACGCTCACGGCGTCGACTACCGCCTGCCAGCGACCGGCCGACAGCCCGGCGGCGCGGGTCAGCTGGGACTGGGTCGCGTAGTTGCGGGCGAACGTCTGCTCGCCACCGATCCCGCGCAGGATCCGCAGCCCGGACACGATGTCGGTGGCCAAGGAGGTGAGGTCCGACGAGCGGCTCCGCTCGTCCTCCTGACGACGTTGCAGCGGCCGCAGCAGGGGCAGCGCGAAGATGACGATCAGCGGCGCGGCGACCAGCACCACCAGGCCCAGCTGCCACGAGGTCGACAGCACCAGGCCGGCGATCACCAGGTAGGCGACGACGGCGCCGGCCAGGTTGGCCAGCGTCTCGTTGAGCGCGCCGAACTGGTCGGAGTCGCCCGAGGCCACGCTGAGCACCTCACCCGTCGGCGTCCGCTGCGGCAGCACGTGGCCCAGCTGCACGACCTTGCGCGTGACCAGCTTGATGGAGCCGAACATGCCGACCAGCCAGGCGCGGACGATCAGGGTGTGGCTGAGCACACCGGCGGCGGCGCCCACCACGATCAGCCCGAGCAGCACCAGGCTCAGCCGGCCGACGACGCCCAGGTCCCGCGCGGTGATGCCCTCGTCGATGATCCGGCCGACGACGTAGGGGCCGACGGCCCCGGGCAGCCACTGCAGGACGGTGACGGCGGTGAGCAGTACCACGGTGACGCGCTGCTGCCGCAGCAGCCACCCCAGGAAACGCGTCGGGCTGCGGGTGTCGGGACATGAGAAGTCGCCGCGGCCTCGGGGGTGCGCGGGCGCGGCGGGCCGCACGTCGGCCGTGGTCCTCGCCTGGGGGTGGGGGAGCTCGGCCGCCGTGTCCTCGAAGTCCGGGACGACCGGCGGGAAGTCATGCATGACCGCTTCACTCTAGGTGGCGCCCGGCTACCGCCTCCACCCCTTTACGAGGGTCCGGCAGCCGCGCCGGACGGGGGCTTGTCGGACCTGCGACCTAGGATCGCGGGCATGACCAG
>JAABUN010006023.1_pt1 | contig 14381 bp, 9 predicted proteins | sample 5559311 | NCBI WGS metagenome assembly JAABUN01 (sample SAMN10711877, study PRJNA513370) | rock metagenome | isolation source: Antarctica rocks | place: Antarctica: Victoria Land, Siegfried Peak sud | reverse complement strand
GGCGGCCTGCCTCTCAGGAGCCTGCCTGCCGAAAGCGGAGTTCATCAGGACCTTCTCCGGTGGAGGGGGAACGCTGCAGAAAGAAACGCACTGCTGGAGTCGAGGTGTCGAGCGGGAGGCGGGTCGTCGGCCGGCTCGGCCGGCGAACGACCAAAAGACGTTGCCGGCATGATGGGCTACCGTGGTTCAGCTGCTCGAGCAGTAACTTATGCACGTCAGATGCATAAGTCAACTGTCCGCGGGTAACGAATAGGGATCGACCGGCCTGCTCCGGGCGCGCCAAAACGGCTCCAGCAACGGAAGTTTCTGTCGGCGGGAAGGTGGCGGAGCAATGTCCGGCGCAAGCACCGTCAGGTTCCCCGATCAGCTCGACGGCCTGGTCAGCGTGCTGGATCTCGTCCGCGCCGGCTCGGCGAGCACTCGCACCGAACTCGCCCAGGCATCCGGTCTGGGCCGCAACATCGTCGCTGACCGGGTCGACCGTCTGCTGGAGTCCGGGCTGCTCGCCGAGGGGCCGCCCGGGGCGTCCACCGGGGGCCGGGCCGCCCGCCGGCTGTCGTTCGTCGCGGACGCCGGGCGGATCCTGGTGGCCGTCCTGGGGGCGACCACGATCAGGGTGGCGCTGGCCGACCTGCTCGGAAACATCCAGCAGCAACGACTGGTCTACGCGGACCTCACCGACGGCCCGGAATTGACGCTGGCCAAGGTCGACCTACTGTTCGACGAACTTCTCGCCGGCAACGGCATCGAACTGTGGGGAATCGGGATCAGCCTTCCCGGCCCGGTCGAGTTCGCCACCGGCCGGCCCGTCGCGCCGCCGATCATGCCCGGCTGGGACGGCCACGACATCCGCCGGCACTTCGCCACCGCCCGTGGGGTCCCGGTGTGGGTGGACAACGACGTCAACGTCATGATGCTCGGTGAGATCCGTAAGGGTCGGGCAGTCGGCCAACAGGACGCGGTATTCATCAAAGTGGGATCCGGGATCGGCGCCGGACTGGTCTCCCGCGGCCTGCTGCACCGCGGCGCCCAGGGCTGTGCCGGCGACATCGGCCACATCAACGCCGTCACCGACTCGACGGTCATCTGCCGCTGCGGCAACGTCGGATGTCTGGAGGCGCTGGCCGGTGGCATCGCCATCGCCCGGGACGCCACCGCCGCCGCCCGCGAAGGACGGAGCGAGCGGCTCGCCGCCGTCCTGGCCGCCGAGGGCGAGCTGCGACCGGCGGACGTCATCCGGGCCGCCCGCACCGGTGATCAGGTGAGTATCGGGCTGCTGTCCTACTCGGCCCATCTGGTGGGCGAATCGGTGGCGCGCATCGTCAACCTGTTCAACCCATCGCTGATCCTGATCGGGGGGCAGGTGACGGCGAACAATGACGTCTATCTGGCCAATGTCCGGCGCACCGTGCTCGGACGCTCACTGCCGCTGGCCACCCGGTCGCTGGAGATCACCACGTCTGCGCTGGGCGAGATGTCCGGGGTGACCGGCGCGGTGTACATGGTGGTCGACGAGTTGTTGTCCCGGTCGGTGCTGGCCCGCTGGATCGACACCCACCCCCGCGAGCTGGTCGGCCGGCAGCTGCAACCAGGCTGAATCGACAATCCGGCTGATCGACCAGGTTGACCGGCGCACCATGAGCACACTGTCCCCCGGACGTCAGGAACCGCCGGCGCGGCCGTGGCGTCGGAACCAAGCATCGCCACCGTCCCCGATGGTGCGGACACCCACCGCCGGCACGGCGCCGCAGTCGGGACGGCGCAGCAGTCGGAACGGCGCAGCAGTCGGAACGGCGCAGCAGTCGGAACGGCGCAGCAGTCAGAACGGCGCAGCAGTGATGATGGACATCAGCAGGCAGCGGCCGCCCCGGGCCACCGACAGGGGGACGGATGATCGAGCACCACGAGCCGTACGCCGACCACCCGGCGGAGCACCCCAGTTCGATGGAGGCTGCGCTGCCGACATTCGACGAGGCCGCCGAGCAGATCGGCGCCGGTGGATCGGCCGACGCGGCGTCGGCAAACTTCATCGATTCCTTCGGTGACGCCGCCCCCGCAGACCTTCCGGGCGGGCTGCAGCTGACCCACGCCGGCGGCTCCACGATCGACATCGGCGAACCCACGCTGTCGTCCACCGGCGCGGAGCCCGACTCGGTCGTGACCCACACCTCGCGCGGCGCCGAGGTCTACTCCGATCTGGACGGTGACGGCCGGGTGGATCAGATCGTCCGGGTAGACCTGGGCGGCCAGGTGTCGGCCTGGACCATCGGCGACCACGGCGCCGGGGACGGCGACTGGCGGCTCGTCAGCACCGGCACCATCGATCCGTTCGGCGGGACAACGCTGTCCCCGCCCGGAATCGGCCCGGCCGCCGATTCGCTAGGCGCGGCTGCCCATCCGATCGGTGCGGACCCCCATCCGTCCGCCGCCGCGCCGCCAACCGGGCCCCCGCAGGTCACCGTCCCGGGCGCGAACGGCACCGAGTTCACCGGCCCGGCGACCGGCGACAGCGACGGCGACGGAGTGCTGGACACCGTCGTGGTGCGCAGCGCGGACGGATCCGTCACCCACGCCAGCGACCTGGACGGCGATGGGCTCGCGGACCGGCTCACCGTGGTGGCCGCCGACGGGCAGGTGACGGTCAGCCGCAGCGATGCGGACGGCAACTGGGAAGTGGTGACGACCCAGGCCGCGGATCCGGCGCAGCAAGCAGGACCCGGGCACGGTGCCGTCCCGGACGATCACATCGCCGTCCTCGATCACGGCGAATTCGTCGACGCCGGAGCGCCGCAGTTCGACATGAACGGTGACGGCGCGCCCGAGACGGCGCTGGTCGAGCGGGACGGCGTGATCTACCAGTACTCCGACACCGACGGCGACGGCCGGGCGGACCAGCTGTTGACCGTGCACCCCGATCACAGTGCCAGCATCTCGGTCGACCGCGCCAGCGGCTGGCAGGTGGCGGTGCACGGCCACATCGCCGGTGACGGGGACTTCGTCCCCGCCGACGGGCAGCGTGCCGGCGAGGCGGGGCAGCACCCCGGACCGTCGGAACCGGCCCGACCGGCGAGCCATCGGCCGGCCGCACCGCATGTCGGATCCCCGGACATCGAGTTGCGCGCCCCGGGTGCGGACGCCGTCGATCTGGGCCGGCCGGACCAGGACCTGGACGGGGACGGTGTTTCGGAATCGGTGGCGGTGCGCACCGAGGACGGCCATGTGCTGATCGTCTCGGACACCGACGCCGACGGCACGGCCGACCGGTTGATCGATATCAACCCGGAGAGCGGCGGCGCGCAGTGGATGGCGCTGGACGCCCATGGCCAGTGGACCAGGACCCAGCACGGGCACGTCGACGGTTCGGGCGCACTGGTGGTGGACGGCCCCGACCGGGATCCCAGCGCCGGCCCACCCAGCGGAATGGCGGGCGACGAGCAGCTCACCGTGTCGGTGGACGGCCATCAGATCAGGCCGGACCTGCAACGATCGACACCGACGGGGATGGGGTGGTGGATACAGTTGCGGTGCCCGGAGTCGGCGGCAGCACCCAGTACTACCAGGATGCCGACGGCGACGGCGTGGCCGACCGGGCCTGGACGGTCAATCCCGACGGCAGCCGGAGCGCGGAGTACAGCATCGACGATTCCGGTCAGTGGGTGCAGGCGCCGTCCCGAGAGAACGTGGGTTGGCCGGCGGGTGGATCGGGAAGGTGAACCGATGACAACTGAATCCGGTGGATCTGGCGGGACGGGATCCGGTGGCGCGGCGTCGCCGATTTCCCGTCAGTCACTCACCGCGCTGCTGGCCGCGCTCCGCGAGCAGCACGCCGGGGCACCGACGGTTGCCCCGCTGATCACCAGGGCAGCCCATCCGTCGCTGCGTCGGGAGGTGCCGGCGGTCCTCGCCCGAGCGGTCCGCGCCGCACGGGCCGCCGAAACGATCGTGCCGGTAGCAGGGGCGCAAGCGGTGGAAGAAGACGCCGGTGCGGGGCCGGTCGTTCCGGGGAACCTGTCGGCAGTGCTCGGCCTGCGTCGGATTCGGGCGACCTGATCTGCACCAAGGCAGCGTGGGAACCGCAGCGGCGGTGCCCGACGTCAGACCGGCAGCAGCCAAGTGCCCCTGCGGGGCGGTGGAGGAGATCACCATGGAGTACAGCGACGGATCCGAGGGCGTCGAGCCGGGCGGGAGCATCAGCGCGAGCGGCGAGGACCTCGGCGCCGCGACCTACGACTCCGACCACGACGGCGTGGCAGATTCGGTGATCGTCGGCCAAGACGAGTACACGGTGGTGGTCACCGACTCCGATCATGACGGCACTGCCGATTCCGTCACCGGCTACGACGCCCAGGGCCACCAGGTGCAACACCGACCGTCCGGCGACACCGGTGTCGACGGCTCCGGCAGCAATCCCGGCAGCGACACCCCCGGCAGCGCCGATCCGGGCAGCGACGGCTCCGGTTCCGGTGATCCGGCCACCGACGGCGACCCGGGCGGTAGCTCCGGCGACGCGGCCGCCGGGTCGATCACCGTTGTCGACGAGCAGGGGCGAGCGGTCGAAGTGGGGCCGCCGACCGCGGACATGGACGGCGACGGCACTCCGGACACAGCGATCGTTCGCAACGACGACGGCTCCACCACGGGTTACACCGACCGCAACGCGGACGGCGAGGCGGACCAGATCACCCAGATCGGCACCGACAACCAGGTCACCATCTCGATCTCCGACGGCAAGGGCGGCTGGGACGTCGCCGCGACCGGGCACCTGGACGCCAACGGCGAGTTCGTCGAGGACGCAGGGTCCGGTGCCGGCGATAGCACCGCCGGAACCGACTCGACGAACGCGGACAACGCGGTCGGCGGCGCTGTGCTGTCGGACGTCACTGCCGGGGATCCGGCCGGCGATCCCGCCGACAGCGTCCCCACCACCATCACCTACACCGATGCGAACGGGCAGTCCTACCCGCTGGGCGCGCCGACCGCCGACTTCGACGGTGACGGCACCCCGGACACCGTGGTCACCACGCTGGAGAACGGCACCGTCGTGGGCTACTCCGACGTCGACGGCGACGGGCGCACCGATCAGGTAACCCAGATCGATCCGGACGGCACCGTGACCATCGGCGTCCCGGACGGCAACGGCGGCTGGGAGGAAGCGGCCACCGGCCATCTCGGCGAGAATGGCGAGTTCATCGCGGACCCGGCTCCGGCCGGCGTCTGAGAACTGGCACCGCGGCTGCGAATGGCACCGCGGCATTCCGAGGACGGATCCCCCGGCGTACGTTGTCGTCTAGATCACATGTGGTGCTGACCGGGCGATCGCCCCGGCCCGGCATCGCCGATCGCCCCGGCAACGACGACGGAAGGCGGCCATTCGATGGCGCAGGTGAGCATGAAGGTCGACGGCACCAGCTACACCGACGAGGTGGAACCTCGAACGCTGCTGGTGCACCATCTGCGGCAGGCGCTCGGCAAGACCGGCACCGTCGTCGGCTGCGACACCTCCAACTGCGGCGCCTGCACGGTGCACCTGGACGGAGTGAGCGTCAAGTCCTGCTCCGTGCTGGCGGTGCAGGCGGACGGGCGCGAGGTGACCACCATCGAGGGCCTGGCGCAGGACGGCCGGCTGCACCCGATGCAGCAGGCGTTCCACGACTGCCACGCCCTGCAGTGCGGTTACTGCACGCCGGGGATGATCATGCAGTCGGTCAGCCTGCTCTCGGAGAACCCGCATCCGACGGAGGACGAGATCCGGCTCGGCATCGAGGGAAACCTCTGTCGCTGCACCGGTTATCAAAACATCGTCAAGGCCGTGCAGCAGGTAGCAGCGGAGGTGTCCGAATGACCACCGTCGACGAGCGTCCGCAGGCCAGCTCCTCCGGCGGCGAGGTCGGCCGGTCGCGGGCACGCAAGGAGGACCAGCGGCTGATCACCGGCCGCACCCGGTTCACCGACGCCATCGTGCTGCCGGGAATGCTGCACATCGCCATGGTCCGCTCGCCGTTCGCGCACGCCGCCATCACCGGCATCGACGCCGAGGCGGCGAAGGCGGCGGACGGCGTGGTGGCCGTGCTCACCGGCGCCGATATCGCCGACGCACAAGGCAGTCTGCCCAATGCCTGGCCGATCGTTCCGGACCAGAAGGCGCCGAAACATCCGTCGATCGCCGTCGACACGGTGAACTTTGCAGGCGAGATCGTCGCGGCCGTCGTGGCCAGGAGCCCGCAGGCCGCCCGGGACGCCGCCGAGCTGGTCGATGTCGACTACCAGGAACTGGAGCCGGTCCTGGATCTCCGGCAGGCGGCGGCCGATTCCTCCGTGATATACAGCGATCTGGGCACCAACGTGTCCGCGCACTTCGTCTTCGACTCGGCCGAGGCCGGCACCGGTGAGGACGCCAGGGCCGCGATCCAGGCGGCCAGGGACGATCCCACAGGGCACATCGTGGTCGAGCGCACCTTCCGGCAGAACCGCCTGATACCGGCCTTCATGGAGCCGAGGTCCTGGGTCTGCGACCCGACCGGTGAGCAATTGGTGCTGTACGCATCCACCCAGATTCCGCATGTGCTGCGGGTGATGCTGGCGCTCACCCTGGGCATCTCGGAGTCGAAGCTGCGGATCATCAGCCCGGACGTCGGTGGCGGTTTCGGCGGCAAGCTGCAGGTCAATCCGGAGGAGGTCGTCACCCTGCTGGCCGGGCAGCGGCTCGGCCGGCCGGTGAAGTACACCGAGACCCGCTCGGAGTCGATGGTCGCCTCCCATCACGGCCGCGACCAGATCCAGAAACTCACCATGTCCGCCACCCGGGAAGGCATGATCACCGGCTTCACGGTGGAACTGCTGGCCGACATGGGGGCCTATCTCGCGCTGCTCGGCGGCGGGGTTCCGGCGCTGGGCACGTTCATGTTCAATGCCATCTACAAGATCCCGGCCTACCACTTCGACCTGACGACGGTGTTCACGAACAAGACGTGGACCGACGCCTATCGCGGGGCAGGTCGGCCGGAGGCGACGTTCGGCATCGAACGCATCGTCGACGAGCTGGCCGCCGAGCTGTCGATCGAGCCGCTGGAGCTGCGCAGGCGAAACTGGATCAGCAGCGAGGAGTTCCCGTTCACCACGGTAAGCGGGCTGCAGTACGACTCCGGCAACTACGAGGAGGCGACGGCCAAGGCCAAGGACCTGTTCGGTTACGACGATCTGCGGCTGGAACAGTTGCGGCGCAGGGAGTCCGGGGACAAGGTGCAGCTCGGGATCGGCATCTCGACGTTCACCGAGATGTGCGGGCTGGCGCCGTCCAGGGTGCTGGGATCGCTGGCCTACGGTGCCGGCGGCTGGGAGCACGCGTCGATCCGGATGCTGCCCACCGGCAAGGTGGAGGTGGTGACCGGGTCCGCACCGCACGGTCAGGGACACGAGACGGCGTGGAGCCAGATCGTGGCCGACAAACTGGGCGTGCCGTTCGAGGACATCGAGGTCTTGCACGGCGACACGCAGATCGCCCACAAGGGGATGGACACCTACGGCTCCAGATCGCTGGTGGTCGGCGGCCAGGCGGTGCTGAATGCCGCACAGAAGGTGATCGACAAGGCGAAACCCCTTGCGGCGCACCTACTGGAAGCATCCTCCGACGATCTCGAGTTCGCTTCCGGGAAGTTCACGGTCAAGGGCACCGACGCCTCCATCGGCATCGGTGACCTGGCGCTGGCCGCCTTCGCCGCGCACAACCTTCCGGACGGCATGGAAGCCTCCCTGGACTCGGATGCCACCTTCGACCCGGTGAACTTCTCGTTCCCGCACGGCACCCACCTGGCCGCGGTGGAGGTGGACACCGAGACCGGCATGGTGAAGCTGCGCAAGTACGTCGCGGTGGATGACATCGGCACTGTGGTGAACCCGATGATCGTCGAGGGCCAGGTGCACGGCGGCCTCACCCAGGGGATCGCGCAGGCGATGTTCGAAGATGCCGTCTACGACGACCAGGGCACGTTGGTCTCCGGATCGTTCGTCGACTACCTGGTGCCCAGCGCCGCGGACCTGCCGCACTACGACACCAGCATCCGCTCCACCCCGGCCACCAGCAACGAGATGGGCGCCAAAGGCGTCGGCGAGGCCGGCACCATCGCCTCCACCCCGGCCATCGTCAACGGTGCACTGGACGCGGTGCGGCACCTCGGGGTGGCCGAGCTCCCGATGCCGCTATCGCCGTATGCGGTGTGGAAGGCGTTGCAGGGCAGTGCAGTTGCGGCCACTGACTCCAGTGCTGCCGCGGATAAGGGAACCGGACTCGGCGGCAACGACCCGGGCGGTACGGAGACGTCGGCGATGTCCGCCGGCGGCGTCGCGGACGGCGGCGCCGGCGCCGGCAATCCCGATACTGCCGGCACTGCCGATACTGCCGGCTCTACCGACCAGGACGGAGTTGACCGGACATGATTCCCTCGGCCTTCGACTACCAGGCACCGACATCGGTGGACGAGGTGATCCGGCTGCTCGGCGAGGCCGGCGAGACCGAGACGAAAGTGCTGGCCGGCGGCCAATCGCTGTTGCCGGTGCTGCGGCTGCGGCTGGCGGCCCCGGAGCTGCTGCTGGACCTCGGCAAGATCGACACGTTGCGCGGAATCCGGCTGGACGGCCACACCGTCGTCATCGGCGCCATGACAACCCACCACGAACTGGAGACCGACGCGCTGGTGCGGGAGCACCTGTTGCTGCTGCAGGAAGCCGCGAAAACCGTTGCGGACCCGCAGGTTCGGCATCGCGGCACCTTCGGCGGGGCGTTGGTGCACGCCGACCCGGCGGGTGACCTGCTGGCTCCGGCTCTGGCCCTGGACGCCGAGATGGTGATCGCGGGTGCCTCAGGGACACGTACCGTGCCGGCCGCCGAGTTCTTCCAGGGCATCTTCACCACCGCGGTCGGCGAGGACGAGATCCTGACCGAGATCCGCATTCCCAGCCATGCCGGTTGGGGAGCCAGGTACGAGAAGTTCACCCGGGTATCCCAGCAATGGTCGATCGTGGCGGTAGCCGCGACGGTCAGGACGGATGGCTCGCAGAGCGCCGGCGGCGCCATCGCCGAGGCGGCTATCGCGCTCACCAACATGGGTTCCACTCCGGTGCGGGCCTCCGCGGTGGAACAGGCGCTGGCCGGCTGCCCGGCGACGGACGACGCGGTGGCCGCCGCGGTCGCGTCGGTGGCCGACGGAACCGAACCGCCCACCGACCTGAACGGCGACGCCGACTACCGCCGTCACCTGGCTAGGGTGCTGGCCAGGCGGGCGGTCGTGGCGGCAGCGGGCGGATCCTGATGGACCTGCATCATCACTTCGCCGTTCCGGCGTCGATACCTGAGACATGGGACGCCTTCAACGACCTCGGCCGGATCGGCGGCTGCCTGCCCGGAGCCACCATAGAGAGCGTCGACGGCGACGACTTCACCGGTTCGGTCAAGGTCAAGCTGGGCCCGATATCGTTGCTGTACAGCGGATCCGGTACTTTTCGTGAGCGCGACGAGGCTGCCGGCAAGGTGGTGATCGTGGCCAACGGCAAGGACAAACGCGGCAATGGAACCGCCTCGGCGACCATCGCGGCGCAGCTGAGAGCAGACGGTTCCGGCACCGCGGTGGAGGTGACGACCGAGCTCAGCATCACCGGTAAACCGGCGCAGTTCGGCCGCGGGGTGATTCAGGACATCTCGGACAAGCTGCTCGGGCAGTTCGTCGACTGTGTCAGGGACAAGCTGAGCAGCAACGGCGCCCCGAGCGCGGGAACCGGCGCAGAGTCACCCGCCGGCACGGCGGCTGACTCCGATCGGCCGGCCGGGGAGCACGACGCCTCGTCGGCGACGTTTCCGCGAGCGGACGCCGGGACGCCGACGGCCGCGTCCGGCCCGCTCTCGAAGTCCGAGCCGCCGGCACCGCAGCCGGCCGCCCAGGTCGCCTCAGAAAAGGCGGCGGCCGGTTTAACGGGCGACGCAGCGGCTGCAGCCGACGAGCTCGGGCCGGCCTCGGAAACCGCGCCGGGTTCCGGTCCGGAGCCGGCGGAGATCGACCTGTTCTCCACCGTTGGACCGGTGTTGCTGAAGCGGTATGCCAAGCCCGCCCTTGCTGCCCTCGGAGTGATCGGCGCAGTGGCTGGGTGGCGAAAGCTGTTTCACCGCAGGTCCTCCTGAGCCCGAACCGCCGAGCGATCCCGCTGCCGCCGAGTCCGTGCGCTACCCAGACCCTGGGAACGCCGCCACCCGTGCCGATCCCCAGCGGGTGACAATTCATGGCTTCCAGATCATCGACGGCGCCTTGGTGCTCAGGTTCACCTGGAGGATGTTGATCGAGGATCCGGCACAGGTCGTTCGCCGGGTCAGGGACGCGCTGGTGTTGGCCGAACGCCGGCCGCGCTGATCCGTCCCGGGTCCCCGGACCGGCTGCCCGAGAAGCCGCCGGGTAGAACGGACAGATGCCTGCTCCCGCATCACTGCCCTGTGGTTCCTGGCCGTCGCCGATCAGCACCCAGCTGCTCACCGGAGGCTCGGTGGGTCTGTCCACGCCGCGCGCCGATGACGGCGCCCTCTACTGGCTGGAGTCACGCCCCGACGAAAAGGGCCGCACCGTGCTGGTCCGCTCGGTCGACGGCGCCGAGTCGGAAGACTTGACGCCACCGCCGTTCAACGTCCGCAGCAGTGTCCACGAGTACGGCGGCGGGGCCTACGCGGTGGCCGACCGGACCGTCGTCTTCTCGAACTTCGCCGATGGCCGGCTGTACCTGATCGACGGCGCCAACGGCACCCCGCGGCCGATCACGCCGGATGTGCGGGACCGGGCGCTGCGGTACGCCGATCTGGAGATCGACGTGCCGCGTCGGCGGGTACTGGCGGTGCGGGAGGATCATCGCGGCGCCTTGGAGCACGGCGGCCCCCCCGAATGCGTGAACACCATCGTCCGAATCGATCTGGATGCCGGGGTCGGCGTCGAGACGGCCGGTGACATCTTGGTGGACGGCCACGATTTCGTCTCCGCACCGCGGCTGTCGGCAGATGGGCACCAGCTGGCCTGGCACACCTGGGAACACCCGGACATGCCCTGGGACTCGAGTGTGTTGTGGATCGGCGACGCCGATGCAGCCGATGCCCGGCGGGTCGACGGCGGGCCCGGGGTGTCCATCGCCGACATCGGCTGGTTGGCCGACGGGCGGCTTGCCTGGTGCTCCGATCGCAGCGGCTACTGGAATCTGCACGTCGATGGCGTCAACGTGTATCCGGTGAGTGCGGATTGCGCCGGCCCCGCTTGGGTTTTCGGTGAGCGGGGATGGACGCAGACGGCGGACGGCACCGTGGTGATCGCGCGCCGTGAACCAGCCGGTGTGCGCCTGGTGCGGTTGTCGCCGACCGCGGTACGGCACACCGGTGAAGGTCAGCCGGCCGACGATCATGTCGGCGGAGCCGCGCCGGTTGTCGCTGTCGAACTGTTCGGGCCGACGGACATCGGCGCCGATCTGGCCGGCGCTGACCACCTGACCGCCGACCGAGACGACGTGGTGCTGGTGGCATCGCTGCACGACCGGCCGTCCGCGCTGGTGCGGGTCGATCCGCAGACCGGCGAGGTGGCCGAACTGAAACCCAGCGTGGCCGAATCGGTTGATCCCGCCTACTTTTCGGTGGCCCGGCCGATCAGCTGGCCTTCGGCGGGGGGCGCCGACACGCATGGTTTCTTCTACCCGCCGACCAATCCGGAGGTGTCGGCCCCGGACGGTGAGCTGCCACCGCTGATCGTGATGTCGCACGGCGGGCCGACCGCTGCCGCATCGCCGGGCCTGTCGCTGCCGCTGCAGTACTGGACGACAAGGGGCTTTGCCGTGCTGGACGTCAACTACGGCGGCAGCACCGGCTTCGGGCGGGCGTACCGGGACAGGCTCAACGGCAACTGGGGCGTCGTCGATGTCGACGATTGTTGTTTCGGGGCAGCGTTCCTCGTCGATCAGGGGTGGGTCGACGGTGCGCGGCTGGCGATCAGGGGCGGTAGCGCGGGCGGATACACCACGCTGGCAGCGCTGGCCTTCCGGGACACCTTCGTCGCCGGCGTCAGCAAGTACGGCGTCGGCGACCTGGAAGCGCTGGCGACCGACACCCACAAGTTCGAGTCCCGTTACCTGGACGGGCTTGTCGGTGCCTATCCGCAGCAGCGTCAGCGCTATATCGACCGCTCACCGGTCCACCACGTCGACCGGCTGGACTGTGCTCTGTTGTTCCTGCAGGGTGCCGACGACAAGGTGGTGCCGCCCGATCAGTCCATCCGGATGGCAGACGCCGTCCGGGCGAAGGGCCGGCCGGTCGCGCTCAAGATCTATCCCGGTGAGGGGCACGGCTTCCGGATGGCCGACACCATCAAGGATGCGACCGCGAGTGAACTCGTCTTCTACGGGGAGGTCTTCGGCTTCGTCCCGGACGGCGAACTCCCCCGGTTGCAGATCGACAACCTGCCGCTGCGGAGCTGAGCAGGGATGGCTCGGGCGGGTTGGGGATCTGCGGGTCAGGGTCAGTGTTCGCAGGGTGGGAACGTCGGCAGCACGATGCCGATCGGGAACCAGCGTTGTTTGCCGTCCACCATCCAGCCCGCCTCGGCAGCCCGGTCCTTGTGGGCCGCAAGCACCTTGGTCGCGTCTAATCCGGTGATCGCGGTGCAAGCTTCGTCGCCGCCGCTGCCGTCGATCACCCTGCGAACACCGGGCGTGACCGGTATCGGCCACCTCGGAAGCGCGACATCGGGATCGGTCGGATGGCTGGGCCGGTCCCCGGCAGCGGAGATCACCACCCGGTCCGGCTTCCAATGGTCGTCGCGCACGCCGGAGCCCAGGGTGTCGAGCAGCGCACCCAGTGCCCGGCGCGCAGCTCGCTGCTCCCACGGAACGTAGTCGTCGTCGACCGCGCCGAGCGCGTAGACCCTGATCGACCGCGGCCCGTTCGAACTGTGGTAATCGATGCTGCTGTAGGGCATGTCGGTCACGTTCAGCGTCGACATGTCGACCCGCGATTCGGGCGAGGCGAAGTAGGAATCCAAGACTGCCCGCGCGTCGACCGGGTCGATCCAGCCGAGGCCGACCTGCGGCACCTTGTCGCAGTGGGCGCCCACTCCGTCGACCGACAGCACCACCCCGTCGTCGTAGACGACAAGGGTGGGAATCACGGTGCCGCTGGTGCTGCAGTAGAAAGTCGGCCTGGTGTTCACCACCAGCAGCGGCCGGGCAGAACGGCTCGGACCGGTCAGTTGCGCCGGTCGGTTCGCCGTCCCCACCGTGCTGACGGTCGGTGTTCTGGTGATGACCGGCGTGCCGGGTCCGGCGGTCGTCGGTGCGGCTGTTCCGGCGATCGGCCGGCCTGCGCAGCCGGCCAGCGTGCTCACGGTCAGGACAGCGGCGAGCAGCCACGACGCGGCGGCTCGATGAGCGGGAGTGCGGGTCATGCGGCAGGGACGTCATCAATGGGCGATCGAGTTGCAGGCGCCAACCTCTAGGGTGGGGCAGGTGGCAACGACGACATCGGCGCCCCAGCGTCCGATCGACCCCGAGTTCATCGCGCTCCCGTTGCGCAACCTGGCTGATGCGGCGCTGTCCGCCGCCGGGTCGGCCGGTGCCCAGTTCTGCGACTTCCGCTGTGAGCGGACCTGCGTCGGAAGCCTGCTGGTCCGGGACACCGCGGTGCAGGACGCCTCAGACTCGACCAGCACGGCATATGCGGTGAGGGTGATCGTCGACGGGGTGTGGGGCTTCGCCTCCGGTTTCGTGTTCAGTCCGGACGCGGTGGCCGCCACCGCACGGCAGGCGGTGGACGTGGCCAAGGCCCTTGCCGCAGTGGTGCAGGAACGGCTGGAGCGGTCAGCGGAGCCGGTGCACGCGGACGTCAGTTGGTCTTCGGCATACCAGGTGGATCCGTTCCGGGTTCCGGTGGCCGACCGGCTGGCCCTGCTGCTGGACCGATCCGAGCGGCTGCTGGCCCAGGACGGCGTCGCCCACACCACCTCCAGCCTGCTGCAGATCAAGGAGAACAAGTTCTACGCCGATTCGGGCGGCACCTCGACAACGCAGCAGCGCATCCGACTGCACCCCGGTCTGGAAGCTGTCGCCGTGGACAGTGCGTCCGGTTCTTTCGAGTCGATGCGCAGCCTGGTGCCGCCGGTCGGCCGCGGCTACGAGTACCTGACCAGCAGCAGCGGGGACTCCGGCTGGGACTACGACGCCGAGATCGCCGTGCTGGCGCCGGCTCTCGCCGAGAAGCTCAAGGCACCGTCGATCGCGGCGGGTAGCTACGACCTGGTGATCGACCCGTCGAACCTGTGGCTCACCATTCACGAGTCCATCGGTCACGCCACCGAGTACGACAGGGCCATCGGCTACGA
>JAABUN010006022.1_pt1 | contig 14383 bp, 13 predicted proteins | sample 5559311 | NCBI WGS metagenome assembly JAABUN01 (sample SAMN10711877, study PRJNA513370) | rock metagenome | isolation source: Antarctica rocks | place: Antarctica: Victoria Land, Siegfried Peak sud | reverse complement strand
ACCGTCGCCCCCTCCGGCGCGCTGGCCAGCACCCCGAAGTCCGTCCCGGTGCCCGCGCGGACCTTCACCATCTCCCCGCCCGTGTACGCGACCACCGCCTCCGCACCCGGTTCGAGATCGGTATCCGCAAATGCTGGCGGCGCACTCCCCGCGAGGATCGCGATGACGAGCAGCGCAGCCGCCAGTTTTCTAGCGAGCGTTTTCAACAATCCATCCTCCTCAATATCGCTGGCCTGGCACCCGGCCCACCCGCAGGTTGTCGTGGAGATACCGCGGCCCTGTTCCTCCTCGATACGCCATGTCCCCCGCCACACCAACGGAGTCGCTATCCTTACCCGGACAAACGCGCGTTAATCGGTGCCGATCACGATCGCGGAGATAGGCGCGCACCAGATCGTCCGTGGTTGGCGGACAGATCGAGCCACACCCGTTGCCGGGCTGACGCTGTCAGCTATTCGATTACAAAAAACCCGACATCACGGCGGACTGGCAGACCAAGAGCGCTGACACCCCTCGGCGATGAGCCGAAAATGGCGCGCAATGAGGGAAACGGGACAAATCCACGACAATGGTTGGCGGCCATCGTGGCTTGGCTCGAATTCCGTATCGGGAAGCGATCAGCGCCGCCCAATCCTCGCTCAAGGCACGCGCAGGATAGCACAGGTGTCCGAACGTGTCAATCGTTTAACGTGTGACAATCTGTCAAATGACAGTCTCGACGTCGCGCGCTGTTATCTACACGCTCGGATGGGGTGTACGAATGCCCAGCTTTCGCACCATCCATGGCCCACCACGACGCGCACACTGCTGTACAATGGCACCCACAGCAGCACCCACACCGTTGGGCACATGGCGCAACGGAGATCAGGGGGGTTTAGCTGGCACGGGAGGATAGCGGGGATGCGACGACCGACACCCTGGCGGGCCGTAGCGACGTGTCAAGGGGCCGAGTGGCCGATCGGTGCGGCGACGGTCGCCGCAGCGAGGGATTTCTCCACCTTCGCGGCTATCCCTTGCCAGGCTACCGAGGATTTCAGCGCGGCGGGCCCGACCGCCGATGGCATCATCGCCGGGAATGCACCCTACACCCATCGTATCCTCGCCGTGCGCGCGCGCGTTAAGAAGGTGAGCAGCCGCCCGGCAGTCGGGGACGACCGGATCGCTGTCGCCGCAACCGAGGCCGAGATCGCCGTCGGCCACGTCCCGGATTATTGCACGGACAAAGTCTCCGATCGCGCCCTCGCCCTCCTGTTAACCCGCCAACGGCGGGTGCCGTGGCTCGCCACGACGATCATGGTCCGAGAAGTGACCGCGCCCGAGCCGCCCCTTCCCGGCAGTTCCAGCAGGGAGCTGCCGGATCTGCTCCTGACGCCGCATAGCGCATACTATTCGGGGCGGGCGCGCTTGGAGGTGCGGCGACGGGCGACCGGACAGATCCTGGCGGTACTACGCGGCGAGCAACCGCTGAGGGTCGCCGACCCGATCATGTTCGAGCAGGGGTGGCTCCGGACATTGCGCGACCGTTGAATGGCGCGGCCACGGGCCGCGACGGATGTACAGGGGCGATGTTCAGGCGCGAGTGGTTAACGATGACCGGCGATTCCACGCGCGAGGCGGTCACCAGCGGGGAGACCGATCGATCCGCCTCCGCCGAGGAAGAACAACTGATCGCCGAGGCGCAGCGCGGCACGGTCGACGCCTTCAACCGACTCGTCCGCCTCTACGAGCGCCAGGTCTACAATGTCGCCCTGCGGATGGTCGGCCAGGCCGATGCCGCCGAAGATGTGACGCAGGATACCTTCCTGCTCGCCTATCGCTCATTGCACCAGTTCCGGGGCGGGATCTTCCGCGCCTGGCTCCTGCGGATCGCCACCAACCGCTGTTACGACGAGTTGCGCCGCCGCCAGCGCCGCCCCGCCGACTCGTTCGAGGAACTGTCGTTCGAGCCACGCCCGCAGTGGAGCAGCCTGGCGACCGGAGAGGAGCCGCACGAGCGCGCGGAGCGCTTGGAGTTGGCCGGGGCGTTGCAACGGACCCTCGCGCAGTTGCAGGAAGATCAACGGATCGTCGTTATCCTCAGCGATGTGCAAGGGTATAGCTACGACGAGATCGCGGCGATCACCAGCGTCTCTCTCGGTACGGTGAAATCCCGTCTCAGTCGCGGGCGTGCCCGTTTGCGCGATCTCCTCCGCGATGGCCCGGAGAGCGGGGAACTTTTCGCGCGTTATCGGCGTCGTTACGATAGTGAGAGCGAGGGACCACTTCTCTGAGGTCGTGAGTCCCCCCACCGGTTGGCAATGGGGCCGCCATGTTGGGGGTCTTGGCGGCCTCGCGCGTCGCGCGGCCTGTGCCCGACGCACAAGTGATCGAGCAAGAGGCATAATCACGGGTGGGCGTGTCATGCGCCAGAGGCCACCCGCTAGAGTGAGCGAGAAATGGTAGAGAACCCTGGACAATCGCAGGGGGGCACTGAAGCCCGCCACGCACATCTCCGCGAAGAGTTGCTGAGCGCTTACCTCGATGACACACAGGCTGGCCTCGATACCGGCGCACGAGCGGGGGCCGAGGCGCACCTCGCCGTCTGCGTGGATTGCCGCGCGTCATTGCGCGAGATCGCGGCGCTGCGCGCGCTGCTGCACGCCCTACCCCAGGCGGAGCTACGCCGCAGCTTCATCCTCACGCCGGAGCTCGCGGCGGCGGCGGGCGGGCCGCGGCGCAGCTGGCAAACGCCACGCTGGCTCTGGCCGACCCGTTGGGCGACTGCGGTGGCGGCGGTGATCTTCGCGCTGACGATCGGGCTCGGCGCGCGCCCCGCGACGAATGCCGCGCCGGTGACACCGGCCAGCACCGCAACGGCGTTCGCCACCGCCACTTTCGTCGCGCCCGCCAGCACCTTGTGCAGCAGCGACCCGCTGACCCAGGATTGCCTACGGATCGCCGGGCTGACACCGACGATCTTCCCCACCCCGACCGCCATCCCCGCACCGGCGCAGTCGGCGGTTGCCGCCACGACCGCCGCAACCGATTGGCGTCCGCTGCAAGCCTTTTCCGGGGGGCTGACGCTGCTCGGTGGCCTCTCCGGCTTCGTCCTCCCGGCCTTCCGACGGCGGCGTATGACCGTCGCCCCATAATCGCCCCATCGGCTCGTCCTATTAACTCGCCCTAGCAATACGCGCTTCCCCACCCGAGGCTCCGCCGCTATACTGCGGCGGAGCCTCGGGCGTTGAGCCGCCGCTACAGGACGAGGCGCACAGGAAGGATGGGGGCGCGATGCGACACTACCGGATTGCGGTCATCCCCGGCGATGGGATCGGCCAGGATGTCATCGCCGAGGGCTTGCAGGCGCTCACGACCCTGGCGGAGGTACACGGCGACTTCCGCCTGGAGACGCACACGTTCGACTGGAGCTGCGCGCGCTATCTCCGCGAGGGGAGCATGATGCCCCCCGACGGTCTGCGCCAGCTGACCGAGTTCGACGCGATCTACCTTGGGGCGATCGGCTTCCCCGGCGTGCCGGACCACATCTCCCTCTGGGAGATGCTCCTGCCGATCCGCCAGGATTTCGATCTCTGGGTCAACCAGCGCCCGATCCGGCTGCTACCAGGGCTGGTCAGCCCGCTGCGCGGGCGCGGCCCGGCGGAGATCGACTTCATCTGCGTGCGCGAGAACAGCGAGGGGGAGTACGCCGGCGTGGGCGGGCGGATGCGGCGCGGCACACCGGACGAGGTCGCCCTGCAAACGAGCGTCTACACCCGGCGCGGCGTGGAGCGGATTATCCGCTACGCCTTCGATCTGGCCGAGCGCGAGGGGCGTCCGAAGGTGACGAGCGCGACGAAGTCGAACGCGCAGCAGTACGGCCCGGTCCTGTGGGACGAGGTACACGCCACCGTCGCCGCCGAATATCCGGCGATCGTGACCGAGAAGTGGCACATCGACGCGCTGGCGGCGCGCTTCGTCACCCACCCGCAGACCTTCCAGGTCGTCGTCGCCTCCAATCTCTTCGGCGACATCCTGACCGACATCGGCGGCGCGTTGCAGGGGAGCCTCGGCATCCCACCGAGCGCCAACTTCAATCCCGATCCGGCGGCGCGGCGCGGCCCTGCGCTTTTCGAGCCGGTCCACGGCTCCGCGCCGGACATCGCGGGCAAGGGGATCGCCAACCCGATCGGGGCGATCTGGTCGGCCAGCCTGATGCTCGACTACCTCGGCGAGCGCGAGGCCGGGGATCATCTCCTCTCGGCGATCGAGCGCACGACGGCGGCGGGTCGGATACGCACACCCGATCTCGGCGGCGGCGATACCACGCAAGCGCTCGGCGCGGCGATCCGAGCGGCCATCCGCGAGGGGTAACACGACGCTGGCCCGGCGGCGCGAGTGCGCCGCCGGGCCAGCGAGAGCAAGAGTCGTCGCAGGCCGCGCCGATCGGCGCGGCCTGCGACGTTGCTATAGGTGTGTCGTTACGGGAGCTTGTAGGTGGTCGGCTTAATCACCTGCAACGACTCCGCCGCCTGCTGTGCGGCGTCGGCGTACTGGCTGTCGCCCGGCGGGATGGCGAGGGCGACGAGCGAGCAGAGGACATTACCGTTCTGCACGAAGTAGAAGACCCCCTTCGCCTGCTGACCCGAGATCGCCCCGTCGAAGGTCACGATCTGGATGTCGCCGCGCGCGTCCTTGCTGGTCTGGCGCCCGGTCTCGGCGTAGCCGGTCACCACCGTCTGGAAGCCCTGGACGAACGCGCCGGTCGCGGCGTCCAGGCTCAGCCCGGGGGTGTCCGTCCCCGTGAAGGTCAGCAGCGCCAGGTTGTCCGCCGTCGAGTAGGTGCCGCCGCCCGCCCCGGTCGCCTTGAACGCGACCGGCAGCGTCAGCTGGCACTTCCCGGAGCCGTCAGTCACCGTCGTCCCACCAACGGGCGCGGCAGTCGTCGGGGACACGGCAGCCCTAGTCGAAGCAACCGTCGGAGCCACGGCGGCACTGGTCGGGACCACGGTGGCGGTCGGGGCCACCGTCACGGTCGGCGGTACACTCGTCGCGGTCAGGGCGACCGTGGCGGTCGGCGGCACACTGGTGGCGGTTGCGGCCACCGTGGCGGTCGCGGCCACCGTGGCGGTCGCGGCCACCGTGGCAGCCGGGGCCTCGGTCGGCGCGGGGGCCTCGCCACCACAGGCGGCGAGCAGGACAAGCACGATCGCTGCGGTCACCAGACTAGCCAGCCGTCTCATCGATACTCCTCTTCTTCTCCATCAGCGTCACCGAACCATCGAGACCCGCGTAATCGTAGTATACGTGCGCTGGTGATGATACATCACGATCCGGCATGGCGCGAGGAAACGGCAAGGGGACGAGGGCGATGCCACCCCGTCCCCTGAATACGCTGTGGCCGCCGATCAGGCGTGGCTACGTCGGCCACGCCCGCCGCTCGCCGACATGAGTTCGGGTGCCTCGGCGCCCTCCCCCTCAGCCGGAGCTGGCTGACGACGGACAGCGTGGGCCGAGAGACGGCGATCGAGTTCGGCGATCTCCTCCGCATTAAGGCGTTCGAGATCGTCCTTCCCGCCGCAATAGTGCCGGGCGGCGGTGATCAGTTGGGCACGGGAGAAGCCGTACTCGTCGGCCTTGACGAGGAGTTCGACCAGCGTCGGCCCGGCAGATGGCACGAGGGCTAGCGTCGGCACCACGTCCAGCAACTCCGGCTCCGTCTGCGGCATGGGGGTATGAATCGGCAACAATGGCCCGGTCGCGCCGCTCCCCTCGGTGAGCCGTGCGAGCACGCTCGCGAAATTGGGCTCGCGCAGCTCCAGGCCGATCGGGAAGGCTGAACTGTTGCTTTTGACGACGCGGAAGATGCGCACCGTGTCGAGTCCTTCGAGGCGCAGCGACGCCTCGAGCATCACATCGACGAAGTACTCCAGGCCACCGGTCGTCAGCGGGAGGACACGCCCCAGTTCGTTCTCCTCCCGATCTTCCTTCCCCTTCGCCCCGATCTGATCGACGATCACCACGCAGGCACCGCTATCGACGCAGAGACGGCGCAGAACCTCCTGCAAGATCATCTGGTCGGCGGCGAGTTCCTCGGCGCTGAGCTGGGCGGTCGGGTCGCCGGTGCGCTCGCGGAGGGCGAGCAACGTGTCGCGGTGCTTGCGCCCGAAATACATCGCCCAACTGTCGAGCGCATAGCAGCCGTATCCCTGTTCACGCCCTTCGCCATCGAGCGCCCAATCGATGAAATCGGGCAACTCGTCGGGGGTGCGGATCTCCAGCGCGTCGAAGAGCGTGCCGTCGCTACCGGGGAGGAGGCGTGCCTTACGCTCGACATCGAAGTAGCAGAGCCTCCCCAGGCCCGCCTCCGCCATACTGGCGGCGAAGTGACTCTTGCCGGTCCCCGCCGCGCCGCGCACGGCGAGCACGAGCCGCTGCTGCCGGGGCCGTCGTGACAGTGGGTTGACCCGCGTTCCCGCTTTACTCATCGTGTGCATCGCTCCTTCCATCACCGCTCATCGCTCAACCGAGTCGCGCACTGGTGTCCCCGGATGCGTCGTCCCTCGACTCTAGCATATTTAGAACAAATATTCTACCTCTTCCCTCTCATGGTACGAAGAAACCCCGGTTGCCCCCTCTAGGAGGGCGACCGGGGCAACAACCAGAGCGCCGGGGCGGACGACGGGTTAGGGGATCCAGCCCCGCTCGCGCAGGACCCGATTACCGACGAGGCCGAGCAAGACCGTGTATGGCTCGGCCTGCTCGGGATGATACTCGTAGCGCGCGCGCTCGAAATATTGCACCGTGTACGGCTTGCCATCGTCTGGGCTGACCTCGGTGAACTCCTCCGTGATCGGCAGGCCGCTGACGAAGAGCCCGCCGTGACGCAGCCAATAGTCGCGGAAGGGGCCGCCGAGGTTGTGGCCGGTCGCGGGGAAATAGGTCGCCCCCGCCCGCTGTGCGGCGGGCGGAGCGACGGGATGGAAATCACGACCGAGCAGGCCGAGCAACACCTGATACTGCGGATCGCCGTTCTCCGGGTGCAGCTCGAAGCGCGCGCGCTCGAAGTATTGCACCGTATAGAGCGTGTTATCGTAGGGGCTGCGCTCCTGGAACGCGCGCGTGCGCGGCAGGCCGAACTGCGCGAGGCCGCCGTACTGCTGCCAGTAGCGCAGGAATGTCCCGGTGACGACCTGCCCGGTCTCGGGGAAGTATTGCTGGGTGGCGGTGTTCGGCACCTGCGGGGCGCGGGTGGCGGGGGTATCGATCCGCCCGATCGCCGCCCAGGCAGCGTCGTTCTCCTGTCCGAGCCGCCAGGTGGCGAAACCGGCGAGGCCGAGCTCGGTCATCACCCGGAGCTTCGCGGCGACGCTCCGCTCGTCCTCGTACCAGCCCTCGTGCGCGTCCCCCGCCTCATCGGTGTAGCGCACCCAGCCGGCATCGTCCACGACGCTGTAGCCGCTTGTCGCGCCGGGCCGTACGGCGAGCGCCGGGCCATCGGCCATCCGCAGGGTGCGGGCGGGCGGACCCTTGGTGGTGTTCCAGTCCATGCCGTACAGGGGCATCCCGAGCAGCGTCTTGCCCGCCCCGAACTCGTGCGCGCCGAACTGCGCCACCGCGCGGACCCAGCCGACCGGGGCGATGGCACCGGGCACCTTGCCATTCTGATAGTGATAGTCATAGGCCATCAGGACAACGAGATCGACGTGCGGAGCGAGGGCGGCGTAATCGTAGACGCCGCCCCAGCCGGTCTGCACGTCGCTCGCCTTGGCGGCGACGGCCATCGTCGTCAGCTTGTCGCGCGGGGCGAGGCGCTCATGCAGGCGGCGCATGAAGTCGGTGAGGAGCGCGCGATCGGTCGGATCGAGCCCCTCGAAATCGATCTGGATGCCGTCGTAGCCCTTATCGGTGACCAACCCGACGATTGCCGACACCAGGCGATCTCGCTCCTCCGCCGTGTCGAGCAAGGCATGAAAGGCAGCATGCTGCGCGCTCGTGCTGATCATCGGCACGATCTTCACGCCGTTGGCGCGCAAGAACGCGGTGGTAGTCGGCTGTTCATTGCGCGTGTCGATCGTGCCGTCCGTCTTCAGCGCGTAATAATAGGGCGAGACATGGGTCAGGCTAGCGATGTTCGCCTTCAGGCTCGTCAGCGAATCGGCGCTATAGGTGACGTAGTATCCCCAGCGGATCGTGCCTGCGGCACGCGCAGCGGGTACCTCGTGCAGGGCAGGCATCCCCGCGCCGCCGACCAGCAACGTGAGCATAACCAGCAGCAGACGGCGAATGGCACGCGCGCGCATGACGACTCCTTGTTTCTCACCACGCCTTCCCGTCCTGTAGAACGGTGGTTCGGCACACCCGGTTCCCCCCCACCAGCGCCCCGAGGGGCGTACCGGCGCCCCATTTGGCCCATGAGCCGTACGCGCATCCCCGGCACCTCCGTTCCTATCCGGCGGGACCATACCCCCCGCTCATCAGATCGGACCCGTCGGACGGGTGAAATAGTGCCACCTGATCGGCGGTCGCTGGGCGTGTGGGGCGCTGCCAGTCAAGAAACAAGCAATCTAGCGCGGAGGACGAAGGGGACATGTGCGGAAGAACCAGCCGGCGAGGGAGAAGCGAAAGTCCGGGGGCGGCGGGCGCTTTGTCGGCAGGAATGGCGCGGGCCGGGATGGTACACACCCCGGCCCGCATCGCTCGCTGCTTGTCGTCGCTCAGACGATCTTCCCATCGCCCCACGTCCAGCGTGCATTCGCGTAAAAGTTCCAGGCGGTCGCGAGCGCGATACCGGCGAGGTTCGCCACGGCGTAGTGCATCCCCTGGGCGACGAGGATGTTCGCGGCGATCAGGTTCACCACCATGCCGATCAACGAGATGACGACGAACTGGATCAGCCGCCGCGACTGGATCCCGGTCGTCTTAAAGGTCCAGAAGTTATTCCACATGAAATTGTTCAGGATCGCCAGGGTGATCGCCACGACCAGCGAACGGGTCAGGCCGAAACCGAGCTCATCGTGCAGCAGAAAAAGGGTCAGGAAGTTCACCACCACCCCGCTCCCCCCGACCAGGCCGAAGCGCACGAAGCGCAGAACCTCGGGCGACAGCAGACGCAGCAGCGGCGCGGGGAAGTGATCCTCGGCGCGCGTGCGCCAATCCCTGATGCCGGGGGTGTCCATCGCTATCCTAACTCTCAGTACCGACAACGGCGCAGCGCGGCAACCAGGGTGGGGATCGGTGGCCGCCGGACGATCGGGGGCGAGTCTACAACGGTGCCCCGCTGGCAAAGGTTCCCGAAAGGCGGGATACGCCAGGGAGTAGACCAGATAGTTCGCCCATAAATCAAGGGTGGGCCGCAGTATCCCGCGTAAGAGGTACGCCGCAGCGGCGACTCAGGTTACCGCCGCTTCGGTGGCGAGCCGCGCCAACACCGCCACGTCGCGGTGGGTCCCGGCGGCGAAGAGGGCCGCCCGCGCGACGCCCTCGTGCGCGAAGCCCCGCCCCAGCAGCGCCGCGAGCCCGCGCTCGTCGTCGGGCCAGGCCCAGGCGGAGAGACGTGTCAGGCCGAGCTGCCCATCCGCCCAGGCGATCACCGCATCGAGGAGCGCGGCGGTCAGCGCCGCAGCGGGCGCGAGGAGGAGATCGAGGTGCGCGGTGTGGCGCGCGGCGGACTCGCCGCCGGGCAACACCCGCGCGATGGCCACGACCTGCCCCTCCCGCGCCAGCCCCAACCACAGCGGCGCGGCCTCGCCGAGTTCCGACGCGAGCGCCGGGTCGCGCAGGTACGGCAAGCCCAGGAGGAACGCGGAGGGCCAGTCACCCCGCGCGGCGAGCGTGCGCACGGCGGCGACATCATCCGGGCCGAGGACGCGCACCGCCGTCGCGGTCACCACTGTGGCACGTTGATCGGTGGCGCGAACCTCGCGGCGGGCGCGCGGGGCGGCGGGCGCGCCGACCGGGACCGCCACCGGCACGGGCATGGTGACGGGGTGGTAGCCGTTGCCCCCGACCTGGCCCGCGCCCACAACGGCGACGGCGAGCGCGGGGCCGGGGCTGATGCTGGCGGTGGCGACCGGCGCATCGAGCCGTGGCGCGCGGTTCGCCAGCAGGTAGCCCGTCATGATGATCGCCACGCCGGGGGCCATCGCGACGAAGAGCAAGGCGGTGTCGCCGGAGAGGCGGATCAGCGAACTGCCGCTCGCCACGACGAGCGTACCGCTGGCGATCAGCAGCACGCCGAAGGCCCGTTCGCGCGGCATCCCGCGCCGCAGGCCGACCGAGACGGAGTAGAGCGCCCCACCGACAACCACCGTTGCGCCGAAGATATTTGCCGCGATTGCCAGGACGCGCGTCGGCGTGCCCGCCGTCTGGAGGGCGTACCAGGCCTCGCCGAGGCGTGCCGGATCGACCGGGGTATTGAAGACCGACGCGAAGGTGAACGCAGTGACGATCAACATCGCCCCCGGCCCCCACCGGTCGAGGCGCGTGCCGAGGAGGAGATAGAGCGAGCCGAAGCCGAGGAATGCGGTGGTGAGGATCGCGCCGGAAGCATAGAAGAGACGGACGAAGAGCGGGTTCCAGCCGACCAGATAGCCGAGAGTGGCGGCCCCGGCCCCGAGCGCGAAGAAGCCGAACGCGATCGCCCAGCTCAACTCGTAGGGGCGATGGCGCGCGACGTAGCGCCGCGTCGCCAGGACGGCACAGGCGAGGCTGATAACTGTGGCGAGCAATGGAAACGCGGCCATCTGGCTCCCTGCTGCGTATGCCGATAACGAAGGGGCGGGAGGCCAACGCCCCACCATACAGTATACCCAGCCTGGCCGGATCGGACGCGCTGGTGAAAACTTGACGCGCTGGCACCTCGGGGGCTGCACAGCGCGCCTACAATGTGCGATAATTGGCAGACGCGCCGCGCTGCGGCGTGTAGTATCGTGTTCTTTACGCCCAAGTTTTCGGGCGCGCGGCCAATGGCATCGAACGTGAGGCGAGGAGGGACGAGACCCCATGCAGGTTGATCAGCAGCCGGGCGAGAGTTTCGAGGCGATGCTGCGCCGCTTCGGGCGCACCATCATCAAGTCGGGCATTCTGGGCGAGGCGAAGCGCAAGCGCCACTACCTCTCCAAGGGTGAGGCCGCCCGCGCCAAGGTGAAGGCCAGCGAGCGCAAGAAGCGCCGCAAGGCCGCGCGCGAGGCACAGCGCGCAGCAGCGACCCGCTAAGTCAGGCGAGGAGCAGGGGCCTCATGCCGACGATCTTCCTCTCCCTGCGCGGCGATGGTGCGCCGCGCGTCCTGGAAAGCTTCCGCCGCGCGCTCGGCGAGGAAGCCACGACGTTGATTGTGGTGCCGACGAACGATGAGAGCGGCTATCACGGCAGCGCCGAGGTCACCGATGTCGCCGCCGCGCACGAGGCGTTCGCAATCGCGCGCAAGCCCTACCCGACCCTCAAAGCCTTCCTTGGCGGGGGCGACGGAGGTGATCGTCCGCTGCATATCCCCCCCACCGAGGGGCGACCGCGCGGTGGCGAGCGTCCGATGGGCGAGGGTCGACGGCGCACCGGTGAGGGACGGCCCCGCAATCAGGAACGCCCCATTGAGAAAGTCTCCACCGAGGGCGATGAGCAGGAGCGGAGTCGGCGTCGCTCCGGCTCGCGCGGGCGCGGGCGCGGGCAATCGCGCCCGGCTCCCCCGGAGGGCTAAGCCTTCGCATCGGGACGAAAGCGACCGGGCCGGGAAAAGTTTCCCGGCCCGGTCGCTTTCGTCTCGCGCTGATCGGTGCCGCTACGGCGTTGTGGCGCTATTCGGCCCCGTTCAGGTAACGGAGCGTCACCGCCGCCACCGCCGCCACCCCGACCGGCAGTGCTCCCTCGTCATCGATGTCGAAGCGCGGGTGGTGGTGGCCGTAGATCAGTCCCCGCTCCTCATTGCGCGAGCCGATGCGGAAGAAGCAGCCCGGCGCGGCTTGCAGGAAGTACGCCATATCCTCCGCGCCCATCCCCATCTCGCGCTCGTAGACCTTGTCCGCCCCGATCAATTCCTGCGCCACCTCGCGCACGAGATCGGTCATCGCCACATCGTTGACCAGCACCGGGTAGCCGAAGGTGTATTGCACCTCGGCGCTGCCGCGCATCGCCGCCGCGATCCCCTTCGTCAGTGCCGGGATCCGCTCGGCGAGCTGCCCGCGCGTCTCCTCGTCGCTGGTGCGGATGGTGACGCGCAGCTCGCACTCCTCCGGGATGATATTGGAGACGGTCCCGGCGTGCAGCGCCCCGACCGTGATCACCGCCGAGCGGAGCGGATTGATTTCCCGGCTAACGAGTGTCTGGAGCGCGGTGATGCACTGCGCGGCGATCAGGATCGGGTCCACCGCCGCATGCGGGCGCGCGGCGTGGCCCCCCAGGCCCCTGATCGTGATGATCGCCTCATCGACAGCGGCATTGGCCGGGCCGGCACCAACACCGATCGTCCCGACCGGCAAATCCTGGGCGATGTGAACGCCGAAGGCCGCGTCCACATGCGGATGCTCCATCACCCCGGCGGCGATCATCGGCTCCGCCCCGCCGACCGATTCTTCCGCCGGCTGGAACGCAAACTTGACCGTGCCATGAAGCTCTTCGCGCCGCTCGCTGAGGAGCCGCGCCACCCCAAGAAGCATCGCGGTGTGAGCGTCATGACCGCACGCATGCATCACACCGGGGTTCTGCGACCGGTACGGTACATCGTTCAGCTCCTCGATCGGCAGGGCGTCCATGTCGGCGCGCAGCAGCACCGTCTTGCCGGGGTGTGCGCCGTGCAGCAGGCCGAGCACGCCCGTATTGGCGATTCCGGTCGTCGTCTCGATGCCGAGGTCGCGCAGTTTCTCCGCCACGAAGCGGGCGGTATGCGCCTCCTGCATCCCCAGTTCGGGGTGCTGATGCAGGTAACGCCGGTCGGCCACCACGATCGGGCCGATCTCCCACGCCGCATCGAAGAGTGCGATCTTCGCGGTCACGCTAGTCCTCCTTCATCGTCCGCGCTCACCCGTCGCGGGCGCGGGCATCATACCAGTTCGTGGTCGCCAGTCGTCGGTCATCGGGAAGGGGAGCGGCGGTCGAACCGGGATTTGACTGCGGTACTTATCGCACCGGGATCGGGCGTCAGTAGAGCAGGGACAGGTTGCAGGGGCGGCGGGGCATGGCGTAGGCTGTGTTCGTACAACTAGGGCGTACGCTCGAACGGCGGACACGACACCTGAGATGAGGCGAGGTCCGATGCGGAAACGAATGGCGATCATCGCGGGGCTGCTGGCCTGCCTGACGGCGTGCGCCGGGAGCGCCCCGGCGACGAGTGGCACGGCACCCGGTGGCGCGGCGGTGCCGACGAGCGGGAGCACCGCCCGCCCCACCGTCGAGATCCTGGGCGGCACCCCAGCCGGGGTGACCAGGAGCCCGACGGTCAACGCGGCGATCCCCCCGCCGACCGGCACCCTGACCACGCGCGTCGCTGCGGCGACCCGTTCCGCCACGACTGGGGCAAGCCCGATGGCGAGCGGGACACCGGGCGCGCTGCCCGAGGCCGCGCGGGTCGCGTTCACCAAGGCACCGTGGACGCAGGGCGAGCGCACCACCTATGTCGTGACGACGACGAGCGACGGGCAGGCGGCGGGCAACGCCACCTACACGATCGGCGGCGAGTTCGAGACGGCGACGGTCAGCGCCAACCTGACGGTCGGGAGCACGCAGGATCGCTTCCAGATCGGCTTCAACGGCACCACCTTCGCCCCGGTCAGCGAGGTGCGCTCGATCGTCACGCCGCAGGGGACGATCTCGATCCAATCGGAATTCCACTCCGGCGGGGCGACGATCCAGGTGATCGATGCGAACGGCACGACGCGCAATCAACTCACCCTCCAGGACCCCTACTACATGAACGATCAATTCCTGATCATCCTGCGCGCCCTGCCGTTCGCCCAGGGCTATCGGGGGGCGCTGGCGATCATCCCCTCGCAGGGCAACCCCGCCGCGATCAACACCGTGGTGACAGTGACCGGGCAGGAGCAGATCACGACCCCGGCGGGCACCTTCACCTGCTGGAGGGTCGTTGCGCAGTACGAAGGGGTCGAGGCGACGCAGACCCTCTGGTTCAGCGCCGACGACAAACATCATCTGGTCCGCTACGACACCGGGCGCTACACCTACGCCCTCAGCGAGAAACCCTGAGCGGGTCACCCGACGACGCGCGACACGATCCCGGCGAGGGGGGCGCGCTATCGATGATTCGACAACCCGTCCCTTCGTAGATCACGCCGAGGAACCCCTGGCAGAGCCCTACTTGGCCCTTGTGCTAGTTCGCGGGGAAGGCGAGCGCCTTGATCTGGAGCCAATCGGCCTGGCCCAACAAGCGATTGAGGTAGAGGCAGAGCGTGTGGGCGG
>JAABUN010006021.1_pt1 | contig 14384 bp, 15 predicted proteins | sample 5559311 | NCBI WGS metagenome assembly JAABUN01 (sample SAMN10711877, study PRJNA513370) | rock metagenome | isolation source: Antarctica rocks | place: Antarctica: Victoria Land, Siegfried Peak sud | reverse complement strand
CACGAACGTGATGGCCGGCAACAGCCCGGCGGCATCCAGTCGCTGGACGACATCGGCCCGGCTGGGCACCCCCCAGGGTGGCCCGCCCCGACGCGGCGGGGGCCCACCACGTCCACGTGGGCGGCCGGGGCGACCGCCGCGGTCGAACCGCTCACGGCGCTGCTCCTCCCGCGCGAGGTCGAGCAGCTCGGGGTTGACGGCGGCCTGCTCGCCCCCGGAGTCGACGAACAGGTCGAGCAGCCGAGACCCCACGACGACGTGCTGGTAGAGCGGCACCGGTCGGTGCTCCTCGACGACGACCTCGGTGTCACCGCGCACCGTGTCCAGCCACGCACCGAACTCTTCGGCGTTGCTGACCGTCGCCGACAGCGACACCACCCGCACGTCGGCAGCCAGGTGGATGATGACCTCCTCCCAGACCGCCCCGCGGAACCGGTCGGCCAGGTAGTGCACCTCGTCCATGACCACGTAGCCGAGGCCCCGCAGGGTCGGGCTGTCGCCGTACAGCATGTTGCGCAGCACCTCGGTCGTCATCACGACCACCGGCGCCTCGCCGTTCACCGTGCTGTCACCGGTGAGCAACCCGACGTTGTCGGCGCCGTGCCGGGCTACCAGCTCGGCGTACTTCTGGTTCGACAGGGCCTTGATGGGCGTGGTGTAGAACGCCTTGAGCCCGGCAGCGAGCGCCAGGTGCACGGCGAACTCTCCGACCACCGTCTTCCCCGCTCCGGTCGGGGCGGCGACCAGCACTCCGCGGCCGGCCTCCAGGGCCTGGCACGAACGAACCTGGAAGTCATCCAGCTCGAACCCCAGGGTGCCCCGGAAACGGGCCAGCTCGGACCGCTCCTGGGTAGCGCGATGGCGGGCCGCAGCGAATCTCTCGGCGGGCGAGGACATGGCTCGCAGGCTACGTCAGAGCACGACCGGCGACGCAGTCGGCACGCCCGCCCGTCCTACAGGTGTCGAAGGCGCGGCAGGACGTCCGTCGAGAACTGGGTGAGGAAACGCTGCTGGTCGTGTCCGGGGCCGTGGAACACCAGGTGGTTCAGGCCCGCATCGACGTAAGGCTGGATCTGGGCGAGGGCATCGTCGGGGTCGGACGCGACGATCCACCGCTCGGTGACCTGGTCGATGGGCAGCTCGTCAGCGAGCCGTTGCATCTCTTGGGCGCTGTCGACGCTGTGCTTCTGCTCCTGGGTCAACGACAGGGGGGCCCAGAACCGACAGTTCTGCCGCGCCCGCTCGGGGTCGCGGTCGTAGGACAGCTTGATCTCGATCATCTTGTCGATCGCGGCGGGGTCCCGTCCGGCCTTCGCTGCCCCTTCGGCCACAGCGGGCAGCAACGCGTCGGTGTAGAGCTCCATCCCCTTGCCGGAGGTGCAGATGAACCCGTCCGCCGCGCGACCGGCGTACCTCGCCACGACCGGGCCACCGGCGGCGACGTAGACCGGGACCGGCTGGTCCGGCTTGTCGTACACCGTGGCCGACACCGTGCGGTAGAACTCGCCGTCGAAGGTGACCTCGTCCTCGCTCCACAGCCGGCGGATCAACGTCACGGCCTCACCCATCCGGGCGAACCGACCCTTGAAGTCCGGCCACGGGGCGCCGGTCACGGCGGTCTCGTTCAGGGCCTCGCCCGTGCCGAGTCCCAGCATTACCCGGCCGGGATAGAGGCAGGCCAGCGTCGCGAAGGCCTGGGCGATGACCGCGGGGTTGTAGCGAAACGTCGCGGTCAGCACCGAGGTGCCCAGCTGGACGCGATCGGTGCGTTCGCCGACAGCCGCCAGCCACGCCAACGAGAACGGTGCGTGCCCACCGGTATGCCGCCACGGCTGGAAGTGGTCGCTGACCACGACGCTGTCCAGGCCCACCTGCTCGGCCAGCACCGCGTACTCGACCAGCGCGCGAGGCGCGAACTGCTCTGCCGAGGCCTTGTAACCGACGGTGATGCTCATGCGTCCATCATCGCGCGTGGGGCGCCGGCACCAGCACCTCGAGCGCACCGGGGACCACCTCGACCTCGATGGGCAGCGGGCCGAACCGTTCGCCGTCCGCGTAGGCCACGACGTCCGGCGTCGACAACCGCACCCGCCGGGCCCGCTTGATCGTCACCGCCGGGTGCGTGACGTGCTTGCCGGAGAACACCTTCGGGAACACGGCCAGCAGCCGCGGCACCGACAACGGGCCCACGACCAGGACGTCGAGCAGGCCGTCGTCGTACGACGCGTCGGGCGTGATCTTCATCCCGCCGCCGTACGCCGGCCCGTTGCCGACCGCGACCAGCATGGCCTCGGTGGCCCAGACCTCGCCGTCCAGCTCGAGCTGGTAGGGCAGCGGCCGGAACACCGGGAGCTCACGGGCGATGGCCAGGTTGTAACGCATCCGCCCGCGCGGCCAGGTCCACTTGTTTGCCCGCTCGTTGACGACGGCGTCGAAACCTCCGCACAGCACCCCGACGAACCAGCGATCCGGCTCGCCGGCTCGCACCTCGCGGGCGGCGTCGATCGCTCGGCGGTGGCCGGTGTCGATGATCGCCGCGGCGGCGCGGGCGTCGAGCACGGGAAGGCCGAGCGAGCGCGCGTTGTCGTTGCCGGTGCCGGCCGGGACGACCGCCAAGGCCGTGGTGGTGCCCGCGACGGCGTTAGCCCCCAGGTGGCAGCGGTCCAGCGCCTCGGCGGCGGACTCTGCCGACAGGTTCACCACCTGGTGACCCGCCGAGCGCAACAGCGCCCGGGTCTGGCCGCCCAGGGCTCGACCGCTGCCCTTGCCGGACGTCGGGTTGACCACCAGGCCGATCCGGCGGGGGCTGCTCACCCGCTGAACCTAACGGGTCAGATGTCGAGCGGACTCGCCTGGTCGTCCGGGATGGACTCCAGGTCCGGCGCGCGGCGTGCCTTGCGCCGGTCGGCGACCAGGCAGATCACGACGGCCACCCCGAACAACAGGCACATGGAACCGGCCAGGACGACCATCGAGGTGGCCTCGGGCGTGGGGGTCGCGATCGCGGCGAACAGGAAGCAGGTGAAGACGATGATCCGCCAGTGCTTCAGCAGCACCCGCCCGGGCAGCATCCCCACCAGGTTGAGCGAGACCAGGATGACCGGGATGACGAAGGCCAACCCGAAGGCGAGCACGATCCGGGTGACGAACGAGAAGTAGGTGGTCGCGTCGGTGAACGCCGACCCGCCCTGGGGGATGAACTCGTACAGGAAGGCGATGGCCTTGGGGAACATCCACCAGGCAAGCCCCGCACCGGCCAGGAACAACGGCACGGCGGCCGCCACGAACGCGAACGAGGACCGCCGCTCCCTGCGGGTCAGACCGGGGGTGATGAAAGCCCACAGCTGGTAGAGCCACACCGGCGAGGCCAGCACCAGCCCGATCACGATGGACGTCTGGACCTGCAGGTTGAAGGCGCCCGCAGGGGTGGTGAAGTTGATCCCCGCGAGGATGCCGCGCTCGTCCTGGATCTTGATGATCGGGCGGGCGGCCGCCTCGAACAGAGGCTGGTAGACGAACCAGCCACCGACCGCCCCGATCAGGATCGCGATCGCCGAGCGGACGAACCGCTTGCGCAACTCGGTCAGGTGCGCTCGAAGCGGCATCCGCCCCTCGGGGTCGCGCCGGGTGCGGCGCGGTGTGGTCAGTGCCATCGGCTCGTGGTGCTCGGCTCAGCGCGCGGTCAGAGCCCGGGACGACGTTCGTCGGGCAGCGGCACCGGCTCGGGCTCACGGACCGTCTTCGGTGCCTGGACGGGTGCCGGGGTAGGTGCTGGGACGACGGGCTGGTCGGCGCCCACGACGCGGCCCTCAAGCGGACCGGTCGGTGGGTTCGGCTTGTCGTCGTCGCGCATCTCCTTGACCTCGGACTTGAAGATGCGCAGCGAGCGGCCCAGGCCGCGCGCCGCCTCGGGCAGCTTCTTGCCGCCGAACAGCACCAGCAGGACGACGACCAGGATCAGGATGTGCCAGGGTTCGAATGCGCCGCGCATGAGAGTCCTTTCGGGTGACGACTCGACCTTCGCGTCAGCCTACGCCTGCTCATGCGGACAACCTGGCTATGGCCGTTGAACGTCGAGTGAACTGGCGTCCAGGAACACCGAGGCCGGCGAGGGGGTCGCCGCCCCCGGCTGGTCTCGGGCAGCCATGGCCTGCGCGACCCGGCCACCGCTGGCCCCCAGCTCGCGACCCAGGGCAACCACCTGCCGGAACAGCCGCCAACCCAGCAGCCCGATCACCGACACCGCGGCGAGCAGCAGGAGCGCCCAGACCAGGATCCACCACACGGCCGCCACCCTAGCGTCCTCCCCCCACCCGGCTTTCCTCCGCCAGACCGGCGTCGACAGGGCCGAACGGGCCGCAGAAGGCCGGTCCCAGGGAGGAAAGCGGGGCGGCGGAGGAAGGGTCAGTGGGCGACGCGGCTGCCGGGTCGCAGGGTGGTCAGGGCGGTCATCAGGTCGGCGCGCTGCAAACCCAAGGCGAAGTCCAGGACGTCGTCGTAGGTGACCGCGGGCCCGTCGTGCGGCTCGAGCGCCTCCACCGGGACGGTCCAGCGCTCGACCAGGACCCCACCGGTCTGCAACAGCGAGACGACGTCGACGCCGGCGGGCTTGCGGACCTCGTCGGTGCAGGTGGCGCAGGTGAAGGCGTAGTACGACCAGTCGGCGACCGTACACACGACCAGTCGCACCTGGGCCGGGGCCAGCTCGACGTCCCCGCAACAGGGGCACGAGGCCTTGATCGTGGTCATCTGCGGCTCGCCTTCCTCGGTGCCCGACCTGGCCTCGCCGGCCCGTCGCTGCTCACCCCAGAGGACTCGGCACGCCCCGCGCCTACCTTGAACCAGGTCCGCTCGCCAGCTCGTACGCCGCGAGCGCCGCCCGCGCCGAGGTCAGCACGTCGTCGGCCAGCGCCGGGGGGTCCAGGACGCGCGCAGCCCCCCCGAGCCGCAGCACCAGCTGACGCAGCCAGGCGGTGTCCCCGGTGCGCATCCTCACCAGCAGCGCGCCGTCCGCCAGCACCTCGACGGACTCGACCGGGTAGTAGTCGACCACCCAGCGGGCCCGCGCGGCCAGCCGCAGCGTGACGACGGTGTCCTGCGGCCCCGGCGCGAACAGCCCGGCGTCCAGGTCGCGCGAGCGCGCGGTGGCGGGCGGGCTGCCGTCCACGTCGAGCACCCGGACGTCGACCACCCGGTCGAGGCGGAACATCCGCACCGCCTCCGCCCGGTGGCACCAGCCCTCCAGGTACCAGTGCCCGTCCAGGTGCAGCAGGCGCATCGGGTCGACGTCGCGTTCGGTCGTCTCGTCACGGTGCGGCACCAGGTAGCCAAGGTGCAGGCGCCGCCGCCGGCGCAGCGCGTCCTCGCAGGCCGACAGCACCGAGGCGCCCACGTCACGTGGCAGGTCGACGCGCACCGAGTCGGCCGTCGCAGCTGCACCGCCGGCCGCGGCCTCGAGCTTGGTCAGGGCCCGGGTGACGGCGTCGCGGTCACCCAGCCCCGGCACGTCGGCCAGGGCCCGCAACCCCACGATCAGCGCGAGCGCCTCGTCGACCCCGAGCCGCAGCGGGCGCGAGATCGCGTCGGCGTTGGCGAGATAGACGACGCCGTCCTCCCAGTCGGCCTCGATCAGGTCGTCCGGCATGTGCCCGGGCAGCCCGCACACGAACAGCAGCTCGAGGTCCTTGACCAGCTGGGCCTCGTCGATGCCGAACTCGTCGGCGGCCCGGCGCAGCGTCACCCCTTGGTGGGCGAGCAGCCACGGCACCATGGCGAGCAGCCGCGAGAGCCGGTCGGTGGCGGTCTCGCTCACGCGGCGGCTGCCGCGATCACCGCGAGCAGTCGCCGCACGACCGCCTCGCGCAGCTGGGGCGGGTCGAGCGCCACGGCGCTGGGCCCGTGGGTGACCAGCTCTTCGGCGAGCACCTCGGGGTCGTCGTACTCGACGTCCAGCTCGTGCCAACCCGGCTCACCCGCCACCTCCTCGGTGCGGACGGCGAGCGCGCGGTGCCGCAGCAGCTGACCTGCGCCCGCACGCACCAGCACCCGTGCCGTGCCGCGCGACGCCTCGCCGTCACCGATGACGGCCAGCACCTCGGCGGCCGCGCCGTCGGGCACGTCGTACTCCCCCGCGGGCCCGATCACCTGCACCTCGCCCTCGACCCGCGAGAGCCGGAAGACCCGCGGTGCCACACGGTCACGGTCGTGCGCGGCGAGGTACCAGCGACCGTGCCAGCTGGTCACGGCCCACGGCTCGACGGTGCGCACGGCCAGCGCGCCGGTGCTGGCCGTGCGGTAGGGGAACTGCACCGGCAGCCGGTCGCGCACCGCCGCCCACAGTGCGTCGAAGGCCGGCTCGGCGGTCAGCACCCGGGGCTCGAGCCCGATCAGCGAGCCATCGTCCTGCGGGGCGCCCAGGGCCTTCAGCTTGGTCAGGGCCAGGGCAGCCGGACCGGCCAGGCTGGCCTGCTGCCACACCCGTGAGGCCAGGCCGACGACCGCCAGCTCGTCCGGCTCCAGGTGCACGTCGGGCAGCGCGTAGGAGTCGCGGTCGACCCGGTAACCCTGCTCGTCGTCGAACGCGGCGTCCGGCGAGCTCGTGACGATCGGGATGCCGAGCTCGCGCAGCTCGTCCTTGTCACGCTCGAACATCCGCTCGAACGCCTCGGTGGCCGCGGCGGTCCGCCCGGTGGACGCGTACTGCGGCACGGCCTGCCGGATCTGGCTCTTGGTCAGTGGCCGCCGGGTGCTGAGCAGGCAGATCACCAGGTTCAGCAACCGTTCGGTCTTGGCTGTCGACATCGCACCCTCCCTGCGACGCGACGCTACCGGACCCGACCCGCCGTCCCGTGCGTAGGCTCGCCCGGGTGAGCGACGGGTCTGCGGTGCGCTGGCGCAGCGGCCACGTCGTGAGCATCGACCGACGCTGGCCCGGCGCGGTCGAGCTCACCGCTCGCGTCCAGGACGCGAAGGACGCGCACGACCTGCCTGCGCTGGCCTACCCCGCCCTGGTGGGTGAGCCGGTCGTCGGTGACCGGCTGCTGCTCACGGTCGGCCCCCTCACGCGGGGGTTGGGTACGGGCGGCTATGCCCTGGTCGCGGGGATCCCCGACCGGCTGCCGCCCGACCCCGAGCCGTCCCCCGGCCACCTGGTCAAGGCCCGCTACACCCCGCTGCAGCCGATCGTCCTGGGCGTGGACGAGCAGGAGTCCATGCACCACGCGGTGCTGCGCGACGCCGACGACCTGGAGGCGATGCCGGTGGTGACCGCCGACCTGCACTCCTCGCTGCCGGCGGTGCTGGCCGGCGTACGGTCGGGGGCCCCCGGCGCTCGGGTCGCCTATGTGATGACGGACGGCGGGGCGCTGGCGGCGTGGTTCTCCCGGTCACTCGCCGGGCTGCGGGCTGCTGGCTGGCTGGTCGGCTCGGTGACGGTCGGGCAGGCCTTCGGCGGCGACCTGGAGGCGGTCACCGTGCACACCGGCCTGCTGGCCGCGCGGCACGTGCTCGGCGCCGACGTCACGGTGGTCAGCCAGGGGCCCGGCAACCTGGGTACGGGCACCCGCTGGGGGTTCTCCGGGGTGGTGTGCGGCGAGGTGGTCAACGCGGCCGTCACCCTCGGCGGCCGCGCCGTGGGCGCGCTCCGGGTCTCCGAGGTCGACCCTCGTGAGCGGCACCGGGGCGTCTCCCACCACAGCCTGACCGCCTACGGGCGGGTCGCGCTTGCTGCGGCGGACGTGGTGGTGCCGGCCTTCGACGGTGAGCTCGGGGACGTCGTCCGGGCTCAGGCGGCCGTGCTGTCACCGCCGCACCGGCTCGTCGAGGTCCCGGTCGAAGGGCTCCTCGCGGCGCTGCGCACCAGCCCGGTGCCGCTGTCGACCATGGGCCGAGGACTGGACGACGACCCGGCCGCCTTCCTGGCCGCCGCCGCCGCCGGGCGGCACGCCACGGCGCTGCTCGAGGCCCGGTAGCGGCTAGCTGACCTCGACCAGGTCGACCACGAAGATCAGCGTCTCGCCGCCCTTGATCGCTGCGCCCGCGCCGCGGTCGCCGTAGCCCAGGTGCGGCGGGATGGTGATGGTGCGCCGTCCGTTGACCCGCATGCCCAGCAGCCCCTGGTCCCAGCCGGTGATGACCTGGCCGACGCCGAGCTGGAACCGCAGCGGCTCACCGCGGTTCCAGGAGGCGTCGAACTCCTCGCCGGTGGAGTGGGCGACACCCACATAATGCGCGAGCACGGTGTTGCCCGCCGCCGCCTGGGTGCCGTCCCCGACGATGTCGTCGACGACCACCAGGTCGGTGGGTGGCGCCTGCTCCGGGAACTCGATCTCGGGCTTGGTGCGGTCGAAGGCCATGGTGGTCCCGTTCGGTAGGAGGTGTGCTCAGCTGGCCGAGAGGATGTCGACGACGAAGACGATCGTGTCGGTCCCCTTGATCTTGGCCTGCGCGTTGCCGGCCGTGCCGTAACCCTGGTCGGGAGGCAGCACGAGCAGCACCCGGCTGCCGACGGTCTGACCCACGACGCCCTTGTCGAAGCCGGGGACCAGCCCGCCGACCCCGATCGGCACCTCGAGCTTGTTGCCGGAGACGAACGAGGAGTCGAAGATCTTCCCGGTGGCGTAGACGGCCCCGACGTAGGCCGCGCTGATGGTCTGACCGCTCTTGACCACGGCGCCCTTGCCCTTGATCAGCGGCTGGACGACGAGGGTCTTGGACGGCGGGGTCTTGGGCATGGTGATGACCGGCACGCCCTTGGCGTCGGGCTTGACCGTCGGCAGACCGGCGGCGGGGGAGACCGGGTCACCCTCGGGACCGCTGAGCGGCGTCACCGCGGACTTGATGTCGATCACGAAGACCAGCGCGTCGTCCTTGCCGAACTTGAGCTGGCTGTTGCCCGCCCCGCCGGCGAACCCGTCCTTGGGTGCGACACCGACCAGCACCCGTGAGCCGATCTTCTGACCGATCAGCCCGTTGGCCAGGCCCGGCAGCAGCTGCCCGGGGTCGGCCAGGAAGGTCGCCGTGGTCTTGCCGAACGTGGTGTCGGCCTCCTTGCCGGTCTTGCCGTTCAGGAGCACGTAGTCGACGGTGACCCGCTGGCCCTTGGCGATCACCGCCCCGTTGCCCTGGGTCAGCACCTTGACGCCGGACGCCGTCAGCGTGAGGGGCGCGGACGCCAGCGTCACAGTCGGCTTCTTGCCTGCCTCACCGGTCACCTTCACCGAGGACAGCGCGGTCGAGGCCTCGGCTGCACCGGGCGCAGCGGACGAGCTGACGGTGCCGGCGGGCGTCCCTTCACTGGCGCAGCCGGCCAGGAACAGCGCTGGGACGGCGAGCAGCGCGGCGACACGAGGCAGAAGAGGGCGCACGAAGAGACCTTTGATGGACTGCGGGGGGACGAGCCCCACCCTAACCCGGGCACCTGTGTGCACCCTGACCGTGAGCTCACATCCCGGCGATCAACCGTTCGACGCGCTCGTCGGTGCTGGCGAACGGGTCCTTGCACAGCACCGTGCGCTGGGCCTGGTCGTTCAGCTTCAGGTGCACCCAGTCGACGGTGAAGTCGCGCCGCTTGTCCTGTGCCGCGCGCACGAAGTCGCCGCGCAGCTTGGCCCGCGTGGTCTGCGGCGGCACGCTCTTGGCCTCGAAGATCTCCAGGTCGCTCGCCACCCGCTCGACCTGGCCGCTGCGCTGGAGCAGGTAGAACAGCCCCCGTCGCCGGTGGATGTCGTGGTAGGCGAGGTCGATCTGCGCGATCCGCGGGCTGCTCAGCGACAGGCCGTGCTTCTTGCAGTACCGCTCGATCAGCCGGTGCTTGATCACCCAGTCGATCTCGCGATCGACGAGCGAGAGGTCACCGGTCTCGATGGCGCGCAGCGCGCGCCCCCACAGGTCGAGTACCGCCTTGTGCGCCGGTGACGGCGCCCCTTGCTCCTCGACGAACCGCAGGGCGCGCTCGTAGTACTCGGTCTGGATCTGCAGCGCCGACAGCTCGCGCCCGCCCGCCAACCGCACGGTCCGGCGTCCGCTCATGTCGTGGCTGATCTCGCGGATGGCCCGGATCGGGTTCTCCAGGCTGAGGTCGCGCATCACCACCCCCGCCTCGATCATCTGCAGCACCAGGTCGGCCGAACCGACCTTGAGCATCGTCGTGGTCTCGCTCATGTTGGAGTCGCCCACGATGACGTGCAGACGACGGTGCCGCTCGGCGTCCGCGTGCGGCTCGTCCCGGGTGTTGATGATCGGCCGCGAGCGCGTCGTGGCACTCGAGACGCCCTCCCAGATGTGGTCGGCCCGCTGGCTCAGGCAGTAGACCGCGCCCCGGGGGGTCTGCAGGATCTTGCCGGCGCCACAGATGACCTGTCGGCTCACGAAGAAGGGGATGAGCACATCGGAGAGCCGCTGGAAGTCGCCGTGCCGCGGGACGAGGTAGTTCTCGTGGCAGCCGTAGGAGTTGCCCGCCGAGTCGGTGTTGTTCTTGAACAGGTAGACGTCACCCGCGATGCCCTCGTCGACCAGACGAGCCTGGGCGTCCGCGACCAGCCCCTCCAGGATCCGTTCACCGGCCTTGTCGTGGACGACGACCTGACGGACGTCGTCGCACTCGGGGGTCGCGTACTCAGGGTGCGAACCGACGTCGAGGTACAGGCGGGCACCGTTGCGCAGGAAGACGTTGCTCGACCGGCCCCACGAGACGACCCGCCGGAACAGGTACCGGGCGACCTCGTCCGGGCTCAGCCGACGCTGGCCCTGGAACGTGCACGTCACGCCGTACTCGTTCTCGATCCCGAAGATCCGCCGCTGCACCGGACTCCCCTCGGTAGCACTGGTCCTGTCGCCGACGGACCCTTGCTGAAGGGTATCTCAACGGTCTTGCGACACCCTGGACGGCGGCGGACCTGGCCCGGACGCCCGGGTCAGTGACCCTTCGTGGCGCGACACGCCCGGCGTGTCGTGCGCGGAGCGGTCACCCTCGGCCTGATCGACGAGCTCGCCGTGCTGGACAGGGTGCCGAGCTAGACCTGCGGGTCCTCCGGCTGCTGGCCGGCGAGGAACCGCTCGACCTCGGCGCCGAGCTCGTCAGCGGACGGCAAACCGCCGTCCTCGGCGGCCATCAGGCTGGTGCGGCCGCGAGCACCCACGTAGGCGTCGTACTGCTGCTCGAGGGCCTCGACGACCCGACCGACCTCTTCGGACCCGGCGATCTGCTCGGTGATCGACTGCCGGGTCTCTTCGGCCGAGGTCAGTAGGGCGCCGGTCGGCAGCGTCAGGCCCGCGGACTCGCCCACGTTGTCGACCAGCACCGCCGACGCCTCCGGGTACTCGGTGTCGGCCAGGTAATGGGGCACCTGCACGACGAATCCCATCGCGTCGTGCCCCCACTCGCCGAGCCGCAGCTCGAGCAACGCCGCTACGGACGCCGGGATCTGCACGGTGCCCACCCATGACTGCCGCTGCGGCGCAAGGCCTTCGCGCGTGCCGTGGGCGAGGACGCCGATCGGCCGGGTGTGCGGCACGGCCATCGGGATCGCGTGCACGCCGATCGTCGTCTGCACCCCGAACCGCTCGACCAGATCACGGACGGCGCGGACGAACCGCTCCCACTGCAGGTCGGGCTCGGGCCCGGTCAGGAGCAGGAAGGTCTGACCCTCCAGGTCGCGCACCGCGTGCAGCTGCACCAGCGGGGACGCGTACGACTCGTAGTGGTCCTTGTCGTAGACCATGACCGGGCGTCGAGAGCGGTAGTCGACGAGCTGGTCGGGGTCGAAAGTGGCCACCAGCTCGTGGTCCAGCGTCGAGAGCAGGTGCTCGGCCGAGAGCCGGCCGGCCGAGCCCGCGTCGATGAACCCGCTCATCGCGTGCAGCATCACGGCGGCGGAGACGCCCTCAGCGGCGTCAGTGGTCGTGTAGAGCGCGTCCGGGTCGAGCACGTGAACCTCCGTCTGGACGACCCACCGACGGTGGGCCTCGTCCGCTCCAACGCGCGAGGACGAAGGATCCATCCCCCGTGGTGGCGGTCGCCGATCAGGCCGCGTGCGGCTCCTCCGTCGTCGTGGGCACCGGCAGCGGCCGGCCATCACGACCCACCCGCAGACGGCGGGGGTTCGCGACAGTCGCTCCCTGGCGCAGGCACTCGGTGACCGTGGCATCGCAGTTCTGGTCGGGCACGGGTCCCCCTCGATCGGGTCGGGCGGTCGACGGCTCGGCCGCTGCACCATTCTCCCTCCACCGGTTGCGGCCCGGGCGCCCGACCGGACGTGGGCTGCCTCACACCCACTGGGCCTGTGGACGACGCGCGCACCGTCGCACCGGTCCGTTCTAGCGTCTACGTCCATGTCCCGCTACCAGGTGCGCACCGCCGAGCTGCGTGAGATCGCCGGCATGGTCGCTGCTGCCGCTGACGCCGCGAAGGCGGTGGTCGAGCATCCCGGGGTCGTCCGTGGCCGCGCACAGGACGGTGGTGACGACGATCTGCGCGACCAGGCCGCCCGATTCGCTGACCGTTGGGAGCACGGCCTGCGCTTGATGGCCGCGCAGGCGCAGCGGATGGCCGACGCGCTGCGCCTGGCCGCTGACACCTACGACCAGGCCGAGAGGGCGTCGGCCGCGGCGTGGTCGCGCACCGGTGGCCGGTGGTGAGCCGGCCCGGCCAGGTCCTCGCCGAACGGGCCCTTCCGGGGTCGCGCACCGGCAGCGACCTGGTGCCCGGGGTGCCTGGTCGCGTCGTCGAGTTGGCGGACCAGCTCGACGCGATGGCGCGGGGCCTGGCGCAGGCCGGCAGCTTGCTGCGCCACGGTGCCGGTGGTGGCTGGCAGGGCGCGGCCGCCATGGCCTTTGCTCACCTGCTGCAGTCGGTTCCACAGCCGTACGCCGACGCCGCACGGGTCATCGGGAGTGCTGCGACCGCCGTCCGAGCCCACGCGAGGGTGCTCGCGGCGGCGCAGCAGGACGCCGACCAGGCGATCGCCCTGGACCTGCGGGCCGTTGCCCTGCAGCGGACGACGGGCCCACCGTCCGCGGGGATCGTGCCACCGGCGATCGCCACCGCGATGCAGCAGCGAGCCCTGGCCCTCGTCGCGCAAGCCCGCGGCCGGGTGCAGGCGAGCGCCGCGGACGCGGCCGCCGCACTGCGGGCCGCCGCTCGAGCGGCACCCGACCAGCCGAACCCGCTGATCCGGCTGATCGTGGGCCTGGCCGAGCTGCAGCGCGAGATCCAGCTCGGTGCGGTCGAGTCCACGATGGCCACGGTGACGGCGGTGGCCCTCTACAGCCCCAACCGCGCCCTGATCGACCCGCACGGTTGGGCGCGAGACACCGCAGCGCTCGGCACGGGGATCGGCCAGGTGGTCCAGCACCCGGGTGACACCGTCCGGGCCGTGGTGCGCGGGCCGAAGTTCTGGGATAACCCTGGTCGTGCCGTGGGTCACCTGGCCCCTGATGTCGCCATCGGGGTCGCCACGGGCGGGGCCGGCCTGGTGGCCAACCGCGGCGTCTCGGTCGGCGTCCGGGCGGCGGGTGTGGCGGGGGCGCGCGGTTCGACGGGCGCAGAGATCCGGACCGCCACCCGCACCGCCCGGGCGTCGTCCCGCGCTCGTCTTCGCACCCGAGACCTGCGTACCTGGGAAGAGGAGAACGACTTCACACAGGTGCTGAGCCTGACACCGGCCCAGCACCTGGTGAGCGCGGCACTGGCCCGGGACGCCGTCTGGGCCGAGCACGACCTCAGCAGCCGGATCGGCGCCGCAGCCCGCTCGCTCGGGGTGCAGACCCGTGGCGCAGAGCACACCATCAAGACTCCCCCGTCGCTCTACCGCAAGGTCAGCGACCAGGTCGCGGCGTCGGCAGGCATCGAGACGATCATCCCCCGGATCAACGACACGGTGCGGTACACACTGGTCGCCGGCCCGGCGGTCTACGTCGCGAAGGCCGGCGAGGCGGTGGGCGCCCTGCAGCACCAGGGCATGGTGCTGGTGGCCGCCAAGAACTTCTGGGGCACCAACCGCTACCAGGGGCTGAACCTCACCGTCGCCGACCCCCGCACCGGCCGGCTGGTCGAGGTGCAGGTGCACACGCCCGACAGCCACCAGGCCACGGTCGACACCCACCGCGACTACGAGCGGTTCCGGCAGCGGGGGATCCCACCTGAGGAGAAGGAGCGGCTCGGTGCGCGGATCGGTGCCGTCTTCGACACCGTCCCCCCGCCGGCCAGGGTCGGGTCACTGGACGAGGTGCTCGGCCGCCACCCGACGACGCCCGCCACCAACGTGCCCCCGCAGCTGTTGTCGGTGCACCCATGGGCCCGGGCCGCGGCGATAACGGGCGCCGCGGCCGGGTCGTCCCTACCCTCGGGGGATGACCAGCGATGACCCGTCCACGGCCCCGGTGCA